>OGQR01001343.1_pt1 | contig 17115 bp, 10 predicted proteins | sample 1553271 | NCBI WGS metagenome assembly OGQR01 (sample SAMEA2579970, study PRJEB22360) | human gut metagenome | biome: human gut; feature: human-associated habitat; material: faeces | place: Denmark | collected 2008/2010 | reverse complement strand
GATTTGAAACGATTATTATATTTTGTATCCAATAGTAAAAATAAATATGAAGAATTGAAGCAAATGGCAGAGGGTACTTCATATGATATCAGATGGTATCAATATTCTATAAAAGAATTGCAGACTGATAAAGTAGAAGAATTACTTAGACATAAGGCATTAGCAGCTTTTAAGAAAATTAAACGTCCTGTGATCGTGGATCATACGATATTAGAGGTTGAAGCATTTAATAACTTACCGGGACTTCAGACGAACTATTTTTTTGAAAAACTTGGAAATAAAGAAATAGTTGATTCCTGCAATTATAAAAAAAAATGGAAAGCAAAAGCAATTACTAAACTTTGCTGTTGTACGGGAAAGAAGTTGATTTTTGCTGAAGGAATGGAAAATGGAAGAATTACAGAGAAGGCAGATGAATTAGAAGGAGCGTATGCATGGGATAGTATTTTTAAACCTTCTGAAAATAATGATAAGGATGAGATTTATGCCAGACTTGATAAAAATGAACGTTCAATGCGTAGAAAAGCATGGGAAGAATTAACGAAACAATTAGAAAAAGAAGAAATACTTTCTCCTGATTTGGAAAGTTATCAGAATAATATAAAAGATTTGGCGAGATTGATCAATCAGAAAAAAGTAATGCTATTTATTGGAGCCGGAATATCTGCGTCAATAGGGCTGCCATCCTGGAATTCTTTAATAGGAGAACTTGGTCAGGCAGATGATTATGATCCTGATGTTTTTTCAGAATATGGCGATAATATGCTTTTGGCTGAATATAGTGATGGAAAAGGCGGTAAACTACAAGATATATTTAAAAATAAATGGGATATAAACAAGAATCCTGATTTGAAAAAGCATCTGGAGGAGTCCATGATTTATAAATATATTATGGAACTGGACTGTCCGGTAATTTATACAACTAATTACGATCATATGCTGGAAGAGTATTATAAATTAAAAAAAAGGAAACTACATAAGATTGTAAAGTTAAATCACTTTAACAGCGATGAACATAATTATCCAAGGATTATGAAATTTCATGGAGATACTGAGGATATGGAAAGTATAGTATTGACAGAAAGCCAATATTTTAAAAGAATGGATTATCAGTCTTTTATGGATATTCAACTGCAGGCAGATCTGTTAAAATATACGGTTTTGTTTCTGGGATATAGTTTGGCAGATATTAATATTAAGCAGTTATTATATCTTTCAAGAAAGCGATGGGAAAATACTAAGCTTGAGAATCCTTCATATATTTATACTGCAACACCAAATTATGTACAGGAAGAAGTTTTTAGAAATAATCATATTGTAAGTATTTCCGGTGATGAAGCAGATAAGAAAAAAGCAACGGAAATATTTTTAAAAGATCTTTGCGAAGCAATAACGAAAGAAAAGAAAAGGAGTTGAAAAGAGAAGAAGAAAAGGAAAGGATAACAGTGGGATGACAAATAAAATTTATATAACATATGATAATAATGAAACTGTAACTTATTCTTTCTGGAAACAATTTTTTTTAATGAGTGGAGTATGGGTAATAGGAAACGAAATTGAAAATACGAAAAAGCATAATCTGGAAGCAATAAAAACAGAATGTTTACATTTATATTTTTTATCTAAACAAAATCTTCCTGTAATAAAGGATAGCAAAATTAAAGACAATGTATTTTATTTTACGAATATAAAAAATTGCGGAAGCAATGCGTTGTACAAAAGCAGAAAAGATATTTTGCCATATGACTGGAAAAAAAAAGATACATTTATAAATGCATTGGACAAAATTACTTTTAAGAAAAAAGAAAACTATAGTAATCTTCTTGAAACATATATAGGTAACAGTTTGTGGCTGTCAACCTGGCTATATTTCGAACTGGCATATGAAGGATTAACGGAATGGGATACATGGATATTGAATAACAGCAAAACATCTATTGGTGATTTAAAAAACTATTTAGATAAACTGGAAAAAAAAGTAAAGGTAAAAAAGAGCAACTCATGGAATTACAAATTTATGTATTTATACTGCAAGTATTTAGAAACAGCTATCGAGAACAGAAATCCGGAGGAAAGAAAAGAAAAGGTAGAAGATCTTTTTAAAGATGTAAATAAGTTATCGCTAGAATATGGGTGGCAGCCAGCTCTGTGCGAATTATGTGCATTAATAGCTGATCTCAGTCCGTTGAAAAATAAAATGGCAGTTTTGTACTACAAAGAAATACTGGAGAATGAAAGGAATCCGGAGATACTATATAAATTGGGTAAAGTTTATGAGAAGAAATATGGAGACATAGAAAAGGCAATTAAGTATTATGAATTAGCAGATGAAGCAAAAACGCATTACAGAGCAAGATATAAGATTGGTAGTTATTATGAAAAGAGAGGAGAATGGAAAAAGGCAATAATTATTTATGAAAGTATTTTTGAACAACTTAAAAACAAAACAGGAAAACATTTATATAATAGTACAACAACTTATGATTTTGAGTATTATGAAAAAATAATGATAAAAATAAGAGACATATTTAGACAAAAAGTAGCATATAAGGGGAATGAATTAGATGAGCTGATTAATGAATTGAAAGAATATTCTCACTTGGAAAAAATGATACATTGTATGGGAAAAATGTCAGATACAGAGAAAACTGAAAAAGAGAGAGAGCACGATTTTCTGGAAAACATTATGGAGCATGTACAGGAAAGAATAGATTTATATTATCTAAAATAAAAATTCGAAGGAGAAATGGTTATGCAAGAGAAAAAATACAAGTTGCTTATTGATGATCTGTCTGCCATAAAATATGAGGAAGAAAGTGAATTTGAAAATTCCGTATCAGCAGATGCATATGAAAAGGCTTATGCGATAACGAAAAAAATACTGAGAGAAAATAAAAAATTCCGGGAATTAAAAAACAAAGGTACTACAGGAAACAAACTGAGAAACTCAGAACAGATATATAATATATTGTTTTTTACAGGTGCAAAAGGCTCTGGTAAAACTTCAACGATGCTTTCCTATATGGAATATCTTAAAGATTTTTACAGAAAAAGTGATAAAGGTGAAAATAAATTATCTTCGAAAGATCATTTGATGTTTACAGGGTTAGAATATATAGATGCTTCTGTTATGGACAAAAAAGAGGATATTCTTGGATGTATACTGTCAAAAATGCTGAAAAAATGGAAAGAAGAAGAAAACCATAGTTATGAAGGCCGGAGAATGGGAATTATACAAACGAATGATTACTCATATAGAAAAAGAAATATTTCACTGGCATTTGACAGAGTATATACAAATTTGAAGAATCTGAGAAGTTCAAAAGATGTTATAGAAGATGAAGATGATACATTTCTGGAAACTTTGGAGAAATTATCTCTTTCCTGGAATTTAAAAGAATCATTTCAGGAATTGGTGCAAGAATATTTGGAAATCATGAAATATCCAAATACAGAAGACCTGAAAATAGAAAATCACTTTCTGGTTATCTCAATAGATGAAGCAGATATGAATATAGATCATGGATTTGAAATCATAGAGCAGATTCGTCAATATTTAATGGGACCTAATATAATTGTTCTCCTGTCAGCTGATTATGATCAGTTGGAAAAAATATGTGATAACCATTTTTCAAGAGAATTTTCTTCCATAAATAAATTCGAGAATATGGATAAACACATAAAAAGGCTGACCAGAGAATACCTGGAGAAAATAATTCCATCAGATAGAAGAATTATTATGTCTTCAGGAAGTGAATGGAAACTTCTGGACAGAGAAGAAATAGAGGTATATTACAAGGATGATGAAGGAGAACCATACGGAGAAGGAACAATTAAAAAAATAGTTCAGAGAGATTGCAGAGATAAGCTGGGAATTGAATTATATAAGAATGGTGAATTGATTAAATATTTTACGCCAAATACATTACGTGAACTTTCCACCTGGATAAAGAAAATGAGTGAACTTTCGGACATTGATATTTCGTTAAGAAAAAGTAAAGCGTATGAATGGTTTTGGGGAGAAATGTTTCCTAATGTTTTGAAAAAAGAAGATGAAAATTTAAGGATATTTTCCATTTTAGGAGACATGAGACCAAAAGAGCAGACGGATTTGCTGGGAAGTATTTTGAATGCTGGGAATAATAATCAGAGTATCTTGGAAATGATATCTCTGATCCAGTCGAAAAATATTGAAGAAAGAAAAAAATCAAACGTTTGTATGCTATTTCTTTCTATGAAAATTATGGAAATGATGCAGGATACAGAGAAATCCAAGGAACTTTATGACTATTATTCGCCATGGGGACTCTGGGGAAAATGGGAAAAGAAGATGGGATCTGAATACATAATAATAGGAACAACAGAAAAAAGATCAATGTTGTGCAATGTTCATTGTTTTGAGTTTTTTAATCTAAATAAAGCACTGGAAATTCAGGTAAAGAAGTTTATTGTTAGTGCCAATAAATCAGGGAAAATTCCAGATAGTGAGATAGATATGATGAAAAATTTCCAATATATTACATTGTTTTTTAATTTGGAAAATGATATCAATGAAGAAACTAATTCATGGGAATTTATTCAGGAGAATCAGACCATGACTTTAGGAGAAAAACATAATGATAACTGGAGTCGAAAGGGAATATTTAGTTTTTCAAATTCAATATTAAACATTTTAAAAGGATGTAAACTGGCAGAAATGTTTTGCGAATGTATGGAGAAAAATCTGAAAGACAGTGGTGTTACATCAAGAAAGGCACAGGGAATAATTGAAAGATTAGTAATATGTAGAGATGAGAATAGCAGAAAGATTATGCCATTTTATAATCTGGAATTTCTATGCGGGTTGGGAAAGGAATTGGAAAAAGAGTTTGCAGGAAGATTTATGATGGAACTCACATTAGAAAATGTGTCGCTTCATTTATACAGATACTGTTGGATTATCAAAGAAAACCTCAGAAAATATGACAAAGCATTTGGCACAGAATATGAAGAACATTTTTCTGAATTTGGATTGTTTGAGAAGATTTTAAATGAGGATATGGATCTTTTGAGTTTGTTTTTTGATACTGTTCAGAAGGTTTATGTACCAAAGGAATTTGGACTTGATGACTAAGGAGCTTAAATGGATAATTTACGGTCGGTATTAAATATTGTATTGAGCAAGATTCCAACATCATTAATAGTGAACTCAGAGATTCAGTATGATAATATTAATCGAGACACTTTTGTAAAAATAGCAGGATACTATTTAAAATATTATTCTAATGATGAATTGGATAATTTGTTTGACTATATTAAGAATGAATATGAAGATCAGGCAAATTATGTGAGAGGTTTTGAAATCGGAAAATATGAGGACAAAGAAGGTTTCAGTGTTTTTGATGCGATTTTGATATTTGCAACCAGAGTTTTGCAGGAAATAGATGGTGAACCGATTTGCCGTTATGAAAATGTACTCAGATGGCGTTTTACTTCACATTTGTTGGAAGAAGATATATTTACAACTGCATATCTGGCTTTTCAGGACTGTAGGGAAGGAAAAAGGAACAGGGATTTTTCGTGGAAACCAGTAATTGGAAATAATAATGAGCATTTAAATTGGATATTGCGGCAGGGGCTGGCTGATAATCATTTTCATTTAAAAGGTTCAGCACCACAATTTCCATTATCCTGGATTAATATGATGAATCATGTGAGGAGCAAAAAATATGAGAAGATTCTGGAAGGATATGGCAATAAAAGACTTTCGGTTTCGTATGAAATTGGAACGGAAGAAGAACATCTGTATTCATTATATTTAAAGGCAGCGTTGATACGCTGCTTTTTATTCGCGCAAATAACTGAACAGGAATTCTTTATTGCCAATAATCTGGTTCGGAATAATTATGATCCTGATCCTGAAACAAGAAAATGGTCAACTGAAAATCTTGTAATGTTTCTACTGAAAGACAAAACAGAAATTATTTTTTACCGAAACAAAATTCAGGAAAATATTGATTTTTTCAGAACGAATAAAGGTGAAAAACAGTTGGATTATGCATTGACAGGTGAATATAGAAAAGGAATAGGAAAAAATGAGGTGAATAATAGCCTTTCTGGTGAACGATGGCTTATGTATGAAATGTTTCTCAGAATATATGCAAAATCCGTCAAAGATCAAAAATATTTTAACCTGTTCTATCTATACCTTGTTATAAAGCGTGCAGTTAGAGCGGAACTTGTGCAAACAAATGAAAATATTGGATTTGACAATTTTGAAAAGTATCAGAACAGAAAAGAAGATTTTATTGAAGATACACCTCTGGAAAAAGAATACATAAAAATGGCATTAAAAGGAACGATTGTCAATCAGAACATACTTCATCTTGAAACACGTCTTACACCAAGAAAAACAGCTTTACAAAACAAAAAATACATTGAAAAATATGATAAAGTCATGAAAAATGATAAAGAATTGATGGAACGATATTTTTATGTATTTCATTTTGTAAAAGAGAAGGATAATGAGAAACTATTAAACAGCGATTCTTATTGTCGTCATTATCAAAAAAGGCGCAGCCTGCAAAAACAGGCTAAAGCAATTGCACTATTTCGTACAAAATTTCCTGAAACAGCAAAAAGATTGAGGGGAATAGATGGATGTTCAAGAGAAATAGGATGCAGACCGGAAGTTCTTGCTCAGACCTATCGTTATTTAAAAAATCATATAGTATATGCGAAAAGAAATAAAGTATATTATGACAACAATAAAGAAGTAACAGTACCTCAGCTTCAGATGACATATCATGTAGGCGAAGATTTTCAAAGTCTGGTAGATGGTCTTAGAGCAATTGAAGAGGCAATTATGTTTTTTAATCTTAATTGTGGTTCAAGATTAGGTCATGCATTGGCATTGGGTGAAGATCCGGATGAATATTATGAAGGAAAGAAAAATTGTATATTGATTACGCAGCAGGATTATCTGGACAATCTTGTATGGGTATATTACCGAATTAAACGTTTTTCTCTTATCGGATATGAGGATTTACTGTTAAATATTGAGCAGGAATATAATAAATATTTCAGACTGATTTATGGAGATGCTGTATCGGATGAATTTTTTGAGGCTGTTATAAGAGAGGCAGGAAAATATTTTCAGAGGAGCAATGAGCGTGTATCTAAAGGATATAGTAATACGCATTTCAACTTTAGAATCTCTGAATACTATTCGGCATGGCAATTACGCGGAGATGATCCGGAATGTTATAAAAATGGATATTTTAAAGATACAGAAGATTTCTCCGAATGGAAACGCTTCTCTGTGAATAAAGAATGTCCGAGAGATTATCGGATTCGTTATAATCCTGAATGTGCCTATTTATATTTCCTCTATCATTATAATCCACATGTAAAAAATGAAGGACGAAAAACAATAGAAGTTCAGATAAGCCATAAAATGATAAAATGTATAAAAGAAATCCAACGAGAAATGCAGTTTTGGATTTCAAAACTGGGAATTGGAATAGAAGTTAATCCTTCGTCTAACTTTTTTATAGGTACATTTGATCGATATGATAAGCATCCGGTATTCAAATTATATAATATAGGATTAACTGGATCGGAAACCAAACTTAATGAATGTCCTCAGATTCCTGTATGTATAAATACAGATGATCAGGGGATTTTTTCAACTTATTTGGAAAATGAATACGCATTAATAGCACTGGCTTTGGAAAAAGCAAAAGATGAAAATGGCAAAAATCTCTATAATCGAATGTTCATTTATCAGTGGATTGAGAATATCAGAAAATTAGGCTTACAACTAAGCTTTGCAAAACCGGAATCATCAAATTTAGAAAAATTTATTGATAAAATTCCTGAATGTGTACATCAATAAAAACTGGACGCTCTAAATATAAATACAACCGATTTAGAAAGTAATCCTATATGCGTGGACGGGCAATTATTAGAAAAGATAATAACTCATCTTAATATATTAAATCTTGCAACCGACAAGGAATATGTACATAGTTTTTTTGAGTAAAATAAGAAAATTGTTTTCTGGATATGAAACTTATTACAAGCGGGAATGAACAATTTAGGTCTCTTTGCCTGAAAAAATTATTAAAACTACATATATAAGAGGGAGGGAATCTTTAATATCAAATTGGAAAATGAATATGCATTTATTGCAAGAGCTCTGGAAAAAAAGGTAGACGAAAATGGAGAAAAAATGTATTCAAAATCAATGATTTATGATTGGCTGGATAAGATACGAAAGATGGGATTGAACCAATCATTTCTTACAGTAAATGATGACGCAAACGATAAACTTCCATAAAATGCCCGAACGAAACAATATATTGAAAAAATCTATACCCAAGGAGGACTCCCAAATGACAAACTTAAATTCCCTTTTCCTGTCCCAGGCCTACAAGGACTGCTGGGACGATTATAACAGATCTTTAAAACTCCGTAGCTTCCCACGTTGGGACTACGTGATCCTGACTGCTTCCAATGAGCAGCAGGCAGAAGGTTTCCGTAAACAGATTGCGGACAGGCAGAATTTCCTGCCGAGAGGCACGAAGTTTATTGCCATCCCGGACCGTGATGGCAGGCGTGTCGGATCCGGCGGGGCTACGCTGGAGGTTCTGAGATATCTTCATGAACAGGAAGGATCTTTTGACAGCCTTCGTGTGCTGGTGATTCATTCAGGCGGGGACAGTAAGCGTGTTCCTCAGTATTCTGCGCTGGGTAAGCTTTTTTCGCCGGTGCCTCATGAATTACCCAATGGACGTAGTTCCACTTTATTTGATGAATTCATGATATGCATGAGTTCTGTTCCTTCGCGGATCCGTGAAGGGATGGTGCTGCTGTCGGGAGATGTACTGCTTTTATTTAATCCTCTTCAGATTGACTACAACAATGTGGGTGCAGCTGCCATATCCTTTAAGGAAAACGTAGAGACCGGCAAGAACCATGGTGTTTATCTGAATGGACCGGACGGAAATGTGAAGTGCTGTCTGCAGAAGAAATCTGTGGAGGTCCTGCGGGAAGCAGGAGCAGTCAATGAATCCGGTTGTGTGGATATTGATACCGGGGCACTGATCTTTAGTACTGACATTATGAAATCTTTATATTCACTGATTGAAACAGACGCGGACTATGACAGAAATGTCAATGAGAGAACGCGTCTTTCTCTTTACGCTGATTTTCTTTATCCTCTGGCTTCGGATTCTACGCTGGAGGATTTTTACAGGGAGAAGCCGGAGGGTGAATTCTGTCCAGAACTGACGGCTGCCAGAACCCGTGTGTGGGAGGTGCTGCGTCCCTACAGGATGAAGCTTCTGCGTCTGGCACCTGCGAAGTTTATTCATTTTGGAACGACCAGGGAGATACTGGAGTTGATGAACGGAGGTGTGGATGAGTACCATTATCTGGGATGGAGCCGGAAAGTGGGCAGCAGTATCCGCAGTGATGTGTCCGGCTATAACAGTGTACTGAGCAGCAGGGCATCTGTTGGGAAGGACTGTTATCTGGAGGTTTCTTATGTGCATGGAAATTCCAGGATTGGCAGCCACAGTGTGCTCTCTTACATAGATGTGCAGGATCAGGTTATTCCTGATAATGTTGTTCTCCATGGGCTGAAGCAGAGAAACGGAAAATTTATTGTCCGTATTTTTGGCGTAAATGATAATCCTAAGGAGAACCGACTGTTTGGCAGGGATCTGGATGAACTGGAAGATACACTTGGAGTGAGATTCTGGGAGGAGAACGGACAGGCACATACCTTGTGGTCTGCTGCGCTGTATCAGGAGGCAGATACGATCCGGGAGGCAACAGATGCGGCACTAGAACTTTATGAGATTGTCACAGGAGGGAAAGATTTTGACAGATCTTTATGGACTGCAGCTTCCCACAAGTCTCTCTGCGCCGGATTTAATGAGGCGGATCCGGATGCTATCATAGCATGGAATAAGCGGATGGCAGATCTGGTAACTATGGACGGGATTGCAAAGGCAATCAGAGATCAGGTTCCGGCAGGAAGTATAAGAAAGCTGCAGTCTTTGACAAAGATTCAGAAGGAATGGCTGGAGAAGCGTCTGAGAAAAGCAGATTTCGGTGAAAAAATGCGTCTGCATTATTATCTGGGAGTGATCCTTGAGGATGAGAATGAGGTGCAGGAATGTTTCCGCATTATTCAGTCGGAAGTTCTGGAAGCGACGATCAAAAGCCTTGCTTATAATGAGCAGGCAAGGATTGTTACAGATCATCATACAGTCAGGCTGCCGCTTCGTGTGAACTGGGGAGGTGGCTGGAGTGATACGCCGCCCTATTGTAATGAAAAGGGCGGGACTGTATTAAATGCAGCTATTCTTCTGAACGGGGAGAAGCCGGTAGAGGTGACATTGGAGAGGATTCCTGAGCAGAAGGTGGTTTTTGACAGCCGGGATATGGATGTTCATGGAGAGTTTGACACGATTGAGCCTTTGCAGGCGACAGGTGACCCTTATGATCCTTTTGCCCTGCAGAAGGCTTGTCTTCTTGCCTGTGGGATCATTCCCAGGGAAGGACATACTCTGGGTGAAATACTGGAACGTCTTGGCAGTGGTTTTGTTATGCATTCTGAGGTAACAAATGTTCCCAAAGGTTCCGGTCTTGGCACCTCATCTATTCTTTCGGCAGCCTGTGTGAAGGCAGTGTTTGAATTTATGGGAATCGCATATACAGAAGAAGATTTATATGCCCATGTACTGGCAATGGAGCAGATCATGTCTACAGGAGGCGGATGGCAGGATCAGGTCGGAGGTATTACATCTGGTCTTAAATATATTACCTCCATGCCTGGGCTTCAACAGCAGCTTCAGGTAGCACACATAGAGCTTTCACCGCAGACAAAGAAGGAACTGGATGAGAGATTTGTCCTGATCTATACAGGGCAGAGGCGTCTGGCGAGAAATCTTCTCCGTGATGTGGTGGGGCGCTATGTGGGCAATGAACCGGACAGTCTGTTTGCGTTGGAGGAGATCCAGAAAACAGCAGCACTGATGCGCTTTGAACTGGAGCGTGGAAACGTAGACGGTTTTGCAAAGCTTCTGGATTATCACTGGGAACTGAGTAAGAAAATAGATGCCGGAAGCAGTAACACTTTGATTGAGCAGATTTTCAGCAGTATTGAGGAGCTGGTGGACGGAAAGCTGGTATGTGGTGCCGGTGGCGGCGGTTTCCTTCAGGTGATTCTGAAAAAGGGTGTGACAAGGCAGATGGTAGAAGAACGTCTGAAAGAAGTATTTATGGACAGCCTTGTTGGCGTAGCTGACTGTAAGCTTGTATGGGAATAGAAATTCCGAAGGAAAAGATCAGATGAAAGATTTATTTGTTAATACACAATTACCGGTTGTCACCTCTGACAGGATTTTATATACACCGTCAAATTTTGCCAGGACTTCTTTACTGTATCTGCAGGAGATTGGCTCTCTGCAGGTACATAAGCCTCACAGCACAGGGCGCAGTAACCTGTCCTCTTATTTGTTTTTTACAGTGACAGATGGCGAGGGTGAGCTCATCTGTGAAGGCAGAACTTATTCTCTTCGTACAGGAGACTGTGTGTTTATTGACTGCAGGAAACAGTATGCACACAGTAGTTCGGAGAAGTTGTGGAGTTTATCCTGGATACATTTCTATGGGCCGAATATGACAGCAATTTATGACAAGTATTTAGAGCGGGGTGGAAGAGCAGTCTTCCACCCCGTTTCTGTTTCCGGGTTTCTGGAAATCTGTCACAGGATTTATGAGCTGGCAGATTCCGATGATTACATTCGGGATATGAAGATCAACAGTGAGCTGAATTATCTGCTGACGCTTCTGATGAATGAGTCCTGGCACCCGGGAGAAAAACACAGGGATGCAGATCTGAAAAAACAGAATGTACTTCCTGTAAAGCAGTACCTGGATGAGCATTATCAGGAGAAAATAAGCCTGGATTTTCTGGCAGAGCATTTTTTTATCAGTAAATACTATCTGACCCGCGTGTTCAGGGAGCAGTTTGGTGTCAGTATCAGCAGCTACCTGATGAACAGGAGAGTCACGAAGGCAAAATATATGCTCCGCTTTTCCGACGAAAAGATAAAGATCATCGGCTATAAATGCGGTCTGGGGGAGCCTCATTATTTCAGCCGGGTTTTCAGACATATGGAAGGCATGAGTCCTTTAGAGTACAGAGAGAAGTGGGAGAAGTGAGAAAAAAGAGCAAGATAATGTAAGAAAACAGGGAGAAAGGGCAATATCGTGAATTCAGGCTTTCCGGATTTTTTACTAAAATAAATGCAGTAACTGTGGAGGTATTGAACAGTTGCTATTGATCAACAGAAAGTAAATCAAAAGGAAAGTTGAGGTTAATATATGTCTAAGGTTGCATTGATTACCGGTATTACCGGTCAGGATGGTTCCTATCTGGCTGAATTTTTACTGGAGAAAGGTTACGAGGTTCACGGTATTGTACGTCGTGCTTCCATTTCAAATACTGCCCGTATCGATCATCTGATCGAAAAAAATGTGATTAAACTTCATGACGGAGATCTGTCTGATTCTTCAGGGCTGATCCGTCTGGTGGGAGAGATCAGACCGGATGAAATTTATAATCTGGCTGCCCAGAGCCATGTGCAGGTATCATTTGATGCGCCGGAATATTCCGGTGATGTGGATGCACTGGGTGTCCTGCGTGTGCTGGAAGCTGTCCGTGTCTGTGGTCTGACAAAGACCTGTAAGGTATATCAGGCATCTACTTCTGAACTGTATGGCAAGGTAGAAGAGGTTCCACAGAAAGAAACCACACCGTTTCATCCATATTCCCCTTACGCTGTGGCAAAGCAGTATGGCTTCTGGATGGTGAAGGAATACCGTGATGCTTATGGAATGTTCGCTGTTAACGGCATTCTGTTCAATCATGAGTCTGAGCGTCGTGGTGAAAATTTTGTTACCCGTAAGATCACACTGGCTGCAGGACGCATTGCAGAAGGTCTGCAGGATCATCTGGAACTGGGCAATATGGATTCCCTGCGTGACTGGGGCTATGCCAAAGATTATGTTGAGTGCATGTGGCTGATCATGCAGCAGGAGAAGCCAGAGGATTTTGTCATTGCGACAGGTGTACAGCACACGGTCCGCGACTTCACTGAGAAGGCGTTTGCAGCTAACGGTATGACCATCCGCTGGGAAGGTACCGGCATTGATGAGAAGGGTTACGATGCAGCTACCGGCAAGATGTTGGTATGCGTAAATCCCCAGTGGTTCCGGCCGACTGATGTGGACAATCTGTGGGGCGATCCGACTAAGGCGAAGACGGTTTTGGGATGGAATCCGCAGAAGACGAGCTATGAAGAACTGGTGGAGATTATGGCAAAGAATGACCGTGAGCTTGCAAAGCGCGAGAAGGCCATGAAGGCTGTTATGTAAGAAAGAAGGCATACGATTATGATGGAAAAAAATGCAAAAATTTATGTTGCAGGTCATCGCGGCATGGTGGGCTCTGCAATCGTCCGTGAACTGCAGCGTCAGGGTTACACCAATATCATCACCCGTACGCACAAGGAGCTGGATCTGACCCGTCAGGATGCAGTGGAGAAGTTTTTCGCTGCAGAAAAGCCGGAGTATGTGTTTCTCGCAGCTGCCAAAGTAGGCGGCATTGTGGCAAACCAGAATGCACTGGCTGATTTCATGTATGATAATATGATTTTGGAAATGAATGTGATTCACTCTGCATGGAAGAACGGCTGCAGGAAGCTGGAATTCTTAGGTTCTTCCTGTATTTATCCGCGTATGGCACCCCAGCCGATGAAGGAAAGCTGCCTGCTGACTTCTGAACTGGAGAAAACCAATGAGGCATATGCACTGGCAAAGATTTCCGGGTTAAAGTACTGTGAGTTTCTGAACCGCCAGTATGGCACAGACTATATTTCCGTAATGCCGACAAATCTGTACGGTCCAAATGACAACTATCATCCTACACACAGTCATGTGCTTCCGGCGCTGATCCGCCGTTTCCATGAGGCGAAGGAGAGCGATGCTGCAAGTGTAACCTGCTGGGGGGATGGTTCTCCGCTGCGTGAGTTTCTGTATGTGGATGACCTGGCAAATCTGTGTGTGTTCCTGATGAACAACTACTCAGGTAACGAGACTGTCAATGCTGGTACCGGCAAGGAACTGACTATTAAGGAGCTGACTGAGCTGGTTGCGAAGGTTGTAGGCTATAACGGTGAGATCAAATGGGATCCTGATAAGCCAAATGGTACACCGCGTAAGCTTCTGGATGTTTCCAAGGCAACGAACCTTGGCTGGACGTATAAAACCGAGCTTGAGGATGGCATACGCCTTGCGTATGAGGACTTTCTGAATAATCCCATGCGCGCTGAACGCTGATCTTATTTTTACGAGGAGAAGATTATGAATATCATTTTGTTGTCCGGCGGTTCCGGCAAGCGTCTGTGGCCCCTTTCCAATGACATCCGTTCCAAACAGTTTATCAAGATTTTCAAAAAGGAGGACGGCACCTATGAGTCCATGGTGCAGCGTGTCTACCGACAGATCAGGAAGGTGGACACAGATGCGACCGTGACTATTGCCACCAGTAAAACACAGGTTTCTGCGATCCACAACCAGCTGGGTGAGGACGTGGGCATCAGCGTAGAACCGTGCCGCCGTGATACATTCCCGGCCATTGCACTGGCAACAGCTTATCTGGTGGATGTGATGCATGTTGCCCCGTCTGAATCTGTGATAGTCTGCCCGGTTGACCCTTATGTGGAGGATGATTACTTTGAAGCATTGAAGGAACTGTCAGAGCAAGCAGACAAGTGCGAGGCAAATCTGGTACTGATGGGTATTGAGCCGACCTATCCCAGTGAAAAGTACGGCTACATCATCCCTGAGAGTGCAGACCATGTGGCTGAGGTAAGAACCTTCAGGGAGAAACCGACAGCGGATGTGGCAGAACAGTATATTGCACAGGGAGCACTCTGGAATGGCGGTGTGTTTGCTTATAAACTGGGCTATGTGATGGATAAAGCCCATGAGATGATGGATTTTACAGACTATCAGGATTTGTTCGACAAGTACGATACCATGAAGAAGATTTCTTTCGACTATGCTGTGGCAGAGCATGAGTCAAAAATTCAGGTTGTCCGTTTTGCCGGTATGTGGAAAGACCTTGGCACATGGAATACGCTGACTGAGGCAATGGACGAAAGCATTATTGGTAAGGGGGAGTTGAACGACAAGTGCTCCGGAGTCCATATCATCAATGAAATGGATGTGCCGGTACTGGCAATGGGTTTGCATGATCTGGTGATCTCCGCATCACCGGAAGGCATTCTGGTCTCGGATAAAGAGCAGAGTTCTTACATTAAGCCGTTTGTAGATAAGTTTGAACAGCAGATTATGTTTGCTGAGAAGTCCTGGGGCAGTTTTAAGGTGGTCGATGTGGAAACCACATCCCTGACGATTAAGGTAACCTTAAATCCCGGCCACAGTATGAATTACCACAGCCACAAGAACCGGGATGAGGTGTGGGTAGTCATATCCGGTGAAGGAAAAACCATCGTGGATGGTATGGAGCAGATGGTAAAGCCAGGTGACGTTATAACTATGTCCGCAGGCTGCCGTCATACTGTGATAGCTGATACGGAACTGAAGCTGATTGAGGTACAGCTGGGTGCGGATATCAACGTCCACGATAAGCAGAAGTTTGAGCTGGAGCAGTAAACAAGATAGAAAATACGACTGGTAAGAAAGACAGAAATGGTGATCAATGGACGTATGCATGGAAAAAAGAAATGAACCCCTTTTGCTCCGTCCGGCAGGTAAGGATTACCTGTGGGGTGGAAAAAGGCTGAACGATGAATATGGGAAGAATATTGAGTTGTCTCCGTTGGCAGAAACATGGGAATGTTCCACGCATCCGGATGGGGTAAGTACTGTGTGTTGTGGAACGTTTGACAAAATGGAGCTGACTGCGGTCATAAAAGCCCACCCGGAGTATCTGGGAGAACGGCATAAGGGCGAAACAACGCTGCCAATCCTGGTGAAGCTGATCGATGCAAGAAAGGATCTGTCTGTGCAGGTGCATCCGGATGATGACTATGCAAAGATGAAGGAACATGGTCAGCTTGGAAAAACGGAGATGTGGTATGTGCTGGATGCAGCCAGGGATGCAAAACTGATCTACGGTTTGCGGCAGGACTGCACAAAGAAAGAAATGCAAAAGGCACTGGCAGAAGGTACGGTGATGAAGTATCTGCAGAAGGTACCTATTCACAAGGATGACCTGTTTTTTATCCCTGCAGGCACGATCCATGCCATTGGGGCAGGTGCGCTCGTTGCAGAAATCCAGGAAAGCTCGAACCTGACCTATCGGCTGTATGATTACGACCGCATAGGAAAGGACGGGAAGAAAAGAGAACTGCATATCGACAAGGCGTTGGATGTGGCAGATCTTCACGGCAGTGCAGAGCCGAGACAGCCGCTGCGGGTTCTGAAGTACCGTCCGGGGATGGCATCGGAGCTATTGATACGCTGCAAATATTTTGAAGTATACCGGATGCTTATCAATACAGAACGCCGACAGACGGTGCATTACCGTGCGGACAGGATGGCATTTCGGGTATTACTGTGCATGGATGGCTGTGGCACGATATCCTATGATGAGGGAACTGTTAATTTTTATAAGGGAGACTGTGTGTTTGTGCCGGCGGATTCAGAAGTCCTTACGATTCACGGACAGGCGCAGTTCCTTGATATCAGAGGATAAAATACAGAACTCCAGGGTATGGGGAAAGACAGGTAGGTAAGATGAAGATTAAGAAGGAATATGAAAGATGGCTGGCAAATGCAGTGGCAGATACGGATGTTGCTGCGGAACTGAAGGCAATGGACTATGTGGAAGTCGAAGATGCGTTTTATCGTGATCTGGCATTTGGAACAGGCGGTCTGCGCGGTGTGATCGGTGCAGGAACAAACCGTATGAACATTTACACAGTTGCAAAGGCTTCTCAGGGATTAGCAGACTATTTGAAGAAACACTTTAAAGAACCTTCTGTTGCAATCGGCTAAGACAGGCCGATCAAGAGCGGCTCGGCAAGA
>OGQR01001326.1_pt1 | contig 17258 bp, 18 predicted proteins | sample 1553271 | NCBI WGS metagenome assembly OGQR01 (sample SAMEA2579970, study PRJEB22360) | human gut metagenome | biome: human gut; feature: human-associated habitat; material: faeces | place: Denmark | collected 2008/2010 | reverse complement strand
TAACCTGACCGTCGTTGTCTGTGAGCAGGACTTTGTCGAAACTTACGGACGAATTCTCTTCGCCCTGAAGACGGTGAACATAAAGTTTCCGACCTTTTTCAGCCTTGAACTGCTGACCTGCGATCTCTACTATAACGTACATTAAAATCGATGGTTATGTGTTGAAACATAATTCGGAGTGCAAATATAGGGATAATTCGCGGAACTGCAAGGGGAAAGCACAAAAAAAATCGGTTCGGCCCTTTTGGCACGGTTTTGGGCGGCCGGGCGGGGGCGCCCTTGCGGGGTTGTCCTTTTCTCCTCCGAGGTTGTTCCGAAACGGCAGGGAGCAAAATATGTGGGAGCGATCGTTCGTTTATATGATAAATTCTTGCTATCTTTACGATGGAAAAGCAGATTCCGAAACTTCAAACACGGGCTACGATGATAAATGATAAGGTGCGCATGTATCTGTTGCCTCCGCTCTTTAATGCGGCGGTCCGGGCCGGGGCGGCGATCATGGGCGTATACAAGAACCGCGACGATTACGACATCAGCCTCAAAACGGACCATACGCCGATCACGATAGCGGACCGTCTGGCACACAAGACGATCCGCGAATACCTCGGTCCGACGCGCATTCCGATCCTTTCGGAGGAGGGGCGTGAGATGCGCTACGACGAACGCCGCAACTGGGAGCTCTACTGGCTCGTAGATCCGCTCGACGGAACGATCGAGTTCATCAAGGGCAACAACGAATTTACGGTAAACATCGCGCTCATGGAGAACAACGTCTGCATGGGGGCCGTGGTCTATGTCCCCTATTTCGGAAAGATGTATGTGGCGGGCCGCGATTCGGGTTCCTACCTCAAGGAGGGGGTCTTCCCGTCGGCCGATGCCTCCTATACCTATGACGAGATCGTGACCGGATGGACCCCGCTTCCGCTGCCTTCTGCGGCTCGCCACGACCACCTGCGGGTGGCCGTTTCGCGTTCGCACCAGACCCCCGAGACCCACGAGCACATCGCCCGCCTGCGGGCTGCACATCCCGATCTGGAGGTCATTGAGCAGGGCAGTTCCTACAAGTTCTGCATGCTGGCCGAGGGGCGCGTGGACTACTACGTGCGGACGACGCACACCTTCGAATGGGATACGGCTGCCGGTGAACTGATCCTGCGGGAGGCCGGCGGCGAGACCCGTTCGCTGCCCGACGGCGGCGAGTTGAAGTACAACGAGGAGGACCTCCACAATCCGTGGTTCGTCTGCCGGTCGAAGTTCTGCCCGGCGCTGTGACGCCGACGTGTGCCCCGGCGCCCGTGCACTGATTTCCTGTAGTGCTGTGATCTTTCCGGCTGCGGATCCCCGCGGCCGGAATCTTTTTGCCCGTGCGCGGTGGCAGGAATGCTCCGTGCGGCTACTTGTGCTCGATGTCGCAGGCCCCGCAGTTGCCCGAGCACCCCGGCAGGGTCTTCCCCGAGTCGGAGCAGTCGGCGTGTCCGTCGGCTTCGCGGGTCTCCTGCACGGCACACTTGATGCCCAGGCGCTGCATGTTTTTGTTCGTCGAGATCTCCGAATCGATGTGGTGTCCCTTAATCATCAGCGTGAGCGACATTCCGAGGACGAAGAGTCCCACGGCCGCCACGGCGCACAGTACGACGATCAACCAGTCTGGCATGGAAAATGAATTTTTGTCCCGAAATTTGGGGGTTCGGCGGCAAATATATATATTTGTAGGATAAAATGCAAAAAAGTGCCCGGGTGTTTCCGGATAGGTTTCGCCCGGGTTCCGAATACCGATTTGGAAGTTACGAAAAACGCGGATTAGCCATGAAAATCGTCATTGCGGGAGCCGGCGAGATGGGGAGCCATCTGGCCCGCATGCTGAGCGGCAACGGCCATGAGATCACCATCGTGGACAGCGACCCGAAGGCCCTGGCCGAGGTCGCGAGCCTGGCCGACGTCATCTCGGTCGAGGGCGACTCGACGACCTTCGCCGTGCTGCGCCGCGCCGCGGTCCGCAAGTGCGACCTGTTCATCGCCGTAAACCACGAGGAGAATGCCAACATCGTCTCGGCCACGCTGGCCAAGCGCCTCGGGGCGAAAAAGTCGATCGCGCGGATCGACAACAACGAATACCTCGAACCCGACAACAAGGAGATGTTCATCGACATGGGCATCGACTACCTGTTCTATCCCGAGAAGGTTGCGGCCCGCGAGGTGATCAACCTCCTGGGCCATACCTCGACGACCGAATATGTCGATTTCTCGAGCGGCAAGCTCTCGCTGGCGGTCTTCCGCCTCGAGCCGGCCTCGCCGCTGGTGGGCGAGCCGCTGACGGGCTTCGACGAGGAGCAGGAGTCGCTGAGCTACCGCACGGTCGCCATCACGCGGGGCGGCGAGACGATCATCCCGCGGGTGGGCGAGCGCTACATGGAGGGCGACGTGATCTACGTCATCGCGCGGCAGGACGCCGTGCACCGGGTCATGGAGTTCTCGGGCCGCTCGAACATCGAGATCCGCAACATGATGATCCTGGGAGGTTCGCGCATCGGCATCCGCATCGCCACGGAGCTGCAGGAGGAGATCAATATCAAGCTGGTGGACTACAATGCCGAGAAGGCCTACCGCCTGGCCGAGATGCTCGACAAGACGCTGATCATCAACGAGGACGGTCGCAATACGGAGGCGATGATGGAGGAGGGGCTGTCGAACATGGACGCCTTCGTGGCGGTGACCGGGCGCAGCGAGACGAACATCCTTGCGGCGATGCTGGCCAAGCGCATGGGCGTCAAGAAGGTGATCGCCGAGGTGGAGAACCTCAACTACATCAACCTGGCCGAGTCGATCGGCATCGACACGATCATCAACAAGAAACTGGTCACCGCGTCGAACATCTTCCGCTTCACGATGTCCACCGACGTGCAGGCGATCAAGTGCCTGACGGGCAGCGATGCCGAGGTGCTGGAGTTCATTGTCAAGCCGAACTCCCCGGCCACCAAGGCGCGGATCCGCGACCTGGGGCTTCCCGACGACACGATCGTCGGGGGTATTGTCCGGGGCGACAAGGTCTTCATCGCCGTGGACGACACACAGTGCAACCCCTACGACCGTGTGGTGCTTTTCGCCATGCCGGGATCCGTCGGCAAGGTGGGTTATTATTTTAACTGACAGTTCATACCCGGGTCGCCGACCTTCGCGGGACTCCACGACGGGGCCGGTTGTGTGCGGCGTGCGGGTTCACATAACGAGACGATACGATGTCTTTCCGAAATACGATTCTCAAGGCGTGGTTCTCGCGCCGGGCACGGGCCATCGACCGCTTCCGCCGTCATCCGATCGAGACGCAGGAGCGCATGTTCCGCTACCTGCTGCGCCGGGGGCGGATGACCGAGTTCGGCGACCGCTACGACCTGCGCCACATCCATACCGTGGAGCAGTTCCAGACGCAGGTCGAGACCTTCGACTACGATACGTTCAAACCCTACGTCGAGCGGATGCTCGAAGGGATCCGCAGCGTGACTTCGCCCGGGCGCGTGACGCTCTTCGCCCGCTCGTCGGGCACCACCTCCGACCGCAGCAAGTACATCCCCGTGACGCGCGACTCGCTCTGGTGGAACCACACGCTGGGCATGCGCGACGTGGCGACGCTCTATGCGGCGGCGCACCCGAAGACGCGGGCCTTCGAGGGCAAAACCCTGACGCTGGGGGGCTCCTGCACGCAGGAGGGGCGCAACCTGGTCGGCGACCTCTCGGCGCTGCTGATCCACGAGACGACCTTCTGGAGCGGCTGGTTCCGCGCCCCGCGCATCGAGACGGCCATCATCCTCGATTTCGACGCCAAGTGCGAGGCCATCTGCCGCGAGTGCATCGGCGAGCCGGTTACGGCCTTTGCCGGCGTTCCGTCGTGGAACCTGGCGCTGATGCGCCGCGTGCTCGAGTATACCGGGCGGCAGAACCTGCTTGAGGTGTGGCCGCAGCTCGAGATGTTCGCCCACGGCGGTGTGGAGTTCACGCCCTACCGGCAGTCGTTCCGCGAGCTGCTGCCCTCGGACGACTTCGTCTACATGGAGACCTACAACGCCTCGGAGGGCTTCTTCGCCCTGGCCGACGACCCGGCGCGCGACGACATGTTGCTGATGCTCGACTACGGGACCTTCTACGAATTCCGCGACGGAGAGCGCATCGTACCCCTCGAGGGGGTCGAGTGCGGCCGGGTCTACGCGATGCTCATCACCTCGATCAACGGCCTGTGGCGCTATGAGATCGGCGATACGGTCGAGTTCACCTCGACGGCGCCCTACCGCATCCGCTTTGCGGGCCGTACGCGGCAGTACATCAACGTCTTCGGCGAGGAGCTGATCGTCGATAACGCCGACCGGGCCCTGCTTGACGCCTGCTCGAAGACGGGCGCCGTGGTGGCCGAGTACACCGTGGCCCCGTGCTACATGTCCCTGCGCGAGCGGGGCGCCCACGAGTGGGTCGTGGAGTTCGAACGTGAACCCGCCGATCCGGAACGCTTCGCCGGGGCGCTCGACGAGGCGCTGCGGCGGGTCAATTCGGACTACGACGCCAAGCGCCGCACGACGCTCGAGCGGCAGCGGATCCACACCGTCGGCCGGGGCTACTTCCTGCGCTGGATGCGGGCGCGCGGCAAGAACAAGGTGCCGCGGCTGATGAACGACCGCCGAGTCATCGAGGACGTGCTCGCCTTCGGCCGTGAGGCGGAGGCCGCGGGCGAAGGGACGGCGTGCTGATCCGTGCGGGCGGCCCGGTCCGGACGGAAAACGGAACAAGGAGACGAAAAACAATAAGAGATATGTATATAGCCATAGCCGGAAATATCGGCAGCGGAAAGACGACGCTCACGCAGATGCTGACGGAGCGTTACGATGCCCGCTCCTACCTCGAGGAGAGCAACAACCCCTACATCGGCGACTTCTACGAGGACATGAACCGCTGGTCGTTCAACCTCCAGATCTCGTTCCTCGGGAGCCGCATCCAGCAGACGATGGACATGCTCTCGGAGACCGGGCGCGGGGACATCATTCAGGACCGCACGATCTACGAAGACGCCCACATCTTCGCCGAGAACCTGCATGAGATGGGACTGATGGCCACGCGCGACATCGAGACCTACATGAAGATCTTCCACCTGGTGACGGCGCTCATCCCGAAGCCCGACCTGCTGATCTACCTCAAGGCAAGCGTTCCGACGCTCATTTCGCAGATCCGCAAGCGGGGCCGCGAGTACGAGATGAACATCGACGAGGCCTACCTCGGGCGGCTGAACGACAAGTACAACCACTGGATCGACAACCTCTACGACGGCGAAGTGCTTGTCATTGACAAGGACCACGAGGATTTCGTCTCGGATCCCGCCGTGCTGGAGAAGATCTGCGCACGCCTCGATGCGCTGCGCGCAACGGCAAAATGACGGAGATGGAGCTGCCCCGGACATTCGTCGAGCGGGTCCTTCGCGACCTCGGGACGACGGAGGGCGAGGCCCTCTGCCGCGCCCTCGACGGCGAGGCGTGCGTCAGCATCCGTGTGAACCCCGCCAAGGCGGAGGGGCTCCGCGGGGAGCAGCCCGCTCGGGTGTCGGAGGTGCTTCCGATGCTCACGGCCGCCGGCCGCGTTCCGTGGTGCGCCGACGGCTTCCTGCTTGCGGGCCGCCCGTCGTTCACCTTCGACAGCGACTTCCATGCCGGAGCCTACTACGTGCAGGAGGCGGCCTCGCAGTTCGTGGGCTGTCTGCTGCAGGGGGCCCCGACCTCCGGGGCGAGGATCCTCGACCTCTGTGCGGCCCCGGGCGGCAAGACGACCCTCTACGCCTCGCTTGTCGGGCGCGGGGGACTGGTCGTCGCCAACGAGATCGACCGCCGCCGTGCCTCCGTGCTGGCCGACAACGTGCGCAAGTGGGGTACGGGCAACGTGGTGGTCACGACGTGTGAGCCGCATGCGGTCTGCGACTGCGAGGCGTGGTTCGACGTGGTGGCCGTCGATGCCCCCTGCTCGGGCGAGGGCATGTTCCGCAAGGATCCCGCTGCGCGCGGGGAGTGGAGCGAGAACAACGTGCGGCAGTGCGCCGCGCGGCAGGACGATATCCTGCGCGAGGCGTGGCGGGCGCTGCGTCCGGGCGGTACGCTGATCTACAGTACCTGTACGTTCAACCGCGACGAGGACGAAGGTTCGCTCGAGCGGATGCTCGCCTGGGCCGGTGACGAGGTCGCTGCTCCCTATCCGGTGGATGTGGACCCCGCGTGGGGTATTGTCGAGGGGGAGGTCGGCCCGTTCCGTACGTTCCGTTTCTTCCCCCACCGGACCGTGGGCGAGGGATTCTTCGCCGCCGTGGCGCGTAAGGCGCCCGACGCTCCGGGCCGGCAGCGCCTTCCGAAGGGGCGCCGGTCGATGGTCGCTCCGGCCGACCGGGCGTCGGCGGGCGAGCTGCGGCGCTGGATCCGCGAGCCGGACCGCATGGTCTTCGGCACGGTTGCCGGCACCGGTTACGCCTGGTACGGGGAGCAGGCCGAGGCGGTGAAGACGCTCTCGGAGGCGCTGCCCGTGATTTGCTCGGGCGTGGCGCTGGGACAGCTCTTCAAGGGACGGCTGAAACCCGATCCGGCCCTGGCCTTCTTCGACGGCCTGGAACGCGGGGCCGTTCCGGTTGCCGGGCTCGACGACGAGCAGGCGCTGCGCTACCTGCGGCGTCAGGAGGTAGCGGCCGGGGCGCTGGCCGAGGGGGTGAACCTCGTGACGGCGCGCGGACGGGCCCTGGGCTTCGCCAAGCGGATCGGTGCGCGGGTGAACAACATGTACCCCAATTCGCTGCGGATCCTCCGGCAGGAGTGAACGCGGCAGTTACGGGACGCCGCGGCAGGGTGCTGCAGGGCAGGACCGCAAAGAGAGAGAATCCGAATCAAGGGAAAGGAAGTTTAGCGTTATGAGCGAGAAATTATACTATTCGATGGGCGAGGTGGCCGAGATGTTCGACGTCAATCAGTCGCTGCTCCGCCACTGGGAGTCGCAGTTCCCCATCCTGCGGCCCAAGCGCAACAAGAAGGGCAACCGGCTCTTTACGCCGCAGGACGTGGAGCACCTCAAGCAGATCTACCACCTGGTCAAGGAGTGCGGCATGACGTTGGAGGGTGCCAAGCGTGCGATGCGCGGACAGCGCGCCGGCAAGGGGGTGAGCCGCGACGTCGAACTGATGGAGCGGCTGCAGCGGATCCGTGCCCTGCTGGTCGAGGTCCGCGAGGAGCTCAAGGGGGACGGGGAGTCCGTGATGGCGGACGCCGACGCGGCGGATACGGCCGCCGACTCCGGCCTTCTTGTTGCTCCGGCCTGCCGGCCGGGACTGTGCTGCCGGCCGGGACCGCCCCCGAACCGGATGTTGTCACCGAATCCGAGGCTGAATCTGCCGCCGAATCCGGGGCTCGACCCGCCGCCAAGCCGGAGGCTGAATCTGCTGCCGGACCGCTCCCGGAGGTTGCCGCCGGCCCGGAGGCCGAAATGGCTTCCGTGCAGGTTGTCGAATCCCTTTCCGGACCGGCTCCGGAGACTGCTCCCGGACCGCAGGTTGTGACTGCCGCCGAACCGGAGACCGAAACGGCTTCCGAGGTGCAGGCCGTGCCGGCTTCCCGCAAACGTGGGCGCAAGGCCGTCGTGCGGATCGACGAGGCGACGGGACAGCCTTTGGAGGAGGCGCCGTCGGATGCCCCGGGACAACCCCGCCGCGCCGCGCGCAAACCCCGCCGCAAGAAGGAGGAGGTCGAGCACAAGGAGTTGTTCGCCTTCTACGAACAGTCGCTCTTCTGACGGCGCACCGAAAACCCCGACCTGAAACCATATGACTATGAAAATCAAAGATGTAACCTCGGTTATCGAAACCTTTGCCCCGCTTCGCTGGCAGGAATCCTATGACAATGCGGGACTTGTCGTCGGCCGAGAGGACGACGAGGTGCATGCCGCATTGCTGGCCGTCGATGTCACGGAGGAGGTGCTCGACGAGGCTGAACGGCTGGGCTGCGACCTGGTCATCACACACCATCCGATTGTCTTCCACCCGCTCAAGCGCTTCAATTCGGCCGACGCCGTGCAGCGCTGTGTCGAGCGGGCCATCCGGCGCGGAATCGCCCTCTACGCCTGTCACACGAACCTCGACAGCGCTCCGGGCGGCATGAGCTGGTACCTGGCCGACATGCTCGGCATCGGCAGCCTGCAGCTGCTGCAGCCCTCGGCCGAGGAGGGGGTGGGCTTCGGCGTCGTCGGGGACCTGCCCGAGCCGGTCCGGACGGTCGATTTCCTGCAGCGGGTTCGCGAGCGCCTCTCGGTGCGGGTCATCCGCCACAGCGACATCGCCGCCGAGCGGGTTGTCCGCGTTGCCCTCTGCACCGGGGCCGGAGCCTCGCTCATCGGCGACGCCCGCCGCGCCGGCGCCGGGCTCTACATCACCGCCGACCTCAAGTACAACGACTTCATGACACCCGATAAGGCCCTCACCGTGGCCGATATAGGCCATTTTGAGAGCGAATATTGCGCAATTCGGCTGTTATTTGATATTTTGTCGAAAAATTTATGTACCTTTGCGGTTCGCAAGAGTGAATGCTCTCGCAATCCGGTGAATTATCTGGTTTAAGTCTAAACTCTAAAAACACAATATGGCAACACAGAAGAAGACGGCCGACGTGGATTACTCGATGCAGGAGAAGATCCTTGCGCTCTACGAGCTGCAGAAGATCGACAGCAAGATCGACGGAATCAACAAGGTCAAAGGTGAACTGCCTCTCGAGGTGCAGGATCTCGAGGATGAGATGGCCGGGATGAAGACCCGCATCGAGCACATCAACGCCGAGATCGAGGAGCTGAACTCGCTGACCAAGCAGCGCAAGCGCGAGGTCGATCAGGCGAAGATCATGATCGGCAACTACAAGGAGCAGCAGAACAACGTCCGCAACAACCGCGAGTACGATGCCATCTCGAAGGAGATCGAGTATCAGGAGCTCGAGATCGAGCTGGCCGAGAAGCGCCTGAAGGAGTATGCCGGGGGCATCAAGGCCAAAAAACTCCAGCTCGAGGAGGCCGAGAACCAGATGAAGGAGCGCGAGGCCGACCTCGCGGCCAAGAAGGCCGAACTCGAGGGCATCGAGGCCGAAACCGCCCCGCTCGTCGAGGAGTACGGCGTGCAGGAGGCTCAGGCCAAGGAGAAGATCGACGAGCGTCTGCTGGCCGCCTACGAGCGTATCCGCCGCAACGTCCGCAACGGACTGGCCGTCGTGACGGTCAAGCGCGATGCCTGCGGCGGCTGTTTCAACCGCATCCCGCCCCAGCGTCAGGCCGATATCCGTCAGGGCAAGAAGATCATCGTCTGCGAGTACTGCGGGCGTATCCTCGTGGCTGACCCCGAGGCGGAGCAGGAGTAGCGCCGCACGCCGGCGGTTGTGTCGGACCATGTATGCAAGAGCCTTCGGGAGTCCCCCGGAGGCTCTTCTCGTTTGCCGAGACGGTACCTCCGGGCCTCGGTCGGATGTTAATTTATTAACATCGAAAATTTTTCGACTTTGCCAAATAATCCTTAACTTTGCACAGTTATAAACATACCGACCTAACTCACACCCTATGAAAATAGCCATCGCGCAACTCAACTACACGATCGGAGACATCGACGGCAACACCTCGAAGATCATCGATGCCATCCAGCGGGCCAAGGCCCAACGCGCCGATCTGGTGATTTTCGCCGAACAGGCCGTCAGCGGAACGCCCGCCTTCGATCTGTTGCGCAAGACCACCTTCCTCGAACTCTGCGAAGATGCGCTGGTGGAGATCGCATCCTGCTGCGACGGCATCGCCGCCATCGTCGGACTGCCGATCCTGACCTCCGCCGGAACCATCAGCGCTGCCGCCCTCATCCAGGACCGCAAGGTGTTGCGTTACGTCGGCAAGAAATACATCACGGCCCGCCGCGAAATGGGTTTCCTCGTCCCCTCGAAGGGCTACGAGTACGCCACGATCAAGGGCCACAAGTGCGCGATCATCGTCGGGGACGACCTCAGCCGCGAACACGACTTCGACAAGTCGGTCGAGACGATCATCTCGATCAATGCCCGCCGCTACGGCAAGGGTACGATGATCTACCGCTACGAGATGCTCCGCAACCTGGCCTTCGTCGAAGGCAAGAACCTGGTCATCGTGAACCAGGTCGGGGGATCGACCGAGATCGTCTACGACGGAACGTCGGGAGCGCTCAACAAACAGGGAGAACCGGTGCTGATGCTGAAGAACTTCGAGGAGGACTTCGGCATTTTCGATACCCGGGCCAAGGTTGCGCCTGTTGAGGTACCCACGTCGAGCAGCTACCGCACCCGCCTCATCTACGAGGCCGCCCGCTGCGGTCTGCGCGACTTCTTCCGCAAGAACGGCTATACGAAGGCCTCGATCGGCCTCTCGGGCGGTATCGACTCGGCCGTCGTCGCGGCCATCGCCGTCGATGCGCTGGGCGCGGAGAACGTCCATGCACTGCTCATGCCGTCGCCCTTCTCGTCCGACGAGTCGGTCGAGGATGCCAAACTGCTGGCCGGCAACCTCGGCATCAGCTACAACGTCATTCCCATTTCGGAAATCTATACCAGCGTGGTCAATACGCTCAAGCCGGTGATCGGCGGAACGGAGTTCGACTCCACGGAGGAGAACATCCAGACCCGTATCCGCACCGTGCTGCTCATGGCGCTCCAGAACAAGACGGGGCACGTTCTGCTCAACTCGTCGAACAAGAGCGAGAATGCCCTGGGACTCTGCACCCTCTACGGCGATACGGCCGGTGCCTTCAGCCCCACGGGCGACCTCTACAAGAGCGAGATGTACGACGTGGCCCGCTACATCAACCGCACGATGGGCGACCCGATTCCCGAGAGCATCCTGACCAAGGAGCCCTCGTCGGAGCTCCATCCCGGACAGAAGGACAGCGACATCCTGCCGCCCTACGAGGTGGTCGATGCCATCCTGTTCCGCATGATTGAGGAGGGGCAGCACCGCGAGGAGATCGTCAATGCGGGATTCGACTCGGAGGTCGTCGAGAAGATCCACTCGATGATCATGCGCAACGAGAAGAAGCGCTATCAGTTCCCGCCCGTGCTGCGTCTTTCCTCCTGCTCGTTCGGACACGAGCGTCTGATGCCCCTTACCAACAAATACGGAGACTGATACCGTGGCCCGGCTGATCGAACACAGCGGCGTGGTGGACCGTGTCGAGGGCGATACGGTCCGGGTGAAGATCACCTCGCGGAGCGCCTGCGGGGCGTGCAGCGCCCGACAGGCCTGCGGCCTGGCCGAGGCGCAGGAGAAGATCGTCGCCGTGCGGACACACCGTGCCGCGGAGTTTGCCGCGGGCGATGAGGTCATGGTGGGCGTGCGGAGCAATGCCGGGGCCCGGGCCGTCCTTCTGGCCTATGTCGGTGCGCTGGTTGTCCTGCTCGCGGCCCTCGGTGCGGCCAAGCTCCTGGGCGGAAGCGACGGGCAGGCCGTCGTCGCGGCCCTCGGCGGAGTGTCGCTCTATTATGCGGTGCTGTGGTGCTTCCGCAGCAGAATCGAACACACAATTCATTTTACAATAACAAAAAGCTAAATGGAAGTATTACTTTACACGATCCTGTCGCTGTGTGCGCTGGGTGTGCTCGCGGCGGTCGTCCTCTACTTCGTGGCGCAGAAGTTCCGCGTCGAGGAGGATCCCCGCATCGACGAGGTGGAGAAAATGCTCCCCGGTGCGAACTGCGGCGGTTGCGGTTTCGCCGGATGCCGCGGAATGGCCGATGCGCTGGTCAAGCGCGACGACATTTCGGAACTCTTCTGCCCGGTGGGCGGAGGGGATTGCATGAAGGCTGTGGCCGCCTATCTGGGCAAGGCTGCGGCCGAGAAGCAACCCGAAGTGGCTACGGTCCGCTGTGGCGGTACGTGCGAGAAACGCCCCCGCACGAATCAGTATGACGGAGCCCGGTCGTGCGCCGTGGCTTCGTCGCTTTACGTGGGCGAAAGCGCCTGCGCATTCGGCTGCCTGGGCTTCGGCGACTGCGTCGTGGCCTGTGCCTTCGATGCCATCCACATCAATCCCGCCACGGGACTCCCGGAGGTCGATCCCGACAAGTGTACGGCTTGCGGCGCCTGTGTGAAGGCCTGCCCGCGGATGGTCATCGAGCTGCGCAAGAAGTGGCCCAAGAACCGTGCGATCTACGTGTCGTGCGTTTCGAAGGAGAAGGGCGCCGCCGTGATGAAGGCCTGCAAGGCCGGATGTATCGGTTGCGGCAAGTGTCAGAAGGTTTGCGCGTTCGATGCCATCAAGGTGGAGAACAACCTCGCCTACATCGACCCGCAGAAGTGCAAGTTGTGCCGCAAGTGCGTGAACGAATGCCCGACGGGTGCCATCCGCCTCGTGGGTATGGATCCGCTGCCCAGGGAGCCCAAGGCCCCGGCCGCCCCGAAGGCTGCCCCGGCTGCCGCCCCGAAGCAGGAGGCTCCGAAGGCCGCCCCGAAGCAGGAGGCTCCGAAGGCCGCCCCGGCTGCGGAGTCGGCTCCGAAGAAAGCTCCGGCTCCCGAAAAGAAGGCCTCGGCTGCATCCGATAAAGAATCGTAAAATTCCAAGCAGAGACTATGAAGACATTTCCAATGGGCGGAGTCCATCCGTCGGAAAATAAACTGAGCTGCGCCAAGCCGATCGAGATCCTGCCGCTGCCCGAGGTGGTGACGATCCCGCTCGCACAGCATATCGGCGCGCCGGCCGTCGCCAAGGTCGCCAAGGGCGACAAGGTCCTCACCGGACAGCTCATCGCCGAGGCCGCGAGCTTCATGTCGGCCAACATCCACTCGCCGGTTTCGGGTACGGTGACGGGCGTCGATCTGCTGCCGAACGGGCAGGGACTGCGCCAGATGATGATCACGATCAAGCGCGAAGGCGACGAGTGGGCCGAGGGTATCGACCGTTCGGAGACCCTCGTGCGCGAGTGTACGCTTTCGGCTCAGGAGATCATCGCCCGCATCAAGGAGGCCGGCATCGTCGGCATGGGCGGTGCGACCTTCCCCACGCACGTGAAGCTCTCGATTCCTCCCGGCAAGAAGGCCGAGTGCCTGATCATCAACGGTGTGGAGTGCGAACCCTACCTTACGTCCGACCACCGCACGATGCTCGAGCACGGCGAGGAGCTCATCGTCGGCGTCACGATCCTCATGAAGGCCGTCGGTGTGGAGAAGGCCTACATCGGTATCGAGAACAACAAGCCCGACGCCATCGAGCACCTGCGCGGCATTGCCCGCAACTACGCCGGGGTCGAGGTCGTACCCCTCAAGGTGAAATATCCGCAGGGCGGTGAGAAGCAGCTCATCGCGGCCGTCACGGGCCGTCAGGTGCCGCCCCCGCCCGCACTGCCGATCGATGTCGGTGCCGTGGTCTGCAACGCCTCGACGACCTATGCCGTCTACCAGGCCGTGCAGAAGGGCATGCCGCTCATCCAGCGTGTGGTGACCATCACCGGAAAGGGGCTTCGCGAGCCGAAGAACCTGCTGACCCGCATGGGTACGCCCGTCTCGGCGCTGATCGAGGCGGCCGGGGGGCTTCCGGCCGATGCCGGCAAGGTCATCAACGGCGGCCCGATGATGGGACGCGCGATGGTGAACCTCGATTCGCCCGTCACGAAGGGCTGCTCGGGCATCACCGTGATGTCGGGGCGCGACGCCGTGCGCCGCGAGGCCTCGCAGTGCATCAAGTGCGCCAAGTGCGTGGCCGCCTGCCCGATGGGCCTCGAACCCTATTTCCTCTCGAAGATGACCCAGAAGAAGAACTGGGACGAACTCGAGGCGCGGATGATCACCTCGTGCATCGAGTGCGGCAGTTGCCAGGCGACCTGCCCGGCCTCCCTGCCGCTGCTCGACTGGGTGCGCCTGGGCAAGCAGACGGTCATGGGACGCATCCGCGCACGTGCCGCCGCGGCCAAAAAGTAAACTGACAAAACACCATGAGTATGATGAATAAACTTACCGTTGCTCCTGCGCCGCACGTACAGTCCCCGCAATCGACGGCGTCGATCATGCGCGACGTCGTCCTTGCGCTGATGCCGGCGCTGGTCGTTTCGACCGTGGTCTTCGGTCTCGACGTGCTGCGCGTCACGGCGCTCTCGGTGGCCTCGTGCGTGGCTTTCGAGTTCCTCATCCAGCGCTTTCTGGTCCGCGGGCCGCTGACGATCTCCAACTGGTCGGCCGTCGTGACCGGCGTGCTGCTGGCCTTCAACCTTCCCTCGACGATTCCCTGGTGGATCGTCGTCATCGGCGCCTTCGTCGCCATTGCCATCGCCAAGATGACCTTCGGCGGACTGGGCAAGAACCCCTTCAACCCCGCCATCGTGGGCCGCGTCTTCCTGCTGATCGCCTATCCGGTGCAGATGACCACCTTCCCGATGCCCGTAAACGGGGCGTTCGACGCCCTGTCGGGTGCCACGCCGCTGGCCGCCGTCAAGCACGGCGCCGCCGTGAACGTCATCGGCACGCAGGAGCTCCTGCTGGGCAACATGCCCGGTTCGCTGGGTGAGGTGGCCGCCCTCGCGCTGCTCGTCGGTTTCGTCTACCTGCTCTGGCGCCGCGTCATCACGTGGCATACGCCCGTGACGATCTTCGTCACGATGGCCCTGTTCGCCTTCGTCTACGCGCTGGCGAGCGGCATGTCGGGCGCTGCGCTGTGGCAGTTCCCGCTCTTCCACGTCCTGGCCGGAGGTGCGATCCTCGGTGCCGTCTTCATGGCTACCGACTACGCCACCTCGCCGATGACGGTCCGCGGCTGTGTGATTTTCGGCATCGGCATCGGTGTCATTACGATGCTGATCCGTCTGTGGGGCGCCTATCCCGAGGGCATGTCGTTTGCGATCCTGATCATGAACTCGTGTGTGCCCCTGATCAACAAATATGTGAAACCCAAGCGCTTCGGCGTGAAATAAGGAGGAAAGAGGTATGAAAAGTACTCTTTTGAACATGACCGCCGTGCTCTTCGGCATCACGCTCGTGGCTTCGGCCGGCGTCGGTGTCGTGAACATGATTACCATCGAGCCGATCGCCGCCGCGAAGGCCGCCGCAACGACCGCCGCCCTGTCGGAGGTGCTGCCGCCCTTCGATGAGACGGCCACCGAGCAGATGACCATCGACGAGCTGCCGATCACGGTCTATACGGCTACGAAAGACGGCGAGGTGAGCGGCTACGCCGTGGAGTCGATGACCAAGCAGGGCTTCAACGGCGTGGTGCGCCTGATGGTGGGCTTCACCCCCGACGGCACGATCTATAACGTCAATGTGCTCGAGCAGGCCGAGACCCCGGGCCTCGGAACCAAGATGGCCGACGAGGGCAACCCGCTGCTGGGGAGCGTCAAGGGGCAGAACCCGGCCGAGAAGAAACTCGTGGACGGCCGCCTGGCCGTCACCAAGGACGGAGGCGATGTCGATGTGCTGACTGCCGCGACGATTTCGTCGCGCGCCTGGGTCGATGCGATCAACCGCGCCTGGTCGGCCTACCGGAGCGCCGTCTCGGGCGAGGCTCCCGCCGATGCCGCTTCGGGTGCTTCGAAGTCGGAGTGGAAGGCGGAGGAGGGCGCCGCAGACGCTGCCGCCGCAACGGATACGGATTCAACTTCAACGGGCGCCGATGCGCAGGAAGGAGGTCAAGATGAATAAACTGCAGATTATTTTGAGCGGCATCGTCAAGAACAACCCGACGTTCGTGCTCGTGCTCGGCATGTGCCCGACGCTGGGAACGACGACCTCGGCCGCCAACGGAATGGGCATGGGGCTGGCGACGACGGCCGTGCTGATCATGTCGAACCTCGTGATTTCGCTCATCAAGAACATCATTCCGGACAAGGTCCGCATCCCGGCGTTCATCGTCGTGATCGCCTCGTTCGTGACGATCATCCAGATGCTGATGCAGGCCTTCGTGCCGGCGCTCTACGCCGCCTTGGGCGTCTTCATCCCGCTGATCGTGGTCAATTGCATCATCCTGGGCCGCGCCGAGGCCTTCGCCTCGAAGAACTCGCCCGTCGATTCGATCATGGACGGTATCGGCATCGGCATCGGCTTCACGCTGTCGCTGACCGTGATCGGAGCTGTCCGCGAGGTGCTGGGCAGCGGAGCGCTGTTCGGCATGCCGCTCGGAATCTCCGACTACACGCCGCTGGTCTTCGTCCTTGCTCCCGGCGGCTTCCTGACGCTCGGGTACCTGATGGTTCTGTTTAACAAGTTAGCCAAGAAGTAAGCCATGGAGATCTCCTATTTCGCCATAATTATCGGCGCCATCTTCGTAAACAACGTCGTACTGGCGCAATTCCTCGGCATCTGCCCCTTCCTCGGCGTCTCGTCGAAGGTCGAGACCTCGCTGGGCATGGGTGCCGCCGTGACCTTCGTCATGGCCCTGACGGCTCTGGTGGCCTGGCCGATCCAGACCTACATCCTCGTGCCGCTGCACATCGAGTACATGCAGACGATCGTCTTCATCCTGGTGATCGCCGCGCTGGTGCAGATGGTCGAGATCATCCTCAAGAAGGTCTCGCCGGCCCTTTACCAGGCGCTGGGAATCTTCCTGCCGCTCATCACGACCAACTGCGCCGTGCTGGGTGTGGCCATCCTGATGATCCAGAAGGAGTTCAACCTGCTGCAGAGCGTAGCCTACTCCGTCTCGACGGCGCTCGGTTTCGCCCTGGCCCTGGTGCTGTTCGCCGGTATCCGCGAGCGGCTCGATTTCGAGGACGTGCCCAAATCGCTGCGCGGTGTGCCCATCGCGCTGATCACGGCCAGCATCCTTGCCATGGCGTTCCTCGGCTTCTCGGGTCTGGTATAGCCCGAAGCCGCAAAGCAAACCGAAAGGCCCGGAAGAGCATGCTCTTCCGGGCATTTCCATGTGGTATCGGGCAGACGGTACTCCGGTTGCGGGGACGGGGCCTGCCGCTGCCCGGGTCCGTTGCAGTCCGGTCGCCGCCGGGGAGCAGACAACCGTCCTCGGGCATCTATCGCCCGTCGTCAGCCCCGTCGGTCAGCCAGCCGATCGTCAGCCGCGTGAAGCAGATTTTGTAGCCGTTCTCGCCGTCAGCAACCTCCGAGAGCAGCCCGATGGCCCCGTCGGCCAGGCGGGTGAGCGCCGAGTAACCCGAGTAACCCTCCCACACGCTCTTGCGTACGGGCCAGGTGCGCCCTTCGTCGTAGCTCAGGGCCACCGAGACGTTGCGGCGCTGTGCCGTGTCGGCCGGTATCGAGTGCAGCAGCCGGTT
>OGQR01001321.1_pt1 | contig 17288 bp, 9 predicted proteins | sample 1553271 | NCBI WGS metagenome assembly OGQR01 (sample SAMEA2579970, study PRJEB22360) | human gut metagenome | biome: human gut; feature: human-associated habitat; material: faeces | place: Denmark | collected 2008/2010 | reverse complement strand
GTGTTACTGTTCTGCCTCCTTATGAAAAAAATGAAAACAGCGAATGGTACACCGGTACAGCAAACGCAATCTATCAGAATATCGAATATATGGAGGGCTTTAACCCGGAATATGTGCTGATTCTTTCCGGCGACCATATTTATAAGATGGATTATGAAGTGATGCTGGATTTCCACAAGCAGAACGGTTCAGAGTGTACGATCGCCGTTATGCCGGTTCCGATGGAAGAAGCCAAGCGCTTCGGTATCATGATCACCGATGAGAACAAGCGGATCGTGGATTTTGAGGAGAAGCCTGCCAACCCGCGCAGTAACCTTGCATCCATGGGTATTTACATATTTAACTGGAAAACGCTGAAGCAGGCACTGATCGATAATGCAGATCAGCCAAACCTGGATTTTGGCAAGCATGTCATCCCTTATTGTCATAAAAACGGCGCACCGATGTATGCATATGAATTTAACGGTTACTGGAAAGATGTCGGAACCCTGACCTCCTACTGGGAAGCGAATATGGAGCTGATCGATGTTGTTCCGGAGTTTAATCTTTATGAAGAATACTGGAAGATTTATACAAAGAGTGAGATCCTGCCTCCTCAGTACGTTGCAAAGGGCGGTGTGATCGAACGCAGTATTGTCGGAGAAGGCTCTGAGATTTACGGACAGGTTTATAACTCTGTGATCGGCTGCGGTGTTACGATCGGTAAAGATACGGTTGTGCGTGACTCCATTATCATGAACAATACAGAGATTGGGGAGAACTGCGAGCTTAACAAGGCAATCGTAGCAGAAAACACGAAGATCGGTGATCACGTCAGACTGGGCGTCGGGGAAGAAGCACCGAACGATACTGCACCGCATATTTATTGCGACGGTATTGTCACTGTTGGTGAGAAGAGCGTTGTGCCTGCCAATGTATCTGTAGGCAAGAATTCCGTTGTATTCGGCATTACGACAGCAGACGATTATCCGGATGGATATCTGGCAAGCGGCAAAACATTGATTAAGGCAGGTGACAAACAGTGAGAGCAATCGGTATCATTTTAGCAGGCGGCAATAACCGCAAGATGAGAGAACTGTCCCAGAAGCGCGCGATCGGCGCGATGCCGGTGGCAGGCAGCTACAGAAGTATTGACTTTGCGCTGAGCAACATGACGAACTCTCATATCCAGAGAGTCGGCGTGCTGACCCAGTATAACGCCAGAAGCTTAAATGCACATTTAAGCTCCTCCAAATGGTGGGATTTCGGAAGAAAACAGGGTGGATTGTTTCTGTTTACCCCTGCGGTAACCGCGGAGAACAGCTCCTGGTATAGAGGCACGGCAGATGCCATTTATCAGAACCTCTCCTTCTTAAAAAACAGCCATGAGCCCTATGTAGTTATTACCTCCGGCGATTGTGTATACAAGATGGACTACAACAAAGTCCTCGAATATCATATTTCCAAAAAAGCGGATGTGACCGTTGTCTGCAAGGACATGCCGGCAAATGTAAACGTAGAGCGGTTCGGTACCATCAAGATGAACGAGGAAAGCAGGATCGAAGAGTTTGAAGAGAAGCCGATTGAGGCACGCTCCAATACCATTTCCTGTGGTATTTATGTTATCCGCAGACGTCTCCTGATTGATATGATCGAGCGCTGTGCAATGGAAGACCGTTATGATTTTGTAAAGGATATTCTGATCCGCTACAAAAATCAGAAACGGATCTTCGGATATAAGATCAAAGATTACTGGAAGAATATTGCAACGGTGGAAGACTATTTCGATGCCAATATGGACTTCTTAAAACCGGAAATCCGTAATTATTTTTTCAAACAGTATCCGGATATTTATTCAAAGGTTGACGATTTGCCGCCTGCAAAGTATAATGTTGGAGCGAAGGTTGAGAACAGCCTGATTTCCAGCGGCTGTATTGTCAACGGCACGGTAGAGGATTCCGTAATCTTCAAGAAATCCTTTATCGGAAATAACTGTTACATCAAGAATTCGATCATTTTAAACGACGTATATATCGGCGATAATACGCACATCGAAAACTGTATCGTAGAAAGCCGGGATACAATCCGTGCAAATTCTTTCTATCGCGGAGAAGATGAAATCAAGATTGTAATAGAGAAAAACGACAGATACATTATCTGAAACGCGAGGGGGAATAAGTTATGACGATTACCGATGTAAGGGTTCGGAAAATTGCCAAAGAAGGTAAAATGAAAGCGATTGTATCCATTACCGTGGATGACGAGTTTGTGGTGCATGATATCAAAGTAATAGAGGGAGATAAAGGACTGTTCATCGCGATGCCGAGCAAGCGCAGCGCAGATGGGGAATACCGCGATATCGCCCATCCCATCAGCCAGGGAACCCGGGAAAAGATCCAGGGAATTATTTTGGAAGCATACAATACGGCATTGGAAGAACCGATTGCATAACTTTATAAGTAAACTGAAATAAATACAAAAAATAAATACAGACTACAACAGACAGTCCCGGTGCAGCGATGTACCGGGACTGTTTTCCTGACCGGATATCCGGTTAGAAAAGCCATCTGTATGTCGCCGCAGATGGAAAGGGCAGCAGGGTACATTCTCACTTGCCCGAGCGGGGGAAACTGTGCTAACATGAAAGCACAACAGACAGCGCCTGCTAAAGCAGAAAAGGGCAGGCAGAAGCAGGAAGGAAACGGACAGAACATGTATGTAATTGCAGGACTTGGAAACCCGAAAAAAGAATACGATAATACAAGGCATAATATCGGCTTTTCCGTCATAGATATGCTGGCAGATAAGACCGGAATTTCTGTAAACACGGCAAAGCACAAAGGACTTTTGGGTGCAGGCTATTTAAACGGGCAGAAAATAATTCTGGTAAAGCCGCTGACTTATATGAACCTGAGCGGCGAATGTATCCGGGAAGTGCTGGATTATTATAAGGTAGACGGCAGCACGAACCTGATCGTAATTCACGACGATATCAGCCTGGAGCCTGGCATCATCCGGGTGCGCAAAAAAGGCAGCGCGGGTGGTCATAACGGTTTGAAGAATATTATTCAGCATCTTGGAAAAGATCAGTTTGTGCGGATTAAGGTCGGCGTCGGGGAAAAACCGGCAGGCTACGACCTTGCGGACTATGTGCTGGGACATTTTGATCGGGAGGAGCAGGTGCTGATGAAGCAGGTTTCGGAGGAAGTCTGTGAAGCGGTGCAGATGATTCTGGAAAAAGGTCCGGATGCAGCGATGAACGTGTATAACGGGCGAAAAGTGGAGAAGGCATAGCATGAAGGTATTGACAGCTCCGCTTTGGGAATTGGCGGAGTTTGAAGAGGGAAAAGCACTTCTGGACAGAGGAAAAGGGCATGTTGCCTTTTCCGGGCTGTATGATTCCCAGAAGCTTCATATGGTATATGGATTGAGCGATGGTTTTACACAGAAAATCATCGTTACTTTCAGTGATAAAAGAGCGCGGGAAATCGGTGCAGAATATGGGTTTTACGACCGCAGGACGATGGTGTATCCGGGCAAGGATCTGATCTTTTATCAGGCGGATGTTTCCGGCGGCGATCTGGTGCGGGAGCGGATGCGTGTGCTGCGCGCGCTGCTCGAAAAACGTCCGGTTACGATCGTAACGACGATGTCCGCGTTGATGATGCCGCAGACGCCGCTTTCCGGGATTGTGTCAAGAATACTGCATTTCGATAAAAAATCAACGGTAGACGAGAGGAAGCTTTCCGCTCAGCTGGTGGAAATGGGTTATGAAAAGAGCCCGCAGGTAGAGGAACCGGGACAGTTTTCCATTCGCGGCGGAATTATTGATATTTTCGATATGACGGAAGAAAACCCGTATCGGATCGAGCTGTGGGGAGACAGCGTGGAGTCGATTCGAAGCTTTGACGTGTTGTCTCAGCGTTCGGTGGAAAATCTGGATGAGATTGCGATTTATCCGGCAACGGAGCTGATGCTTTCGGAGGCGCGCAGGCAGGACGGCTTTGCGAGAATCAAAAAAGAGACGAAGCAATATGCCAAAAAATTGCGGGAGCAGGGCAATCCGGAGGCAGCGCACCGGATTGAGACGCAGATCAAAGAAATCGAAGAGTCTGCGCAGGAGTTTGGCAGTGTAGTCAATCTGGAAAGTTTCGTGCATTATTTTTACCCGCAGACAGAGTCCTTTCTGGAATTTTTCCATCCGGAAACGACGGCAGTTTTTCTGGATGAGCCGCAGCATTTGTCGGAGACGGCGAACGCACTTGAAACAGAATTTCGGGAGAGCATGACCGGACGTCTGGAAAAAGGCTATATCCTGCCGGGACAGGCGCAGCTTTTGTATCCCGAAAAGGAAATTGCAGGGAAGCTGTCGCAGTATCGGGCAGCGTCACTCGCCGCACTGGATGCAAAGAGCAGCCTGTTTAAGCCGGATCGCAGGTTTGAGATCACGGTGCGCAGCATGCCGTCCTATAACAACAGTTTTGAAGCTCTGTTAAAGGACTTAAAACGTTACAAGAAAAATGGCAGCAGAGTGCTTTTGTTATGTGCATCCCGAACCCGGGCGAAGCGTCTGGCAGCCGATCTGCGGGAGCAGGAGCTGAGCGCCTTTTACAGCGAAGACCCTGACCGGGAGGTTTTGCCCGGCGAGACAGAGCTTTTTTACGGACATGTGGAAAAGGGTTTTGAATACCCAATGCTGAAATTCGCGGTCATTTCGGAGGGAGATATTTTTGGTGCGCCCAAAAAGAAAAAGCGGAAAATTCAGCGTTATGAGGGCACGAAAATCCGTGATTTCGGGGAGCTGAAGGTCGGGGATTATGTCGTACATGAGACGCACGGTCTCGGTATTTATCAGGGCATCGAAAAGGTCGAGATGGAGGGAACGGTCCGGGATTACATGAAAATTTCGTACCGGGACGGAGGAAACCTCTATGTGCTGGCAACCGGTCTGGACGCGATTCAGAAGTACGCATCCGCCGATGCAGCGAAAAAGCCGAAGTTAAACAAGCTCGGAACGCAGGAGTGGCACAAGACCAAGACCCGTGTCCGGGCGGCAGTGGATGAGGTCGCAAAGGATCTGGTGGAGCTGTATGCGGCACGCCAGAACGGGAAAGGCTACGCTTTTTCGGAGGATACGGTCTGGCAGCGGGAGTTTGAAGAAATGTTTCCGTTTGAGGAAACGGATGACCAGCTGATGGCAATTGCGGCGACGAAGCGGGACATGGAGAGCAACAAAATCATGGATCGCCTGATCTGCGGGGACGTTGGCTATGGCAAAACCGAGGTTGCAATCCGCGCGGCATTTAAGGCGGTGCAGGACGGCAAGCAGGTTGTTTTTCTGGTGCCGACGACGATTCTGGCGCAGCAGCACTACAATACCTTTGTGCAGCGGATGAAGGATTATCCGATCCGGATTGAGCAGATGTCGCGGTTTCGGACGCCTGCGCAGCAGAAAAAGGTGATCGAGGATCTCAAAAAAGGTTTGGTGGATATCGTGATCGGGACACATCGCGTGCTTTCATCGGATATGCAATATAAGGATCTTGGTCTTTTGATGATCGACGAGGAGCAGCGCTTTGGCGTGACCCATAAGGAAAAGATCAAGAAAATGAAAGAGAACGTGGATGTGCTGACCCTGACGGCAACGCCGATTCCACGGACCCTGCATATGTCTCTGGTCGGTATCCGCGACATGAGCGTGCTGGAGGAAGCGCCGGAGGAACGTCAGCCGATCCAGACCTATGTGATGGAATATAATGAAGAAATGGTGCGTGAGGCGATCACCCGTGAGCTGTCCCGGAATGGTCAGGTGTATTATGTATACAACCGCGTCAATACGATTGCAGATATGGCAGCAAAGATTGGGGAAATGGTGCCGGATGCGAATGTGGCATTTGCACACGGACAGATGTCGGAGAGAGAGCTGGAAAAAATCATGTTTAGCTTTATCAACGGCGAAATCGACATCCTGGTTGCGACGACGATCATCGAAACCGGACTGGACATTTCCAACGTCAACACGATCATCATCCACGATTCTGATCGAATGGGATTGTCCCAGCTATATCAGCTGCGCGGACGTGTCGGGCGGTCGAACCGGACGGCTTATGCATTTTTGATGTATAAGCGGGACAAGGTGCTGCGGGAAATTGCAGAAAAGCGTTTGGCGGCGATCCGGGAGTTTACCGATCTGGGCAGCGGCTTTAAGATTGCAATGAAGGATTTGGAGATCCGCGGCGCGGGCAACCTTTTGGGAGAGCGTCAGCACGGTCATATGGAAGCAGTTGGCTATGATTTATATTGTAAAATGTTGAACGAAGCGGTAAAGAATTTAAAGGGCGAGGACACTGCACCGGACTTTCTTACGACGGTGGAGCTGGAGGTGGACGCTTATATTCCGGCTTCTTACATTGTCAATGAGCAGCAGAAGCTCGACATTTACAAGCGAATCGCCGGCGTGGAGACGGAAAGCGAGAGTGCAGAGATGAAAGAAGAGCTGCTCGACCGCTTCGGAACCGTGCCGAAGTCCGTGGACAATTTGCTGCGGATTGCGCTTTTGCGGGCGCAGGCGCACAAGCTTTATATTATGGAAATCAAGGGGCGTCCGGGGGAGCTGCGCTTTGTATACAGACCGGACGCACGGGTGCACGGGGAAAATATCCCGATGCTTTTCGAACAATATGGGAACAGTTTAAAGTTTTTACCTCAGGGGAATCCGGTCTTTACTTATCAGTTCAAAAGGAGTAATGTAGTGGAGAAAAACTCTGAAGACCTGCTTTCGCAGGCGGAACAGATGATAAAAGATATGCAGCGCTGCCTGCTTTAAGGGGCAGCACTGGATCAAAGGAGGAAATTAAGACTTGAAAATCGTAACACAGGTAGGAATTATCTTTTCGATCTGCTGGATTTCTCAGATTATCGAAAAGCTTCTTCCGTTTTCTTTCCCAGCGAGCGTGATCGGCATGATTTTGCTGTTCATTCTGTTGTGCGTACATATTCTGAAGGTAGACCATATCCGCGAAAAATCGGATTTTCTGCTGGAAAATATGGCATTCTTTTTTATCCCGGCGGGAGTCAGCATCATCAACTATTTTGACGTCCTGAAAAACTGGGTGGTGCAGCTGATCGTGATCTGCGTGGTGAGTACGGTGGTGACATTTGCAGTGACGGCATACAGCATGAAGCTCGCGCTGTATTTGATGCAGAAAAAGAAAAGCGGGAGGGCAAAAGAATGATGCATGAACTGTTTTTGTCTCCGTTTTTCGGAATCGGATTAAGTATCGCCGCATTCTGGGTTGGAACCTGGATCCGCAAAAAGACCGGATTGGTGCTGTGCAATCCCCTTGTGCTTGCAATTGTGATCGTATCCGGCGTTTTACTGATCTTTAAAATTCCGTATGAGGAATATAATGAAGGCGGAGCGCTTATCAACATGTTCCTCGCACCTGCAACGGCATGTCTTGCAGTTTCGATCTACACGCGGGCAGAGCTGTTAAAGAAAAACTGGCTTCCCATCGTAGTCGGTGCGTCCTGCGGATCTCTTGCATCGATGGGGAGCGTGCTGCTGATGTGTAAGCTGTTTGGCATGGACGAGGCGATGACAGTCTCGCTCATTCCGAAGTCCGTTACGACACCCATCGCAGTCAGCGTTGCAGAGGGACACGGAGGAATGGTGCCCATTACCGTTGTTGCGGTTATTTTTACCGGCATTCTGGGAAGCATTTTTGCACCGACACTGATCAGACTTTTCCGGGTAAACGATCCGATGATCGCCGGAATTTCCATCGGCGCATGCTCCCACGCGGTGGGAACATCCAAGGCGATTGAGTTGGGAGAAACAGAGGGCGCCATGAGCGGACTGGCGATCGGTGTCTGCGGTATCCTTACCGTACTGTTTTCGATGATTTTGCTGCATTAAAGCTGGCCGCGCCGTGCGGTCAAAAACTGAGGCACGGGCATAAAAATTATAGCGCGGATGTAAGAACGGCGCAGCGTCAAACTGCTGCAGCGCGGGGCGCGAAATGGGGGAGAGCATGGAGAAAGTGGGAAAAAGGACAGATCGGATCAAAATGGATGTGATACTGGCGGCAGGCTGTATGCTGCGCCTGTTTTATGTGCTTTTTTCCACGATCTATGACAGACAGTATGATATCGGGATGATCGATCTGGATGCCGGGCATACGGTGACAGGCGGACATCTGGCATATATCCAGTATTTATATGAAAACTGGAAGCTGCCGGATTTTGACCCGACGAGTGTTTATCAGTTCAACCATCCGCCGCTGCACCATTATCTGTGCGCACTGTGGATGAAGCTTTGCTCTCTTTTTATTTCCAATACGGATGTGCTGGAGGAGTCAATCCAGATCGTCCCGTTTGTCTGTTCGCTGCTTATTCTCTGGTTTCTTTTGCGGATTGCAGAGCAGTTTGAGCTGACGGAAAAAGCAAAACGCTTTGTGCTGCTGCTGTTTTGCTTCCATCCGGCGCTGGTGCTGCTTTCCGGAAGCGTGAACAACGATTGCATGAGCCTGATGTTTACGGTGATGTGCGTGTACTATACGATTTTGTGGAGCCGCTTTCCGACGGCTCATAACATCTTAAAGCTGGCGGTTTCCATCGCACTTGGTATGCTGACAAAACAGAGTGTCGCGCAGATGGCCTTTCCGATCGCGGCGGTGATGCTCTGGATGCTGGTAAGAAGTCTGGGTAATGGACGAGATTACGGGGGGCGCAGCGTAGAGAGCACCCGAAATGCTGCAATTCCCGTCGTCCCGGTAAAGAAGCTGCTCGGTCAGTACGTTCTGTTTGGTGTAGTTTCGATTCCCCTTGGCATGAGCTTTTATATCCGAAATAGGATTCAGTTCCATATGCCCCTCGTGTGGATTTATACGCTGCCGGAGGATTCCTGGCAGTACACCGGAAATGTCCCGGTTTTGAACCGTTTCCTGTTCCCGGTGCCGTCGGAAATGTTGGACAACTTACGTCAGTTTAAGCTGGGCTGTGGCTATAATGTATGGATGCAGATCATCCGTACCTCAGTGCTGGGCGAATGGGATATGGCGGACGTCGGACGCAGTGTAAAGGTGCTGGCAGTGCTTTTGATGCTGGTCGGTGCGCTGCTGGCGCTGGCGGCATGGATGGCGTTTATTCGCGTATTTGTCGTTCGGGCAAAGCGCTTCGGCATCGATTCTGCGAGCCGGATTTTATTTGTGGTCGGCTATTTTGTGCACCTGCTCCTGTATCTGAAGTTTGCCTATGACTATCCGCAGGAATGCAGCATGCATTTTCGATATATGGAAATCGAGCTGCTGTTTCCGGCGATTGCGCTGGCGTTTATCTGGCAGGAGGGCACGAAAGATCAGCTTGAGATGCGGCGCAGGGAGGGCGGTGCGACCGGGCATCCGGCGGTGAAAAGAGCAATATCGCAGGTGCTTTTTGTACTGCTGCTGGCATTTTGTCTGTTGAGCACGGCGATGACGGCAGTGTGGTGTCTGCTTTAAGGAAGATAGAGTACGGAGAAATCTGAATGGAAAAACGGACAGACCAAAGAGTATTCTGGCATGGAAAACTGAAAAAAGAATCCCGTAAAACATGGCAGGCGACGGCGCTTACTGCACTTTGCAGTGTGGCGCTGTTTTGCCTGCTTTTTTCTTATAAAAAAATGTATCCCTTCGGGGATGGATCAGTGGCGATCACGGATTTATATTCCCAGTATCTGCCGCTTTTGTATCATTTTTATGATGTTGTGACAGGACAGAAAAATCTGTTTCTGGACTTTAGCGTTTCCGGCGGGGCGAATCTGTATGCGGATACGATCAATGAGGTGCTCAATCCGTTTAACTATGTTTTGCTATTGTTTGGGCGGGACAGAATTTATCAGGCGGTCAATGTGCTGGTGCTGCTTTACAGCACTGCATCGGCGGTTACAGCGCATATTTTTCTGGAAAAAACAGCATCGGGCAGACGCTTTCAGAATGTAGCGCTCGCCCTTTGCTACGCATGCTGCGGGTACATGGCATATAACTATCAGATCATCAAGTGGATGATTTTTCCGGTGATTTTTCCGCTGTTTTGCCTGGCGCTTTTGCGTTTGCTGCGGGAGAAAAAGGGCGGCTGGTACACTGTTTTGCTCGCATGGCAGCTGATGTTGTCCATTCAGCTCGGGTTTATGACGCTTCTGTTTTCACTTTTTGCCGGGGCGATCTGGCTCTATACCTGTGAGAGAAAAGAAAACCGTACCCGAAAAATGGGGGGTATGGGAATTGATACGCTGATCGGGATTTGTATTTCGGCGGCGGTTCTGCTCCCGTCTGCGATTCTGCTTTTGCAGTCCGCGCGTTCCGGGGAAAATCTGTCCTATTTCGGTGTGATGAAACGGCATGGTTTGGATGATTTGTTTGAGAGGCTGTTCCAGATTGCAAATCCGGTACTGATCGGGCTTCTGTTTGCTTCGGGATGTTTCCGGAAACGCAAAAGGCGCAGCGCTGCGGAACAGGAAACGCACAGCGCTGCAGAACGGTTCTGGCTGTATCTGACGGGATTTTTGTGGCTGACGGTATTGCTGGAACCGGCTAACCTCCTGTGGCATATGGGGTCCTATGTGTGCTTCCCGGTGCGCTATGGGTACATGGCGGTGCTGAGCATGGCGGCACTTGTGGCGGTGAGAAAGGAGCGCGATGCGGATGATTTTCGTATAGAAAATGTCTGCAAACATCCGGCAGGGCTCCGGCTGCGCTGTGTGCTCCTGCTGGTTGCTTCGGCTGTATCCGCATTGGGCGCTGTATGCCTGACACTCATTTGGGAAGAGCGTTTGGTGCAGGCGTTTTCCTCGCTGGCGATCAGCAAGGTGTGTCCGAAAGAAACCGCTGTGACAGCGGTTGTATTGCTGCTTGTTGGAGTGTCGGCGTGGTGCGGACAAAAGGTGCTTCATGCAAAGACCTCCGGGGAAAAAACAGGAGGGGCAGGGTTCCCGGGAATGGCGGTGCTTGGAGCACTTGTTGGCGGCTTTTGTGTGTATACAATGATTTTACTGCCGCCAGATTATGCGGTTCGACAGGAAAATGAAGCGGCGTACCGACAGATGACAGAAATTGCAAAGCAGGTGGAGAATGAAAACGCTGCATCCGCAGAGCCTTCGTGGCTGCTTGCGCGCGAGGCAGATCGGGACGATCTTCCGATCAACGCTGCATTGGTGGACCGGAAAGGCTCGATCAGCGGATACTTTCCGACCGAAAGCAAACAGACAAAGGCGGTTTTGGAAAGTCTCGGTTATCTTGCACCCTGGGTTTCGGTGCGTGCCGTCGGCGGAACGGAGATTTCCGATACAATGCTGCGCAATGTGTTTGTATTCTCAAAGGAAGCTTTGGGGCAGTCGGGCAGCGGCAGCGTACTTTCCAATCAGTGTGCCTGGGCAGAGCTATTGTCTGCAGAGGATGTTGAAACGAAACATCGACAGACTTCTGAAGAAGAGCAGAGCGTGGATGTGACGACCGGTTCGAAAGAGTATACGAATATCATGGAAGTTTTCCCGGCTCAGGAGCTTGTTTTGGAGGATGGAACGCTTTGTATTTCTGTGACGGACAAGCAGCTTTTGTATCTGGATGCAGGAAGAAGCGCGGATGAAATTTTTGTTTCAGTCAACGGTGAGCCGGTTGAAATTCCGGAGAAAAACCAGATGGCGAGTGCACATCGGCTGATTCTGTTGGGAACTTTTGAAGCGCAGGAGGTGATGATTTCTGTTACCGACCGGATGGGGACGCTGGTCGCAGCACAGGAGATGGAGCTTGGTGCGCTGCATGAGAATGCATGGCAGGCGGCGCTGCAGTCAGAAGCCGCCAGAATCCTGCAGTCGTCAGAGCTTTCCATTTCAGAGCGCAATGCACAAATCCATGTGAGTGTGTCTGCGGCAGAGGGAGAAACGTTGTTTGTTCCGTTTATTGCGATAGACGGATGGAAGTGTATGCAAAACGGGAAAACTGTGGATATCGAGCCGATACTTGGCGGCTTTTTGGGGATAACATTGGCAGAGGGCGAAAATGAAGTTGTATTTTCGTTTGAGGAGCCGGGACTGAAAACTGGGGCTGGCATCAGCGCATTGGGGCTTGCGTTCCTGTTAATTCTGTTTTTTGCAGGGCGGAAAGCTGAGACGGGATGGAAAATTGCTGTAGAGCAGAAGGCGAAGGCCGAAAAATGCTTCGGTATGCTGTATCGGCTGCTGTTGGGAGTCTTTTTTGCAGGAATCTATGTGGTTCCCACGATTGGAATGGTCGTTTCTCTGACTGGAAAAATCGTGATGAAATTTTTCGGATAGTGGATAGAAATCGGACTGGAAAGGTTCTAAGACGGCATGAGAGAGAAAAAAACGGGAAAAGACAGCGGAAGGTTGCTGCACGCAGTCCGTGTGTCAAAATTCCTTCAGGTCGCAGTGCTTGCTGCCGGAGTGTTCGGAATGTCAGCTGCTTCTCAAAGCATGACAGAAATTTCTGAGAAAGAGCAGCCGTTATGGCAGGTATGGAGTGCGGAAGAATGTGACGCCGGATTGACGGTAGAAACCGTTGGGGAAAATCTGATTTTGCAGAAAAAAGCGAAGCTGACAGCGGACAGCGAGGAAGGCAAGGACTTTCGGGCGATGTATGCGGGGGACGGAAATCATACGGACGAAACCCTGCGCTGGTCGTCGGAAAACGATTGGGAAAACAACGATCACTGGCTGATGGCGGATTTTGGAGAACCGGTCAGCATCGGTGCAGTTCGGATATACTGGGAACGGACGAATGCGAAAGGCTATGCGCTGGAATATTCTCAGGATAAAGAGAACTGGCAGCAGGCATCTGTTTTTGAAGAGGCGCCGGAGCAAAAAGAGCAGCAGATTGTGTTGAATGAGCCTGTAGAGGCGCGGTATTTTCGTCTGCATGTGACGGACGTTTTGAAAGAGGAAAGCGATTTAAGCCTGTATTATCAGAACGTCTCGGTACAGGAGCTTGAAGTGTACGGACAGTTGGAGGATTGTTTTGTGGTTGAAACACCTGTGATTGAAGCAGGGAGCCGCAGAATGCTGGAGCTCCCAACGGTGCCGGAGCCGTACAGCATTTCCTTTGGCGGTGCGGATTATGATGTGCTGGTAAATATGGACGGAAAAATCACGGACACGATCGCGGATACGCAGGTTGAGCTTGGATTTATTCTGGAAAAAGACGGAGAAATGCAGGAACTGCCGGGAATACAGACAAAGATTCCGGTATTGGAGAGGGTGGAAGCGGACAGAGAACGGGAGGAAGTACCGGAAGCCCTCTCGGCAGTGACCCTTCCAAAGGGCTTCACCGCGATGGAATGGAAGCCCGGTGGCGCGTCCACTGGAGCGACCCACTCTGACTGGACAACCCGTTTCATCCGGGTCGTGTACCGGGACGAGGAGCTGGAGCGGACGGCACAGCTTTTTGCAACGGAGCTTTCCAGACAGTTGCTGCAGGACGTATCGGCAAAGAAGCTGGCGGATACAGAAAAACCAGCGGAAGGAGATATCGCCCTGAACTTTCGGAAGGCTGTCGGGGACGGGAAAGAATGGACACAGACGCTTGGGGACGAGGGGTATGAACTGAATTTGGAAGCAGAGAGTCCGGGCGTGATTTCGATTTCGGCGCGGACGAAGCGCGGGGTGCGCTGGGGGTGTGTGGCGCTTGGACAGCTTTGGGAGAAATCAGAAGGACAGCTTCCGACCGGCGTGCTGCGGGACTATCCGGCGTGGTCGGTCCGGGGCTTTGGAATCGACGTAGGGCGCAGACCGGTTTCCCTCGAACTTCTGTACCGCATTGCAGAAGAGCTTTCAAAGCATCAGATGAACACGCTGCAGATTCATTTGAACGACAATCAGATCATTTCCCAGAGCGATTACGATGGGACAAAAGAGGGCGCGCGACAGTTGTATGCGGGGTTTCGGCTGGAATCGGATGTGAGAAATAAAGCGGGACAGTCGATTACGTCGCAGGATCTGTATTATTCCAAAGAAGAATTTGCACAGTTTATCGAGGACGCTGCGGTGATGGGCGTTGAGGTCGTGCCGGAAATCGACACGCCCGCCCACAGTCTGGCATTTACAAAAGTATTTCCGAAGCTTGGGCTTTCCGGTGACCCGGAGAGTGTCGATCAGCTGGATTTGTCCAACCCGGCAGCGCAGAAGCTGGCAGAGACGATCTGGTCGGAATACCTGACGGAGTCGGATACTTTTTCCGGAACGGGGACGGTGCATATCGGCATGGACGAGTATTTTGGGAATCAGAAAGCCTTTGTGGATTATATGAAAGCGCTTTCGGACTATGTAGCGGAGGCAGCGCCGGAAAAGACAATCCGCATGTGGGGCAGCCTGTCGAAGACCGGACAGGATTATTCGGGGCTTTCCAGAAAAATTCAGCTGCAGGTATGGGATACGGACTGGACAGATCCGCAGGAAATGTATGATGCCGGATTTTCCGTCATCAATTCGCTGAGCAGCAGTCTGTACCTGATTCCGGGCGGCGGCTATGACCGTCTGGATCTGGATTTTCTGGAAAAAAAGTGGCAGCCGAACGTTTTCGAAACGCAGGAGCGAACCTGGGAGCTTCCGCGGTGGTCGAGCCGGACGCTGGGAGCCTGCTACATGCTGTGGAACGATTATGCATCGCAGGATGGAAATGAAATTACGGAGGACGGGCTGTTTGAGCGGTTCGCAGAGCCGCTGGACATCCTGGCACGGAAGTTGTGGAAATAAAGAAAAGGAGAGAAAGAAAATGGAAATCACATCAGCTGTTGTATACAAACCGCAGCTTCAGACTGCTCTGGAAAAAAAGACTGCGGACGTATTTTGCAAAAATTTAAAAAAACGAAGCGGTGTTTCTTTACTGCAGTCTAAAACGTCTGGAAAAATCAGCATAGAGTTTTATAAAGAGGACAGCTGCAGCGAGGAGGTCAAAGCGCTGTTTGACGGCATCACTGTGCCGGGCAAAGAGGGCTTCCGGATCCGGGTCATCGACAATCCGGACGGCAGCGGGCGCATCGTTGTGCTCGGAAAAGACGAGCGCGGCGAGTTTTACGGAATGGCGCGGCTTTTGAGAAAAGCAATTGTAAAAAAAGGCAGCATTGAAATTCCGGACGAGCTGGACAGCCTGAGCATGACGCCGCAGTATCCGCTGCGGGGACATCAGCTGGGCTACCGGGACAAAAACAATACCTACGGTGCATGGTCAAAAAAGGAATTCGAGGCGTATATCGAGGATCTGGCGCTGTTCGGAGCAAACGCCATCGAGCTGCTTCCGCCGAAGACGGACGACCGTTTGTATTCCGCACTTTTCCCGGAAGATCCGATGGAGCTGATGTGCGAGGTTTCCAAAATCATTCATTCCTATGGCATAGACGTCTGGTTGTGGTATCCGAATGTCGGACGCGATTATCATGATTTTGGGTGCATCGACCGGGAGATGGAAGAACGCCGGAGGGTCTTTTCTGCAATTCCTTATCTGGATGCAATGCTGGTTCCGCTGGGGGATCCCGGTTCCCTCTGGCCGACGGATGCGATGCGTCTGACAGAGCATTTTGTGGAAATTCTGCACGAATATCATCCGGAAGCGGGCGTATGGGTTGCACCGCAGCATTTTCAGCCGGAGCCTGGCTGGTACGATACTTTTTATGAAGAAATCGCAAAGGAGCCGGACTGGATTACCGGCGTGTGCTTTGCGCCCTGGGAGCAGGACAGCATCGAAGAGCTGTATGAGAAGCTTCCCGAAAAATATCGTGAAAACATTCGGAACTACCCGGATATTTCCCACAATTCGAACTGTCAGTTCCCGGTGGAAAACTGGGATATGGCGTTTGCACTGACGAGCGGACGGGAGGGCTACAATGCGCGTCCGGAAAAAATGAAAGCAATTCACAATATGTTAGAGCCGTATACCATCGGTTCGATCACTTATTCCGAGGGTATCCATGATGACGTCAACAAGATCCTCTGGGCGGATCAGGATTTTGACAGCTCGGTGGCGGCAGAGGAAACGATGGCGGATTATGCAAACCTGTTTATCGATTCGGAAACCTCTGAGCAGGTTGCGGAATTTTTGATGGACGTGGAGCATAACTGGGATGGCCCGGTTCTGGAAAACGACGGAATCGATGTACTGTATGAATCCTTTACAGCATTCGATAAAACCGTATCGAAACAGGTGAAAAACAATTACCGCTATCAGATGTTAAAGCTGCGGATTTTGACGGATTACTGGACGAAACAGAAATATGCAAAGGATCAGGAGTTGGAGCAGCAGGCGCGTGCGGTGCTCGACCTGGCGGATATTACCGGAAGCGAAGCAGTTATCCGGGAGGCGCGGACGATCCTGAATCTTTCCAGGGACGTTCCGGCGGCAGAGGATGTGCTGTTTGAAATGCTGAAGCTGGCAGACAGCCTGCGGAATCTGTGCGGTATTCAGCTGACCGAAAACCATCACGGCGGGCAGTGCTGGATTCGCGGCGCATACCTGCAGACGAGAAGTATGCCGTTAAACGATTATCAGTATTTGATGCAGAGCTTTAAGCGGATTGAAAAGATGCAGAACGAAAAGAACAGATGCGCAGCGCTGCATCAGCTGAACCTGCGTCAGGATCCCGGCGACGGAAATCAGTTTTGCGCGCCCGGCACTTACGAAGGCTTTTCACATGTTTCCGTATGGCACAGCTGGGAGGAAGATCCCGGATATTTAAAAACTCCATTCATTGATCACAGTGTGTATACAATGGTCGGCCTGTTGCATGAGATCGACGGCTGGTACCACGAGTTCCCGATGCCGCTGACCTGGGCGCTGAATGTGACGGTGCTGTATGGAACGCCGCTGGAAATGACGTTTACCGGACTTGATCCGGAAGCTTCTTATGGGATGAAGGTATTTTATCCGAATTCGTTTTTCCGGGCATTTGTGGGACAGACCGCGCTGAAGGATGAAACGCTGGTCAATATCCGTGCCGGAAAAGTCCTGCTGGCAGATCGGATTGCGCAGAATCCGAACGGAAAATCTGTCCGCCGGGAGATCGAGGCTGGAAGAGAGCCGTTCTGGGAATACGACCTGCCGAAGGAATCCTATCAGGACGGCACGCTGAAAGTCCGTTGGGAGGTTTACGATACCTTAAAGGCGCTGGCAGTCAGCGAAGTATGGATTATGAAAAAAGAATAAACAATAGAATGCAAAAAAACCGGTCTTTTATGACCGGTTTTTTTATCGTACAGAGTTCAGAAAAGGGCAGCTTTTTGTCTTGCTTCACGGCGGCGTTTGTATTCTGCCTTGTCTAGGGGTACA
>OGQR01001277.1_pt1 | contig 17852 bp, 10 predicted proteins | sample 1553271 | NCBI WGS metagenome assembly OGQR01 (sample SAMEA2579970, study PRJEB22360) | human gut metagenome | biome: human gut; feature: human-associated habitat; material: faeces | place: Denmark | collected 2008/2010 | reverse complement strand
ATCGAGGTCGGTAAAAATTTCTTTGCAAATTATAACGTATGGCTCGGCGGCAACACCGTTGTCTGCCCTGGCGTTCATATCGGAAGCAACGTTGTCATCGGTGCCGGAAGTGTTGTAACAAAAGATATCCCAGACTGGTCCATCGCTGCTGGCAATCCATGCAAAGTGATCCGCAACATTACAGAAGACGACAAGCGACTTCTGTTTCACAATGAAGAAATCGATGATGAAGCCTGGGCTGATATCACATCAAGAATGAGTTTCTAATTATTTTTTGCATAATCACAAAGGACAGGGATATGTTTTCCCTGTCCTTTGTTGTTTTATTTTTGATATTTATATGATTCTTCAATTGCGTGAATCAGATCTACAATTAGCCTATTATATGGCGCTGCTACATTATAGAGCTTTGCCTGCTCTACAATTGCACCGTTAATTGCATCAATCTCTGTTTTCCTGCAGTTCATGACATCCTGTGACATGGACGAGTATCCTTTTCCTGCATCCTCACATACATGATGTACCATATTTAACACTTCCATATAAGAAAAATGTGTACCATCTGCTTCTGCAACATCAACTGCCTCACAGATCATTTTTTCAGCAAAATCCCACGCATAATGGTTATCGATCATGGAACGAATCGGAGAACGTGTGATTGCTGTGAAAGTATTTATAGACAGGTTTACAAAAAGCTTGCTCCATATGATACGCTGAATATCATCAGAAATTTCTACTGCAAATCCACTTTCCTCAAGCAGATTTGAAATAATCTGCAGATTGCTGTTTTCTTTTAGATTGCTGCCTATAGTTGTTGCACCTGTTCCGCTGTGACGCACATGACCGTTTCCATTGTTAACAGAATTATGTTTGCTTGTTCCAATAATAATATTTTTCTTAACAACATATTGTTCAATCTTGCGATCATTTCCTGCTCCATTTTGCAGTGTCATTACAAGCGTATGTTCCCCAAACAACTTGCGATTTGTTTTCAGCGCATCTTCCGTATACGTAGACTTGACAAATACAATTACAAGATCTGCATCTTCCTTGTACTCACCAGATAAGCAGGCACGAACTGATGAGAAATGCTGCTCTGTTCCATTCTCTTCTGACACTGTAATTCCATTCTTATTAATTGCGTCTACCTGTGGCTGGTAGCTATCAAGCATAATGACCTCATTGTGTCGGCTTAAATAAGCACCATAGAGGCATCCCATAGCTCCCGCACCAATAATTACAATCTTCATATTTCATTACCTCTCATTTTTAACCGTATGTTATATTTTCAAAAACACCCTCACGGGCTGCTGCACAGAGAAAATTGTTTGGTTTTCCATTTCCTCTGCGCAGTTTTTACATTTGTGAGTGTGTGCCACTGGGGACATGAATTGAGCCAGCGGCCTCCGACTCGATGGTCACTTGATATTCCACTTGATCATCTCCACGTTGTTTGCAATTGTTTTTTCTCTTTAACGCAATCCGCCAAATACAAATTGATTAATGTCTGATATGGAATACCATTGCTTTCTGATTGACTCTTAAAATAATCAATAGTATCCACATCAATATTGATTGTAATTTGCCTCTTCAGTTTCTTTGCATATGGATTCTTTCTTGGGTTTAAATTTTTGATATCATATTCTTCTCTCATAAAATCACCAACCTTCATAATATATTTTCTTCTCGTTTTTGGTAGCTTCTCTTGCAGAAATGAGACGAATAATATTATCTTCACTTCGATAACAATGGCTTACAATACAAATTTTCGATTCCCTTACTATTCCAATAATAAGAAAACGTTCTTCTCCAATAGAATGGTCTGGATCGTCAAACAGCACTGCATTTTCATCATAAAACACCTCCTTAGCAGTTTCAAATGATAAGCCATGTTTTTTCTTGTTGATTTCGTTCTTATTTTCATCCCATTCAAAATTTATTGTATTCATATTTATATTATAATTATATTATAACTATTTGTCAAGCACGTATAATTTTCAATTTGCAAAATAAAATTCTTATCAGCTTCATACGCAATGCCCTCGCGGGCTGCTGTGCAGAGGATTCACTTGTTTTCTGTGTTTTCTCTGCACGCTTTTTACATTTATGAGTGTGTGCCACTGGGGACACGAATTGAGCCAGCAGACCCCGATAAAAGGCCAGCGGACCTGTCCCCTTGGTCAACTGATTATTTCTGTAAATTCACACCGTCAAAATGTCACTTTTCATCAAAGTCTCTTGTGGAAATTATTCCATCATAAAATTTTGCATTGGTATAGATCAGGTAATCTGATACATCCTCTATTAAAGCAGTCCCAGACTTGTTCGCAAGATGCGCTGTTAATATTACCTTATAATTGGCATATTGAGCCTGAGCACCTAGATCTTCAAGTGCTTTATCTGACTTGACAAAATAGGAGAAATCAATCTTAAGCGGTTCGGTGGCAAGATTTTGTACCTGCGCGGATGTCAATGGTATCTCAAACTCATACTTTTGGTCAGAATTTTTTGAACTTCCTTTATTTACACTTTCTGATGTAATTGATGTGATGTAATCTGACATGTTCACATCCGTATATTTACCACTGTTGTCTTTCTTCTGCAATTCAAGACTTCCTATCAGATAATAAGGATAAGATTCGTCTTCTTCCTCTGTCGTGTTCAGTCCTGCTATATCCGTCGCATTATAAATACCCTGTGTCGTAATAGTAACTCCATCTTTATCAGCCACCTCTTTTCCATTAATACCAAGCTGGCTTACATTTCCATCATTTGATACGGTGTCATATGCATAATAATTTATTCGCACTGAGTTTATCTTTTCGCGATAGAATTTTTGACTGTTTTCATTTGAATCATTCATTAAACTTCCGTCAAGACTGTTTTCACTATAGGCAATTGCCGCATTCACCGAAAATGTAATTCCGGATGTTAAATCATTCCCCTTTCTCATAGGAAACTGGGCATCCATCTCTCCTGCATAGTTTAATCTCAGCTGTGCTTCTATATTCACATTTGAGAAATCAACACCTTTTTTGTTTTTCACAGTAACATACAGTACTCCATTAGAAACCTCATATGTATAATCCTGCTCCACAAGTGTATTCTCACCAAGTTTTACCGAAGATACCCTTATATCCTGCGTCAGGATCTGATCTGTTCCTGTATCGTCCTGGCTTGTATTATGCATTCGAACCGCAAACCGGAAATAAACCGGATCATTCTTGGCATAGGTTTCGAATTGACTCTTATATTCGTCCGGAACCTTAACCTTTGCTTTCAGAAGCAGATCAATCGCATCATTTGTTCCGCTTTTGACAATAGTAGTTTTATCCTTTCCTTCCGGTGTGATGGACACATCACTTACCTTATAGAAATCTCCAAGTGTATACGTGTTCTGAGTTTCTCCCCCACGCTTTCTTGAAGGCAATGCAGACGGATTTGAACTTGTCATTTTGTCAAGCCCCAGTGTTGCATTCTGTGTGATGACTCCGGCCTCTTCCTGACAATTTACTGTAAGGTAATAAACTTCACTTACCTTTACTTCATCTATTCCGGTTTTTCCGTCAATAACCAGTGTGTAGTACGTTGTATCTGCCGGATCATCAGAACTCTTTGGACCATAATAGTCATACTTATTACCATTCCAGATTCTAATTGTCGCATTTTCTCTAGATGAAACTTTTTTCAGTGTACCGTTTGAAGCTTTATCATCTACTTTCAGCGGAAGCAGATCCGAAAGATAGACCGATGCATACTTATTTTTCGAGGAATCCTCAAGATTATTAAACTTCAGAACTGCATCCTGTTTGTTCTCTGTACTTTCCAGTGCAGTTCCATTTCCGGTAAAGAAAGTGCTTCCTGCTTCCCGCCGGTTCATATCTATCAGAGTATATCTGGTTGATGCATTTCCAAGTGATCCTTTTGCATCTCCAAGCTTCACCTGCTTATCGTAACTCCATAGGAAATTCGTGCCTGCAGCAATATTCGCATTCCATTCATCTGCAGTCCAGATATAAGAATATGTCAGCTGTGCCGTAAAATCTCCCTTATAATTTGCCAAAATCGCAGCATTTGTGGTGTAAGCGGAATCATATGCACTGCTGCCATTAAGCATCTTAATAGAAAACTCTGTCTGGAGGATTTTCTTTACCACAACCGGAATAAACAGATGATAACCTTCTTTATCATTACCCGGATTTGTGTAATACACATCCAGTACCGTGAACTGATCATTCTGGTTGTCGTGAGCTCCGGCTCTGACAGAAACAGAACCATCATTGTTAACGATCAGTGTAGAGTCCGTCGTTTTAATAAACTTATTGCCATTCCAGTGATAGGTGGATGCCGTCATAGACTTATACTGAGTTTTATCTGCAGTTGCAGAGCTGATTCCTGTCTGGTCACAGTTTGTCAACACAGAAATATACTCGTGGACCATCTGAGTAATTTCTGAGCTTTTAGATGTATCGATCACCAGAACTCCAAAATCATCCACTCCCGTATATTCTTCCGCTTTGCTCTCACTAGCTGTAAAGTATGCAGATATACGATTCTTGTAGTCACCATTTTTAGGATCAAACTTTTCAGCCACATTGGCAAGTGTGTTATTTTTATTATATTTCACACGGTTATACTGCTTCTGATATGGCGTCTGAGTGGTACTGTCCGTCAAATCTGAAACAATGCTGCTCTTTGCAGAATCAGATACTCCATCACTGGTCAGTATGTTTCCTTTTCCTGCCTCAGCTGAAGGATACACTGTAAGGTTGGATACAGGATTGGTGACAACGGATGGTATTGTATCCGTCTGAAAGCTGCTGTTAAGATAATCGGCAAAAATTACATAATTATCTTTGTTTGTGTTTCCGTTGCATTGAATAATGTTGTTTTGAATCTTTTTTGTCACAAACGTTGCATCATTATTTCCATTTAGCTCATATGGATAATTTCCACCTTTGAGAGACAAACCAACAATTTGAATCGGTCTTAGCATGGTCTGATTGGTTGGATCTTTCTTTGCCCCCACGATTAATCCCAGATAACCCCCACGATATTGTTTACTATCCGTCATAGAGACAGAAGAATATGGTATATTCTGTTCCGGTTTTTCATCATTAAGGCCAATTACTGCTTTAAAATCAGAAATTTCCTTACCATTACTTGTGAATTTACCGGAATATGTCTTATTGCTCGTAGATTCGTTATTGTATTCATACGTATAGCTTAATTTTGCTTTTTCATCGCAATAAACACCTAACGTCAGATTTTCTGCTGAAATATTATAGCCTAATATTATCTCGTCGGACATTAAGATACCACTACCCTCTTTATTTGCTCCAAGGAGCATCCCTGTTGCACCCGCTACGCTATCATTCTTTTTTGATGGATTTTTGATACTATTTGGATCATTAGCATTGCCAAGAAGATAGTTTCCCTTTAACTGTGTTACCGCAACATTACAGTCTTTATTTATAAAATTCTTAACTTTCAACTGGCTATTATTATATGCCTGTCCAAGTACCAGGCCTGTTACTCCGTCCGATATGACATTGACATTTGTCATTGTTAAATTTTCTAATGTTATATTATATACACTGCTTCCGATCACTCCTCCGATTCTTGGTGAACCAGAATAGGATGCAGCACCCTGTGAGTAAATGTCCAGATTTGAAATGGTTGTATCCGTTAATGTAGAGTTCTGATTCTGGTTATTTCCAATAATACCACCACCGCAACCGGCATTTAACACAGCGCAACGATTAACAGTGATCGTATTCGCAGTTGTTTTACTTGATGAATATCCTGCTACCAGACCACAGGTAGGTGTCAGATAATAATCTTGCAGACTTTTATAAGGGCTGCTATATGACATACTTAAATCTACTTCAACAACCGTATCCTCTATATTAACATTCTCGACTTTCAAGCTGCTTGTATTTGTATATGAGCCAACAACCCCGCCCAGTCCATAGTTACAGTTAAAAGCAAATCGCGGGCCATAAATACGAAGGCTCTGAACGGTAACATTATTCACAGTCATATCGCCACCATAATAATATCCAACAATTCCACCGCCACCACTGTAACCCTTTATTTTTGCATTATCTTTTGCCGTAGTTTCATTAGGTTGACTCTTATTAACAGTATACATCTCCAGGCAGGCATCGTTTACCCAGCCAATGTCTGAACCAGATAACGCTGTCGTTCCAGAAACTGTCATTGCTTTACCATCATTTCTGTACGTTCCAACAAATCCGCCCGCAGAATAGCCGCCTTCCACTTTGATCTTGTCATAGGTGCAATTGCTAAATGTATAGGGTCCTACTACAGAGCTTACCTCAGTCAATCCAGTAGCACTCGTTCTACTGGACTTTCCGATAACTCCATAAAATCCACCGCTGTATTTTGATCCGGTTACGGTCAGATTCTCTGCTTTGACATTTTGAAATGTCACTATCTGATTATTGCTATTGCTTCCGTTTGCTGTCATTCCAGCGAAACCACCGGCAGATGCTTCCCCTATATAAACATGGCTTTTCTCTGTTCTGTCATCCTGATAGGAAATACAGGCGATACCTGAAATGGTCAGATATTTCACCGTAGTTGTATCACTGATATTGATGACCGGAAACAAGCCGATTCCCTGTGCCCACCAGCCACCATTTCCTTCGGAAGCGTATTCCTTTACATTTCTGGCAAGTGTGATTGTACGGTTCTGTGTACCATTGTCACCCACCGTTCCTTTTGTCTTTATACATCTCTTCAGAATATCCGGTATGTTATTAGTTTTCGTGTTATTATCCTGATATGTCGTACCAATTCCACGAAAACCGTTTCCATACTCGCGCATATCGCAGTCATCATTAAAGATTACTTTATACGCCGGCACTGTTTTGCCGGGAGTAGCACTAAGCTTTGCAGCATTTTTTGAAGAAGCATATTGGCTTACAAGGTAAGATACCTGTCCGGTCGTCAGCTTATTATTAACACCACCCCAGTACTTGTTATCTGTTTTGTCTCCGCTATCTAGCACCGATTTTCCCACATCCGCATAATTACCAGTTCTGCTTCGTCCATACAGGTAAGCATCGTTGTTATATGTGATTGTCCCCTCATTTCCGCTGCCTCCACCGGCACCAGAATTTACAATGGCAGATAATACCCATAGCTGCTGTTCAGAAGCAACACTGATATCTGATAATGTAACTGTCAATTTATCGTTTTCAGTAAGTTGCGGAATTGAATAGTTCTTGTCTGTATTCTCCAGTTTTATTCCTTCTGAGCATGCATATCCATCCAGCACACGACCTACAAAAGGATTGCGATAGTAGAAATCTTTAGCAGTATCATTTCCATACTCACTCAAACCAGATCCTTTAATATTTCGAAAGATAATTCCACCGCCTGATTCCAGATTTCCTCCGATCAGTCCCACATAACCACCGATGTCAACAAGATTTACATTCCCATTACCTTTGTTTACATTTATTTTATCTGTTGTAAGTCCGTTTAGTTCTACATTATCAATGATGTTATCTCCACCAACAATATAGCCAATGACACCTCCAAAGAAGGACTGTTTATCACGTTCCTGACTCGCCGCCTGTGCTTCAATCGTAATTCCCATTGGATTACAGCTTTCAGAGACTCCTGTTGTCTGACCAGCAGCCCCGTTTTCACTACCATTTGCTGTTCTGCCACCAAACTCCAGAACCAGGTCTTTCACTACACTTCCCTGGCTGAATGCAATCAGTCCACCAAACGTCTTCGTTGTTCCCTGAGCGGTAATATAAATCTTCGGATAGGAACCATCCTCCGCTTTATTACCGACAATTACTCCACTGAATGTATTCGTATCAGGATTTGAACCTCCCAATCCATAAAATGAATTTGATAAATCAATGTCATTCTGGATCTGATAGTAGGCATTTCTCATGTAAGCCCGGACATCCTCTTTTTGCAATCCTGTTGTATCCTCGGCAGCTTTCCATATTTCGCCGGATGTATACTCATAGTGACCGGCCTCTGGAGTCGAATCGTGAGCCGATAAAGATGCCTTCTTATTTATAACATTTTTAGGGAGATTAACTTTCCATCCGGTACTGTTGCCACTTGCAATAAATGCTGCTACCGTTTCCAGCTGTGCTCCGGAAGTGATCTGAAACGGATCATCATATGTTCCACAGCCTTCCAGAATATCTGCACTCTGTAAGTTGATGTCCAGTTCGTGATAATAGGCATTTCCCTTACTATTTTCTGCTGTTGCGACATAACGTAAATACTTTCCATTTGCAAAACAAGTCTTATCTGTCGAACTTTCAGATGTTGTCTTTAAAATACCATCTACAACATACTCCGGTCTATTGATATCGCCAAGGTAATAATACTGCTGTCTCGGATTTCGTCCACTTTCTGTATTGGATATTTCCAAACCATAAGTAACATTTCCAGTCCATGCGTTTCCACTTTGCTTCACGGTGTCATCTTTTGTAAATGTATAAGAACCGGAAGAGGCCTTATCTGTTGGAGCATATTGGAAAGAATGCAAAAAAGTAGCCTTTGTGAAAATTGACTGCGTAGTATGATAGAGCAATCCATCTGATTTTCCACTGGCTGTACGCGCATCCAATTTCATATTCTGAAAAGAGACATTCATGTTAATGGCAGTCTCATTTCCGATATTTCCAAATAAGCTTGTGGCTGCCTGTGTTCTGTTGTGTGTTTTATACTGATCAGATGTGGTAACATTTTTTATGTTCAAAGTGGTGTTACGACTTGCTGTATTTACAAGCAAAGGTGCATAGTCATCCTTCTCCACACCATCCACATAAATTCCATTTAAGGTCAGTCCATCAATCTGGATTGTCGCAGGATACAGAATGTTCTGTGTAACTTTTCCTTCCATGGTACCAACCACCAGCAGACCACTATTTCCCTCTGCTGTCTGTCCAATAGATCCGGACAGCTTTGAACCGTTTTTCACTGTGATCCCTGCTGCATATGTGTCCTGGCTGGTCAGATTCTGGAAAAGACCTGTCTGCATCATGTAATGCTGCTTTTCTGAGTTATTCAGTGTCTTGTTGTTATTCTCATATGAGTTGATCTTGGCATAATCAAAGATGATCTCTGCGCTGTCAATGTTTATTTTTCCAACATAATCAATCGGGTAATAGGATAAACCTGTCAGATCTATTTTTCCTGTAACAGTTCTTACCTTTGTGTAAGTATCTTTATCCTCTACTCTGAAATAATCTTTGATATTCCATTCCGCATTCTGACCTAATGTCCACATGATCAGTTCGTCACCAGATTCGATATCGCCCACTGCCTGCTCATACTGATCCAGATTGTAATAATAACGCGTATGCGGATTCTGATAATCCTGATTAAGCTGCTTCTGATAAGTATTGCAGTTCTCTTGATTCAGTTTCTTATGATTTTCTGTCGCAATGGAAACCACGCCATTTCCGTAAGTACCCATAGAAATACCCACAAGCTCATCAAAATAGTTTCCACTGCTCAGTTTTACCTGCACAGAAGAATCTACCTGATATGCTGCTTTGGAATTCATCTGCAGATAAAGGGCACAGTTGTCCTCCTTGTCCTCTGTGCTGCGGTAATCATCTCCGCGGCATACTAACAAAGCGCTCGGTGTATCATCTGCGCTCTTTCCTGTAAAAAAGACGCCTGCTCCATATTTGATTCCATATTTTTCAGCACTCTGACCGGCACTCTGGCTTTCATCAGGCTCTTTTACGATCCAGTGTCCGCCTGTCTCATAGACAAGACCGCCAAAACCGGCATTCCCTGCATTCAATGTTGCATTTGAAACTGACAGTCCACTTACCATAAAATCTACGTTATGCCAGTCGTAACCGAGAAAACCACCTGTGGACTCTGTCGCAGCACTGGATGTGTCAAATCCATTCACAGTAAAACCATTCGCCGTAATTGTAATCTTACTATTGGTACCTTCTTTCGTCTCCACTGCCGCAAGGATTCCGCCTGTTTTTGATACAGTGCCTGACTGAGTTACGGAAATGGTGGCTTTTTTTTCTGCTCCATTTCCAATTGATGAATTGTTCAGTGCAATGCTGCCGCCATCTGGACTCATACTTCCAATATATCCGCCTAGGTAACAATCACTGGCTGTTGATGCGCTGTCTGTTATACTTCCTCTCCATTTACAACCTGTAAATGTCAGTTGGGGAGCACCAGATGCAGCACCCACAAAGCCACCAACATGAGCTGCCTTGAGCGTTTCTTTTGTCTCATCAGTTACCTTTCCTGTAAAAGAAATAGCAATATCTGAGGTTACATTCTTATAAGAAACAGTACCTGCCTCCTGAAATGCAGTTACTCCACCAACCCAGATTTCCTGTTGTGTGCTTAGTCCATAATTGATATTTCCACTGACTATAATATCAGAGATAGCACCTGTAAGACTTCCTGTTTTTGCAAAGAGACCAATATAAGAGTGATTATAGATCTGACCGCAGCCTTCATCTGTTAATGTAAATGTCGCTCCATCTGTCTTTACGCCATAGGCATCACCAATACTCAAAACCACAGTACTGCTTCCGCCGTTCAGTAATCCGGTAAATGCCCCCTGTGTTCCATCATCTCGCATAAGACCAATTACACCGGTACCTGTTAAATCAATCCTAGTGTTATTGCCACCGCTCAGCGTAATCTGACTATTCAAATCTGCACTGCCAGAAAAACGTAAAGCTCCATCCGTCTTTGCACCATTGCACTGCATAGTCAGGGCAAGGGCTGCAAAATCCTGTTCATTTAAAATACCTGAAGGATTAAAGCTTTTCACCGTCACCGTATGTGCTGCGCTCTCGTAAGCAAGCAATTCTGATGAACCTTCTTTTAACTTCGTGCCATCCACACGAATGATTTCGCCCCAGTTTCCGATATCACTTACAAACTTGCCGCTGCCATCACGCACCAGCTTCCAGCCTACAGCAGTATCTGCGTTAGGATCAGAACCAGTTCCAACCGCATAAACTAGCGCTGCACCGCGATTACCAACCAGCTGTCCATATTGGCTGCCTTCTCCACCAGGCTGAATACCTGATAAATCTGTTGTTCCTGAAAGGCGCACCACACCATCTTCCAGTTTGCCGATCAGACCTCCAGATGCACCGCCTGCTTTCACCGTGTTATTTATTGTGCTTGAAACCCTCACCGTTCCGATATCAAAGAAACCAGAAGTTCCTTCACCTGAACAATTCGCCACAAGACCTCCGAAATAACTTCCATTTGCTACTTGCTGATCGACATTTACCGTCAGATTCTCCATCTTTACATAGCTCTTTCCGGTCACTTCTGCGATTACGCCAGAATACGCTGTTTTTTCTTCTCCTATATGAGATGAGGTAATACTAAGTCCTGTCAGTTCCAGCCCTGAAGTAAGCAGAGCTGCCTGATAATTTCCAATCAGACCACCATAATTGTCTGCACCCTGACCTGTAGAACTGATTGTCTTATCCGCTCCATCCTGAATTTTAACGGTATAATTACCTGCTTGATTTTTCAGCATACCAAATACACCTCCGGCATACTTTCCGGAAGTAATGGAAATATTATTAATCGTATATGAGGCTAAATCCAGTTCAGCTGTATTTTCTGAAACTGTACAGCTTCCGAACAAACCGCCTGCTGCACTATTGGCACCTCCTAAAAGGCTTGCTGAACTAACGGATATGTTTTTTCCATTCGTAACAGTAACAGGGTTATTTAATGCTGATCCAATCAGTCCTCCAGCATTTCCGTTTCCAGATGAAATGCTTCCGTTGACTGTATAGTTATTCTGAACCGTAATTTTTGCACCATCTGCTGTATTTCCGACCATACCGCCTGCATTTGCTCCACTTACACTTCCGCTGAATGTAAGTTCCGGTGCAACCGTCAGCTGTGCGCCTGTCTCCATGGCACCAACTAGTGCTCCTGCGTTTTGACTTGCGGAAATAACCTGAAAGTCTGTATTGCCTTTAAAAGCACTGACTGTCAGTGAAGCATTCTTCATCATCGTATTGCAAAAAAATCCTCTGTTTCCATCACCGCTTACTGCAGCCTTTGCTTGCGGTATCTCGCTGGTAATATCCAGTGAAATAGAAGCACCCTCTCCAAGTGTCCCGATTATTCCGCCAAAGGAACTGTAAGAAGTCTGTCCTCCGCCTTCTGTGATATCTGTGCTTTTCGCATCAATATTCAGTTTGATTAGTTCGTTGGCTGTTCCTTCTCCTTTTATATAGCTTTTTGCCAGGATCGGATCTGTCATATTGTTGGAAGCTTTCAGATTCAGCTCAGATATCTTTGCATCATCGTAAACTGCGTTGAACAGTGACTTGTCCAATGTGATATAACCTGTATATTTTCCTTCAAAACTGATGGAGCCTTTAAATGGATGAGCATCTGAACCCAGGCCTACAAAACCTGTGCCAGATAAGTTCCACTCTTTAGTACCATGAGGTGCCAGAATAATTTCGGCATTCTGATATTTTTGCGGTTCTTCGTTTGAAAGATCCACAAGATCCTGTACAGTGCTTATAGTCCTCTTGTTCTCATTCTCTGAACGCAATTCCAATGACGCGCTTTCTTCTTCGCTCGCTTCTTCGGATGTTTCCTCTAATGTCTCTCCAGTTAAAGTCTCCGTCTGTTCTTCTGATTGTTCTTTTTCTGAAGTTGACGTTTCTGTTTGCTTCTCTGACTGTTCTTCACCTGCATTTTCGTTACCTGTTGTTGGCTGTTCCTCTGTTGGAGCCTCTGGACTTTCTACTGTCTGGCTCGCTGCCGTAGTCTCTGACGCTTCTGCCGGCTGTTCCTCTGCAGGTGCTTCTTCACCTATATTTTCCTGTGTTTCTTCTATCTGAATTTGCTGCGAAGTATCTAATACGGTTTCTTGATTCGTTTCAACAAATATTGATTCCGTTTCACTGCTAACCTCTTCCGCAGACAATGTTACATTGCTGTTTGTCAACACCAATATTACTGCGAGCATGGACGCAATATGCTTATTCAAAAATCTTCTGTCCAAATGTCCATCCTCCTTACTCTGTAGTTTTCATTTTTGATTTCGCAAGTTTTTCACTTGATAAGCTGATATAAGATTTAATATTCTCCCAAGTTTCAACCTTAGAATCATCTCCATGCACCGGACTAGTTCTATAAAAAGCTATATTATACTGATTTTTGCCCGTATCTCCTCCTGCTGTAAAGGTCAGACTGGTGTTGGCTTCATTTACATTTACATTCGCAGATGCTTTTGTATCTTTTTTTATATCCTCTAGAAACCAGGGATCAATCTGCACATGTTTAGAATCCCAGGTTAATGTAAGACGGGCATATTCTGAGCCTGTAAGTTTGATATGGATGCAGCCTAAATCAAATGCATTCTGATTCTGCTCATCACTTAAATAAGTAATTTTCCATTCGGATGATGCAATATCTTCCGAAAAATAAAGGATTCTTCCAAGTGGTTTATACTGTTTGCTAATTGGATCTGCTGTTATCTTGATTTTATATTTATTCATATCAGCAGTAGGAACTGTCACACTATAAACCTTGTTTGATGCTTGTCCTCCAGTTAACGTGTCTTTTGTCGACTGCGTTAAATTAAAAAATGAAGTATCATTCCATTTATACTCCGACAGAATTTGCGGATCTGTTACCTTCTTTCCATTCTGGTCAATCAGCGAAACATTGATCTTATATGTAATATTCTCTGATGCATACTTTCCATCATCTCCCTGCGCATAATTACAAACGGAAACTTTGAATACAGCCTTTCCATCAGCTGAAAATGACATTGATTTTCCCTGAACAGCGCCTTCCTCATCATACTCAAGTAAAATATTTGAAGAAAACAGTTGTTTTGAGCCAACTGTTGATATTGTTCTTTTTGCATTGCTCAGACTGGTATATGCTGCCAGTGAACCTGCTATCAGAAGAAACATACATGCCAGACTGCAGTTTATGATAATCAATAAATTGGATTTTCTCCCTTCCATTCGTTGTACCTTTCCTGTTGCTTTCTTTTCACAGCAAAATACTTTATCTGCTTACTGTTAAATATACAATATCTGTTTCTTTATCTTCATGAACTTCCCCTGCTTTCCAACTAACATGGATTACATAATAATCAATAAAATATTTGTTGTCTATAATATTTCGTGGCCGCATTACCTTAACTCCATTTTCTTCTGCCAAAAAATAGAGTGGTTCATTATTGACCTGTACTTTACTTTTGTCAACTATATTTACTTTCTTTTCGTCGCCATAACTTAAATCATGACTCTGATATTTTGTCGGAAATTCGTTCTTTTCCTTGATTTCATTCATCGAAAGGCCAGATATAACTGGGGATTCATGTTTCTTAAACGTAGCCATGTTTTTTGGGGATTCAAAAACGACATCTCCAGAACCATTCTCAACAAGATCAGCCCTGTATACATCATAGTGGAATGCAATATTTGTCGTATAGGCTAGCTGCAGGGAATAATTATCCACTGGTTTCCCATACACGCAGAATACATAATCCTTTGAACCATCTTTTCCTTCTCCTACTTCAATATTGCCCATATCAAGATATTTAATATCCTGATTATTTCCAGCATGAATATCAAGTACAATCGGTGCCTTAATCCATGCTGTTGTGGTCATTTCTCTCTGTACATAAAACCATCCATATGAGACTACCAAAAGCAAAGCCGAAATCACCAGTGCTGCACCGGACAAAATCAATTTTCTATTCTTTTTTTTGTTTTCTGTATTACCTCTCATTTTGTGCCTCTGTTGTTTCGTTTGTTGTTTCTGATGTTCCCAGATATTTCAAAGTTGCTGTGACAAAAGAAATCCCTGATCCTATTTTCATATCAGCCTGATTATAATATGAAGACAAGTCAACAAAAAGCTGTTTGTTATAATCACCCTCATTCTTTCCGCTGTTTTCATGAATCTTTGGAATTTCATTTACTTCTTCATACTCTTCTTTCTTAAGTGGTTGTCCAGTCAGTGAACTAAAAAAATATTTATTCGGATGTTCTGCCATATCTGTTACAATATTATTTCTGAGTGTTCCTGTGGAATCCTTATCATCAAATTCCACTTTATTTCCATTCAAAAAGCTATCCTCCTCATTAAGAAGTATTGTCGAAAGATTCAATGGCCATACCCAATAAATAGAGTAATTGTATTTTGCATCTTTTTTTGCATCTTTTATATCAATCTTAAATTTCCCATCTTTGATCCAGGTGTATTTTATTTTTCCATCAGACTGTTCTTCTCCCAGAAAATACAAAATATGCCCACTCAGTAGACCTGCTTCCACAGTATCATTTTCTACAAGTATTGGTTTAACATCATCCGACTCAACGTGAAACGGAGAAATCTCAAAAGAAAAGTCCAAAGAGAAATCTCCATCTTCATATGTTTTGATAAAAAAATCAAGCTTTCCCTTTGTTCCTGGCTCTATGGCGTAATCTTTTCTATACTTAGCTTCAGTCTCATTAAAGCTTTGACCATCCTTATAGTTTCTCATATTACTATTTCTATTCAGCATCCAGTTTATACTTCCACCACTAGAGGTGTCATGTTCTTCATTGATTGTAGGAAAATAAAAGCTAGTAATTCCTTCTTTTATTGTCTGCAGAAAATCATCATGAACACCCGCTCTTCCCTTTGAGCCGATCTCTATCCCTGAATATTTCGCGCTGACTGTTACAAGAGTTCCATTTACTCGGCTATTGCTGACAAACCATGCCATGCAAATTGCGATAAGGGCAATTGCCGCAGCTGCTATAAACACAATGCTTTGCACAATTTTCCTTTTATTGTTTTCAATTTCTTTCTCAAGTGCTTCTGGTGATAACTGCTCTATCTCCTTCTGCTGTTTTACTTTTCTGTCTGCCATCTGATCACCTTTTCTTATGTTTCTGACATGATATCATGGTATCACATTGACCACGTATTTTCAAGGATTTAAAAGCAAAAACGAAAAGAAAACCCCCAGTGCTGCAACACTGGGGGTTTTTGCTTTGGCGATCAATCATGAACGCACATTATCCTTTGCCTATGGCTAATATATCATATTTCAAAGGCAAAATCAAGTATTTGTCAAAAATACTCTTTTTAAACATTGGTTTCTGCTTTATGTCTGTGAACCACGAGGACAGGGATGCCGGTCTTTTTTTCACCAGAAACAGCAAGCGCCTGTGTCATCTTTAAATCAATCAAATACTTTTTAAATTCCTCTCTCGGTGTTTCATCAATCGCATAGTCAGATTTTAACTGTACTTTCTCCACATACTTAGGCTCAATTGAAGAAAATACACGGTCTACCTTATAAAACATCTAATTTTCTGATTCAAAATTATTGGCACTTCATTATAAATTTAACTCTTTCCATTTGATCTAAAATTGATTTCTTAATTGGCTCATTTAGATAAACAGGATTTAATTTTTTCTTTGCATATGCCAAATACGTATCCTTTGTTGCTTCAATATTTCTTCTGTTTTCTATCAAACGTAATACACGATGTATTTCTGACCCAAATGCTGCCCCATCTGCAATTACAAGTATTTTTTCATCCTTATGCTTATTCAAGTAATGGAACACATTCGATTTTACATTCATTGATTCACAGCCTAATTTATTTTCCCTACATACATTGTCAAAAAACTGATATCCTGAATTACTGTCTTCTGTGATTACAATTTCTGGATTGATATTTCTCTCATACGTATTAGCGCCATACAAACGATAAAATTCGTGATAGCTCTGCTTTAAAGTACCATATTTTCCAGATGTTTTTATCCCGTAAATTTCCTCAACACTATATGGCAATGAAGGCAACGACTCTCGTGTTACAATTACATAATAGTTATCCGTTTTTTGAATCTCATCAGCAAATTCTGTTGTTTTAATAAATTCATTTCCTTCATCAATAAACACAATGCTATCCGCTATTCCTGACAATTGTTCTTTCCACAAAGCACCTTCCAAGACAAAACATTTCTTATCGCATACAAGTTCAACTGGAGTACCAGATGGATTATTGACAAATTCTCTAATCATATCTATCATAGTCGTCTTTCCAGTTGCACTATCTCCTTGAATAATTGTCAGATTCCTATGCAGTTCAAAATCATATTTTAAGCGTTTTGTAGACACAACAACTCTGTATTTTCCTTTCATATCACAAATCCTCCATCAGACAAATTCTCCAGCTATCGACACAAGCTCTTCCATAGAATGTACAATTTGGTCTGTATTTGCGATATGAATCGTAAACTTCTCGTCTCCAAAATCCATTAGATGGTGTAAATTAATTGTCCGGTCTTCTGTTTCTGCAATTTTTAACAACCATTTAGCACAATTATCGCCACAAGTAGATGCATTAAATATTTTACCTTTTTCAAACTTTACAAGAATAAGTGTTTTTACCCCACCAGATAAACCTACTGGTGGTATTTTTCCCAACACAGGACTATCAATTACACCACTGTCCAAAACAGCAGATTTGTCTACATCCTCAATCATTTTTTTTACAAATGGATCCACAATCCAATCATCTTCATAATCATATTTAAAATAAGCTGCCGTATTATACACGGCCTCTTTTAGATCACCATAAAAAATACTCAGCATGAAATCTTACTCCTTTCTCACGGGGACAGGGACACCGGCTCTTTAAAATCAAAAACGAAAAGAAAAACCAGTGGAACAAACAGCATCGTCCCACTGGTTTTTCATACTATTTAGTTTTCTTATACGTTTTTCGCGGCAATATACACACTTGCTGTCTGCGGTCCTACAGTCACATGAAGAATACCATCCT
>OGQR01001273.1_pt1 | contig 17897 bp, 16 predicted proteins | sample 1553271 | NCBI WGS metagenome assembly OGQR01 (sample SAMEA2579970, study PRJEB22360) | human gut metagenome | biome: human gut; feature: human-associated habitat; material: faeces | place: Denmark | collected 2008/2010 | reverse complement strand
GCAGCTGCCGCACCTCGCTCGCCGTATCGGCACTTAGAATTATGCGGTATTGCCTGAAGTCCTTACGCCGAAGCCTTTCGTTCAAGAAAGGCTGAAAAATCCCCCGTAATTAAAACAGCCGCTCTTTCGGGTAAAAACCGCTGGCGTGCATGGCGGCCAGGGCGGCAACCAGCTCCGGTTTGTCCTCACGGTAGGTAATGCCGTGCCACTTGTCCGGGGTGGTCAGCACCTTTACTTCCGCTTTGCCGGCTTCCAGCGCTTCCGTTACCACGGTGGGCAGGTAATACTCGCACTTGAGCGGGTTGCTCGGCAGGCTGCTGCACAGAAAATCTACAAACCCGGCTTTGGCCTCGGTGATGAAATCCGGGGTAAAGCCCCACATATTCATCGAAACGACCGTATCCGCGGGCAGGTCCACCCAGGTCTCGCCGCCGTCTTCCGTGTAATGGATACCGCTATCATAAGTTTCAATGCGGGTGCGCTCCGTTACCGTGTCAAGATTTCCGTCAGCATCTGTTACGCAGACACCACGGCTGACGGAACCGTTGGTGCTGACCGTGTTGCCCAAAAGATACCCCACCATCACCCAAGGATATTTCGGGCCGGTGTGCCCGGCGCTCAGGTAATTGTAGATCAGCTCAAAGCAGGTGCGGCCGTAATAATCATCGGCATTGATGACAGCGAACGGCGCATCAATCGCATCGGCAGCAGACAAAATGGCATGGGCGGTGCCCCACGGCTTGATGCGGCCCTCCGGCACGGTAAAACCTTCCGGCAGAATATCCAGCTCCTGATACGCATAGCGCACATTTAGCCCGGCCTTTTCGGCGCGGGCACCCACAGTGGATTTGAACGCGTCTTCGATTGCGTGCTTGATGATGAACACGACCGTTTCAAACCCGGCGCGGTGGGCATCGAACAGGCTGTAATCCAGAATCGCTTCCCCGGCGGGGCCAACGGCCTCGATCTGCTTCAGGCCACCGAACCGGCTGCCCATGCCGGCTGCCATAATGACAAGGATCGGCTTTTTTGCGGTATCTTTCATGAAAATATAAACTCCTTTTCCTAATGGGCGAACACAGTGTGCAAGATGATGAAAAATGATTGGATTACTGTGCTGCCCAATCTAGCAGGTAAACCAGTATGAGGGAAATCAAAAAATAAACTCTGCTGTTTTTATGATACACTTTTAAGAATCTGGTTGCAAGGAGGTAAATAAATTCGGCAAAATAATATATGCTTTTACAGGCTGGGTATGCTATAATAAGCGTGATTCATAAAAGTAATACCCATTTGATATAAGTGATACCAATTTGAGATAGAGGGATACAACCGGGAGGTGCAGGATATGGCAGAAAAACATGATACCGTGCGCGGGCTGGTGCTTGCGGGCGGCGGCGCAAAGGGAAGTTATCAGGTTGGTGTGTATCAGGCACTGATGGAACTTGGCTGGCTGCCGGATGTGATCACTGGTGCCAGTGTGGGCAGCCTGAACGCAGCATTGTTTGTGATGGGCAAGGTGAACGAAGCGGCAGACCTGTGGCGCAGCCTGGATAACCACGGCGTGCTGGAACTGCCAGAGGGCAAAACGCCGGAGGAACTGCGTGATTTCTTGTTGGAAACTCTGCGCGGCGGCGGGCTGAACACCGAACCGCTGGGGCAGACCATTGACCAGTACATGGACGAGAACGCCATCCGGGCATCCCACATCAAGTACGGTTTGGTGATTACCGAAATGAACACCCTGCGCAGCGTGCAGTGTACGCTGGATGATATCCCGCAGGGGCAGCTGAAAGATTATATGCTGGCCTCTTCCGCCTGCTTCCCGGCGCTGCGTCCCTATGAGATTGACGGGGTAAAGTACATTGACGGCGGCTGGCGAGACAATATGCCGCTGGAGCTGGCCGCCAAAATGGGGGCAACCGAGCTGATCGGCGTGGATGTGGATGGCGTTGGGCTGACCCGCCCCAACCTGACCGGTCTGCCTACCCGCATCATCCGCAGCCATTGGGACTTGGGGCCGCTGTTTGATTTTGACGGTGTGCGTGCCGCCAAAAACATTGCCCTGGGCTATATGGATACCATGCGGGAATTTGGCCGCCTGGGCGGTACGGCGTATGGCATTCTGCCCGATGAAAACAGCTTTATGAAGGACTTTGCCGCTGAATACCAGGCCCAGCTGAGCGCGGCAATCTCCCGCGCGCCGACCCTGGCGCTGACCGAAGCACTGGCCCGCCAGCATAAGCATTACCCGGCGGCGTTCTCCGAAAATTTGACCGCCCCCACCCGCGGCGCGATTGCCCCGCTGGAACTAGCGGCGGAGATGGTGGATGTGCCGAGTGAAGTACCCTATACCCCCAAACTGCTGGCCCTGACTTTTATGGGTCAGTGCGATAAAGACCCCGCGGACCGCTATAAGACCCTGCTTGGCCGGGAAGAGGGCAATATCCTTGGCGAAGCCGCCATGGCAACAGCCGTGCCGGAAGACTTTGTTACCGCGCTGGTCAGCCATACTTTAAGCAAAATGCCGTCGGCAAAATTCCTGTAAGACTGCACAGACAAGAAGGTTCAACAAGGAGGACAACATGCAAACTTTTCAGGGATTGGCAGTGTCCGATGGCTTAACAGTCGGCCCTGTTGTTCGCATTGACCGCGGTGCGGCGGGCCTGCACCGCATTGTGTGCGACCCGTTCCGGGAGCGTGCCCTGTACGAAGCTGCCATTGTGCTGGCAAAAGATGAACTGAACCGCCTGCAGCAGCACGCCTGCGGGCAGGATGCCGATATTTTAATGTTCCAGATTGCCCTGTTGGAGGATGAATCCTTCACCAACGAAATTGGCGATTACATAGCCGCCGGTCCCGGCAGCGCTGCCGCCGTGGAGCGTGCGGAGCAGATTTTTGCAGGCCGCTTAAAAAACGTGGATGATGATTACATCCGGGAGCGCAGCGTGGATGTGTGCGATGCCTGCCGCCGCGTGGTGGATATTTTGGATGGCCGCCCCAGTCGCCGTCTGCACCTGACGGAGCCCAGCATCCTGGCGGCAGAGCTGTTTTACCCCAGCGATCTGTTTGGTCAGGCACCGGGCATGATCCTGGGGCTTGCCTCGGAAACGGACAGTGAAACCAGCCACGCCGCCATTATGGCGCGCAGCATGGGCATCCCGGCAGTATTCCAGCTGGGCAAGGGGGTGGCCGCTGCTGCGGCGGGCTGCCGCGCAGTGGTGGATGCTGAACACGCCCAGCTGATCATTGACCCCACCGCCGCCCAGCTGCGGCAGGTGAAAGCACGGCGGCAGGAGCTGCAAAACAGCAACGCCCTGCCCGACCCGTTGGCTGCGGCCCCCTGCCGCACGCGGGACGGCACGCCGTTTGTTCTGCTGGCCAGCGCAGCCTGCGCCGCACCGGAGGCCATCCAGAAAGCCATTCAGGCGGGGGCTTCCGGCATTGGACTGCTGCGCACGGAATCCGTTGTAATCAAGGAGCTGACGGAAGCCCAGCAGGTGGAAGCCTATAAAACATGCATCAAGAACAGCGGCGGCAAACCCATTACCGTGCGCACCTGCGATTGGGCTGCGGACGACTGCGGCCAATGGATGAATGGCGTGCAGACACGGATGGAGGAAGAGACCACGGCGCTTACCCAGCTTTCCGCCCTGATGCAGGCTGCAGTGGAGGCACCGGAAGGTGCCTTGCAGGTGCTGTTCCCCATGATCCCCGATGTGGATGCTTGGCGCACCCGCATGGATCAGATGAAGCGCTGCAACGAGAGCCTGAAAGAAAAAGGTTTGCCGTTCTGCGGGAATCTGCCCGTTGGCTGCTTGATCGAAATCCCCGCCGCTGCGTTGATGGCAGGGGAGATCATTGACGCCGGGGCTGACTTTTTGGCCGTGGACCTGGACGATTTGGTGCAGTATACCTGTGGTGTTTCCCGGCGGGAAAAGCCCACCCCCGCCGATAACCCTGCCGTGCTGCGTTTGGTGCAGGATGTGATGCACGCAGCCCAGACGCGCGGCGTGCCGCTGTACCTGTGCGGCATTATGCAGAAAGACCTGGAAACCATGCCCGCTTTCATGCGCATTGGTGTGCGCAATTTCTGCGTGGAATCCGTTCACATCAACACCCTCAAAAGCATTCTGATGCAAACCGAACTATAAAAGTCTCCCCGCACCCTTTGCCGCCTACGGCATATGATAAGGGTGCGGGGAGACTTTTTAATGAATAGAGAATAATGAATAAAGAATAATGTAGGTGGACCGCCTCGCGCTGCTCGGCTCAAAAAAGAAGGTACAAAGCTATTTTAATGTGCGTGCGCGGCACGCACACCAGCATTATTCTTTATTCTTTTTTAATTTTTATTTCGTATTATTCCAGGTTCCCCGTCAATGTCATGACGGCGGAGAGGACGGCGAGGGGAGCGGTTTCACAGCGGAGGATGCGGGGGCCGAGGCCAACGGTAACGGCGCCACATTCGGCAGCGCGGGCAGCTTCCTCGGCGGCAAAACCGCCCTCGCTGCCGGTCACCACGGCGATCCGTTTTGCACGGTTTCCCGGTTCTTTGTTGAAAACTTCCCGCAGCGAAACACCGCCGCACTCGTAAAAGAAGAGCACGAGGTCATAGTCCTTGAAGCGGTCGCACACGGCGTTAAAATCCGGTAGGGGAAGCTCCACCGTGGGCAGAATGCCGCGGCCGCACTGCTTGGCGGCTTCCACAGCCACGCGGCAGTAGCGCTCGTTTTTTGCTTCCTCTTTTTTGGGGGCAGCTACACAGTAGCGGCTGAAAAAAGGCACAACATTGGTCACGCCCAGCTCCACGCTGTGGCGGATGGTATCTTCCAGCTTGCCCAGCTTGGGGTACCCGGCAAACAGTGTTACTTCAACACTGGGCTCTGCGGCGCTGGGGTAGCCCTCGGTCACGGTAAACTCCACCCGGCCTGGCTGGATGGAGGTAATGGTGCCCACATACTCCACAGCGTGGGCGTCACACAAAATCACGTTCTCACCAATTTTGGCGCGCATAACGTCAGCCAGGTGGTGGGCGTCGGTGCCGTTCAGGGCGGCGCGGCCATTGCCAACTTCGGCGGTAAAATAGCGGTGCGGCATAGCGTTTATACCTCCGCGGCGTTTTTGCAGATCACGCAAACCCAGCCGCGCTTTTCTTTGATCTCAACCGGCTCCAGCCCGGCGGCACGCAGCCCGGCCAGCACTTCGTCCTTGCGGGTATCGATAATGCCGGAAGCAATGAACCGTGCACCCGGCGCCATCAATACCGGCACATGCGGCGCAAGGGACAAGATAGCCGCCGCCACAATATTTGCGGTGATGATGTTGTATTTGCCGCTGGCTTTGTCAGAAAGATCGCCCACCAGCACGGTAAAGTGCTCGGCCACGCCGTTTCGCTCGGCATTCTCGCCGGCGGTGCGCACGCACATGGGGTCAATATCCACGCCCTCGGCTTCGGCAGCGCCCAGCTTCAACGCAGCAATGGCCAGAATGCCGGAGCCGGTGCCGATATCCAGCACACGCTCGCCGCCCTTTACCATGCTGTCCAGCGTTTCCAGGCACAGGCTGGTGGTTTCGTGGGTGCCGGTGCCAAAGGCCATGCCGGGGTCCATCGTGATCACAATTCGGTCAGTATCATAGGTTTCCCAGCCGGGTACAATGGCTAGGCGCTGGCCAATGTCCATGGCGTGGTAATATTTCTTCCAGGCGTTCTGCCAGTCTTCCTGTTCAATGCCGCTGGTTTCCAGCTTGTACTCCACGCCGCTGGCTTCCAGCCGCTCTTTGAACAGGGGCAGGATCTCGGCCGGGTTTTCGTCCGGGGCCAGGTACATGTGCACCTTTACAATATCGCGCGGTTGATCCAGCAGGTCCTGCTCGATCAGGTCCACATGGGCGATCTCCCATGCCTGCTGTTCCAGGTCGCGGTAGTCCTCAATATAAATGCCGCCGTTGGATACTATGGTAGCAATCGCTTCGGCGGTTTCGGCATACTGCTGCGGTACGGTAATTTGGATATCGGTCCATTCCATAGGAAAAATCCTCCTGCTTGCGTTGTTGGGTCTTTTTCTATTATACTAAATTTTGTCACAAATGGAAAGGGGCGTTTGCCATGAAGATCGTGCTGCTGAACGTGGAGCAGGCACAAAGCATTTACCGTAGCCAGATGGTGCGGGATTTCCCGGAATCGGAGCTGAAACCCTTTGCTTCGGTGCAGGGCATGATGACGCGCGGCCTGTATGAGCCGCTGGCGTTTTATGACGAGGCCGGTGCCCTGATGGCATATGCCTGGCAGGCGGTTCTGCCCCAGTGCCGCAATGTGCTGCTGGATTATTTTGCTGTTTTACCGCAGTACCGCGGCAGCGGTGTGGGCACGGCGGTGCTGAAAGAGCTTGCCGCCTATTACGCCCCGCGCAAGCAGAGCCTGATCATTGAATGCGAACACCCCGCCGAAGCGCCAGAACCGGCAGTGGCAAGGCGGCGCATTGGCTTCTACCTGCGGGCCGGTGCCCACGCCGCTGCTATGGAAAGCCGCCTGTTTGGCGTGCGGTACCAGATCTACAGCCTGCCCGCGGGCGGGCTTGCCAAAGATGAAGAAATCCACCGTGATTTGCAGGAATTGTACCGCACCATGGTGCCGGAACCCTATTACCGCGGCAACGTGAACTTTTTTGGCGCATAACCGGCACGGCAGGCGGGAAAGCTAATGGCAGACTGAAATAAAAGGAAGTGTGCCGTATGCAGCTGCCCCCAAAAAATTATGACACCATGGTCAAGCGGGCCAACCCACCCAGCCCGGTCGTCAAGGACTGCCTGTGGGCCTTTTTTGTGGGCGGGGCCATCTGCCTGTTGGGCGAAGCCCTGCGCCAGTTCTACCTGAGCTGGTACGATAAAGACCTTGCCGGAACATTGACCAGCATCACACTGGTGATGCTTTCCGCCATCACTACGGTGCCGGGCTGGTACCAAAAGCTGGCCGCCAAGGCCGGGGCCGGGACGCTGGTACCTATTACCGGGTTTGCCAACTCAGTGGTCAGCCCGGCGGTGGAGTTCAAGGCCGAAGGCTGGATAACGGGCGTTGGCGCTAAAATTTTTACCATCGCGGGCCCGGTGCTGGCGTTCGGCACACTGGCTTCCTGGGTGTGGGGGCTGGTGTATTGGGCGATGAATAAGTTTTGACCCCAAAATCATCGCGCAGGGCGCTGCTTTGGCTGCCCTGCGCATATTTTTTGCCCCGCTGCGGCACACTAAGCCCAAACAAACCGGAAAGGGGATTGCCTGTTATGCCGATACGAAGGGGCGATACCGTAATATTCCCACACCCGCCGGTGCTGGCGGCCTGGGCCGCCGTGGGCGGCAAAAAAGAGAGCGAAGGCCCGCTGGCACAGGGCTTTGATGAGCTGGTGCAGGATGCGGGCTTTGATGCCGAGGGCTGCACCGGCTGGGAGCAGGCCGAAAGTATGCTGCAGCAGCGCTGCGCCCACCATTGCCTGCGCAAAGCGGGCATTGCCAAACAGCAGGTGGAGCTTGCCTTCGCGGGGGACCTGCAGGCCCAGTGCACCGCCAGTAATTACACCATGCGCCAGCTGGGGGTGCCCTTTGCCGGGCTGTATGGTGCCTGCTCCACCATGGCGGAAGCGCTGTGCCTGGCGGCCCTCTGCGCGGCAGCTGGCTATGCGCATGAAATACTCGCCATGAGCAGCAGCCACTTTTGCGCGGCGGAGCGGCAGTTCCGCACCCCGCTGGAATATGGCGGCAAACGCACCCCGACCGCCCAGTGGACTGCTACCGCTGCCGGGGCCTGCCTGGTGCGGGGCAGTGGGGCCGCGGGCGTGCCGGTACTTTCAGCTACCATTGGGCGGGTGTGTGATGCAGGGGTCAAGGATATCAACAACATGGGGGCCGCGATGGCCCCCGCGGCGGCCCAAACGCTGCTGCACTACTTTGCGGACACCGGCACCACCCAGCAGGACTTTGACGCCATTTTTACCGGTGATCTGGGTGAAGTTGGCAGCACCCTGCTGCATGAGCTGATGCACAAAGCTGATTGTCCGGTGGAGAACCACCAGGACTGCGGATGCCTGCTGTATGATGTTGCCGCCCAGAACGTGCAGGCGGGCGGCAGCGGGGCCGGGTGCAGTGCTGCAGTGCTGGCAGCGCATGTTCTGCCGGGGCTGGTGGAACGGCGCTGGCGGCGGGTGCTCTTTCTTTCCACCGGGGCGCTGATGAGCCAGACAACCTTTTTGCAGGGGGAAAGCATCCCCGGCATTGCGCATTGCGTGGAGCTTGGCTGCCCGGAAGAGGAGGGGAACACATGAATTATCTGTGGGCATTTGTGGTGGGCGGCGCCATCTGCGTGGTGGGGCAGCTGCTGATTGATTACACCAAGCTGAGCCCCGCCCGCATCCTGACCGGTTATGTGGTGGCCGGTGTTATCCTGAGCGCCGTTGGCCTGTATGACCCGCTGGCAAAGCTGGCCGGGGCCGGGGCCAGTGTGCCGCTGCTGGGGTTCGGGCATCTGTTGGCCCAGGGTGTGGTGAAGGCCGTGGATGAAATTGGGCTGCCCGGTGTGTTCACCGGCGGCATTGGCGTAGCGGCGGGTGGAATTACCGCCAGTTTGGTGTTTGCCCTGCTGGCCGCGCTGGTGGGCAAAAGCAAGGACCAGAATTAAACCGGCGAATATGTGCCAAGAACCAATATACAAATGAAAATGCCCGCCGATAAAAACCGGCGGGCATTGTTCATGCAATCTTATTCTGCAGCAGCGGCCTTGTTGTTGCGCTTAGCCATGCGGCTGATCTTGCGGGCGGCAGTGTTCTTGTGAATGACACCCTTGTTCTTGGCAGCGTCCAGAGCAGAAACAGCGACCTTGATGGCGGCGTCCTTGTTCTCGGCATTGCTGTCGATGGCAGCGTCTGCCTTCTTGACAACTGTTTTCAGGTTGGACTTGATGGCCTTGTTGTGTGCAGCCTCTTTCTTGGACTGAGCAACGCGGTCTTTCTGAGATTTAATATTAGGCATTCGTTCCACCTCCTTGGTTTACCCATAACAGTACAAATTATACTAGCATATATTTTGGCCGGTTGCAAGTGTTTTTATAAATTTTTTTCGTGTTTGGCGCTAATATTGCAATGTTTGCGGGGCGGGCAGGCGTGGCTGGGGGCATATTGCCCGGCGGTGGGGGCATATCTATTCCGCAAGGGGGTGTTTGCCATGCGCAATGCGGGCCGTGTGCTGGGTGCTCTGCTGTGCACCGCGGCGTTAGCGGGCAGCGCCCTGGCGTTGCGTGTGGTGCCCGGCGGCAGGGTTCTGGCCCTGCTGTTTTGTTCGCCCGGCGCGGCGTTCACGCTCTGGCAGCAGGCAGGGGTGGAACCTCCGCAGGCCCAGCCAGCTGCCGCCCTGGCAGAATCATCGGAATCACCGCCGCAGCCCACCCCGGAACCATCCGTCCAGCCAACCCCCAGCCCCACACCGCAGCCCACGGCGGAACCGGAAGCCACCCCGGCCCCAACCATTACCATACTGCCGGGGGTGCAGACGACAGCGCCCATCCTTGACCGGACTTTCGGCCAGGGCAGCGGGCAGGGATATATTGCCCTTGCGGCGGGCAGTATCAAAAATGCAACGGATGAACCAGATTCAACCATTGCCTCCGCGGCGCAGGGAGCGCTGTCCTTTACCGTTACCCCCGGCAGCCCGGACCCGCAGGTGCTGATCCTGCACACCCACGCAACGGAAACCTACCAGACCTGGGATACCCCGGTGTATGACCCCGACTTTACCGCCCGCACAAAAGATACCACCCTGAATATGTGCGCGGTGGGGGAGGCAATGACCAAAGTGCTAAACGATGCCGGGATCACCACCCTGCACGATACCACCCTGCATGATTCCCCCAGCTACACCGAAAGTTACGCCCGCAGCGCCCAGACAGCGCGGCGCTACCTGGAAGAATACCCCAGCATCAAAGTGGTGCTGGATGTACACCGCGACGCGATGGAAAGCGGCGATGCCCGTGTGCGCCCCCTGACAACGCTGGACGGCCAGCCGACTGCACAGGTCATGATCATTGCCGGGTGCAATAACGGCGGCACCGTCCAGCTGCCCAACTGGCGGCTGAACCTCTGCTTTGCCGCCAAGTGGGAGGAACGCATGGAAATGCTGTACCCCGGCCTGACCCGGCCGGTCCTGTGCGGGTACCGGTTCTATAATCAGGATGTCAGCCCCGGTGCGCTGCTGATCGAAATAGGCGGCCACGCCAACACGGTGCAGCAGGCAGTACGGGCCGGGCAGTACGCGGCAAAGGCACTGGCAGCCCTGTTTGACGGCAGCGTGTAACCGCGGCAAAACGCCCTTGCAACGCAAAACAAAATAGAATATACTGGACAAAGATAAGGCGGCACCGCATTATTCCCGACGGACGGCATCCGGAACGATGCGGGACTGCCATAAAAACCGGGGTGGAACACCACCCGCCCCGCAGGAGGATACCATGCAGAACACCATCCTGATCCACGCACCGGGCCGCAGGCAGGGCCGCGGGGCGCTGGTGCTGGCTTATACGGCGCTGTTTGCCCTGTTGATGGGCATCTGGGCTGCTATTTTTGCGCTGAACGGGCAGAGCTTTATCCAATATGGCGATACCCTCAAGCAGCATTACCCGTTTCTGGTCTATTATGGCCGCTGGCTGCGGCAGGCCGCGCGCTGTGTGCTGACCGGCGCGGCGGTGCCCACCTGGGATTTTTCCATCGGTTACGGTGCGGATATCATTACCACGCTGAGCTATTACGGCCTGGGTGACCCGCTGGACCTGCTGGCAGCCTTTGTGCCCGGCCGGTGGACCGAGCAACTGCTGGAGGGCCTGATCGTGCTGCGGCTCTACCTGGCGGGGCTGGCCTTTATGGCGTTCAGCCGCCGCCATGGCAACAGCCGCTTTGGCACCCTGCTGGGTGCGCTGGCCTATGTGTTCAGTGCGTGGCCCATCCAGGCAGGGCTGATCGAACCGGTGTTCCTGGTGCCGATGTATTGCTTCCCCCTGATGCTGCTGGGAGCGGATGATCTGTTTGAGGGCCGCAGCCCGGTTTTGTACATTGCCGCCATTGCGCTGACGGCACTCTCCAACTTTTTGTTCTTTTATATGGCTGCGGTGCTACTGGTGCTGTACGCCATTGCGGTGTATAGCAAGCGGTACGGGGCCAAAAACCTGCGCACCCTGCCGCCGCTGCTGGCAAAGTTCATCGGGTTTGCGCTGGTGGGCATTGCAATTTCAGCCGTCACCCTGCTGCCCACCGCGCAGGAGCTGTTCGGCAGCGCTCGCTTTGGCTTAACGCGGGAAACCGCGCCTTACCCGTTCTACCGCTTTTTTGAGCTGCTGGCCAACATGACCACCGGCATGGGGTATGATGCTTACTCTACCTATGCGGGGGTGACCTCGGCGGCGTTTTTGGGTGTGCTGGTGCTGTTTGCCAAGCCGCGGCAGAACACCGTGCTCAAGTGCGCGTGGCTGGGGCTGCTGGCCCTGCTGCTGGTGCCGCAGGCGGGCAGTGTGTTGAACGGGATTTCTTACGTTTCCAACCGCTGGGTGTGGGCGTTCACCATGCTGGAAGCCTTTATCCTGGCGCGGGTCTGCCCCGGCATAACGGCGTTTGAGCCGAAAGAAAAGCGCAACCTGTTTGCGTTGCTGGCGGTTTACTGCGTGGTGGCGTTCTGCGTCAAGCAGGGCCGCACGGAGACCGCCCTGCTGGGCGCGCTGCTGCTGGTGCTGCTGGCCGTGTTTGTGCTGGCGGCAGATGGTGTCAGCCGCCGCGGTGTGCAGGCTGTTTTACTGGCGGGCTGCTGCCTTGGCGTGGTGATGAACCTTGGCGGCTACTATGGCATTGAGGAAGCCGATGCCGTGAACGAGTACCGCCCCGCCGGTTACGCCTGGAGCACCACCGTGCAGGACAACCCCGCCGTGACCCTGCATCTGATGGAGGACCAAAGCTACTGGCGGTATGACTCGCTGGTGAACGAGCCGACCAACAGCCCCATGCTGCTGGATGTGTATGGCACCGGGTACTTTTTCAGCCTGAACAACAGCTACCTTTCCAGCCTGTTCCGGGAACTGGGGCAGAACACCCCGGTGGAATATGATTACCGCGGGCTGCAGAACCGCACCCCGCTGGAAACGTTGTTCGGCGTGAAATACGCCCTCTGCGCACCGGATTCCACCGGGGCGCTGCCCGCCTTATTTGACAGCCAGGCCGTGCAGGCAGCGGAAATCGGCGGCAGCACGGTTGCGGTTTACCCCAATACGGCGGCGCTGCCCATCGGCTATACGGCGCAAAACCAGATCAGCCGCGAAACCTATGACGCCCTGACCCCGCTGCAAAAGCAGGATGCCCTGCTGGACGGCGTAGTGCTGGAAGAAACCGGCCTGCTGCCCGAAGCGGAATTGACCGGCGATACGGTAAGCCCCGCAGCCGAAATGGAGCTGGACGGCGTGCAGCAGCTGGATGAAACCACCTACTATGCCCCGCAGGACGGCGGGCGCATTACCCTGACCATTGCCCAGCCGGTGGCGGATTGTGAGACCGCCTTTGTGGTGCAGGGCATGCAGTACACGGCCACCAGCCCGCTGGATGCGATGAGCGAAGAAGAACTGAGCGCCATGAGCGCCCATGACCGCCGCAGCCTGCAAAAGCAGTATGCGCATTTCTGGCGCAAGGACAGTGTCTATCTGCGCCTGCTCAGCAACATTGGTGAGGGCCGCATTGAGTATAACCGCCCCAACAGCCAGTATTACTGCGGCCGGCATGACTTTGTGTATAACTTTGGCACCAGTGATGAACCCTTGCAGCAGATCACGATTGTACTGCCCTTTGCGGGCTATTACCAGTTTGACCGCCTGGCGGTGGAATGCCAGAAGCTGGATACCGTTGCGGCCCGTGCGGAGAACCTTGGGGCCGAAAACCTGCAGAATGTGACCCTTGGCACCAACAGCCTGGGTGGAGAAATCACCACCGCCCGCAGCAGCGTGCTGGTGGTGCAGCTGCCGTATTCTACTGGTTGGAGCGTGACGGTGGACGGTACCCCGGCCCAAGTGCTGCGGGCAGATACGGCTTTCCTCGGCGTGGCGCTGGACCCCGGCAGCCATACGGTGGCGTTTACCTACAAAACGCCCGGTCTTACCGCGGGGGCAGCGCTCAGTGCGGCAGGAGTGGTGCTGCTGGCGGCCATCTGGGCCGTGCCGGCCCTGCGCAAAAAGAGCAAAAAGCGCCGCAAATAACAAGCGCTTTACTTTTTAAGCATCACACGTTATAATACATTTTATCTAGGTGTAGCTGAAAAGTCGAAAATTTGCCCTATTTCTACAATCGCAGCCGGATTCCGCGTTAAAAAGCCTTGGAATCCACAAAGGATTCCTGCGGCCTTTTGCCTTGAATCCGGCATGTGCTTGCGAAATAGTCGTCATTTTCTTTGTTTTCAGATACACCCCCTACATTTGCATTTTAGGAGTGGGAACACATGGAACGAGTTGAAATTGCATCGCTCTATAAGGCTACCCCGGCGGATGGTACCAAAGTTACTGTCTGCGGCTGGGCAAAAACCGTGCGCGATTCTAAAAAGATCGGTTTTATCTCTCTGGCAGACGGCAGCTGCTATAAGCCCGTGCAGATCGTTTTCCAGGCGGACAAGCTGGAAAACTATGCCGAGGTTGCAAAATCCGGCCTGTACACCAGCTTTGAAGTGACCGGCACCCTGGTGCTGACCCCCAACGCGAAGCAGCCGTTTGAGATCAACGCCGATACCGTTACGGTGCTGGGCACCTGCGGCAGCGATTACCCGCTGCAGAAAAACAAGATGGGCATGGATTACCTGCGCACCCTGACCCACCTGCGCCCCCGCACCAACACCTTTAACGCTGCGTTCCGTGTGCGCGGCCAGGCCGCTTATGCCCTGCATGAGTTCTTCCACAAGAACGGCTTTACCTATGTACACACCCCCATCTTTACCGGTTCTGACTGCGAAGGCGCAGGCGAGATGTTCCAGGTTACTACCCTGGACCTGAACGATGTGCCCAAGACCGAGGACGGCAAGGTGGACTACAGCAAGGACTTTTTCAAGCGCCCGGTCAACCTGACGGTTTCCGGCCAGCTGGAAGCCGAGGCCATGGCAATGGCCCTGGGCAAGGTTTACACCTTTGGACCCACCTTCCGCGCAGAGAAGAGCTATGATACCCGCCATGCCGCAGAGTTCTGGATGATTGAGCCGGAAATGGCATTTGCTGACCTGAATACCTACATGGACACCGCCGAGGCCATGACCAAGTATGTCATCCGCTACCTGCTGGATAACTGCCCGGACGAGCTGGCATTCTTCAACCAGTTCTTTGATAAGGGCCTGATCGAGCGTCTGGAGCTGGTTGCCAACAGCGATTTTGCCCGCGTGAGCTACACCGATGCCATCGAACTGCTGAAAAAGAACGATGACAACTTCCAGTATAAAGTAAGCTGGGGCATTGACCTGCAGACCGAGCACGAGCGCTACCTGACCGAGCAGGTGTTCAAAAAGCCTGTGTTTGTTACCGATTACCCCAAAGAGATCAAGGCATTCTATATGCGCATGAACGAGGACGGCAAGACGGTTGCCGCCGCCGATATGCTGGTGCCCGGCATTGGCGAGCTGATCGGCGGTTCCCAGCGTGAGGAGCGCCTGGATGTGCTGCTGGCCCGCCTGGATGAACTGGGCCTGAAGCGCGAAGATTATGACTGGTACCTGGACCTGCGCCGTTTTGGCAGCGTAAAGCATGCCGGTTACGGCCTGGGCTTTGAGCGCCTGCTGATGTATGTCACCGGCATCCCCAACATCCGTGACGTCATTGCCTTCCCGCGCACCTGCGGCGGTTTTTAATGGGGGCGGTCAGCGAACCGCTGATCCAATGGTTTGAACTGAATCGAAGGCTCCTGCCTTTCCGGCAGGAGCCTTCGGCATATCATATCTGGGTCAGCGAGATCATGCTCCAGCAGACCCGCGTCTCGGCGGCGCTGCCCTATTACGAGCGTTTTGTGGCCGAACTGCCGGACCCCGCCGCCCTTGCCGTCTGCGACCCGGACAAGCTGCGCAAGCTGTGGCAGGGGCTGGGGTATTACAGCCGGGTGGCCAACATGCAAAAGGCGGCGCAGATCGTCTGCCGGCAGTACGGCGGCCAGCTTCCCGCAGATTATGACGCCCTGCGCGCTCTGCCCGGCATTGGGGATTACACGGCTGGGGCTATTGCCTCCATTGCATTTGGCATCCCAGCCCCGGCGGTGGACGGCAACGTGCTGCGGGTATTTGCCCGGCTGGATAATAGCTCTGCCGATATTACCAAACCTGCCGCCAAACGCGAGTTCACAGCCCGTGTGCTGGAAGAAATGCCCAAGGAACGCCCCGGCCCTTATAACGAGGCGCTGATGGAACTGGGGGCGCTGGTCTGCCTGCCCAACGGTGCGCCAAAGTGCGAGATCTGCCCGCTGGCTGCTCAGTGCAAGGGCCGCGCTGCAGGCCGGGCCGAACAGCTGCCGGTCAAAACGGCTAAGCCGGAAAAAACGCTGGTGCCGGTCACGGCCGCGTTGATCACCGGGCCGCAGGGCGTGCTTTTGCAGCGCCGCCCGTCCAAAGGGCTGCTGGCCGGGCTGTGGCAGCCCCTTGCCTTTGAGGGTACCGCCATGACCCAACCGGAACTGGACGCCGCGTTGCGCGCCATTGGCCTTTGTGTGCAGTGGCAGGCCCCGCTGCAAAGCACCCGCCATGTGTTCACCCATCGCATTTGGCAGATCAGCGGGTTTTGCGGCACAGCCGCAGGCCCGGCGCCGGAGGGCTGCGTCTGGGCCAGCCGCGCGGAGCTAAACGGGGAATACGCGGTGCCAAGCGCATTTGCGGGCATTATGCGCCAGTGGCGGCCGGAATAAAAAGCAAGCAGAGTGGCATGGCTTTTGGCAGGTGAAGAAATTTTCCGGAGACCATGCTGCGGAGAATGGTGCGGTATCACCTTGATACCTGAACCTTTTTGTGTGAAAAATTTACAAGGGAAAGATTGTATTCACCCGGTTAATCGGGTATAATATTTTACAGACCCATCCCTTTTAGAATACGCGGAGGAAAAGTATTATGATGAAGAAATCTACTTTTGGCGCCATTCTGGCGTTTTTGTTTGCTGCTGCCGGTGCCCTGACTGCCGCTGCGCTCTACCTGCGCCGCCGCGAAAAGGAACTGGACGAATACGAGCGCCTGCTGTACAGCGATGACGGCGACGATTATGACGATGACGACGAATATCTGCCCATCGACAATGAACCGACAGAAGCCGCCGAAGAAAAGGCTGCTGACGATGCTGAATAAGCCGGAACAGCCAGCAGAAAAGTGAAAATGGCCGGGCTTCGGCCCGGCTGTTCGTGTTTCTTGCAATCAGTAGTGATACTTATTAAATGATAAAAAAGGCTCAGATAAACCATAAGGCGCTGCTGAAAATAAGAAAAATGACGGCAGTGACTATAAAATCAGACTGAATTTCGATTTTTCTGCTGTGCCAAGGAAAGGGAACGCCATGAAAAAGCTCTTGCTGTGGCTGGTTATGGTGGTGGTTATGCTGGCGGTGCTGCTGGGCGGTGCCGGGTACGCCATGTACGCTATGACGGGCGATGACAAACTTCCCACGCAGCACCCCACTTTGGGCGATACGGAACTGGAACCGATCGGCTATGACTGGAGTGTGCCGGTGCTGGGCAATGTGCTGAACCGCACGTTTGAACAGCCCAGCACCCTGACGGTGCAAAAGCTGGGCGAAATGACGGAAGCTGCTCCGGAGCTGGTTTTGCCGGACTGGGCGCAGCGCACGACCCTTACGCTGAAAGATTCGGCCGGCAGTGTTGTGGTGCAGGGGGATGCCGCTGCCTTTGCGATGTATGCCTACCCCAAAAATGGCAGCTATGAGCTGACCCTGACCGCTTACCGCAACACGGCGGACCCCGGCGATGCCACCGGCTGGTACCGGTACTGTGCATCTTATACCATGAACATCCAGCCCAAGGCGGTGCTCAGCAGTGAACGCGTCAGCCAGGGCGGCGTGGCGGCACTGGTCATCACCGGCATTCTGGATGGCAGCGAGCCGACCGTGGAAACCGACCTGGGGGATGTATGGTTCCGCCCGGTGACCGGTGGGTATATGGGCTATATCCCGGTAACCTATAATGCCGAGGGCGGCCCCCATACCCTGACCGTGACCTGCGGCAGCCTGACTGTCTGATGAAATACGCATTTCTTACGGCTTGCGGACAGCATACCCTGAGCGTGATGCAGAGCGAAGCTAAAACCGTGGATGTGGCCGCCGAGGCAGACATACCGGGCGCAGCAACGGAATATAAAAATGCGATCTGGCCCCTTTACACACAGGGCAGCAGCGAAAAGCTGTGGCAGGGCAATTTTGCCTCGCCGGTGCCCAGTGCGATTCTGGCGGATTACGGCGCGCGGCTGCGCACCGATGGGACCATTACCGGCCGGGCAACTGGCATCAATTATAACGCCGCAGCGGGTACCGCCGTTACGGCACCGCAGGCGGGTACTGTGGTGTACGCCGGAACGCTGGCGCTGACCGGCGGCACCGTGGTGATTGACCATGGCTGCGGGGTTAAGAGCTATCTGTTTGGGCTGGATGCCGTAAAAGTGCAGCGTGGGCAGAGCCTTGCCCGCGGCGAAGAACTGGGCGCCACCAGTGAGGAGCATACCCTGATCTGGGAGCTGCGCATTGGCAGCAAGTCCGTTGACCCTGCTGCCGCCCTGACGGGCAGCAGCGGCCTTTTGTACCGCGAAACAATGTAACAAAATAGAGTTAGGGCAATACCGCATAATTCTAAGTGCCGATACGGCGAGCGAGGTGCGGC
>OGQR01001269.1_pt1 | contig 17925 bp, 12 predicted proteins | sample 1553271 | NCBI WGS metagenome assembly OGQR01 (sample SAMEA2579970, study PRJEB22360) | human gut metagenome | biome: human gut; feature: human-associated habitat; material: faeces | place: Denmark | collected 2008/2010 | reverse complement strand
AAAGTCAAACACGAATGTTGCTTTGACCACCATCACGACAACTGACATTTTTCAACCATGATGACGTGTTTGCCGAAAAAATAAAATTCAAGGTTAAAATAGCATAACCTTGAAAAAAAATAATAACTTTACGGGCGTTATTACAAACTAGAGGAGACAAAACAAACACCTTTATGATGACTACTACCATTATTTACACCATTATTTCTTTGTGCGCTATTGGGATCGCGTCTGCCGTGATTCTCTATTTTGTTGCACAAAAATTCAAGGTCGAGGAAGACCCTAGAATTGATACCGTGGAAAGCATCCTGCCGGGAGCAAATTGCGGAGGATGTGGCAAACCCGGGTGTAGGGGATTTGCGGAAGCCACGGTAAAGGCTACTTCTTTAGATGGACTGTTTTGTCTGGTTGGAGGGGCGGAAACCATGACGAAAGTTGCCGCTGCCTTAGGCATGGAAGTAACGGTACAAACCCCGCAAATCGCGGTGGTAAGATGCAACGGCACGTGTGACCATCGTCAACGTACCAGTCAATATGACGGTTACAAATCATGCGCCATCGAACATTCCCTTTACCGGGGTGAAACCGATTGTACTTTCGGTTGTCTGGGTTGCGGGGATTGCGTAACAGCCTGTCTGTTCGATGCCATTCACATGGACGAGAACGGTCTCCCGGTCGTTTCCGAGGAGAAGTGCGTGGCGTGTGGAGCCTGCGTGAAGGCCTGTCCGAGAAATCTGATCGACCTGATTCCGTATGAGCAGAAGATCACGGTGAAATGCCGCTCAACCGAGAAGGGCAAGGCGGTGATGGCAGCGTGTGAGATCGGCTGTATCGGATGTAAGAAGTGCGAGAAGAACTGCCCGTCGGATGCAATTCACGTTGTGGACCAGCGCGCGGAGATCGACCCGGCAAAATGTACAGGCTGCGGCCTCTGCGCGGAGAACTGCCCGCGGAAGTGTATTATGATAGAAAAATAAAAATGAGAAATTCCATGCTGTGGGAGGGAACTTCTGCGGCGTGGAATTTTTGCTTTTCGGTGATATCGTGTTAGCCAATGCCGGGGGTGGCTGGCTTGACTTGAATTTGGGAAAATGATAAACTGAAAGTCAGAAAACGAGGGGCGAAAAGCTAAAAAAATATAAAATGGCAGAAAGGACGGGGCAAAAGTATGACAATGACAATGGATGAACTGATGAAAGTGCTCGATATGCAGGAGGATATTCTGCAGTTTACGCATTTTACAAATGCAGACGCATGGGAACTGGGAACGATGATCCTGATGGAGGCAAGACGGCGCGGAGCACAGGTTGGCATCATGATCCGCAGAAGCAACGGGGAAGTTGTATTCCAGTATTGCGATAACGGCATTACGCCGCACAATGTGGAGCTGATGAGACGGAAGAGCAATTCGGTGCTTCTGACGGAGCGGAGTTCGCTGCAGCTTTACATGGCAGCGACGAATGCGCCGGAGAGCGTAAAACAGATGATACTGGACCCGAAGGAATACGCAATGCTGGGCGGAGGTTTTCCGATCTGCGTGGAAGAAGTCGGCGTTGTGGCAACCGTAGCAGTGTCCGGCATGGGACAGGTTTCGGATCATGATGTGATTGTGAAATGCATCAGCAAATATTTGCATATCGATGAAGTACCGAGAATCAGAACTGTATGAAAATGATGATTGAAACTAAATTTTGTGTATGATATAATGTCACCGGCAAAAAGACATGACAGTTCCATCAGGGACAACAAAACCCCGTGAGCGGCAACTCACGGGGGTTGGTTTATGTCAGCAGGTTTTGCATATCTTCCGGCAGTGGTGCGTGGAAGGTTAAGGGTTCTCCGGTGATCGGATGGACGAAGGAGAGCGATGCAGAGTGAAGTGCCTGGCGGGGGAAAGTGCCGGGAGTTTTGTTATAGAGGGTATCGCCGAGCAGCGGATGGCCGATGTAAGCCATGTGGACGCGGATCTGGTGGGTGCGGCCGGTTTCGAGGTTGAGTTCGAGGTGGGAGAAAACGGAGCAGTGCGCGAGGGTGCGGTAATGGGTTACGGAGCGCTCGCCGGAGGCAAAGTCGACGGTGCGCTGGATGAGGGAGCCGTTGAGGCGGGCGATCGGGGCGTCGATGGTGCCGGATGCAGCGGTTTCGCCGAGGGCGAAGGCCTGATACGTGCGGTGGATTTCGCGGGAGCGCATGGCCTGGGAGAGAACGGCGGCGCTTAAGGCGTGCTTGGCGAGCACGATAAGGCCGGTGGTGTCGCGGTCGAGGCGGTTGATACAGCGGTAGACGAAGGGTTCACCTTTCTGTTCAAAATACCATGCAATGCCGTTTGCCAGCGTATTTTCATAATTTCCAATCGACGGATGAATCGGCGTATCAGCGGGTTTATCCACAACGAGGATGTCGTCATCCTCATACACAACCGAAAACGGAACCGGCCGCGGCAGAATTCCGTCGGAGGGTTCTGTTTCGACAAGGTGCGTTTCGATCACATCCCCGGCGTGCACGGCCTGGCTCGTCCAGGCGCGGACGCCGTTTCGGAAAATGCCGTCCTCTGTGCGTTTTAAGCCCGTAATAATATGGCGCGAATATCCATGCCGGCGGAGAAACCATTCCACAGTCAGATTTTCCCGTTCTTCCTCCGGCGAAACCACATATGTAAACCTGTGTCCCATACACAAAACCTCCGTTTCTATAGCTTTTTTATCGAATGAACCCCGTCATTTCGGGGCAAAATTTCAAAAAGAGACTTTCCCAGTCTTTCGCAAGTATAGCCGAAAACAGATGGAAAAGCAAGAAACTTACCTTTCTATAGCGAAAATATAAAAAAGTATAAAAGTTTCATGAAATGTCAGAATTTGATTGATTTTAGCGAAAGAAAAGTTTATGCTACTAAAAAAGAAAGAAAATCAAGAAACAGGAGGGGATACAGATGAAGCAGGTGCAAAAACCAAAAAAACCCATAATTTTTTATTATGTGATTGCGCTGATCGTTATTCTGCTGTTAAATCTTCTGCTTTTTCCGAGACTTCTCGAGCCAAAAGTAACAGAAGTTGATTACGGAAAATTTTTGCAGATGGTAGATAACAACGAAATCAGCGAAGTCCAGATCCAGTCAAATGAGATTATTTTCAGCGACAAATCAAGCCCGGCGAATTATTATAAGACGGGTGTGATGAATGATTACAAGCTGGTAGACCGTTTATATGAGGCAGGTATTACCGAATTCGGAACGCCGATCATAGAGCAGATGTCGCCGCTCATGGAATTTCTTTTAACATGGGTAATACCGATCGTTGTGATGGTTGCGCTCGGACAGTGGCTGATGAAACGCATGACGAGTAAGATGATGGGCGGCATGGGAAATGCGATGAGCTTTGGAAAGAGCAACGCCAAGGTTTATGTACAGTCCGAAACCGGCATTAAATTTGCAGATGTTGCCGGAGAGGATGAGGCAAAAGAAATTTTACAGGAGATTGTTGACTTCCTGCATAATCCCAAAAAATATGAAGAAATTGGTGCAAAAATGCCGAAAGGAGCACTGCTTGTCGGCCCTCCAGGAACCGGTAAAACGCTGCTTGCAAAGGCAGTAGCCGGAGAGGCAAATGTTCCGTTCTTCTCCATTTCCGGTTCTGAGTTTGTCGAGATGTTCGTCGGCATGGGAGCTGCGAAGGTGCGTGACCTGTTCCAGCAGGCAAATGAGAAAGCACCGTGTATCGTCTTTATCGATGAGATCGATACCGTCGGCAAAAAACGTGACGGCGGCGGATTCTCCGGAAACGACGAGCGTGAGCAGACCCTGAACCAGCTGCTTGCCGAGATGGATGGATTCGATGGAAAGAAAGGCGTTGTCATTCTGGCAGCGACGAACCGTCCGGATTCCCTGGACCCGGCACTTCTTCGTCCGGGCCGTTTCGACCGCCGTGTGCCGGTTGAACTGCCTGACTTAAAAGGCCGTGAGGAAATCCTGAAAGTCCATGCGAAAAACATCCGCGTGGGCGACAATGTCGATTACAATGCGATCGCACGTATGGCATCCGGTGCTTCTGGTGCAGAACTTGCCAATATGATTAACGAGGCAGCACTCCGTGCCGTCCGTGATGGAAGAAAATTTGTCACCCAGGCGGATCTGGAGGAGAGCGTTGAGGTTGTCATCGCCGGATACCAGAAGAAGAATAAGATCATGACCGACAAAGAGAAACTGATCGTTTCCTACCACGAGGTCGGCCATGCACTCGTCGCAGCACTGCAGAGCCATTCCGCTCCGGTTACGAAGATCACCATTATCCCGCGTACGTCCGGCGCCCTCGGCTATACGATGCAGGTGGATGAAGATGAGCACAACCTGATGAGCCGCGAAGAGCTGGAAAACAAGATTGCAACGCTGACCGGCGGCCGTGTGGCAGAGGATCTGGTGTTCCATTCCATCACGACAGGTGCTTCGAACGATATCGAGCAGGCAACGAAGGTGGCAAGATCCATGATCACCCGCTTCGGTATGAACGAGGAATTTGGTATGGTTGCATTTGAGACGGTAACGAACCAGTACCTCGGCGGCGACACTTCCCTGGCATGCTCCGAATCGACAGCAGCACAGATTGATGAGAAGGTTGTTGAAGCAGTCAGAAAACAGTACGACAAAGCAGAGCAGCTCTTAAAAGATAACATGCCGAAACTCCACGAGCTGGCAAAATATCTGTATGAGAAAGAGACGATCACAGGTGATGAGTTTATGGAAATCCTGAATTTATCCCCGGATCAGCTCACGACAACGAGAATGGAAACAAACTAAAAAGCGATAAAAGCAGATGAGAATCCCGCGTTACTGTTCACCCAGCAGTGAAACACTTGCTGTTTCGCTGCGTAAGAAAGTGATTCACGAATCCCGCGTTTCAAGGCGACTTCAGCCTTGCGCGGGATTCTTTCTTGTGCTATAATGCTGTAATGCGAAATTATGACACAAAAAGACAGATTTTTTTAGGATAGACCAAGAGAACATAAGGAGAAACGCAATGAAGAAAAAACAGGCATGGAAAGTGATGGGTGCTGTCCTTGCGGGCACACTGGTATTTTCCGATGCAGTTCCGCTCCATGCCAGCGCATCGGCAGGAACGGAAAAAAGCGCAGTACAGAACGAAACTGTCTCCGGAACGGAGAACGGTACAGAGACAAAGACAAAACGGGCAGCCGTTTATGTGAATCTGAAAACCGGCGATGATACGGCAGACGGTACAACGGCAGAGACAGCAGTAAAAACCGTGGAAAAAGCACAGGAGCTTCTTGCAGTTGCAGCGGCAGAACTGCAGGCGGACGGGAAAACAACCGAAAAAAACACTGCTGCAGATACCAGCAAAACGGCAGCGGAGGAAGCAGCAGAAAAATATCTGGTATTCGTCGGCATGGATGAAAAAGAGCTGGAAACGTATCGAAAGAAACAGCAGAAAACAGACTTCTGGGGAAAAGTAACAGATACCGTTTTTGCGGCAGATGAAATCGTGGTGACAGAAGCCGGATATGAGGCTGTTCTGGCAGCAGAAAAAGCAAAAGAAACGGTTTCGGAAACACCAACGCTTGCGCCAGGCGAGTCTCCGGCACCGGATGCGGCAGAAGATACCGTAACACCGACTCCGGGTCCGACGGAAACGCCGGATGCAGAGCCGACCGCAGAACCAACGGTGACCCCGGACGCAGAGCCAACGGTAGAACCGACGGAAACGCCGGACGCAGAGCCGACCGTAACGCCGGCGGAGGAACCAACGGCAACTCCGACACCGGATGCGGACAACGGAGAAAATACAGGGGATACACCAACGGCAGCTCCGACACCGGATGCGGAACCGACCGTAACGCCGGAAGTAACTCCGACGACAGCACCGGGCGAGAATGCCGATGACAGTGAAAATCCGGATAATCCGGAAACTCCGGCAGAAGATCCAACCGTGACACCTGCCCCGGATGATACAGCAAAAGACGATCCTGCAGCAGATGATACAAACCAGGACGATACAAACCAGGATAACCAGAACGGAACGGGAAATGATGCATCATCGGACCAGTGGAAACAGGATGAAAATCTGAATGACCTTGTAAAAGATGAAATTCAGAAAGAAAACGAAACCGTAAAAAATTTCGATGAAATTTCCAATCCATCCGGTACGGACAGCACAGAAGACGGCTATCTGATCTCCGATGTCTCTCTTTTGATCCAGCCGATGGCAGTAAGTCTGTCCGGAAGCGTTGTATCAGAGGAGCAGACGGAAACAGCAGAAGCTGAGACGGCGGACGAAGGCGAGCATGAACTGCTTGCAGCAGCAGAGCAGAAATCCAACCTGAGTGCCGGTGAAATGACAGCAAGTGCAGCCGATGACGTAAGTACGCTGCGTGCCGCAGGAACGATCCTTGTAGGACCGGACAACTACGGAACGAATAAGACATCCACTCCGACTCCGACAGCCACACCGTCGAAGAGCAGCAGTAACAACAGCTCTTCCAATTCCAATACCGGAAGCACAAAGATTCCGCAGAAGAAGACACAGACCACTGCAAGCATCCGCAGCATCCCGGTCAACACCGGCGATGAGACGCTGGTGCTTCCGCTGGCGATCAGCTCCGCACTTTCTGCAGCCGTTATGTTCTGCATGGCATTCCTTCAGATGCAGGCGAAACGCGCAAAGAGCATGGCCGCATGGCTGGAATTCAAAAAGGATCATCCGTTTGACGAAAAATAAAGAAACAGGCATATCCGAAAAAGCCATTCCATACATTTACAGTATGGGAGGGCTTTTTCTTATGGAAGAAAAGAAAACATGGGCGGTGGGTGCGGGCAGCGGGATCGGCTGGCTGAAGGCTCTTCTCGTTTCCTATCTGATCTCGGTGCTTCTTCTTTTGCTGCTGTCTTTCCTGCTCTGGAAATTTTCCTGGAAGGAAAGCTGGGTGCAGGCGGGCATTGTGGTGATCTATCTGGCATCAAGCTTTTCCGGCGGAAGGATGGCAGGAAACATGGCGGGAAAACGGCGGTTTCTCTGGGGCATCTGCTTTGGAATCGTGTATTTTGCCATTCTGATCATCGTCTCCGCAGTCTTCCTGCCGGGCGGATTTGCCGGAGCCGGAAGACTTCTGTGGGCGGCAGCAGTCTGTGCCGTCGGCGGAATGGCAGGCGGAATGACGGCACACGGCAGATAAAAGCGGACAAAACAGAACATTTTTTCAAAAAACAGACTTTTAAATTTGAAAAACCTATGCTATAATGGGAAGAGCTAATGGCCGAAGACTATAAAAAAGTCGCGCGTCAACTACAATGAAGGAGGAATGTGCCATGAAACACATCAAAACTTTAAATACAAAAAGCTTACAGAACACTGTAAAAAAAGGTGGATGCGGTGAGTGCCAGACATCCTGCCAGTCCGCATGTAAGACTTCTTGCACCGTAGGCAACCAGAGCTGCGAGCATAAGTAAAAGTAATCCATAAGGACGAGTAAAAGGTGTTCCCAGAACCGGTTTCGCCGGATTTGGGAACATTCTTTTTGCCAGGCACATCAAAAAAAGAGAGAGTTATAGAAAGGAATACCACAGTGATACATTTATATAAAAGCAATGGCTTCAACATGGTGCTGGACGTCAACAGCGGCTCCGTCCATGTTGTGGATGACTGCGTATACGATGTCCTTTCCTGCATGAACGAAGGAAAAAATGCAGAAGAGGCAGCAGAGGCGCTTAGCAGTAAATATGCCGAGCAGGACATCACCGAAGCCAGAGAAGAAATTCAGGAACTTACAGATAACGGCATGCTCTTTACAAAAGACATTTACGAAAACGCAATTGATCAGTTTTCCAACCGTCCGACCGTCGTAAAAGCACTCTGCCTCCATATCGCACACGACTGCAATCTTGCCTGTCGTTACTGCTTCGCAGAAGAGGGCGAGTATCACGGAAGACGTGCACTGATGTCCCTGGAAGTCGGCAAAAAAGCGCTTGATTTCCTGATCGCAAACTCCGGCAGCAGAAGAAACCTCGAGGTAGATTTCTTCGGCGGTGAACCGCTGATGAACTGGGATGTTGTAAAACAGCTCGTAGCCTACGGAAGAGAACAGGAGAAGTTACATAACAAGAACTTCCGTTTCACCCTGACCACCAACGGTGTTCTCTTAAACGACGAGGTCATGGAGTTCTGCAATAAAGAGATGGGCAACGTCGTATTAAGTATCGACGGAAGAAAAGAAGTTCACGATCACATGCGTCCGTTCCGCAAAGGTGCCGGAAGCTACGATCTGATCGTGCCGAAATTCCAGAAATTCGCTGAGCTTCGTCATCAGGATAAATACTATGTGCGCGGAACCTTCACGCATTACAACACAGACTTTGCAGCTGATGTTCTCCATCTGGCAGACCTCGGCTTCAAGCAGATCTCGGTTGAGCCTGTTGTAGCGCCTCCGACCGAGGACTATGCGATCCGTGAGGAAGACCTTCCGGTGATCTTCGAACAGTACGACATTCTGGCAAGAGAGATGATCAAGAGAGAAAAAGAGGGAAGAGGCTTCAATTTCTTCCACTTTATGATCGATCTGACCGGCGGACCATGTGTTTATAAACGTCTTTCCGGCTGCGGTTCCGGAACCGAGTACCTTGCGGTAACACCGTGGGGCGATTTCTATCCGTGCCACCAGTTCGTAGGACAGGAAGATTTCTGCCTTGGAAATGTTTACGAAGGCGTGAAAAAGACAGAAACGGTCAACGAATTCAAGAAATGCAACGTTTATTCCAAAAAGGAGTGCAGCCAGTGCTTTGCACGGTTCTACTGCAGCGGCGGATGCGCGGCAAACTCCTACAATTTCACAGGTAAGATCAACGATGTTTACGAGATCGGATGCAAGATGCAGCAGAAACGGATCGAGTGTGCATTGATGATAAAGGCAGCTCTGGCCGAAGATTAAAGAAAAGAGGAAAATCGCGACATGATGAAGAAGAAACAGAGTATCATCGCGCTCGTCCTGGCAGCCATTGTAACAGTGCTTCTTGGATGGACGATGATCAAAGGATGGGGTCCTACCGGAACCGGTTCGATGAAGAACATCAACCTGGGTCTGGATCTGTCCGGCGGTGTCAGCATTACCTACCAGGCCGTAAAGGACAACCCGACAGACGAAGAAATGTCAGATACCCGCTACAAGCTGGAACAGCGTGCGCAGCAGTACAGCGAAGAGGCACAGGTATATCTGCAGGGCGACAACCGTATCACCATTGAAATCCCGGGTGCAACCGATGCAACCACCATTCTGGAAGAGATGGGTAAACCGGGAAGCCTGTATTTCATCAAACAGACCAACGATGACGGAACAGAAAACTACACCTACGACAGCTCGACCGGCGAGTACGTTCTGAACGGAAAAACTATCGAAGAGCTCGAGGAGGACGGCTCCGTCGTTCTGACCGGTAAAGATGTGGAGAGCGCAGAAGCCATGCATCAGCAGAACTCCACCACAAAAGCAACCGAGAGCGTCGTTCAGCTGAAAATGACCGACGAAGGAAAACAGAAATTTGCAGACGCAACCCAGGAAGCCTACAGCGCAGGAAAGAGCATCGGTATCTATTATGATGAAAAATTCGTCAGTGTACCGAGTGTAAACGCTGTGATTTCCGATGGTACTGCAGTCATCTCCGGCGGAAACATGGACTGGGATGAAGCAACCAGCCTGGCATCCACCCTCCGTATCGGTTCCCTTTCCCTGAAACTTGAGGAGATCAACTCCAGCGTCGTTGGAGCACAGCTTGGATCTGCAGCTGTTTCCACCAGCGTAAAAGCGGGAGCGATCGGCATTGTACTGATTATCCTTTTCCTTGCAATCGTATATCGCCTGCCTGGTATTGCTGCCGGATGGGCACTGCTCATCTATGTTGAGCTGAATCTGATTGCTTTAAATGCATTTGACCTGACATTGACCCTGCCTGGTATCGCAGGTGTTATCCTGTCGATCGGTATGGCGGTCGATGCGAACGTTATCATTTATGCCCGTATCGAGGAGGAGATCGGTGCCGGAAAGACGGTTCATGCGGCAATCCGCGACGGATTCAAGAAGGCAACTTCTGCCATCCTGGACGGAAACGTGACGACCCTGATTGCAGCAGCTGTTCTGTATGCGCTTGCGAGCGGAAGTGTCCGCGGATTCGCCATGACACTTGCTCTTGGTATTGTTCTTTCCATGTTCAGCGCCATGGTTGTTTCCAGACTGCTGGTCAACAGCCTGTACGGTATGGGACTGAAGGATGCGAAATACTACGGAACCAAGAAAGAGCGCAAGGGATTTCCATTTGTGGAAAAGAGAAAGATCTTCTTCACGATCTCCTGCATTCTGCTGCTTGCCGTTCCGGCCAGCATGATTTTCATGCATCAGACAAAGGGAAGCGCACTGAACTTCGGCCTTGACTTCAAGGGCGGTACTTCCATCAACGTTCCGTTCAACGAGGATTACTCCATCGAAGAGCTGGACAAAGAGGTAGAGCCGGTTGTGGAAGGCGTGACAAAAGATTCCAATATTCAGATGACAAAGGTTGTCGGAGGCAACAATGTCATCATCAAAACACGTTCTCTGACTCTGGAAGAGCGTGAGCAGGTTTACCAGGCAATGGCAGACAATTTCGGTGTCGATACTTCTGAAATCACTTTCGACAACATTTCTTCTACTGTAAGTAAAGAAATGAGCCAGAATGCGATGAAAGCAGTTATCATCGCTGTAGTCTGCATGCTGCTGTACATCTGGATCCGTTTCCGCGACATCCGTTTCGCATCGAGTGCCATCCTTGCACTGATGCACGATATCGCCATTGTATTCGGATTCTATGTGGTATCCCGTATTTCGGTCGGCAGCACCTTTATCGCGTGTATGCTGACGATCCTCGGCTATTCCATCAACAGTACGATCGTCATCTTCGACCGTATCCGTGAGAATCTGCCGGAGTTAAAGAGAGAGCCGATCGAGTCCCTGGTTGACCGCTGCATCACGGACACCCTGACCCGAAGCATTTACAGTTCCCTCACCACCTTTATCACCATCTTTGTTCTGTTCGTGATGGGAGTTTCTTCCATCCGCGACTTTGCAGCACCTCTGATGGTTGGTATCGTATGCGGAGCTTACACTTCTGTCTGCATCACAGGTGCCCTGTGGTATGTGATGAAGCACGTTGGAAAAAACAAATATGTGCCGTCCAAAGCAGTACAGAATAAGACAAAAAATAAATAAAAGCAGCAAAAACCATAAAAAGAGAAACGCCGGACCGGAAAAGTCCGGCGTTTCCTGCTAACAGGAAAGAGGAGAACATATGAAGAAAGAACGCTGGGTAGTTTCGGCAAAACGCGCCGATTTCCAGGCAATTGCGGACCGGTTCGGCATCGATCCCGTCATCGCCCGCCTGATCCGGAACCGGGATGTGACCGGGGAGAAAGAGATCGAAGAGTATCTCTTCGGTGATCTGGAGCAGCTCCACGATCCGCTGCTGATGAAGGATATGGAGCGCGCGGCAGATCTGATCGCAGAAAAAATCCGGGAGAAAAAGCCGATCCGCATCATCGGGGACTACGACATCGACGGTGTTACGGCAACGTATATTCTGCTGACCGGCTTAAAAGATCTCGGTGCCGATGTGGATGTGCGTATCCCGGACCGGATTGCAGACGGATACGGCTTAAATGAGCATCTTGTGCAGTTTGCCGCGGATGAGGGGCGGGACACGATCGTCACCTGTGACAACGGCATCGCGGCGGGCAGTCAGATCCGTCTGGCAAAAGAGCTTGGCATGACGGTTGTTGTGACGGACCACCACGAGGTTCCGTTTGAGGAGGATGAAAACGGAGAACGCCGCTACATCCTGCCGCCGGCGGACGCGGTTGTCAATCCGAAACAGAAAGATTGTTCCTATCCGTTTCCGGGCCTCTGCGGTGCGGCCGTCGCATGGAAACTGATCCAGACGATGGAGGCAAAAGCAGGTATTCCAAAGGAGCACAGCTTCCGCTTTCTGGAATTTGTCGCCATTGCGACGATCGGTGATGTGATGGATCTGCAGGGAGAAAACCGGATTTTTGTAAAAGCCGGCCTTCGGGCGCTCCATAAAACGCAGAACCTCGGCCTGCAGGAGCTGATCCGTGTGCAGGGCATCGAGGCGGAAAACGTGACACCGTATCACATCGGCTTCGTTCTCGGCCCGTGCATCAACGCATCGGGACGGCTTGACACGGCGGAGCATTCGTTAAAACTGCTCTGCGCAAAGACACGTGAGGAGGCCGCAAAGCTTGCCGGGGACTTGAAAGACCTGAATGAAAGCCGCAAAGAGCTGACGCGCCAGGGTGAGGCGAAAGCAATCGAGCTCGTGGAAACCTCCCCGCTGCAGAACGACAAAGTCCTCGTCGTCTATCTGCCGGACTGCCACGAGAGCCTTGCCGGAATCATCGCAGGTCGCCTGCGGGAGCACTTCCACAAACCATCCTTCGTACTCACCAGAAGTGAGGAGGGCGTCAAGGGCTCCGGCCGCTCGATCGAAGCGTATTCGATGTATGAGGAGCTCTGCAAATGCAAAGAACTGATGACGAAATTCGGCGGCCACCCGATGGCTGCGGGCCTTTCCCTCGCAGGAGAGGAGATGATCGAACCGTTCCGCCGGGCACTGAACGATAATTCCACGCTGACGGAAGAGGATTTCGTCGAAAAAGTCGTGATCGATGTGCCGATGCCGATCACCTACATCACCAAAAATCTGATCCGCCAGTTAAGTCTCTTGGAGCCGTTCGGAAAAGGCAACACGAAACCGCTGTTCGCACAGAAAGGACTGACTGTATTAAATTACCGCATTTTTGGAAAGAATAGAAACGTGGTGAAAGTACAGCTTGCCGATGCGGGCGGATACCAGATGGATGGTGTCTATTTCGGCGAGGGAGAAGCGTTCGCCGCATACGTGGATGCACATCCGGCCCTCTCGGTAGCGTACTATCCGTCGATCGATACGTGGAACGGACGCGACAAATTACAGATCAATATCCAGAGTTATTTTTAAAGATGCAGAAAAGCCGCAAATACCTGATTTTTCTGCCCTGTTTTCTATCGGAAACGAAATTGACGCAGAAGAATATTGATGCTATACTGTAAGGTGAATTGTCAAACCTTGACGAAACGGAGGAATATTTTATGAAAAAAGTAGAGGATTACGTAAGAAGTATTCCGGATTTCCCGGAACCGGGTATTATTTTCAGAGATGTAACGAGTATCCTGCAGGACGCAGACGGACTGCAGCTTGCCATAGATGAGATGCAGCATTTTGTAGAAGAAGTAGACTGTGATGTAATCTGCGGAACCGAGTCCCGCGGCTTCATTTTCGGTATGCCGATTGCTTACAATCTGCACAAACCGTTCGTGCCGATCCGTAAAAAAGGAAAACTTCCTCTGGAGACCGTCGAGGAGAGCTATGACCTGGAGTACGGCAGCGCAACGATCGAGATGCACAAAGACTCCATCAAACCGGGCCAGAAGGTAGTCATCATCGACGACCTGATTGCAACCGGCGGTACCGTGGAAGCCTGTGCAAAAATGATCGAGCGCCTCGGCGGCGAAGTAACCAGAATCGTGTTCCTGATGGAGCTTGCCGGCTTAAAAGGACGCGAAAAACTGGCAAAATATGATGTAAAATCTGTCATCCGTTACGATGGCAAATAACGTATCCAACGAAACGCAGGGGTTAATCATGAGAGCGGAGGATACATATGGAAGAAGAGAAAAGAATCAGTGAAGAAGAATTAAAGAAGGATGTGGCGGCGGCAGAAGCCAGAATCCGCAAGACGGACGATTTTACAAGTCCGGAGGAATTATACGGGGAATTGATCGCTTCTGTGAAAAAATATCATCCATCGGACGATATTTCCCTGATCGAAAAAGCATACCGCGTGGCAGCGGATGCACATAAGGACCAGAAAAGAAAGAGCGGGGAACCGTACATCATCCATCCGCTCTGTGTGGCAATTATCCTGGCAGATCTGGAGCTCGACAAGGAGTCGATCGCGGCAGGCCTTCTGCACGACGTTGTCGAAGATACCGTCATGACCGAAGAAGAGCTGACCGAGGAGTTCGGCCCGGAGGTGTCCCTGATTGTAAGCGGTGTCACGAAGCTGGCACAGCTGAAATATTCTGCGGATAAGGTCGAGGAGCAGGCAGAAAACCTGAGAAAGATGTTCCTTGCGATGGCAAAGGATATCCGCGTTATTCTGGTAAAACTGGCGGACCGTCTGCACAACATGCGGACCGCACAGTACTGGTCGCCGGAGACGCAGAAGAAAAAAGCGCGTGAGACGATGGATATCTATGCCCCGATCGCACAGCGCCTCGGTATTTCCAAGATCAAGGTTGAACTCGATGACCTTTCTCTGAAATATCTGGAGCCGGATGCGTACTATGAACTGGTGCAGAAGGTCAGCATGAAGCGGGAGCAGCGGCAGGAGTTTGTCGATGCGATCGTAAAAGAGGTGACCCGTCATATCCACCAGGCCGGCATTGAGGCAGATGTCAACGGACGAATCAAGCACTTTTTCAGCATCTACAAAAAGATGGTCAACCAGCACAAGACGCTGGATCAGATCTATGACCTCTTTGCGGTCCGCATCATCGTGGAATCCGTCAAAGACTGCTATGCAGCGCTCGGTGTCATCCATGAAATGTACACGCCGATCCCGGGCCGTTTCAAAGATTACATTGCGATGCCGAAGCCAAACCGTTACCAGTCCCTGCATACAACCCTGATCGGACCTAACGGACAGCCGTTTGAGATTCAGATCCGTACTTATGAGATGCACCGGATTGCAGAATACGGTATCGCTGCACACTGGAAATACAAAGAGGCCTCCGACGGCAAGAAACCGGGACCGGAGCAGGAAGAGGAAAAACTGACCTGGCTGCGCCAGATTCTGGAGTGGCAGCAGGACATGGCGGACAACCATGAGTTCATGAACCTCTTAAAGAGCGATCTCGACCTGTTTGCCGACAATGTTTACTGTTTCAGCCCGGCGGGCGATGTCAAAACGCTTCCGGTCGGCTCCTGTGCCATCGACTTTGCTTACTCCGTCCACAGTGCGGTCGGCAACAAGATGGTCGGAGCGAGGGTCAACGGAAAACTCGTGCCGATCGAGACGGAACTTCACAACGGAGACCGCGTCGAGATCATCACCTCGCAGAACTCCAAGGGACCGAGCCGCGACTGGCTGAAAATTGCGAAGAGTTCCCAGGCAAAGAGCCGCATCAACCAGTGGTTCCGCCAGCAGAACAAGACGGACAACATCGTCAAGGGCAAGGAAATGCTCACCAACTATGCAAAGCTGAAGGGCAAAAACCTTGGAATCTATACGAAACCGATGTACGAAGAGGCTGTCATGAGAAAGTACGGCTTCCGCGACTGGGATTCCGTTCTTGCGGCCATCGGCCACGGAGGCTTAAAAGAGGGCCAGGTCCTCAACAAGCTGATTGAGACGTACGAAAAGCAGCATAAAAAAGAGATCACCGACGAGCAGGTGCTCGAGGCGGCATCCGGAGAGAAAGTTCTGCCGGTTGGAAAGAGCAAGGGCGGCATCGTCGTGCGCGGTATCCACGATGTGGCAGTTCGCTTCTCCAAATGCTGCAATCCGATCCCGGGCGATGAGATCGTGGGCTTTGTCACAAGAGGACGCGGCGTGACCATTCACCGCACCGACTGTGTCAATGTCCTGAATCTGCCGGAATCTGAGCGGGCGCGCCTCATTGATGCTGAATGGCAGGCAGAGGACAACGGCGGCTCTCTCTATACCGTGGAGATCAGCGTTTACGCAAACAACCGTACCGGTCTTCTGGTGGATATCTCCAAGATCTTTACCGAGCGGAAGATCGACCTTGCGGCGATGAACGTGAGAACGAGCAAGCAGGGAACGGCTTCCATCGATGTGACGTTCGACGTGCACAACAACGAAGAGCTGAACAGCATCATCGAGAAGGTGCGCCAGGTGGAGAGCGTGATCGATATTCAGAGATCGAGAGGATAAAAAGGAGAAAAGCGTATGATAAAGGTAAATTACCGGGCACTTGGAATGCTCTCGACAAACTGCTACGTTGTGGAAAATCCGGACAGCCAGAAGGTGCTGATCGTGGACCCGGGCGATTCGCCGCTGGAGATTGAACGCCAGATCGATGAGATCGACGGCGACCCGGAGGCCATTCTGCTGACCCATGGCCATTTCGACCATATGCTGGCAGCGGATGCGCTGCGGAAAAAATACCATATCCCGGTCTATGTCCATGAAAAAGAGCAGCACCTGCTGGGGGATCCAAAGGAAAATCTTTCCGGGCTCTGGAGCAAACCGTACACAATGCAGGCGGACAAAACCGTAAAAGAGGGCGATGTGCTGCATCTCGCAGATTTTGAAATCCACGTTCTTGCGACACCGGGGCACACGGCAGGCGGTGTCTGCTACTATATTCCGGCAGAGAAAGCACTTTTTTCCGGTGATACGCTGTTCTGCGAGTCCTACGGAAGATACGACTTCCCGACATCCTCCGGCAGAGAGCTGATCGCGTCGGTCAAGCGCCTGTTAAAAGAGCTTCCCGGGGATGTGACCGTGTATCCGGGCCACAACGATGAAACTACGATTGAACATGAAAAGAGGTACAATCCCCTTGCTTAATATCAGCCTTTGTTTTAATAGAAAAGATTTTGAATACGATGTGTATTCCCTGATCAAGGCATTCTATCCGGGCTGTGAGATTACCTCATGGTACGAAGAGGATGGGGCGCCGGACGGGGAATTTGCATATTATGATACGATCACATACGAGGCGGATCAGATCTGTTTTTCGATTGCAGACGAGAAACATGAGACGCTCGCTTCGCAGTGTGAGGCGGTGGAATATGAAAAAGACCGACATGAAACGAAAAATGTCCTGAAACGGATGGTATACCGCACGCTTTCCGAAGTGAGCGGCAAAGAACTTCCATGGGGCGATCTCACCGGCATCCGTCCGACGAAAATTCCGATGAAGATGCTTGAAGAGGGTAAAAAAAATGTAGAGATTGCGAAATACATGCGCGAAACTTACTACACCAGCCCGGAAAAGACGGCACTTGCGATCACGATTGCCAACCGGGAAAAGGACATTTTAAAGACGATCGACTACGAACACGGTTACAGCCTGTACATCGGCATCCCGTTCTGTCCGAGCATCTGCCTGTACTGTTCCTTCGGCTCCCATGTGTCAAGCCGCTGGGAGCATATGGTAGATCCGTATCTCGATGCACTGATCAAAGAACTGATCTTTATCAGTGAGAACATGAAGGATTACACCCTTGATACGATCTACATCGGAGGCGGTACGCCGACCACACTGAATGCGGCACAGATGGAGCGCCTGCTCACGAAAGTGACAGAGCTCTTCCCGATGGAGCAGGTGCAGGAGTTCACCGTGGAGGCAGGACGGCCGGATACGATCAATGAGGAGGTCTTAAAAGCCATCCGCAAATTCCCGGTCACCCGTATTTCGATCAATCCACAGACCATGAACCAGGAAACGCTGGATCTGATCGGACGCCACCATACCGTGGAGGAGATCGAGGAGAAGTTCCGCATGGCGCGTTCCCTTGGATTTGACAACATCAACATGGATCTGATCGTCGGTCTGCCGGGTGAGGACAAGGAAAAAGTGGCGCATACGTTGGAAAAAGTGGAAGCGCTGAATCCGGATTCCCTGACCGTCCATTCCCTTGCGTTAAAGCGTGCAACGAGACTCAACCTGTTCAAAGACAAATATCAGGAGATTTCGTTTGAAAACTCTGCCGAGATCATGAAAATGACGATGGACAGCGCACACCGCATGGAGATGGGACCGTATTACATGTACCGCCAGAAAAATATGGCGGGTAACTTTGAGAATGTCGGC
>OGQR01001251.1_pt1 | contig 18051 bp, 8 predicted proteins | sample 1553271 | NCBI WGS metagenome assembly OGQR01 (sample SAMEA2579970, study PRJEB22360) | human gut metagenome | biome: human gut; feature: human-associated habitat; material: faeces | place: Denmark | collected 2008/2010 | reverse complement strand
TAGGAATATTTCTTACTGCTTTCACAGTTATGATATTCACAATCATTTCTTTTAACAAAAAGAAATAACCGCCCCTATGTCGCAAACTGAAGGCGGTTATTTTTTACCAACTTAGGGAGCGACCGTCTGTCGTTTCCCTCTTTTTGTATCTATAATATAACATAAAATCAAGCCGGTGTCAAGTATGCCCTTGTCGGTATCTCTCAACTCCCTCAGCGCAAAAGCAAGCCTGCGGTATCTCATATAATCCCTGAGCTTCATTCCCGATATTTCGCCGAATTTCCTTGAAACATAGTATTCCGAGTAGCCAAGCGTCTGCGACAGCCTGCCGAGCGTCAGCTTTTCGTCCTCGCCGCTTCTGATACACCTGTCTATGTCGTCAACAATATTCTGAATATTCATATACCATTCGTTTATCCCGTTCATCTGTTTTTCTCCCGTACAGCTTTCTTCCATCTTTTCGACTGTATTCATTTTATCACAAACGAGCAAGCCGAAACTTGATACGGCTTGCTGTTTTTACTGAAGGCAGCACAGTATTTTCATATCAGATCAAGATAAGTCTTGAGATCGCCGACAAACTGATTTCCGCACCGTGCAAGCTCACCGAGCACTCGATCGGTTCCTTTTTCGGTCGTATACCAGTTTTCTTTGGTGATGTTATAGCAATGTACGGGGCAGACCGTCATATCAACATTCGGGAAAGCCATTTGATACAGCATTAAGCATCGGCGAGCATGAAAGGCTTTACAAACAATTATACCGCTTTTTATCATTATGCCCTTTTCATCAACGGCTTTACGAGAGAGAAATGCGTTATCACGGGTATGCCCCGACTTGCTTTCTTCAATGATCGCAGTCTGCGAAACGCCGTTTTTTACGAGTACATCTGTAAAAAACTCGCAGTCTGACCGGTAATCGCCACTATAAATTTCCGCTTTTGAGCGGATGCCGTGCCATTTTTCCTCTTTAACGCTTACTCCTCCTGACGGGACTATCCAATCAGTCAAACCTTGTCGGTATAATTCTGCGGCATATTCGGGCTGTTCGGGGTGTGAGCCGCCCGGCAGAAAAATCGCATCGACCTTTTGAGGTTCTCCTGACACAAAGATATAATCTGAAATATCTGTGATGATCCGGTTTGGCATAGGGTTCTCCTCTTAGTTTTTTTGTAAAAGAAAAATGCGTGATCGATACAGCTTGCTGTTTTTACTACTCTTCCGGCGTAAAGAACACATTCCCGTCATCGTCGGTCGTAAACACCGTGAAGCCGGTATAGCACACATTTCCGTAAATGTCGTTTATAACAAAGCTGTATCTGTAGTCGCCTGCAGGCAGATTGACAAACTCTATCATATTGTCGCCGCTGTAGGTGCATTCATCACCCTCCGCCTTGCCTGCAAAGTTACCCTCGCTGTCGTAGGTGTTGAATATCGGCACTATGACATCTCCCTCTTTAAGCGGAACAACGCTTCTTGCCGACTCGCCGTTTTCGTTTACACCGTCCCATGTTCCAAGCGCCGTTATGTCATACGCATTGCCGTCCTGCGTCATAGCTATACGCAGATTTGTTTCCTTGCCGTTGAGCTTTATAGGTGATGTGTATACCGAGCTGTTTCCGTTCTTCTCCACTATGAACATAGGGATAAGATTATTCTCAATCATATACCACTGCCCGCTGAAATTATCCTCGACCAGTCCTGATGAGAAATCGACCTTTGTACTCTGGTCAACACCGAATTCGATAAGCTCACCCGTTTCTTCGTCAACACGGTAAACCGAGCAGTTTACGCTCGCAAGGTTGTTTATAGTATCGTCCGTAACATTGAAGTAGAACGTTCCCTCATCGTCAAGCACAGGTCCGACATCTATCTGCACACTGCTCTTATCACCGCAGAAGCCCATATTGTCGGTCTTGTTGTTGTAATGCTCCCAGTTGCTCTCATAGTCGGAGTAATCCCCGTCGCTCCAGTACACCGCACCGTCCGCAAGCCATGTTTTTTCACCGCTGTACCCGTCCGTACTGCCGTTTTGTGCGCCGTATGCGATTCTGTCAACAAACGTCATATAGTACGGGCTTACGCACACCTTGCCGAATGTGGCGAGCTCGGCAGAGCCTGAAACGCCGAACGGATAGTAGGTCGAAAGCCCCGTTGAGCCGTCCTTGTCCTCGCCGTAGATGTTATACACTACCGCCTTTTCAAGCGCCGACATAACCTTGTCCGCCTTGTCGTCCGATACCGCAGCCGCTATCATAGAGCCGAGATCCACCATGTTGGTATATCCCTCTGTATCGTTGTTACTGCCGTATGCTCTTACGGTATAGATGCTTCTTACCGCATTCGCAAGCAGTGCAGGGTCAGAAGAAATATCGTTCATTTCCTCGGCGGCGTCATTCACCGCCTTTACAAGTTCGTCTATTCGGCTGAGATCCGTTATCGAAAGCGTAGCCTCGCCGCCTGCACCGATAGCCTCGCACGATGCCATAAAGCTGTCAGCGACCGTCTTTCCGAGTTCGGCTGTATCCGCTGTCGGATTGCTTTCCATAAAGCCTGCTATCTCGGTATAATCCCAGCCGTAGCCCGGCTCCGTTTCCTCAGACGCAAACATATAGTCAGCGTGCGGAACAAGCATATTCGCCGTTTCGACCGTTGCCATAAGGCAAGCGTCAAAGCCGATGAACGCAAACTTATCCGTCATCTTATCGTATATTGATGTAAGCGCAGTGTCTATCTCCTCAAGCGACAGCGAATCGTTCTCGTTAAGCTCGTCGAAGCACACGCCGCTTATACTTCCTCCGCCGTGGTTCCAGAAGATAAGCCCCATTTTAGCCGCCGCATAGTTTTCTATACCCCAGCCGAGAAAATCGACAAGCACATCCTCCTTGCCCATATTGACAGATTCTTTTTCTTCGACAAGGCTTATTTCTCCGCCCGTTACAACATAACGCTGTGTCTTTTCGGCAGAGATGCCGTATGTATCAGCCCACGCTCCCGCACCGCCCGTCTGAATGACGAACTTCACGTTCTCGCTTTTTGACCCTGCGATCATTTCCTCAATGTCGCCGCTCGCAAGCCCGTTCTCGCTTTCAAGGTCGCTTCCGCACATATACACGAATACCGTCTGTGTACCGTCCTCACCCATAGGCTTTTCGGCTTCACGCTGTTTTCTTGCAATGCTTATCCCGTCCGAGCCGCTGAACGTCAGCTTTGACGCACGACTGCCCGTAACACTTCCCTCATATTTATTATCACTGTCTTCACTGCTTTCCGAATTGCCGCCGTCACTCGTCTGCCTGTTGTCGCTTGCCGTGCTGTCGGAAATCTCCTCCTCATCGTCAAGACAACCGCTTGAAAGCACAGCCGTTGCAAGTACCGATACCGCAAGCAGTGCCCGTAATATCTTTTCACTTGTTTTTCTCATAAGCTCTCCTTTTCTCTTAGCCGTAATTATAACCATATTCTCACATATTAATTATAATCGTTTTTCTCGGCAATTGCAACGAAAAGGCACAAAAGGCATTTATTCGGCTGAAAACGGTAATCCCACTTTATTCGATTAGCTCTGAGATTCTTTCCTCAAGATTTGAGTAATCGATTTCATAGCCGATTTCTAAGTCCTCTATTATAGTTTCAATAGGATCGTCAAGCAAGTCATACAGGATTTGAAAGCCCGGGCAATTCTGTGCGAGGCGTTCGATCTTTTCTCTGAAGATTGCAAAAATCTTTTCCTTAATACGCTCTACGAAATCTGGCTCCGAAAACAGCTCAGTTTTTACCGATTCCACCGTCATCTCGTCCCCTCTTTTTTCCATTTCGTAAATTACATAGGTCACCTCCTCTTGCGGGACGAGTACGATACACTTGCTGGAAAGATTGTCACCTTTTTCCATGACCCCTTCTGTCCCTACAACAAGAGCGATATATAGACCCATTTCGCCGTGTTTTCTATTTTTTGCAGGAAAGCGGTCATAGCCTTCAACGTGCTTGGCAAATTCCGGGGAATGGTTATCTGCAATAAAATTTAAAATATGGGAATATAATTTCTCAAAATATTGCTCATATACAGTTTTTAGCATAGCATACGGAGACTCTGCTAACTCTAATAATAATTCGGCTAAAAAAGATTCATAATATGTTGATTTCTCTTTTTCGTTCATGTTTTTTTCCTTTCTGAATAACTTAATGCTTATTTTCGTTTGTGCGCACAAGATATTCTATCATATATTTCCACGTTTGTCAAGCACTCTGCGCTTGACTATTCACAAGCAGAGCATTTGAATTTTGTTACATAACCCCCACTAACCCAATTTCCCCAAAAAAATTTTCAAAAACCTCTTGACAAATGCCGAAGTATCGGTTATAATAAAATCAACAAATCAGTAAACGTTACTGATTTCGCTAAAAACAATAAGAAAATAATGATTTTATCACTATGAAAGGATAGGTAATTTACTATGAAAAAGTGGGTATGTCCGGTATGCGGTTACGTTCATGAGGGAGATACACCTCCCGAGTTCTGCCCCCAGTGCAAGGTTCCCGGCAGCAAGTTCATAGAGCTTAAGGAAAGCGAAAAGCTTGTATTTGCAGACGAGCACAAGGTAGGCATTGCAAAGGCAGTTGAGGATGAAGAGATTCTTGCAGGTTTAAAGGCTAACTTTGAGGGCGAATGCACAGAGGTAGGTATGTATCTCGCTATGGCAAGAGCCGCTCACAGAGAAGGTTACCCCGAGGTAGGTCTTTACTACGAAAAGGCAGCTTGGGAAGAGGCTGAACACGCTGCAAAGTTTGCAGAGCTTTTAGGCGATGTTGTAAGTGCATCGACTAAGGAAAACCTCGAAAAGAGAGTTGCCGCAGAGCACGGCGCTACACAGGGCAAGCTTGACCTCGCAAAGAGAGCAAAGCAGTTAAATCTTGACGCTATCCACGACACAGTTCACGAGATGGCTAAGGACGAAGCCCGTCACGGTAAGGCTTTCGAGGGTCTGCTGAACAGATACTTCAAGTAAGCGGCGGCTGTGAGCCACACCAAATTCGCCGTTCCGGCTGTTTCAGTTCGGCTAAGGTTACGTTACCGGCGGATTTTAAACGTAAAAATTATGCAAATCGAGCCGTAAGCACTCTTGCTTACGGCTCAGTTTGTTCTTATAGTAAAAACGCATCTGATACACAAAAAAGAACACCGGTCGCCCGGTGTTCTCTTTTTTTACTGTCAGCTTATTTGGCTGTCTTCACATTTGCATAAGTATAAGTGCTTGTATTTGCACCCTTATAAGACGCAATCCTTACCTTATACACGCTTCCGGCCCTGAGTCCGCCAATAGTGACAGTAGCATTCGTACTGCCCTTTAACGTCTTTTTGACCCACTTGCCGCCTTTGTAAATTTCAACCTTATATCCGTCTGCACTGGCATTTTTACCCCACTTAACGGTTATCGAGTTTCTTTTTGCCGATACAACCTTGATATTGGTTACCGGTGAAAGCACTGCAGTAACCGTAGTATAGCTGTAATCGCCGTACAGATTGTCCTTATACGCTCTTACCCTTACTTTATATGTGATGTAAGGTGTAAGTCCGCCAAGCACAGCCTTTGCTGTCTTATTATCGGTTATGGTCTTTTTGACCCACTTACCGCCGATATAATATTCTACGTTATATCCGTCAGCGTTCGCATCCGCATTCCATATAACTACTGCTTTTGAGTCAACTGCGCTCTTTACCTTAAGACCGCTGACCTTTGTCGGAGCGGTAGTGATATAAATATCGTCGAATGCACTCTCAAGCTCACCCTTATAAGCCTTTATTCTGACCTTGTAGGTTTTGTAGCCCTTAAGCGAGCCTATTGTAACGGTAGTTTTGTTATTGCCGGTCAGCGTCTTTTCATTCCACTTACCGTCTGCATAGTACTGAGCGGTATAACCGTCCGCACTTTCGTTCTTATCCCATTTAAGCGTAAACGAAGAAGATGTTACTGTCTTCGTAATACCCGTAACTTTTGACGGGAGCGTATCGATATAGCCATATGTATACGGACTGTAAAGGTCGCCCTTATATGCGCTTACCCTTACTTTATATCGTGTTCCTGCACAAAGTCCGTCTATAACCGCCGATATATTATTGTTGCCGGTAACAGTCTTTACGGACCACTGATTATTAATGTACCACTCTACCTTGTAGCCGTCCGCTCTGGCGTTTCTGCTCCAGCTTATTCTTACCGTTTCATCGGTAGCCTTCACCGTATTTATATTCCATACGGGAGAAGGAACAGTATCAACATAGAAACATCTGAATTTGGCGGTGAATCTTCCTGCATAAGCCGCTATCCTTACCTTATATTTAAGGCCTGCAGAAAGACCGCTCAGCTTTGCCGCTACTCTGTCGCCGTCCGTGCTGAAGCCGATCTGCTTCCACTGATTGCCGACATAGCATTCGACATAATATCCGTCAACGCCGCTTATATTCTTCCAGCTTATATCGACTTCATTGTATGTTGTCTTTTCAACCGCTATTTCTTCCACGTCGGGAATAGGCTTTACGGGAACACGGTTTCCGATATATGAATCCTTACATCTTGTGCATTCAAATACGCTGTAGCCTTCGTTGCGATAGTCAGGCTCAACTACTTTGATTACAACATAGTCGTGACCGAGAGGTTCGCCATACTCCGCACCGCATATTTCACACTTTGCCTTTTCGGTGCAGGTAGCCTCTCCTCCGGAATGCTCACATTCGGTTATCGTAGCCGTTACAACGTCCGACTTCATCGAAACTCCCGCCGTTGCAGCATTGCTGTAGGTAAGACGGCAGTAGTACCTGCCCGTTGTGAGATTTTCGAGCGACAGCTTTCTGTCTGTAGCGCCCTCTATCTCTGTTTCGTTGCCGTTTTCATCAATGCCGATCCACTGATAAGCAACTTTTGCGTCGACCTCGCCTGAATACCACGGCACTGCACTTATTTGAAGTGACGGTATACCGTCGGGATAATAACCGTTGGTGTAATATACAGTATCAATCGGCTTGATTATCTGCATCGGACACACCCGTACCGTAAGGCCGTTTGTCGATGATGCCGTTGCCTTATTAAGACTGTATATATCTATCCACTCTTTTGTTCCTCTGTCCTGTACCCAGAAGCCGGGATCGATATAATCGGCTATCACCTTATCACTGACCGTAGTTACGATTTCGGCAAACCCACCTGACGAAATGGATACATTACCGCCGTTTATAGTAAGGCAATTTATATTGTTTGCGGCCATTGTAACATTTCCGCCGTTTATGGTCACATTGCTGCCTGTAGCAAGCCCGTCAAATGTGACATCACCGCCCTGCACTATGAATGCGTCTTGATTCTCAAACGCTGTCACCGCACAACGTCCCGTAACCGTCAGCTTTGCCTTGCCGTTTATGATGATCGGACGTGAGAACGCTGTACGAACTGCGTACTTGAGCGTGAAGTTACCTTCGGTTATGACTAACTGACCGCCGTATCCGTTCTTGTTATAAAGCGGATATAAGGTACAGCCCTCGTTTTCGCTCTTCTGAGCGTCTTTCGCAGCCTCGTCAAGATTGTTATAATACCTGACATCGTCGCCCTTTGTTATCTTTGCATTGAACTTGCTCTCGCATATCTCGCAATATGTCGGCTCGGTAATATTACCTGCGGTTTCCTTGTCCGCTGTAGGATCGACCACCTGAGAATGATCACAGTCAACAAGGTCTATACTTACAGTGTTCGACTTTATTTCATAGCCGTCATCGGTAATAACTACGAAGTATATCTTGGCAGCAACGCTGTTGCCCGCCTTATCAATTATTTCGTCTGCCGACAATTTAGCGTCAGTTACAAGTGCGCTTAAGCTGCTATAAATTATATCTCCGCTTACATAGGAGTTTATACCGTATCTCTTACTTACATACGAGTCGTTCAGGTTCAAGCCGTGAGCAAGAGCAAGGTTGAACTTCAGCGTGGGATTTGCGTTGCTGTTGCGATACAGCTTGTTTATTTCTGTGCTAAGCGTTGCGCTCTTTATCGGCGCTTCTTCTACATTCACCGGTTTATTGTCGTTATTCACACTGCTATAAACGCTCTCTGCACGTTCTGCAATTGAAAGCCATGCACCGCCGTCCTTTTTATATGCATAACCGTCAGCCAGAACAGATTCAAGACTGCCGTTTGCTATCTCGATGTTGTAGAATTTACCGCCGCTGATTTTTGCTTTAGCGTTACCTATAATGGTCAGAGCGTCTATAACGCCGCCGCCTATTTCTGCGTCGCCGTCTATGTAAACCATCACCGATGTGAATTCACCGCCGTTGATGATTAACTTTGAGTTTGCGTAAGCTTTAATAGGCATCCGCATTTTGCCATCGCCGCCTACGGTAAACATACCGCCGTCGGATACTTCTACAGGTGCGTTGAAAGCAAAAGTGCCACCCAGTTTTTTACCGTTCAGTGCAAGCGTTACATTGCCGGTAATGGTAACGCCCTGTGTAAGTTCGCTGTTTGTAATATCCTTATACAGCGTTACAGTAGCCGTACCTGCCTCGTTAGCCTTGTCAAAAGCGTCATAAATATCGCTGAACAGATCTGTCATTTCGCCGCCGTCAGCCGTATAGCTTACAGTTGCGGCGATTTCCTCATTGCAGTAAGGACAAAGGTTTCCGTCAAGCGCATAACTGTCGTTTTCGTCTTTATGGTCGCACTTTATAACATTAAGATAATTGGCTTTGGTCATGCTCTGAATTTCAGCATATTTGAAACCTGAACCGACAATCGCATTTAAGCCTATAACTCTGCTTCCGCTCGCAATTGCCCTGCCTAAAGTATAATTGCTTTCATTTTCGCAAGTGAAGATGTTGAACGTACCGCTTACTATAGAGACATTATATCCGCTTCCACCGGTCGTGTCTGCTTTCATGCTTAAATAATCGGCATTAACATCATTGATGACCGTGTCTCCGCCGTTTATCGTTATTGCGCCGATATTAGCACCATCGGCACTAACCTTTCCGGAATTTACAACTAAATAATTCAATGTGGCTTTACTGTCAATTAAAACATTGGCATTCTCACCCGATACCGTTACACCGGTAAGTGAACTTGAGGCTTTTTGCGGTGCCGTAAACGTTATATCTCCGCCCTTGACATCAAATGCAAATGTTGTGGTGCCGTCATTTTTATTTAAATCAACGGTAAATCTACCCTTGCTTATGTCAAACGTTTCATTATTGTTAACCAAACTGTAGTTTAACAGCTTTAATGTACAGCCTTCGCTTTCCTCGGCAGCGCCGATAGCGTCATTCCAGTTTTCGTAATACGATAACGTGCCGTCAGACAGCTCTACCGAAGCCGGTAGTGCTCTGTTGCATATACCGCACACACAACCGTCATCGTCACATTTTACGCTTTCGACGGGGTGCTGACAGGTAGCTACTGTAAGCGTTACCACATTCGACTTATAATCATATCCGTCATAGGTAAATATGCAGTAATATTGGATTTCTCCGTCTTCTGCCACCACTTTATCAACTTGATCGCCAAGTAAATAACAGTAACCGTTTAATAATTCTGTTTTTTCGCTTATTACCGTTCCGTCAATTAAGCATCCGGTAATATAGAGTGTTTTATCTCCCGAATATGTCACATCGGCCGCGAAAGTTACAGCCTTTTTACCGTTACGGTATATTATCGGTGACTCGTTCTCAGCGGAAATTGTTGCGCTCTTTATCGGCGCTTCCTTTACTTCTACATTAGTTATATCCTGCTTTTCACGCTCTGCAATAGTAGACCAGATGCCGGAATCGATAATACTCCTATAGGCATAGCCGTCCGCAAGAAGCTGTCTTACGTTTCTGCCTTCGCCTGAAACCTGTAAGCTGTAGAATTGACCGCCTTTAATTACAGCGTTACCGCCGTCTTTAATTATGAAGTCAGAGAAAGTACCACCGTTGATTTCCGCATTGCTGCCGTTGCGAACGGCAACACGTTTTATTAAGCCACTGCCGTTAACGGTCAGCTTACCGCTCGTTACTTCTATGGAATACCATACATCAGTACCGGGTTGTGAGAGCCTTTTACCGTTAAGTTCAAGCGTAACATTGACTGTAACAGCTATCGTATCTGTAATATCGTCCGTGATGTTCTTCTGCAGCGTTACAGTAGCCGTACCTACCTCATTAGCCTTGTCAAAAGCGTCATAAATATCGCTGAACAGATCCGTCTCTTCGCTTCCGTTTGCCGTATAGCTTACAGTTGCAACGATTTCCTCATTGCAGTAAGGACAGGGATTACCGTCAAGCACATAACTGCCTTTTTCACCCTTATGGACGCACTTATCAACAAAAATTCTATCGGTTTTGGTCATGGTCTGAATAGCTTCGTATGTGTAAACAGTAATGCCATTCATACTATTACCGAAAACTACGCTTCCACTCGCAATTGCCATACCTAAAGTATAACCGCTGTCTGTTTTGCAAGTGGTGCTGCCGAACTCGCCGGTTACGATAGAGAGGCTACCGGACCCGTTGATATTCACGCTTAAAGAATCGGCTGTAACATAATTGATGACCGTGTCTCCGCCGTTAGCTTTCAGTGCATCAATATTTGCACCGTTTACAACAGTCTTTCCGCCATTTATTGACAGTTCTTTAATATAACTCTCGGCACTGTTTACTGCAAGCGCACCGCTTGATATTGTTACACTTCCCAGCTTGATTTTACCGTCAATTGTAACCTCAGCGTCAGTTCCGTTAACTGTGATTCCGCTTGGCAGATTTTGATTGCTCACGTCCTGTACTGCCGAAGAAGTGAAAGTCACGTCACCGCCGCTTACAGCGAACTGATAATATGCCTCTTTACCGTTAAAGTCAACAGTAAACTTACCGCCCGTCACGGTAATGGACGCAGGTACTCTTTCCGAAATCAGCTTTACAGTGCTGCCTTCGTTCTCCTGTGCCAGCTTTATGGCACTTTCTATATCCGCATAGCCTAACGGCTCACCGTCAGCCTTTATTACCTGAGCTCCTATCAATAAATCACATATACCGCAGAATACCCCTCCGTCGTTGTTTTTCTCGGTAAAGCTATCCTCCGGGTGCGAGCAGGTTGCAAGTGTAAGCTTAAGCACATTCGACTTATATTCGTATCCGTCACACTTCAGTACAGTGTAATATTCAACCTCACCGTCTTCCGTTATAATATCACCGATTTCATAACCGAATACCGTATACCAGTTATCAGAAAACTCAGAATCTTTACTGTGATTATTGCCGTTTACATAGTCCGAATAGGTTATCTGCTTTGAAGTGTCCGCCAATTCGTATGTAATATTGACGTCTAAATTTTTCGGTCCGTTACGGTATACAACAGGCGTTCCTCCGCCGTACCACGCAATACTTGCGCTCTTTATCGGCGCTTCTTCTACGGATAACGCTCCTTTAGAACCGCCAAAATAGCTATTTTTTTCACGCTCATCAATCGAAAGCCAAGTGCCGTCAGCATTTTTATACGCATAACCGTCTGCCAGTACAGATTCAAGATTGCCGTTAAATATCTCGATGTCGTTGAATTTACCGCCGCTGAGTTTTACGTTACCGCGAACGGACAGACCTCGTATAGTGCCGCCGCCTATTTCTGCGTTGCCTCCTTTTTTAACTGACACAGAATTGAAGTATCCACCGCCGTTAATGACTAATTTTGAGTTTTCATTAACGTAAATAGGTGTATCCATATTGCCATCGCCGTTTACAGTAAGCGTGCCACCGTCAGATACCGATATACGCGCTATGCCATAACGACCACCCAGTGTTTTACCGTTCAGTTCAAGCGTTACATTGCCCATAACGGTAATCTCCTGTGTACGTTCGCTGTCTGTAATATCCTTATACAGCGTTACTGTAGCCGTACCTATCTCATTAGCCTTGTCAAAAGCGTCGCATATATTGCTGAACAGCTCTGTCTTTGCACTTCCGTCAACCGTATAGCTTACGCTTGCGGCAAACTCAGAGTTACAGTATTTGCATATACCGCCCTCATTAAAGGCATAACTGCCGTCCTCATTCTTATGCTCGCACTTGGTAAACAGATAATAGCTTACAGTGTTGTTTTCGGAGTCAAAATTATTTTTTTCGGCTATATCGCTGTATAATAAAGCCTTTGCTGTTTTCTCAGCAGTCGGATCTGTCGGATTGTCGTAGCTTATCACACGCACACCGCTTGCAAGCACGTCCTTAAATTTATGCTGTCCGAGAACGATACGGCCGTAAGTACCGCCGCCTATAGTCACCTTTGCGTCAGTTGCGTCTTCGCTTACAAATAAATTATCAGCACCCGCATGATTGTCAACATTGACGCCTTCGCTGACAGTTACGGTACCGCCTGATATAGCAATACTATCAAATCCGGCGCTTGAGCCCTCAGGTAATGTAAGAGATCCGCTCTTCACATTAACCTTGCACCTGATGAACATATAACCTTCAGCAATAACATCTGCACCGTCAATAGTTATTGTCTGGTTGTAATCATAGATAGTACCATAATTACTTGTGGTAATAGTAAACTGACCGTTTGACAGCCTAACCCCACTATTGATCTTACCGCTTGTTACAAGAGTGAAAACACAGCCCTTGTTTTCAGCCTTATCGGCATATAATAAGCCTTCCTCAATGCTGTCAAAATATTCGTTAGTAGTACCGTCGGCTGATGTCACCTTTGCATAAAGCACAGCACCGCACGCACACTTTGTCTCTGTTTCGGTGTATGTATGAGTATGCGCTACAACTGTGACATTTGTAAGTCTTCCGCCGATTGTCTTCGCACTGCCGTCAACTATACTTTCGGGGAGATGTGTGACACTGTTTAAGATCGCAAACGCATAGCCCTTTGCAAGCAGAGCGTTTACGGGTGTGCTGTTGCTTTCCTCGCCGCAGATGGTGTTGTACCTTCCGCCGTATAAAGCTACACCGCTTGCGTGTGCAATATAAACATTCTCAAATATGCCGCCGTATATTTCGACACACTTAGCACTGTTAATGACTAAATTGAGTACATCTGCAGCTGAACTGCCGCCGTCTGCAGTACCGTTTATAAGCGTACCGCCGTTTACACTAAAAGGTGCGTCTATGCATCCGTTGTAGGTGCTTTTCCTACTGTCCTTAAGGTACAGCACACCACCGTCATTTACACTTATATCCGCCTCTCCGCCGAGTGAATATCCGTTCACATCGACAGTAACCGTTGTATTGCCGATTTCTACGTTCTGTGTAATCTCACAGTTCTTATACAATGTCAGCGTACAGCCGTTGTTTTCCGCCGATAATGCCGCAACAAAAGCGTCGTCTATATTATCGAAATACTTCGCTGTTCCCACGCCCGAAATGCCCGCAGTAAGCTGATATTTGCAGGTAGAGCATACACCCGTTTTGCTGTCAACATCCGTATGACCGCACCGCTTACCGCAAATCGTACACTTACCCGTTGTGCTGTCGTAACTGTGATCTTCATGTCGTATTACAATAACAGGTGTTGCAAAACCGTCTTTCAACAGTGTTTTTGAGCCGTCTATCGGCTCAGGATTGGGAGACTTCATAAACATACGGTTCTCAGCCAACAAAGTCAGTATTTCTGCGTTTGCTCTGTCCCCGCCGCCGTTATAGCATATTGTTTTGAAAGCTCCGCCGTGAAGAATTACGTCACTGCTTGCATCGTTTATATTGAGTGTTATAGAAAATGTACTATAGCAGTCAAATGTACCTGCACCTACCGACACAGTTCCCATAGCGCCGCATTTTTCGTCAAATGTCAGCTTACCGCCGGCCGCTACATTGAAATCGCCATAAATACTATTATTTTTTCCCGATCCCGTAACGGTTATATCTCCCGAAACAGTTAACGTACCTACATTGGCTTTCTCAGCGATCCACAGCGTGAACTTACCGCTGAGTGTTGTATAGCTGCCTGTATAATTCTTGTATACTCTTAATGTACAGCCGGTGTTTGCGTCACTGTCAGCCGCTTTAAAAGCCGCTCCCATCTCATTTTCTTCATAAACAGAAGCTACAGCCCCGTCCTTTACGATAACAGCCGCATACTGATATTCACACTCGTTACACTTACCCGTTTCGCTGTCAACATCGCTGTGAGGGCAAACATATCCACAGCCGCACTTGCCGTCAACATAGGTATGGCTGTGGTCTTTGACTGTCAGCGTTTCACTGCTTGATATTTCCTTAACGCTTGCGTTGAAAAGAGTTCCGTCAGCCTTGAAGAAAGCCTTACCCTCGCCGAGCATATCATATAATGTCTTGCTGTCCCTTGCGTAAAGTCCGGCAGGATATGTACCGTCTTTCAGTATAACCGTACTCGAATCATATACATAGATAGATCGAAGTGTCTAAAACTACATCGCCGTCTATTATAAGCGTACCGCCGGCGTAGGAAGCGTCGTTTGTCGGATATACATTACAACCGAGCATAACCGGATTGCCGCTGTTTTTGATTGTAAGCTTTCCGTTTTTGCAAGGAGTAATACTCCGGATATTTAATCTGCGTCCGTTTAAGTCAATTGTAAGTTCTCCGTATAAGTCATACTGAGCTTTTGAATTATCATAATCCTTAAACAGCTTTATCGTACCGCTTCCGTTGTATTCATTCAGTAAAGAGTCAAGCTCATCGGTATCTACATACTTTAAGCTTCCGTTCTTGTCTGTATAGAGTGCGACAGACACAACCGCACCGCAGATTGAGCAGATGCCGGTGTCCGTGTTTATATCACCGCCATGCTCGCAGGGCTTTCCGCACTCCTCGCACTTGCCTGTTCCACTGCTGTATTTGTGGTCAGCGTCAGTATGCTCTACAACAGTAAGCGCAACGGAATAACCCATACTTCCATATTCTTTATAAAGATCAAGATAATTGCCGTTATCTTCACGTCGCAGTGCCTGCCGGGTAACATCAAGAAGATTGCCTAATTTCAGAACTCCGGAATTGTTTTGGCTATGATATGACAGCCCACCTAACTTCATTCCCGTAGCAAGCTTTACAGATGTCGTTGTAGTTCCGTCATCAGCCACTGATGCTATCACAGTCAACTGCTCTGTAGTTACTTTTGCGCCCTCGCTTACAGTAAGCTGTGCACCTGCCTCAACAAAAATTGTATTAAATCCTGCATTTGCAGCGCTGTCAATTACGAAAGATCCGCCTTTGCAAACATACACCTGGTCAACATAACTGCCCTCTGTGCCGGTTAATGTAAGCGTGACGTCTTTGTTGACCTCAAGCTTGATATTGTTAAGCTTGTGACCGTTAAGGTCGATCATAACATTGTGTTTTACATCTATAGTATCTAAAGTTGCAGTTGCCGATGCATCGCCGATATCCTGATAGATCTTTACATAGTTTTCGGTATCGGCAGTAACACTGTTAAGGCAGTCTGCGAGCGTGTCATAGCCTGTCGGCGCATTGCCGTCTGTGCTGATTGTAGCAACAAACTGATGCGCACACTCGTTACACTTACCCGTGTCAATATCAATATTGCTGTGATCACATAACGCTCCGCAGTTTGTGCATTTACCGTCGGAATAACCGTTTTCATGTGCACATTCTTTATATGTAAATGTAAATTTTTCTGTAACAGTTTCTGTGCTGTCACCGTCTGAATAGGTTATATCGCAATACAGAACATAATTTCCGGCAGGAATATTATCCGCAAGCTTGAATTCGCCGTTGCTTCCGGATACTGCCGCACCGAGCTCATCTGCACTGTATGCACTGTTCGTACTGTACCAGTTATAGCTTATGCTTTCACTGTCAACCGTATAGGTGCTTACAAGCTTGTAATTGTCCTTCTCTTCCTGCGAAGTGTTTGTATAGAAAACCGTTCTGTTTGTGTTGTCACCCTGTGTAACCTTGTTGAAACGGTTTGCATTCGACTTTACCTGAACGGTATTGGATACAATATCTCCGCACTTTATTGTAAGAGTATTATCAGTGTCGTATGTAACCGAAAACTCGGTATCGCAGACCATGCACACCCAGCCGTAATCGGTCTTGATTATGCTTGCTGATAAATCGGGTTCATCGCCGCCGAAATAGCCTCTTGCGTCTGCAAACTCTTCATCGCTCATATTCTTCAGAGTAATATCAAAGTAAACCGTACCCTTGAGCTTGGTATCAGTCATGCCTTCAATTATTTCATACTCTTCCGTCTTGAATATTCCTGTCTGCTTTCCGAGTATTATACGGGGAGAAGTATCAGGCTTTATAACTACCGTCTTAGCGTCTGCTCCGCCAATCTCATAATAGCCGCTGTTATACTTGACCTCGCCTGTCACAGCACTTTCCGAAGCCTTGAACTCGGTCGAGCCCTTTATTACAAATTCATTCTCGTCTATTGCCGGTAAAGTTTGACCGATAGCGTATGAACCGCCCGTAGTATATACCGAGCCTGTACCGCTCATTATAAGGTTTACTTTGTAAATGCCATACTTAGCACCGTAAGCAGTGACCTTACCGCCGCTTATTTCGGCATCCATTCCGTCGCCGTTGTTTCCGCTGTAGTATATTCCGACTCTTGCTGCATTGCCTTCAGGCACAGTAATACTGCCGTTTTCGCTGACGGAAATTTTGTCGAAATTACTGGTAAGCAATATTGCACTGTTTAACGTAGATTCATTAGCACAACCTACTGCAGTAAGACTGCCGTTGCCGTCAACAGTAATGCCGCCGCTGACATTGACAGCCACACCCTCAAAAGATGCAGTTGTCGCATTTGCGTTCAGCACACCGTCATTATGTATTTCAAGCGAATTTGTCTTTACAGTACCTGTTGCGTTTACTGTACCGCCGTTCAGGATTATTGATCCGCCGAGAGAGCGTGCCATACTGTCTGTAGAGCGGTTCTCTGCATTCAGCACACCGTCGCCGCTGATTGTCATTGTGCCGTCACAATTGACCTCTTTATTATTTACGGCACTGAGAACATATGTATCACTTTTGCCGGTATCGGTCTGTACGATAGTATTGTTACCGTTCAGCACTATCTCCGTACCGTCGGGGACTGTTACGACGCTCATCATATTCTCTTCTGTTGTCGCCTGAATGTTCACTCCGTCAAGCGTCAGCGTCTTTGTGTCATAATCCCAGCTCCAGCCGGCACCGTTTTCGTCCGCTGTCTTTTCTCTGAAATCAAGCGGTGTCGTGATGACATTGCTCTCGCCGTCATGCGTATGTGCCTCGCCCTCAGCAAATGCCGATAACGGTACAGCCGTCAGCGTCATTGCCGCAGACAGCACCGCACTTATGAGCCGTACAAATTTTTTCTTCATGTTTTTCCTCCTGTAGATTTACCCGTGCTTATGCCATGCACCTGCACTTATGCAGTGCCTCCTTCAGCTTTTCAAGCGGTATCGGCTTCTTGTGGAAATAGGTACAGCCAAGCCTGTATGAGTGTACCCCGAATCCCTCATCGTCCGACAGCCATATTACAGGCGTATCCCTGTCGGCATTCTTTGCCGCAATAACGCCCTCCATACCGTCCGCTCCGTCGGCAAGCACGATTATAAGGTCAGCCGTCTTACACTCATTCACAAAGCTCTCATACCTCTGTCATACCCTGTAGGCAATTCGTCGATATGCCGCCGTTGCGATTTGTGTTATTTTCGCTTTCAGTATCTCCGCCTCGTTTGCGGTATCGTAAACGCAGATGAGCATACTTCTCCCCCTTATAATTTTATAATTATATCATAACTCATTTGCTTTGTGATTTCAACTTTTTGGCACGAACGGTTGTTATAACGGCACGAACGGTCATAAATGCGGCTCATAATACAAAAAACCGGCGCCCTACAGACACCGTTCAAGTGAAATATATTGCCAGGCACTGCCTAAAACATTTTCCGCAACGACAAGGAATTAATATTTTCGTGAGTGTATCGGTACAACTGCACTGACATTTACCTTTCAAAAAACGCCACTAACCTGAGATATATGTACTAATCTGCGGACGTGTAGCGTTAAGCGTCCCTGCATTAACAGGTCATACAATGTTCAGG
>OGQR01001238.1_pt1 | contig 18159 bp, 11 predicted proteins | sample 1553271 | NCBI WGS metagenome assembly OGQR01 (sample SAMEA2579970, study PRJEB22360) | human gut metagenome | biome: human gut; feature: human-associated habitat; material: faeces | place: Denmark | collected 2008/2010 | reverse complement strand
GGCTGCTCTTTGGCAGCTGAAACGGCTTTTTTTGTGCAGGAATCCATATTGACTTTCTACGATAAAAATTGTATAATATGAACAACCAACCTTCGTTTTTTCTATCATCATTTTACCATTCTACAAATTGAAAGGGGCTTTTTTTATGTCATTTCCACACTCCTCCCGCATTGCTGCCATGCTCTTGGCAGGCTCTTGCACACTCGCTGGAATTCCTGCTGTTCCAACTGTTGCAGCAGAAACTGCATCCACAGCATCCGTTCGCTATGAATTTGAAAACGGTACAACCAGTGGCGGAAAAATCTATCAGGAAACTTGGAAGGGCAACACCGAAGAAGACGGCAGCGGTGAAGATTACGACCTGACCAACGCTTCCGGCGGTGGATTTTCCTACCTTGACCAAAAAGGAACGACTGTCAGCCTAGAAGTTACCGTTCCGGAAGACGGTCTGTATGAATTAACCGTCTGCTACTGCGAACCATACGACCCCAACAAAAAAGTACAATACTTGGATGTCAATGGTGTCAATCAGGGCGAAGTCAGCTTCTCCCACAACCTGACCTTTGAAGAAACTTCCGGCGGTGTGGTCATGCTGCAAGCTGGAAAAAATACCATCACATTTCGGGCATACTGGGGCTATACGATGTTCGACTATCTGGAAATCGCTCCTGCATCGGAATCCCTGACCAACCTCCAGCCAACCCGGCAGCTCTCCAACCCGAACGCCTCTGATAGCACCAAACGGCTTTATCAGTATCTCTGCGACCAGTACGGCAAACATATTATCTCCGGTCAGCAGGAATACTGCGGTTCTCACAACTACAACCTCTATGCAGACCCGACCAATTTCATCAAGGACAACGAAGCAGAGTTTGAATATCTGGAAAAGACCACCGGAAAAATGTGTGCCATTCGGGGCATCGACTTCCTGAATTATTTCGATGGGGCAACTTGGGACGACAACGCCTCAGAACGTGCGATTCAATGGGTCAACGAATACAAGGGCATTGCAACGATTGTTTGGCACTGGAGAGTGCCATCTGAAAAGGGCGGTACAGAACGGGCATTCTATGTGCCATCTGCCAGTGCAGATTCCACCACATTTAGCATTACCAACGCCCTGCAAGAAGGCACTTGGGAACACGATGTCATTATGGCAGACATTGCAGAAATCGCAAAGCAGCTGAAAAAGCTAAAAGATGCAGATGTTCCTGTCCTCTGGCGACCGCTTCACGAGGCAGAAGGTGCATGGTTCTGGTGGGGTGCAGAGGGGGCAGAACCTTGCAAGCAGCTGTATCGCCTGCTCTACGACCAGCTGACCAATGTTTACGGCTTGGACAACTTGATCTGGGTTTGGAATAGTTACACCTACTCGACCTCGCCGGATTGGTATCCGGGCGATGATGTTGTAGATATTGTGGGCTATGATAAATACAACGCTGCGGACGGACAGCCAAACCTCAGTTCCATTTCTTCTACCTTTTACAGCTTGGTACAGAGCACCGACGGTGAAAAAATGGTTACCATGGCGGAAAACGATACCATTCCATCCTTGGAAAACCTGTTGAAAGACAAGGCTTCCTGGCTGTATTTCTGCCCATGGTATATGAACTACCTGACCAGCGAACAGAACAACCCTGCGGAAAACCTGAAAGAGATTTATAACAGTGAATATTGCATCACCTTGGACGAACTGCCGGATTTGAAAAACTATCCGCTGGATGGCGGAACATCGCCGGAAGTTCTGCTTGGCGACATCAATCAAGACGGCAGCGTCAACACAGCAGATGTTGTCCTGCTGCAAAAGTATCTGATTCAAAAGGCAACTCTCACCAAAGCACAGGGTACAGCTGCTGATTATCAAAAAGATGCTGTCATTGATGTGCTGGATTTACTGAAACTGAAACGGGATGTCTGGAAGAATCTGTAAGTGTGTTTCCTGCGACTATTTTTCTATGATTGGAGTTTTTCTATGAAATCAATTCGTTCTGCTGTCACCTGTTCCTCCGGCACACGTTACGCTCCAGAAACGGACACACTCTGGCTTGCACTGAGTAATGCAACCGTTTCTTGTACAACAACTGCCACAACGGTAACAGTTTCGCTGCAAGCAATTGGTTCGGTTCGAGTTGCAGTCTTTTTGCAGGAAAAAATGGTGATGGATTTCGTCTACACGGATGAAACCAAAATCATTTCGATTTCCTGCCCGTCAGAATCTGCCCAGCAAATCCAAATTTGCAAGCTTTCTGAACCACACTATGGCATTCTTGGCGTTTCTGCCCTCATCTGTGACGGTGGAACGTGTTCTCCGCTACCACCTGCTCCGCATCACCTCGCCTTTATCGGCGATTCCATCACCTGCGGATACGGCATTGATGCTGCCAGTCCGGAAGAACCCTTTTCCATTGCAACGGAACACGCTGCAAAAAGTTATGCTGCTCAGACCGCAAAGCTGCTGCACGCAGATGCACACATTCTCTCTTACAGTGGATTCGGTGTTTACAGTGGCTTTCCAGAGGAATCCTGCAAAAATGAAACTGACTTGCTGCCATTGGTCTATGAAGCGGCTGGGTTCTATCATTATCAGCCGGAAAACTGGGAATCCACAATCCTGCTCCCGTTTGCACCGCCGGAAGCGGTGATTCTCTACCTGGGAACAAATGATTCTGCTTATCTGCATTTGTTTCCAGAAAAAGGAGCTGCATTTCAAGCTGCTTACGCTGCTTTCTTGCAGAAACTTCGCAGCGAGTTCCCAACTGCATTTCTGGTCTGCATGCTTGGGATGAGCAGTGACCTTGACGCTGCCCCATTCATTCGGAATGCCGTTGCAGCTGCCCAACAGCAAGACAACCGCCTTGCTCTCTGCGATGTTCGTTCCATAGTCGGAACAGATTTCGGGGCAAATCATCACCCCGGTGCGACCACACAGCGAAATGCTGCGAAACTGCTCGCTGATTTGCTGCGGAAACACCTGCCCTTCTAAGTCCGGACAACTTGTTTTTTTCAGAGAATGAAAAAAATCTATGGAAATTGATTGCAAAAGACGAGAAAATATAGTATAATAAAAGGAACGCAATTTCCATGGACACAAATCTGCAAGAAACAGGGAGGTTTTTACCGATGTGTGGATTTACCGGTTTTACAAACCATATCGACAATTCCAATGCGGTTCTTCAGGAAATGCTGAACCGAATCAAACATAGAGGGCCGGATGCAGAAGGCACTTACATTGACGAGGATATTGCCCTCGGTCACCGTCGCCTGAGCATCATTGACGTATCCGATGCCGGTACACAACCGCTTTACAGTGCAGATGGCAATCTTGCCCTGCTCTTCAACGGCGAAATTTATAACTACAAGACCATTCGTCAGACGTTGATTGAAAAAGGATATCAGTTTGCAACACAGACTGACTCCGAAGTTTTAATCTACGGCTATCAGGAATACGGCACAGCACTGCTGCAAAAGCTGCGTGGGATGTTCTCCTTTGTCATCTGGAATAAGAAAGAGAAAACCTTGTTCGGGGCAAGAGATTTCTTCGGCATCAAGCCGCTGTACTATGCACAGATGGGAGAAACATTCCTGTTCGGCTCGGAAATCAAGAGTTTCCTGCCGCATCCGCACTTTAAAAAGGTGCTGAATACCGCTGCCCTTGAAAATTACCTGACATTCCAGTATTCGCCTTGCACAGAAACATTCTTCAAGGGCGTTTACAAGCTGCCGCCGGCACATTATTTCATCTATAAAAACGGCAAGCTGGACATTCAGCAGTACTGGGAAATCGAATTCCATGCAGACGAAAAGCCGTCTTTGGATGACTGGGTAAACCAGATTTCCGACACGTTCCACAACTCTGTAGAGGCTCATAAAATCGCCGATGTAGAAGTTGGCTCGTTCCTCTCCAGCGGTGTTGACTCCAGTTATGTGGCAGCCATTGCCGATGTGGATAAGACCTTTACGGTTGGCTTCGGCAAGGAAGAACGCTACAATGAAATCGGCTGGGCAAAGGGCTTCTCGAAAGCCATTGGCAAGAAGAATTACAGCAAGGTCATTGAACCGGAAGAATACTGGGCACATCTCCCGATGATTCAATATCACATGGATGAACCGCTGGCAGACCCGGCAGCGGTTGCCCTTTACTTTGTCTGCAATCTGGCATCGCAGTCCCTGAAAGTCGTTCTGTCCGGCGAAGGAGCAGACGAAATCTTCGGCGGCTACAACGTCTACAGCGACCCAGGTTCAACGTCTTATGAAAAGCTGCCTCGTGGTCTGCGGCGTGGGATCATGCACATTGCAGAATCCTTGCCGGCACACCGTGGCGTGAACTTCTTCGTTCGCAAGGGCAAAGATTTGGAAGAACGGTTCATCGGTAACGCTTATATGTTTACTCCGAAAGACCGCAAAGCCCTGCTCAAGATTCACACCAATGCCCCTGACCCGATGGCAATCACCAAGCCGTATTACGACCAAGTGAAAGACCAGGACGATGTAACCAAGATGCAGTATCTGGATTTGCATCTTTGGATGGCAGGCGATATTCTCCTGAAAGCCGATAAAATGAGTATGGCGAACTCGCTGGAACTGCGTGTTCCATTCTTAGATAAAGAAGTCATGGCACTGGCACAGCGGATTCCGACTCGTTATCGTGTCATCCACAAGCCATCGGAAAGCGGCGGCACGCCGTATATCACCAAGTATGCAATGCGGCTGGCTGCAAAGAAAGATACCCCGCCGCAGACTGCCAAGACCGCAGCCAAGAAAAAACTGGGCTTCCCCGTTCCGATTCGGGTATGGCTGAAAGAAGATACCTATTACAATATGGTCAAGAATACGTTTGAAGGCAATGCTGCTCAGCAGTTCTTCCACACCGAAAAACTGGTACAGCTGCTGGATGACCACCGTGCCGGCAAGGCTGACAACAGCCGGAAAATCTGGACGGTTTATATGTTCTTAGTTTGGTATCATGTTTATTTTGAATCGGATGTTATCCCGACCAAGCCGAATGTTTAATCGTTCTGATTGGTCTAAAAATCATTGAGAAAGGCGACAACTATGGCAAGCTGTATCACATTTGAATATATCCGCAAAAATCCGGATATTCGCACCTATATTCAGCGTGCCGATGAAGCATTGAAATCCATCGGCTATACCGAACACTCGTTTCCGCATGTGGAAAAAGCAGCTGCTACCGCAGCTCGGATTCTCACCGAACTGGGCTACCCAGAACGGGAGATCGAACTCGCTCGCATTGCCGGCTTTCTGCACGATATTGGAAACGTCATCAATCGTGTTGACCACGCCCAAAGCGGTGCTGTTATGGCATTCCGATTGCTCGACCGGCTGGAAATGCCCGTTGATGAAATCTGTTCTGTGATTTCTGCCATCGGAAACCACGATGAAGCAACGGCTCAGCCAATTGATGCCATTTCTGCCGCTTTGATTTTAGCAGATAAAACCGATGTTCGCCGCAGCCGTGTTCGGAATACCGACTTTTTAACATTCGATATTCACGACCGTGTGAATTATGCGGTTGAAACAGCAGAATTGTTGATTGATAAAGAACAGCAGGAATTTGTGCTTTCCATGACGATTGACACGCAGATTTCTTCCGTATTGGAATATTTTGAAATCTTTATGGAACGGATGCTGCTCTGTCGGAGAGCCGCACAATTTTTCCATATGCAGTTCAAAATCTATATCAACCATAGTTTAATGTTATGATAGATACAGGGGGAGCTTGTCTTCCCCTGTTCTTATAGTTACAATGAAATAGGAGGATCTTCATTATGACCACATCCAAGCACCCACATTTGATTGACCTGAACGACTATCCGGTTTCCTGGTGGAAGGAAGTCGTAGACTTAGGCGAGAAAATCAAGAACAATCCGGAAGTGTATTCCGGTGCTTGCCACAACAAAATCATGGCAACCCTGTTCTATGAACCGTCTACCCGTACCCAGATGTCCTTCCAGACTGCTATGCTGCGGTTGGGCGGCCGTCTGATCGGCTTCGACAATCCGGCAAATTCCTCTGTTTCCAAGGGCGAAACCCTGAAAGACACCACAAAGATTGTCAGCAACTATGCGGATATTCTCGTGATGCGGCATCCGGTTGCTGGTGCTGCAAAAGCAGCTGCTCTGTCGGCGGACTGCCCTGTCATCAATGCTGGCGACAGCGGACACCTGCACCCGACACAGACCCTGACCGACCTGCTCACCCTGAAATGTGAAAAGGGTCGTCTGGATCATTTGACCATTGGCCTTTGCGGCGATCTCATCAACGGCAGAACCGTACATTCTTTGATTAAAGCAATGACCTGCTTCGAGGGCAACCAGTTCATTTTGATTTCCACACCGGAACTGAAACTGCCGTCTTATGTGAAAGATATTCTGACCGCCAGCGGCTGCCCGTTCCGGGAAGTGGATTCTCTGGAAGAAGTATTGCCGGAACTGGATGTACTCTATATGACCCGGATTCAGCAGGAACGGTTTGCAAGTCGGGAAGCATATCTGGCTCAGAAAGATACTTACATTTTGACTGTGAAGAAGCTCAAGGCTGCAAAGCCGGATATGATTATCCTGCATCCGCTGCCGAGAGTCGATGAAATTGAAGTGGCTGTTGATGAAGACCCGAGAGCGATGTATTTCAATCAGGCACGGTATGGCATGTATGTCCGGATGGCTCTGATCATCACCATGCTGGACTTGAACAAGAAGGACAACCCGACCATTCTGCTCCGTGGGACAACCGTTAAGGGTGCAGCCTGCAAGAACCCGAACTGCATCACCTGTTCGGAATCTTATCTGCCGAAAAGCTTTCTGGAGCTGGGCAATGGTCTGCTGGAATGCGAATATTGTAACGAACGGCTGCTGTTAGAACGGTAAGCCGCTGTGAAACGACATCGACACCGCCGCAAAGCACCCCTGCTTTGCGGAACGGTGCTGTGTCTGTTCCTGTTTCTTATTTTGATGGGTCTGGGGTATTTTCAGCAGAAACAAACAGGCATACAAACTCCAACGCCACCCGTTCTGGAAAATGTCGTCTATTACGCACAAGGTGACCCAAGGTGGAAGCAAGATGCTTTGGGAGATTCTATCTATCACATGGGGGATTCTGGTTGTCTGGTCACTTGTCTGGCAGCAGCTCTGCAAATGCAGAACTTCCACCGAACAGCACTGGGCGACGACATCAACCCCAAAACACTGAATCAGTTTTTCTCTGCACATCAGGTTTATGATGCGGAGGGCGATTTACAGTGGTATGCAATGGAAGATGCTTTGCAGGTATCCACGGTTTATCTGGAATCTGGTGATTTTTCTGCGGAAACACTGGAAAATTTGTGGAAAGAAACCATCTACCCCATCGCCTGCGTATCTGGAAAACATGGAAATCTGCATTTTGTGTTACTGGTTGGACGGACAGGAGATGAAAATTGGTGCATGGATCCCATGCACACAGAACCAGAACTCGTGCCGCTCTCTCAATATGGAAACGACATCGCATCCATCCGCTATCTCATAGAACCATCCTCTTCAGAAAGCAAGGCTGCTGACTGAGATTTTTCCCGTTTGTTTTTGCATGATGCAGAAAAATTTTTCTGTTTTTCTGCGATTTTCCCCTTGACAAACGCTAAAAAATTTTGTATAATAAGTTTTGTACTGTCAGAGAGACCGGTGTGAGCTTGCGGAAGCCGGCGGTGCAGTCCAACCCAACTGCCCTCTGTCTCCCGATTCTGTTTTTTGTTGCAGAAACGGATTAAAGCATGAAAATATAGGAGGAATCTACTATGGCAACAACGATGCCAAAAGCCGGTGAAGTAAGCCGCAAGTGGTATATCATTGACGCAGCAGGTAAGCCGCTGGGTCGTGTCGCTGCAAAGGCAGCTCACATTCTGCGTGGTAAGCACAAGCCAACATTTGCTCCGCACGTAGACTGTGGTGATTTTGTAATCGTAATTAACTGTGATCAGGCTGTCCTGACTGGTAAGAAGCTCGAACAGAAGTATTATTACCGTCACAGCGGCTGGATCGGTGGTCTGAAGCAGACCCAGTATAAGGTTATGATGGAAGAACGTTCTGACGAAGCTATGCAGATCGCCATCAAGGGTATGCTCCCGCACAATTCGCAGGGTGCTGCACAGCTGACTCGTCTTCGTACCTACAAGGGTGCAGAACACAAGCAGGCTGCACAGAAGCCAGAAGTTTGCGAATTTTAAGGAAAGGAGTGTCTTTTAAATGTACGAATCTAAGGTAAAATATTATTACGGTACCGGCAGAAGAAAGCACTCTGTTGCAAGAGTTCGTCTGTACCCGGGCAATGGCACAATCACCATCAACGGCAGAGGCATTGATGACTACTTTGGTCTGGATACTCTGAAGCTGATCGTTCGTCAGCCGCTCGCACTGACTGAAAACCTGGAAAACATGGACGTTGTTTGCACCGTTACTGGTGGCGGCGTAACTGGTCAGGCTGGTGCAATCCGTCACGGCGTTGCAAGAGCTCTGCTCGAATTCAATCCGGAACTCCGTCCGGTTCTGAAGAAGGCTGGCTTCCTGACTCGTGACCCGAGAATGAAGGAAAGAAAGAAGTACGGCTTGAAGGCTGCTCGTCGTGCTCCGCAGTTCTCCAAGAGATAATTTTCCTCCCGAAAGTCAACGTATTTTCGGTGGACTTCAAACAAACATGGGCTGTATGGTCTTTGTTTGGTTTTTTTCAAAAGATTATAAAGAATCCGCTTCGTAGCAATACGAGGCGGATTTTTTGTTTTGTTCCTGCAAATTGTCAGCCAAATGCAACAAATTTACAACACAAATCTTTCATGCAACTTATTTCCCTACAAGCAAAAAAATGGGAGTACACGAAGTGTACCCCCACTTTTTATAGATTATAGCGTATCATTTTTTAGAAAAGTGCAGAAATGCCAGTCAATTCTTCCCATGTAGGTTGCATTCCACTTGCTTTCTGTGCATAGTACGTCAAAATATAAACCGCATCCTGAACGGTAATCATACCATCCTGATCCACATCAGCAAGTGCGAAAATGGCTTCATTTTCTTCTGGTGTTTCACCGAAGATTGGTTCTAATCCAGCTGCTCGCTTTGCGTAGTACGTCAGAACTGCAACTGCATCGGAAACATCTACGATACCATTTCCATCAACATCCCCATATATTCCCATTTCAATTGGTTCTGTTGTTGTAGTATCTGGATTTTCCTCACTGGTTGTTGGAACTGTAGTTGTAGTTTCAGAAGTTGTTGTAGGGAATGTTGTGGTTGTGGTTTCGGTCGTTGTTAATTCTGTGGTAGTTGTGGTAGTCGATTCAGTTGTAGATGTTGTGGTTTCTTCGGTAGTCGTTGTAGTTGTTGGAATTGTGGTAGCTATAGTAGTCGATTCAGTTGTAGATGTTGTAGTTTTTTCAGTAGTCGTTGTAGTTGCTGGAACTGTGGTAGTTGTAGTGGTCCATTCGGTTGTAGATGTTGTAGTTTTTTCAGTAGTGGTTGTAGTTGCTGGAACTGTTGTAATTGTGGTAGTCGATTCGGTTGTAGATGTTGTAGTTTTTTCAGTAGTCGTTGTGGTTGCTGGAACTGTGGTAGTTGTGGTAGTTGATTCAGTTGTAGATGTTGTTGTACTATTTATAATAGATCCTGTGGTTGTTGGTTCGGTTGTAAATGATGTTGTTGTAACTGCGGTAGTAGTTTCTGTTGTAGATGTTGCTATAACAGTAGTTGTCATACTACTTATAATAGTAGTACTTGTTGTAGTTGGTTTTGCTGTGTTCGTTGTGGTAATCGTAGTAGACTTTGTAGTTGCCTGTGCCGTTGTTGTAGTTGTTTGCTTGGTTGCAGATGTTGTAGTCACCGGCTTCGTTGTCAACTTGGTTGTTGTAGTTGTCTGTTTGGTTGTAGATGTTGTTGTTACTGGTTTCGTTGTCAACTTGGTCGTTGTAGTTGTCTGTTTGGTTGTAGATGTTGTTGTTACTGGCTTCGTTGTCAACTTCGTCGTTGTAGTTGTCTGTTTGGTTGTAGATGTTGTTGTTACTGGCTTTGTTGTCAACTTCGTCGTTGTAGTTGTCTGTTTGGTTGTAAATGTTGTAGTCATCGGCTTTGTTGTCAACTTCGTCGTTGTGATTGTCTGTTTGGTTGTAGATGTTGTAGTCATCGGCTTCGTTGTCAACTTGGTCGTTGTGGTGGTCTGTTTAGTTGCAGATGTTGTTGTTACTGGCTTCGTTGTCAACTTGGTCGTTGTAGTTGTCTGTTTGGTTGTAGATGTTGTAGTCATTGGTTTCGTTGTTGTCAACTTGGTCGTTGTTACAGTTGTAGTAGTGGTTGTAGTCGTCGTGGTGGTAGTGGTAGTTGTTGTTACCTGTTCATTGAAGTACTTATTTCCAGAACGATAAACTTTCTTCCCATGAATCTTCGGATACTGATCCACGCCAATTTCCTGTCCCCAAACTTCCGTTTCCTGTCCATCCTGAAGCAAATATGCAACAGAACCAGACTGGAATTGCTTGGTTGTCTTTGCTGTAACACCAGATAGGAGTTTTGTTTGTCCTGGGAATTGATTCTTGTCATAATAGCAGTTAGAAATCGTTTCACAATCTGCAATTGGAATCACGCTTCCCTGCAACGAAGTTGTTACTGCTCCGGCATAGAAACAATTCTTGATATTACTTTTCTTGATATTACTTTCCATTGCAAATGCAGTAATGCCGCCTGCTTTCGTAAACGAATCAATCGTTCCAACACTCGAACAGTTGACAATTTCTGAACCGTGCGCTTCTGCGGTAATACCACCAGATACCATTGCATAGACATTGACTCTGGTTTCACAACAAGAAATCGTACTATTCCCTGCTTGTGCAGCAATTCCGCCAGCATAGGAATAATCAGCACCAGCATTGAAATAAGAATCTGCTACCATTACATTCTTAACAGTTGCATTTTCCAACATTCCAAACAGTCCAAAATACAACTTTCCTTGTAATGGTTGTGTTCGGTCTTGACAGAAATAAAGCCCGTTGATTGAATGTCCTCTACCGTCGAATGTTCCAGAATACGGCGTTGTATAGGAAGCTCCAATCGGTGTCCATGTGATAAATGCACCATCTGCAAGGTCGCCGCTTGCATCCAATACACCCTGATTGACTGTAATATCACAGCCAAGCACTGCATTTGCATCGGTCTGTCCCTCGTTGACCAGCTTTGCAAATCCATACAATTCCGCAGTGTTGGTAATTACATAGTTGCCGTCTTCATCGGTCTGCGGTGTGACGCATCCATATCCGCAGACGCTGCAAACCTGATTTTCATCCCAAGTGTGTGCGGTCTTTTCAGCATCAATTCCTGTACAGCTTTCATTCAGACAAACCAACCAATGGGAATCCTCATCAAAGCCATAACGATAATGATGCTTCTGCTCCGTCGTTTGCCAGATTGCATATACACTGCAACAAGAATCATCCACCGTGTAAGTGTCCCCAGCCTTGCAAATCGTTTCCTGATAATCGTCATAATCGTCATTCGTTACAACTTTCCATCCGGCAAAGACATAGGTTTCATAAGTGGTGTTTTCTCGCTCCGGAATCGCCCAATCATCAACTTGATTTTCTCCGACAGGAAGTTTTTTCGTGTAACGTGTTCCGCCATCACTGAATGTTCCGCCGTTTGCATCAAAGTCAAAGGTACACTCTGAAATCTCTGTAACAGCCGTCAATTCTAAATAACCAGTATCTTCTGTCAGGGTAATCGCTGCATTCGGGTCATCCAATCGGTATACCGTTTCATTCGAGTCTTTCCACCCGACTGTCTGATAGGTAAAGATTCCGCCTAAATCATAGGGAACTGGGAAACCGCTAATCGGATACGTTCCGAAGGCCAAAAGAACCTGATTGTTTTCATTAAAGTCATGTTCCGGTGCAACTGCATTTCCTGTTCCGTTTTGGAAGTTTTTATCTGCATGAAGAATCACAGCAACGCCCTTTTGTTTCCAAACAGCAGTAAAGACGATATCCTGTTCTTCATCCGAAAGCACAAATTCTTCCTCTAAGCCATGAATGATGTCCGTTTTATCCCGACTATCCTTCCAGCCCACGACTTCAAATAAATACTTCTCTGGAAAATACGTTTGAACGGGCTGATTCAATTCGGAGAATTTGTGTGTTCCCTCTGCAAGCAGCATATTGGAAGTGTTCATACCGCTATAGGTATAATTGCCGATCTGCCCGATTGGTTCTAATTGTTCACTATCCAGCCGAATTTGCATATTGCATATCCAGTGTGCTGTCAAGGTCTTGTTTTGTTTGTCAACCGTAAATTGGTCGTTCTCCAATCGGTTTCCGTCTTCATCTGTCCAATAATCTATTGTATAGTCGGAAGACAAGTCCGAACTGTCACGGTTCGGGCGGGTATTTGCCCAGCAGGTATAATCTGCAATGTTATACGTGCCATTGTCCAATTTCTTTGTGAACGTCTGATGCTTCTTGACGTCTGCACTTCCATAACTCATAAAGTAACCATCTTCGCCCGCATCAAATGTAATCGTATGTCCGGTGTGTCCTTCCCGAATTTCCACCTTTTTGAATACATTGACCGCAGTTGCTTTTCCATTCGGATAATAGAAATGCGTCTGCAAGGAGGTCATTGAAGCATAATCATACACTTCATATCCCGTTTCACTGTCGATGTGCTTCGTCGTTTCATACAAGTTTTTGATGTAGGTTTCCAGCGGTAAATATGGGGTATATGGCCCTTCATATACATAAGTCTGAACAGAATCGCCTTCTTTGGTTTCATTGGTCAAATAAGGCTTTGCGGAAGCTGGAAATTCCGGTTCAAACTGCAAGGGCAGTTCGATTTCTGTCTGGAAGGTAAGCGGTTCTTTTTTGTAAATTGCGGTCAGCGTCAGGCTCTTTTCTGCGGTGAATAAACTCCTCTGCCGATAGTCAATTTCACCATCGCCATCTGCATCCCAGCCCTCCAGCAACCGCAATGTTTCACCATCTTCTGTTGGATAAGCAAGATCAATCATCAGTTCATGTGGTGTAACGAGGTTTCCAGCAAGTACACGATGTGTGAGTTGTGTCTGCTCCGTCATCGTTCCATCGTCATTCTTAACACGGAACTGTCCCACTTCTCCCGGCAGAAATTCAATCTTGTAATAAACCTCAAAAGCAGGACGGAAGAAAATATCACTGGTGTAATAAGTTGTCTTGTATGCTTCATCTGCCTTTTTCCATTCGTCTATTGAAACAGGACGATATTCCCAATAACGGAACTTACTGAAATTGGAAGAAGCTGCAATGGTCTGCGTGAAGACATCTTCTGTTGCTCCACTTGCATAGACTTTTTCTCCACCAAATGTCACTTCTTTTCCGTCAAAATTGATTTCCAACCCATTTTTCAATGTGACTTCGGTAAAGTCCTCATATTGCTGTTTGTCGCCATTATAGGTTTGAAAATGCAGCGTGATTTCTGGAATTTCATAAACTCCTCTTAAAATCATGTCATCCTCCGTGGCTACCGGTAAAATGGCTTTTCCTTCGTCATCCAATTCATAATCGTTGACGCCATCGCCATCTTTATCCCATCCCTGTACCAAACCATAGCCTTCCATATAGGTGGAATCATACGGGGCTTTTATGGTGTCGCCGATTTTGAACGCACGCGTTTGGCTCTTTACATCTTCTGCTTCGTTGCCTGTTTTGTCATAGGCATCTTCGTTGCCGTACAAGAATGTAATGTTGCAATCTCGATAGTTGGCACGGTATACTTGTGCAAATCCGTTTTCTGGTGCATGATATGCAAATGTGTGATCTAAAAATCCAACCGCATTCCATTCATAACGCCATTCATTTTTATATGTACTTGCATCATAGGTTGCTAGCACTTCATCAGCACTTTTTCCGGATGTTACTAAGCCTCTGTTTGTTAAACTATAGTAGCGAGAATCACTCGCATACCTTGATGGATTCCAATTTGTTCCATAATCCAAACTGGTAATTTCATCAAGATTGTTTCCATTCGTATAATCATGACCTTCCCATCCAGTAAACATTGCATTTTCTGCTTCCTTTGGCGGAACAGGTGTTTCCCCAACAGTACAAGCCCGAACTTCTGCTTTCCACTGTTTCGCATCTATATCATAATAGGAAAACGTCACATAATACTGTTTTGGGGTCACATCCACATAAAAAGAAGTATCTTCTGCAATGTAAACATTGCGCATACTATATTCACTGTTTGGATGATGATTAAAAGGTTCGTCATTGCTCCAGCTGTATCCATCCACCTGAAATATAACATTATTCAAAGCCTTGCGTACTCCAAAATAACCAACTGGTTCTATTGCAAGCACTTCTTTTGTTTCAATTATCTTAGTCGAACCATCTGGGAACTTATATCCAAAGCTTGCCGTATAGGTCTTACTAAAATCATCAATCGATGTAATATCGGTAGATGGGTCTGACCAATATAGTTTCGTGGAAACAAAGGATTCTCCATCTGCGGTCTGTGTCGAAGAGAGCGAGAACATCGGAATATCAAAATAAATATCCACATTTGCGATGAACGCCTTTGCATTCGTCTTGTTCGTATCAACAGAAACCATTCGATTGGAATCATTGTAACGCAAAGCCTTGTTGGAAAATTGCGGATAGAAATTGCCGTTTAATTCTTGGTCAACCGCTGTTGTAAGTTTTCCTGTCGTCAAGTCCACATATTCTGGTTTCAGTCCACAGATTTCAATCATATTTGCCTGATTCTGGTGCATGAAATAGCGGTTGTTTCCGTCTTCATCCTGACTGAATCCAACGCCATTCCCCGTAGACTTTTTGCTGTCCAATCCATATACAACATACCGGCTGCCCCAGCTGAACAGCTTCCACTTATCTTTGAACAATCTTGCATCCTTTTCCACATCGAATGCCTCTGCTCTTGCAAACGCCTTGATTTCCAGATAGATGCCCACTTCCAAGTAGTAAGCACCGTTGAATTTCTTCTCTACTAAGGAGGAATGCTGCCGTTCTTTTTTCAGGCTGAAATTGACATATCCATACAAATCCGTATAAACGCCCACTTCAATCGAAATTCCGATTTCTCCATATTTTTCAAGTCCTGTAAAGGAAAGGGTCAGCTCGCCTTTCAAACCTGTTTCCACACCAATTCTTCCGCAGGCATTGAAATTGTAGGCGTAACGGTTTGCACCACTCAATTCATTTTTATATCCCTCTACTTTTCCGCTGGAAATGCCTCTCATACCAACCTGTGTGGCATCCAGCTGGGTAAAGTTACTGGAAATGCCAGCTGCCAAATCCAGCCGCAAGGTATAATTCAAATTCAGACTAACTGTGAAAATTGGAATAAACGGAATGACACGGAATTTTCCGCTGACAATCGTTTCATCGCAGATGTCAATAAATCCAGTGTCCGCATTGATAATATCGCTGTATCGCTGGAGCATTTCTTCCGAAGTCATCTTACTGGTGACACTTTCGGAAACGTCCAGCCATTCGCCGCCCTCTTCCCGAATGGCAACATTGAAATCAAATGTCACCTGCGAATAGATATTTGCAGCATAGTCAAATTTTAAATTGATACCCTGCCATTCTTTGCAGCCCTGCATGTTAATTTTCAGGTATTCGGTAATATCGGTTGCGGCTTTGATTTCCACGCCGTTGACCACCTTGTCAAATTCTACCATAACCTGCATCGCTGACCACTCTTTATTTTCTGGGTCGTCATAATCAACACCGGGGAAATTCGGGTTTCTTGCACTATCTCTGCTCCACGAAACACTGACAGTAATATCACCCTTTTTTGCAACGGGAATCGTTACGGCTTCTCCCATGCTCAGACCATCCCGGAAGGGGATGTTGTCCATCTCCGCTGCGGAGGCAACAATGTTGTTGAACAGAAACACATTGTCATTGGATTTCTCATCGGAAAGATTCTGGAAGGTTTCATCATCCAAAATGGCACACGTCAGCAAATCTTCCAGCTGATTGATGCCGTCACCCGCTAAAATATTCTGTTCGATCTGTTCGGTGTCAATCAAATCTTCTGCTTCCACGTTCTCTTCCATGTAGACATCCACATCGTCAATGATGTCTGCAAGGTCGGCATTTTCTACGGTGACAAAATACCAGTCCTTTCCGCTCAAAGTGCCTTTATCGCTCTCTTTTACAAGGAACTGGTCATTCACCAAGTTGATGGAAACGAACAATGTATCATCATCGTACAAATCGCCGAAAGTATCCGGATTCTTTCCGGCTGCAACCCATTCATTATAGCCATTCAAGAAACAAATCGGTGTTTTTTCCGTGATGACAAATTCTGCACGCTTCGGAATATAGAACTGATATGTTTCCCCTTCTCGTACCACATCATCCCAGTCCAGATAGACAATTTCTTTCTTGAGGACAACTTCTTCCACATTGTCCTTGTGAATCCGCTGGGTAACCGTGTTCAAGTCTTCACTTTCTCCGGAAATCAGCGTTGCTCCGTTTTTTGCATGAAAATCATATGTAAATCCTGCCTGATAATCCTGCTCCGGCGTTACTTCATATTGATTGTCTTCTAGTGCGGTTACATGAAAGGATGTTGGCAAATCGCCCAATGCGGAATCAATTTCCAAGTAATCCATCCAGTTTTCATCTGTAATTTCCTCCTCGGAACGAATCACAATGGGTTCTTTTGCATCGCAGTCCGCCACATATGCCGTATCCTGTTTGGTAACCCCCTGTTCCGGCTCTTCATAAGCTGCATATAGAACCGTGTTTTCCTCGAACGGGTCTTCTGAATGAAACGGTTCGGTACAATCCCCATCATAAAACCAGCCCGTAAAATTTTGGTCTTGCTTGCTGGCACAGGGAACAGCAGTCAACACCGAACCCTTTTTCAATGTCACTGCTTCGACGGTTTCACCGCCGTTCGTGTTGAACGATACGGTGACTCGATTTTGTACGTCCCAATACCACTTCACGCCAATGCCTGCTGCAAGAGCATTGCTGCTGTGATGAAAATAACGGTTTTCTTCTTGTTCTGCCGGACTTTTACCGGTGTTGGATCTGCTGCCATAAGATACCCTCCTTCATATGTTGTCAGATCGTTGGCGGATGACGGATGAAATATGTTTCATTCCCGTTTTCCCTTAATATTCAATCGCAGGGTCAACGGTAAAATGAGATCTTAATTTTGCGGTGAGCGACTGAATCGCCCCTTCTGCAATGGTTCTCAAATCCATTTGCAGGACAATGCCAATTGCTTTCTTTTGTTCTTCCAGCGGTACACGATAAGACGTGAGCGACATCTCTAAAAACCGCTGAATTTTCTTTTCCAGTGTAAAATATAAATCGCAGGGAACCACCATATAGCCCCGCATCATACCGCTGCTGCCAATCACTCGTTCGTAAAAATCCGATTCAGAATTAGATTCCGGAAAATACTGTCCAAATAATTTCTGAACTTCCATTGCTGTATGATGAATGATATAATTTAACGATCCCTCTGCACTGTATGCCTCTACATAAATACTGCGGAGTGTTTCTTTCATTTCTATCACTGCCAGCTGAATAGATGTTTCCACTGCATAAATCAATGCTGGAAACGCCTTATCTCCTAAAAATTGATTTGCCATATCGAACTGATTTTGAAACATATATTTGACATATTCCAACAACAATGCATCTTTGGTCGGAAAAATATTAAAAAAAGAACTATGAGCAACATTTGCCGCTGTTAAAATGTCTTTGATGGTCGTGTCATAATATCCCTTCTCCAGAAACAAGGGCACGCACGCTTCCATGATTTTCATCTTTGCTGCCCGGCTATCATATCGCTTTGCCAAAAAGCATCCTTCTTTCTTAGATTGAAATTTAAACCGTAAATTGTATCTTGGTACAATCTTATCATATTTTCAAATGATTGTCAATCATTTCTCACAGTTTCATCATTTTAAACAGAACAATCGCCAGCAATCTGGTCATTATCACAATTTTTATCATAAAAAAACAATTTAACTGCCACGAAAGCATCATTTATCCTTTTCATCTCGACAGAGATTCTGATGATGTTGACAATGGCATCCATTCTTGCAGTCGGTTTCTCTCTTTTGAAATTATGTATACTGTTTCTCAACTATTTTTATTTCCAATTCTAAAAAACA
>OGQR01001208.1_pt1 | contig 18443 bp, 14 predicted proteins | sample 1553271 | NCBI WGS metagenome assembly OGQR01 (sample SAMEA2579970, study PRJEB22360) | human gut metagenome | biome: human gut; feature: human-associated habitat; material: faeces | place: Denmark | collected 2008/2010 | reverse complement strand
AAATTTATATTTTTTCAATTGTCTACTTGATGGGGAGCGGTTCATTTCCCGACAGCCCCTTGCAAGTTAAGCTTTGTTATTTTTTTTTGATGAAGGCTTTTTCATTTGCTGATGCTGGAAGGTCTGGAGTTGTTCCCTTTGGAACCAGACGAACCTCAATTGCCTCGAGACGTTTTGCGTATCCTTCTGTTCCTGAAGATTCTCCATTCTTAGCCCATGCAAGCCATCCATAATCCTGAGCATGAACTCTGTAGTATACATCATAGTTCTTTGCTACATCACCAGACAGTTGGATCTGAATTGCTTCCAGACGTTTACACTGTCCAGTTGTTCCGGATAATGATCCGTTAGATGCCCAATTCTTCTCCCATCCAATATCCTGAACGTGAGATCTGTACTGGATTGAGCTGTTCACTGAAGACGGGAGTTTCATACGGATAGATTCCATACGTTTGCACTCGCCTTCTGTACCTGCCATAGCACCGTCATATACATATGCCTGTGTACCATAGTCCTGTACATGTGTCTGGTATCCGACCAGTCTTGCTTTCATAGCTTCTTTGATAGTACCAATAAGTTCTGGTGCTTTGTCCCCTTTGGTAACCAGCTGAATCCTGATTGCTTCAAGACGGTATCCGTAACCAGCTGTTCCTGCTTCTTCGCCATTCTTAGCCCATCCGAGCCATCCGAAGTTCTCGGCATGTACGCTGTAGTATACGTCATAATTCTTTTCAACTTCACCAGTCAGTTTGATCTGGATTGCTTCCAGACGTTTACACTGTCCTTCTGTACCGGATTTTGCTCCGTCTTTACTCCAGTTCTTTTCCCAACCGATGTCCTGAATATGTGTACGATATTCGATAGATCCAGAAACATCATCTGGTAACTTGATCTGGATTGCTTCCAGACGTTTACACTGTCCTTCTGTACCAGACGTTTGTCCGTCTTTCTTCCAGTCTTTTTCCCAGCCATAATCCTGACCGTGAACTATGTAAGATACGGACATTTTTGTACTCTTTGTAGCTGTAGCTGTAAATTCCTTACCAGTTTCATCTGTGTATTTAGCAGTTGCTTTGTAGATGATCTGACTGTTCTTGTCTTCTTTAACAACATCTGCAGTTACGTCATGAGAATCTTTACAACGGCTGCATACGAATGTTGCAACAGCTGTATATCCTTTTTCTTTATCAGCTGTCCATTTCCATCCGTCTTTTTCTGAGACTTTGTAGTCATGACCGAGAGCTGCTACTTCTTCTGTCTTAGTACCTGTGTAATCTTTGCCTTCAAATGTAACTTTAGCTGTGTAAGTAATCTTACCTGCCTCTGTACATGTTGCGCCATCAGATTTCTCAGTTACTTTTGCATCAACTGTTTCTACATGTTTCTCATCATTTGCACATGTAAATGTTGCTGTTGCTGTGTAAGTGTTGTTCTCACCCTTTGTCCAGTTCCATGTTGGCTCACCATACTTATGTTCAAGGGCTGCCAATTCAACTTCATATGTATCTGTTAATGTACCAATTTCTGTCTTACCTTCAGCATCCTTTACTGTTGCTGTTGCTGTATAGACATCTTTACCTTTTTCTGTACATGTTGCAGCTACAGATTTCTCTGTATCTTTAACTGCATCAGCAACTGTAATCTGCTCTGCTTTAGGTTCATCATCACATACAGAACACTTAACACCTGTTACAGATACTGTATATCCAGTTACATTGCCGTTGTCATCTTTTACTGGTTCCCATGCCCATGTACCTGTGTACTGGTGCTGACCTGCGTCAGATGTCTTCTTATCAGATGCAGTATATCTGTAACCATCATCTGTCTTACCTGTTGCTTTGTAAGTAGATGTTACACCCTGATCACATGTACCAGTGTGACTAACAAGTTTAGCCGTTGCAGTTACTTTTTCTGCAAGAGCTTTCTCAATAGAATCTCTGTTAGCTTTGTTTGTTGCATTTTCATCTGATTCAAGGAGACAATCCAGTTTATTGATCTGATTTGCACAAGTTTCACATTTCAGATTCTGGAATGTAACGCTTGTGTGATCATCGCTCCACTCAGCATCTGTTGCTGTGTAAGCATGTCCTTCTGCTGCGTTCTTCTGAGCTTCATCCCAGATAGCTTTTCTTTTCTCGTATGTAGAATTAGCCTGTTCATATTTGGACTTAACAGGTTCTGTAATACAAGCACCGCACTCTGGGCAAACATAGTTGTCTGCTTCATTCCAATTGCCATTATCATCTTTTGTATAATATGTTTCATGGAACTTGATGTAATGATGCTCGTGTGCTGTACCTTCTTCTTCAACACGTGTACCGTCTTTAATCAGGCCGCAGTCAGAACAACGTTCTTCTGTAAATGCGTTGCGTCCGCATGTTGCAGGTACAGAAACTGTCTTATAGTTATGAGAATCACCTGTCAAAGTCTTCAAATCAACTGTATCAACAAAGTTTGCAGACCACATGAACTCGTCATTATCATTGCTCTGACTGCCCATGAACTGCTGATACTTCTTGTAGTTTGTATAAGTCGGATTGTAATCTGTCTCTTCGAATTCATAACCGTAGCTGGAATGGTCAAGCAGTTTGCTCTTACCTGAAATGAACGCGAAGTTTGTACCGATTGAAACAACCAGTTTGTCACCCTTCACAGTCAGACCTGCGATTGGATGATTTGTGACAGTGAAATCTGCACTCTTTTCATCTGTTGTTGTAAACGCCATACCGCCAAACAACTTTGTATTATCACGTTTTGCAGATACTGTATTGTATTCCTTCACAACGGCTACTGCACCGTCTGCAGGATTGTAGGAAACGATATCGTTGGATACGTTGAAGTAAATCTTACCATCTGTATACAGTGCTGCTGTCAGACCGATGGATGGGTAAATGCTCTGTTCATCCACAAACTGTGCATACAGTTTGGTCAGAAGATCATTCTTCTCCATCTTACCGTCTTTGTTCAGAACGCTTACAAATGTATCGTCATCATCGTCGTTTTCCTTGTCTGTGAAATTAATCAGTGTCTCATAATCGCTGTCGCCATCGCCTGTATCCTTATTTGTCAGTTTATGACGAACAATCTTGTACTCTGCAGCCTTCTGGCTCTGATTCATGCTTGTACTGTTTACTCTGTCAAACAAGTCTGTAGAATCATACATGTAGTACGCATAACCGTCTGCATAGTAAACATTACTTGCGGCACGCGCCATCCATGCTTTTTCATATGTTGTATCTGTTGCTTCATTCTGATAAAGTGATCTTAAAACACTAAAGTTATCCTGATACAATTTTCTTGCATCTGTATCGCTGAACAGGAAGAAGACATGGTTCATATCACCATCTGTCTCGACACGGTCACGACTCATAACTTCTGTGTAGACATCTGTATAACAAGGGTCTACATAGTACCACTGACCATCCACCTTGACTGCATTCCAGTAATGGTCGGAACCGAAGTCTTCCTGTTCTTCGCCATACATTGTAACGTTGGACTGGAAGGAAATTCTTACAAGGTCAACTGTGTAGCCTGCATTGATATCCAGTGTCTTACCATCTGAACCATAGTACAGTTCTTTGGCTGTCTTCCAGTTATCACATACTTCAGATGTAGATCCATCACCTGCTGTCACTGTTTTCTTACTGTCATACGCATCTGTCTTATCAGGATCAATCAGATAGATATCTTTATCCAGGCACTGCACAAGATATGAAAAAGCTTTGGAGTAACCCAGACATACAGATGTACCCATACCGAATGCACCAAACTGAGTACCTTCCCAATAGTTGATGACACCAGTTGTCATACCGGTTGCAGCCTGCTTCGCATAGATTGGAATCGCCTGCTTAAAGCTTGTTTCCTTCGTTCCATCACCGTTCATATCCAATGCCGGATCATCGCTATCTAACTGCTGCTGAGTAAGCTGCTCAACAGTCTTCGTAACGCCTTCAACCTTAACGCCTTTTTCTTCAGCATTTTTGATAAATTTATCTGCTTCCTGCTTCAATGGTTCTGCTGCGTCTGGAAGGTTTTTTTTCACAAATGCTTCCGGATCCTTCTCGATAGCTTCTTTATTAGCTTCTACATATGCATTCGCATCTTCCTCAGACTGTCCAGCCTTCACCAAAGTCTGAGCAATAGCGTTTTTATAAAATTTTACAAGCAACTCCTGCTTAATGCCTGCATAAATCTGATCATGGAAATTCTGTTTGATCTGTGGTTCGTAAACCTTATAGATCTCATCGTAAACTTCACCCTCATGCTCCTGCTTCTGAGGATCCTTTGCAATCATCGGCTTGTCATCATTTGATTCCTTACCGGAGTTCATGATGTAGGACATATCAAATGTATTGTTATGGGCCAACCAGTCATTCAGAACAAGCAGCTTCTGTGCCTTTGTCTGTGCACCTGATGCTGTAACTGCAGCAAGAGCTTCATCTCTTGCATTTGTTACATCTGGACCATAATACTTAATACCTAACTTATCACCATATGTGAAAGTAAAGATCATACCTGTCAGGTCATCGTAGCTCACCTTGCCATCTCTGATATCCTGAACAGATTTGCCGTCTAAGGCAAGCATCTGACCAAGGATACCAAGACCATCTGTATCATCGTTGAAATCCAGAAAGAATGGATTCTGAACACCGAGTACATTAGCATTGGCTGACCACTGATTCAGATACTGCTGATACATACCAACAACTGTATTAATCTGGTCTTCTGTCAGCTTCTTGGTTTCAGCCTGTTCATCTGCTTCATACAGGTCTGCTGTGCTGATATTAGATTCATTGGATTCTGTGCCGGCTTCTCCGCCAACCATTTCGAGATCCCCCAATGCTTCACGCAGGCTCTGGATTGCAGGATCTTCTTCATCAATCTCCACGTCCTTTGTCAACTGTTCTGCAACAGCTGCATTGGCACCCTCGAACTGGATGACTGGTGTCTGTATTGTAATACCTGAAATAGTTACTTTATTTTCATCAGTATCTGTGTTTGAAGAATCAGTAGTTGCTTCTGTTGCATCATCTTCTGTCACAGAATCTTCTGTTGCTGGATCTTCTGTTGCTGGATCTTCTGCCTCATTTGTATTGGTGTTATCCTGCACGGCTTCTGTAGTATTTTCCTGCACTGCTGGTGTTTCTTCATGTGCAGGCTCTGCAAGAACTCTTGAAGGCACTACACTGAATACCATTATAGTAGAGAGGAATAAACTCAAAAGCATTTTACTTCTCTTTTTCATAATGTCTACCCTTCCTTTCGTGTTTGTATTAGATAATTCATATTATGTTTTTTGTTTGCCCCCACCTCATTTCCATTGTATTTTATTTATACTCCACCCTCTATTATATGCTACTGTAATTCGTATTTTGCATATATTTTTGCATATAATATAGTAATTAGGTATTTACTTTAATATATCACTGCTAACTGTTTTGTTCAAGACATACTGACGTTTTTTAGCACAAAAACACATCGAAAAGTCTGGTTTTCAGGTTTCTGGCATGTATAAACGTAATAAAGAAATTCCCCCGTATCTTATGATTTGTTAAAATACGGGGAATCATCAAGTTTTTTCTTACTTATTTATATAGAATTTACATATTGATGCGACAGAGGAGTCTTTTTTAGTTCAGTTCCTCAAGAATTGCTGCTGTGAGTTCTTTTCTGTTTGTCTTGAAGTGGAAATACGGTCTTTCCTTGATTACGCGGATGTCTACCGGATATTCATATTCTTCCAGTGCATCTGCAAGACCTGCTTTTACTTCATCCAGACTCTTTGTTTCATCAAGGATTACAAAGAAATATGGAAGGAAATATCCTTCATGATCCTGATCTGGTACAAAGCAGAAGAATCCATCTTCTACACCAGCTACACGTACTGCTTTTGTCTCCATTCTCATCATGTAAAGTTCTCCGCCACCGAAACGCTTTGTTGTTCCACGTCCAAGAATGTATACAATTCCGTGTTCATTGATGTAAGCTTTATCTCCCGTATGTAACCAGCAGTTCCCATCTGGATGATTGATCAGTGTTCTTTCAGTAAGTTCATCACCTCTCCATCCCGCATAGTGGAGCATCATAGCAGGACCCGTCATACATAATTCTCCGATTTCTCCATAATTCAGTTCTTCCAGATCCTCTGAGAATACTGCCATAGTTGTTGCCGGCATTGGCATTCCAACGCATCCGTCTACCAGCGGGAACATCGGATTTGGAAGTGTAAAGTTTGAACATCCTTCACTCTGACCATATCCGGCACTTAAAGTTGCTTTAACATTATGCTTATGGAAGAATGCTTCTACTTCTTGTGTTTTCCTTTCGTTCATTGCTTCAGCTCCGGTTCCGATACTTCTTAGATGAGACATATCGTAATCTTCCGGAATTCTGTCACTCTTCATAAGCATTTCACAGAACATTGGAATCAGTGCCCAGAAGTTTGGCTTCTGCTCCATAAATGCGATATCAATATCTTCCAGCGGACAGAATGGATCAAGTACCATAATCAGTCCTGCTGACAATGGGAAGATTGCCATTGATACAGTTACTGCAATCAGTGCAGGTGGTAAGATTGGCAGCCACCATTTTTCCGGTACATCTGACGGCGGAATAAAGATGGACATCTGGAATGCAGTTGCTACTATATTAGAAGAAGAATGAATAACTAATTTAGAGATTCCTGTGGATCCGCTTGTATATGCGCCAAATACTGGTCTGTTCACATCTTCTTGTGCCATATAGTCTTCTGTATAATCTTTCCCAAGTGCCAGGAACTCGTCCCATGTAAGATCTCCTTCTGTTGTCTCTATCGCACCGGTATATCTGGATGCAATTTCTTTTTCAACATAGTCCGGGACAGATTTTCTATCTGCATAATCATATGGAGAAACCTTAATTACACGCTTCATTGGTGTCGTTGCACGGAACAGATCTTCATCTGACTTTGATGTATAATCCATGACAAATGCTGTCTCTGATTTTGATTTTCTGATTGCAAAACATAATTCTTCTGGAATGTCATCTCTGCAGATAATTGCAGCTCCGATTCTTTCTGCTGCGATCAGAAGGATAAAATGTGCCGGAACACTTTGCAGAAATACAGGAATTCTGTTTCCTTCACCAAATCCAAGTATCTTTAAAGATTTTGCTGCTTTATCAACTTCTCCCCAGAATTCTTTCCATGTAATTTTGTTTCCGTAATATTCAAATGCAATTTTATTTTCGTCTGGATTTTTTGCTCTTAAAAACGTTTCAACAGTTATTGTTGGCACTTCAACGTTGCGCAGTGCTTCTGGATAAAACTGTAACCATGGTTTATCAACGCTCGCTTTTCCAGTTAATGTTGCTCCTGTATTTTCCATAATTATTTACTTCCTTTTCCGATTATTTATTTGTTTTATAATGACGATTCGTATTCTATCATGGATATTTTTCCTTTTCAATAGAAGTGGTGAATTTGGCATATTGAATCAAACAAATCAACTAATTCATTTTTTTCAGGATTTCATTCAATAGGAAATTTTTTGTATAAAAGTTCTTGTTTTCTTATTTTGTATGCAGTACACTAAAATTATGATAGAAGAGAGGGGCTTTTGGTTATTATGAAAGAAAAAAACAGATTCAGTGTTCTGTTAGAGCATCTGACATCTATGGCCAATTTAAAAAATTATGTACTTGCCAAAGCTGTGCAGTATGATGAATCTTATATAAGCAAATGGATTAGTGGAAAATCACTTCCAACAGAAAAAAATCACGAAATTATTTTGCAGAATATCAGCCAGTGTATTGTTGAGGCTCTGACTGATGATAACCGGGACACTTTTTTAGAAGAATATCAAATTTCTGACGTTTCGAATCTTCAGAAAGCGATTTACGATCATCTCGAATCTGAATATACATATGTAAAAGAACTTCAGGTAACAACTGGTTCTAAAGTGGCTACTACAAATTTCATATTATCCGGAACTTACACTGGATCAGTTTATCTTTAAAATGAAACATCCATCACTCCGTAAAGTACAGTCGCTAAATATTAATGCTATGGTAGATATTCTGAATGTAGACACGAATTATCAGCTTTTAATTGCTGAATTTAACAGCATGCACAATGACATAGGACTTGTGCTTCCAGGAGTTCATTTTTCTTTAATGATTGATTTGGAATCGTCTTCAGATAATCCGGTTTATACGGCTGGTTTCCTGATGAATTTGCTTTCAAATCTTTCGAATATTGATTTTAATCTTTATTGCGGAACACAGGCACAGAAAAAAATGGTTTTTGCGATTAAAGATATTTATTCGCTTTCAGGTATGTTAGTTGATCAGAACCATTGTCTTGCTGTTACAACAATTGAAGATTCGTCTCTTTCAACGGAACTTTATTACAAATTAAAATTACTTTGCAGCAAAGAAACATTGCTTATTCGACGGACATCTATTCCTGAAATGATTCGTACTTACGAATATGAGCATTCACTGTTTGCCCGGAATTCTTCTTGTCTGCTTGGACATTTTACAGAACATTTTCTTCCAACTGATTTACATAATGAGCTGCTTGATAAGTATGGCTCTTTTATAGGAAAGACATACAGACCTGTACTTCAAAAAATGCATTCTCTGGTATCGCAGATACTTGCTGTTACACCGATAAGAGCACTGATTTATGCTTCTGCATTTACAGATTTTACAGTTACTGGCGAATTGGATTTCTATGGTTATCGAATTCAGCTTTCGCCGGAACAGCGTCTTCATTTTTTTAAGCATATGAAACATCTGCATGAAATTTCAAATGCGCTTCAGATTAAGATTTTGCCGAATGGTTTGCTGTCTGATTACCAGCATATCCCAAGACCGACACTGTTTTTTGCAGATGAGTTTTCTTATTTGCGTTTTAGGAGAAATACACCGTATTACAATATCTGTATTCCGAACAAAATTAGTTTGAATCGAATTTTTTCGGCCTTTTACGATACCGTTTGGGAGTTTGAATCCTGTATTGCACCGGATGCATATCTTACTCATGCAATCCATTCTGTAGAAATTTTGCAATCAGATGCTTCAGGTGATGTGCACAATTAAGAGAAGTCAAGTGGGCTGTTGCAAAATAGATGAGTAATCATCTATGGAGCAATAGCTCCATTTTTATGTCCAAAAGCAGAAAACGGACTCCGAAGAGCCCGCAATCCATGGTATAATTAAGTATGACCAAATACATAAAATACCATAAAAAATATACCGAAATCGGCGAGCCTTATCAACTGGTTTTGCCATTAAATTTGGAAGGTCTGGTTCCTGATGATGATTCTGTCCGACTGCTGAGCCACGAATTGGAGGAAATAGATTACAGTTTACTGTATCAGGCGTACTCTACCAAAGGCAGAAATCCGGCAGTGGACCCAAAGACCATGTTCAAGATCCTGACCTATGCTTATTCCCAAAATATTTATTCTTGCAGAAAGATTGAAACCGCTTGTAAACGTGATATTAACTTTATGTAGCTGCTTGCTGGTCAGAAAGCACCGGATCACAGCACGATTGCAAGGTTCCGTACTGGATTTTTGGCAGACACCTGCGAAGCCCTGTTTTATCAGATGGTACGTCGCTTGGAACGAATGGGAAGAAAATATGTTTCTGAAAATACAGGAGGCGGTCACCCTACTGAACCAAGAGTACCTACAGGCTGTCCGTATAAAGAACGATGTTCCCGTGCTAAAGGGAATAAACGTCTGTACATCTCCAAAAGTTTCTTAGAGAAGCGTCAGGAATCCTATGAAAATATCCTGAGTGAAAAGGGGATCTTATACCGGATGAATCGCTCGATATGATGCTGGGATCCTTTCAATTACTACTGGGGATGCCGAAATTTGCTATTCGTGCGACAGCCTCTTTTCTCTTTCAGGCTGCCTGTAACCGTATTTTTTCAGAAACGGTACGGTTTCTGGCATTATTTTCCATATTTTCGCGGCTGGTCGGAAATACCTGCGAGGTAATCGAGACTGCAGTCGTACGTCTTTGCCAGCAGCATCAGCGAGTCCAACGGGATCTCACGAATGCCTTTCTCATACCGGTTGTAGGTGTCCAGATGGCTGAAAATCTTCCGCGCCGGCGTTTCTTCTATTTTTCTGTACATGAATGAACTTCTTTTTCCTGTTCTGCTTCTTCTGCGGCCACGGCTGCAGCAGATGATCGTCTTTTTCGTCCGATCAATCGCATCGCTGGTCTCAATTTCTTCTGTCTTCATCGCAAGCGCCCCCGGAATGGCTCCGTGGGAAATCTCTACTGCGTCGCGGATATCCACGATCTGATAGCTCGACGGATCGAGTTCTTTTAATTCTTTTATTGAAATACTGGTACTCATGTAAATTTTCCTTTTCTTTCTTCTTTTGATTTACTTTTTGCGGATGTCTGCCATCGTATTCATCAACAGTTCCCGTTTCCAGAACACCAGGCCTGCACTTGCGAACAGAATCGCATACCGCAGGATCCTGTATGGGAACAGCAGATTGCAGATTACGCTTACTCCAATCAGAAATGCGGAACTTGCCAGCAGAAATCCGGCATCCATCAGGTTTTCCTCAATGCCTTCTGCCACCAGAATCCGTTTGCTCACCACATAGTGTCCAACCGAATACAGAATATAGCATGCCAGCGTCGTGTAACCGGCTGCAACATAACCGAAAATACGGATAAAAATAAAGTTCAGCACTACGTTGGCTACCGCTGCCGCCCGTGCCTGAATCGAAAGAGAGCGGTATTTTGAAGTAATGTTCATGAAAGAACTCCCTGCTTTCAAATTATTTGCGAGTTTTTGACGATTCAGAGCCATGCGAAATGGAAGAAAAATTGCGAATCATGGTTACATGAATGAGCTATTTTTGTGGAATTTCATATAGCGAGAAGCAACATCGAGATGCAGCGTAAGCGGAATCAAGATGGGGTTCTGAATCGTTATGTGTATTTTATGATACCAGCTCTTACATAAAGGTTAGTTTTTATCTGTCTGCGGAGTTTTCTTACATTCCAGTTGCATTTCATACACTCTGTTTCGTAAAAAAATCGTTCAAACGCATCATTTAATACCATAATTTCTCGAATATGTGAAAAAGACAAGTTATTAACTAAAACATCTGGATCTGTTACAAATTCGTTCGACACTGTCGAACTTTTTCCAAAATCTGGTAATTTAAATTCGCTCGACACTGTCGAACCAATTTGAGGATATACTTTATAAAACTGTCTACAAGCCTTAAAAAGCGTATAATTCATTCCTTTTTGATCAATTTGCTTTTCCAGATTTTTCAAAAGATGAGAACCATATTCTGCTCTGTCGCTGCCATCTTGTTCGTATTCAACTATATAATAACCAATCGCCCAATTGCGCAATGTCATGAGCTGATTTACAGCACTTTTTGCTGCTGAACTTGCTTTATCATTTATTTGCTTAATACTATCTGCAAGCAGTTCAAATTCCATTGCATTACCTCCAATACATTGTCCTAAGACTGTTATAAATTCGCATAGACACAGTATACCACAGCTCCTGTGTCTATGCGATTTCTTTGGCCAACTTGACCAAAAGTTCTCTCATATGTTGACAGCAGGCACCCGTAGCCGTGCTTTTCAGCACGAAGAAAGGCCCTGACTCTCCAAAATCATTATCTGGAAAATCAGAGCCTTCCGGCTTGGAAATAGCCTAGCACGGCTACCCCTACAGTAAACATATGCAATTACTCAAAATACTAATAATTATGGTAAAATACTAAAAAGGCTCACCAGAACACACACAATATTCTCTAGTGAACCTTTTTATTCAATAAGCTCAAATCTAGTTTAGTGCACGCACCGCCCTAGTAAAAACCTCTAACGATTTTTGTTCTATGAAAGGTATTCTACTCTTTCCCAACACTCTTGTCAACCATCTACTGCAAAAAATTTGTATGCTTAGGATTTTTATTCTTCCATCCTCATCACAAAATAGATGACAAATTTCTTCCATTTTTCTATTTCTGGCTTTTTTTGTTGCCGATACCTTCATAACATCGTTATACACAAAAAGTAATGTTACAAAGTCATGAATAACCGGATTTTTCATCATAGCATCCCTGTTATCCAACTCCCGAAATTCAGGTATCTTTCCGAGTATATTTGCCAGCTTTTTTGTTTTACTGAACTTTTTAAGACTATTAGGTTTCCTTAGCGTACTTAGAATACAATTATTATGTGCTGCCGCATTTCTTATAAACTTGATAGATTTTAAATAATCAGAATAGTTGAATGATGGATACATTTGGTAATACAATTCGTACAATTCCATAAAATTTCCAAAAGAGAACAATTCAACAATATTCCATACAGCTAATTTCTTCGGCTCTTTATACTCATCCAAATGCTTCTCTGCCAAATCCGAACAAAATGAGTATTTATCTGCTTTACTCTGAATATCCGCCTCTGCATTTGGATGGTACTGCAGAAATAGCCTTACTATATTATACCCGTCTTCTTTCGGATTATCACTCAAATCATTCATTAATCGTACTTTTAAGTAATGTTCTACATCTATTAAACTATTATACGCCTACCATCGACACAATACAACAACTGATTGTACCTTGTTTTCTACGTCTCCGTTTTATATATAAACTATGCATTTATGACCAAAGTGATAATGTCAATTCGAAATCACTATTTTCAAGCCAAGCAACTTACTGTTTGCCAAACTTTTTCTATTACTTTTTTCACCATCACATTTACAATTCGTGAATTACTCACCTTTATAAGGTTCTTCATTATTATCCCTTGTAATTTTTGAACTTCCACTGTCATCCTTTGCTCTATAAAAATATTCCTGTCCATTTAGTTTAAATTGACCATCATAATTCTGCATCGTTTGGCGTAAAATTGGCGTATTTTTGTAATTTTACAAATTTCCACCAATAAGGTACATCTCGTTTTTAGTACAGCTTTGCACCTGCTGGAATGTGGTTATCAACCATAAGAAGATGAAGTTCTTCATCCTCTGAATCCTTAAGATTGTTTACTGCTGAAAGTAACATACCGCAAGATTCAATTCCCATCATCTTTCTTGGTGGAAGATTTGTGATGGCAATAAGTGTCTTTCCAACAAGCTCTTCTGGCTCATAATAAGCATGGATTCCGCTTAAAATAGTGCGGTCTGTGCCTGTTCCGTCATCTAAAGTAAACTGTAATAATTTCTTTGACTTAGGAACTGCTACACACTCTTTTACCTTAACAGCTCTGAAATCTGACTTGCTGAATGTATCAAAGTCTACTTCTTCCTCAAATAAAGGTTCAATCTTTACATTAGAGAAATCAATCTTCTCCGGCTCAGCTTTTACCTCTTCTGAAGGCTTAGAACTTACGCCATTTTCATCCTTTACGCCACCAATGCTCTTCATTGTCGGGAATTTTTTTGATTGCTAAGCTAACTCTTGTATATCCTTGCAAACCCTTGGAAAATGGGCTTTCCCGAATTCTATATACTTGGATACTCTTGGACGTTTTTTTGACTTTTGTGTGTCCAAAAGATGTCATTCGCCTTAAAATACGTCTTTTTATTTTAAGACATGTACTGCCGTGTCAAACACTACAATACTAGATGAGTATATCATATTTACATAGCTTAATTGCGGTCTATTTAGCTTGTTTCTTGACTACTCAGGAAAAATATTTCTACCCTCGCCCCACCTGTATTTTCAGAATTTGAAAGTTTAATACCTCCACCATATTTTTCAGCCACAGTTTTTGCAAAAAATAGTCCCATCCCATAATGGGCTTCGCCATTTCTACTTGTGTCATCCATAAAAAACTGCTCTGTGCCATGCAATAATGCTTCTTTTGTAAATCCTGATCCGCTATCCTCCACAATGAATGTCAGCCGGCCATCCTGCTCCTTTGCGTCAATATAAATGATTCCATTTTCTTTTGTATGCTCCACTGCATTCTGAATCACATTCATTACGGCTCGGAACATTGGATCATAAGCAATCGTTACCTTTTTATCACTTTGTTCCGCCTTCCAATCTATCTTCTGGTGATAGATTTCTACCAGTCCGAGTGCCTGTTCCTTTATATCTGCGAAAAAATCTTCTAACCTCACCGTTGTATAGGTAACATCACTGCAATTCCATGATTTTGTGACATCTATCAACTGTTTTACATAACTTTGTATCTGTGTTGTGCCGTTCAAAACATAAGTGATATTATTCTTCTGTTCTGTGGTCAGTTCAGTCTCTGAAAGTAGTTCTGCATTTCCCCGTACAATCGTAAGAGGTGTTTTAATATCATGCGCCAAAGCAGACATCTGCTGTTTCTTTTCCTGCTCTGTTTTCCACTGCTTTTCTAAAGATTCTCGCAATGCATCTCGCATATCATCGATTGCCGATAAACAGTCATCAAACTCTTTGATACCGGAACAGGATGTCTCATATTCCAGATTTTGATCCTTTATTTGTCCGATTGCGTCTAATACAGGCTGCATCTGCTTTTTGATTCTTTTTCCAAAACGTATGGACGGAATGATGATAATCGCTACCGCTCCAATCACAGACATAATAATCATCACATTCTGTGGTCCTATAAAATGCTCCCTCAAAAAAGCTGAATGATATTGAGGTGTCAGGCGATATTGCAATACAACATATTCATTTTCCCTTACAATTACTTTATAAAAATATTTCCCGGATGCGTTTCCGTACTTTGCAACATTCCATGCTATCTGTTCGTATTGTTCTGACAGATCTCCACCTATTTTCTCTCCATTCTCTGAAAAGATTACATAATCACAAAGTGCGGGAATCATCTCAGCAGTCACTTTATCTGCACGTAGAATCGTATCATATGCTTCATTAATCTTTTGCTCTGCATAATTTGCCGGATAAATACAGCCCACACTAATCAAAAGGTACAGCAGCAGATAAGCAACAATCACCAAACCAACTAATGATCCAAGCATGACCAGTACATATCTCATAAAAATCCTGCTGAGTGCATTGCTTCTCTTTACTCTTCCCATTTATATCCAATCCCCCAGACTGTTTTTATCGGTGTATAATCATAATCCGCAAATTTTGCTCTTATATTTTTGATATGCGTGATTATAGTACTGTCATTACTCTCATTGTCAAAGCCAAAGACCGCTTCCAATATCTGTTCCTTCGAGAAAACCTGTCCTCTGTTTTTAGCCAGAAATTCACAGATTTCGTACTCCGCTTTCGTAAGAGGAAGTTCCTTATCATCAACCAATAGTTTCTTTTGAGATATTTGAATACAGACCCTCCCCAAAACCATCCGGACAGAATGTTCCCTGTGCTCTCTTCTAAGATGTGCATTGATCCTTGCCCGAAGTTCCATCACTCCAAATGGCTTTGAAATATAATCATCTGCTCCTAAAGAAAGTCCGTTTACCAGACTGTTTTCCTCCGTTTTTGCCGTAAGAAACAAAATCGGACAATCCACAAGTATCCTAATTCTTTTGCATAATTCGAAGCCATCAATTCCAGGCATCATAATGTCCAGTAAAATCAGGTCATAACGATGTAATTCTTCCATATTAATTTTTAGTGGATTACTTACTTTGGTAACCAGATGTCCATCCTTATTCAAAATGCTTTCTATCATTTCCAAAATTGCCGGTTCATCATCAACTGCCAGTATTTTTGCCATAGTTTCCCTCGATTCTATTCCGATATTCTGTTTCCTTCCCAGTGGTTTACCCACCAAAAATAGTATACCATACTAATCCCTGTAAATATTAAGCAACCTGGTATGAATGACAACCATTCACCTACACTAGTTTCTCCCAATACAGATTGCAGATAAGTATATGGTACTCTACCCGTCCAGCAGACAAATACATATTTCCACACATAATCTCCAAGTCCGGTAAGCATCAATGCACTAATTAGTCCTGATATAATCCCTGCTCCAATGGATACCCCTTTTCCAAACTGAAAAGCCAGAATCAGCTGCCACAGATAAAGTGGAACACTGCTTCCCCACAGCAGCAATGCTGCAAATATACATCCTTTCATGATTTCGATATCGCTTGATGCGATTCTTCCAAATCCAATTCCGAATATGATTGCTGTCAATAGGATAGAGCACAGACACAAAACCAGTAGCATCAACAGTTTCGATAAAAATGCTGCAGGTTTATCCGGTAAAGACAACAGATTTTGAAAATCACCTGCATTTTGTTCCTGTTCCATCACACTTGCTGTAAAAATTCCAATAAGTACCGGAAGTCCTGCTCCTATTGCCTGATAAAATGCAATCACTTTCATATTTTCATTCCATGGTGAAAAAAAGTAATATATTAAAAATATAACGCTGGTTATAATCGGAATCAGTAAGTGTGCCAGAATCACAGATGTTCCTTTCATCTTTCGCAAGTCTGCATTAAGAGATCTTCCAATCATCTTATTTCACCTCTCTTCTCTCAAACCATTTCAAAAACAGAACCGTTACAAAAACAAACCAGATGATTGAGAGACACATTCCCGGAACAATGACTCCCGTATCCAAAAGAGGATTCCCTGCTTCTGCGGCAAGTCCATTTGGTAAAACATGAAGCAACGGGCACATCATTCGCATAGGGATTGCAGAAACAAGTACATACCAGATTCTGGTTTGTGATATTACCACACCGCTGACGGTAATAAATAGGCAGACGAACAGGTTTACAATCATTCCAAATCGTTCACTTAAAAATAAAGCTACCGGAATCTCCCATAACTCAGAAACCGTCAGAAACAATACTGCAATCAACGCTCCTCCAACTGGAACATGTGTCGTTAGAAGAAAGCCTCCAAGCGTTGCTCCTGCAAACACAATCACATTAGAAAACAAAATCATGTACCCAATATAAATAATTTTCCCCAGCAACAATTTTCTTCTGTCTGTGGGAATAGTCATTAAATGATAGTATTTTATCTTTTTCTCCTGCGCCACAGAAAGATAACAAAATAGAGCAATCATCCCCGGCAGCAAAAGTGTATACCACCAGTTCCAAACACTTTCTGCATAAGCATTTGTCATCCCAAGAGTAAATATAAATGCCATGACAAATGTAAGAAGAGGAAATCCCCAGATAAACTTTTTTCGCATGGTTCTTTTGGCTTTTTGATGTTCTGCTTTTATAATATTAACCATGGATTTCACCTGCTTTCTGGTTTTTTCTTACCACATTCATAAACAAATCTTCAAGATTATCTCCCTGCTTTAATGCTCCTTCGTATCCTAAGATTCCACCTGAAATAATCCCGACTTTATCTGCAAGTAACTGTACCTCTGAGAGAATATGACTGGAGAGAATTACAGTGATTCCCTGTTCCGGAAAAGACCGGATCAGCTCTCGTAATTCCTCGATGCCTATTGGATCTAATCCATTCGTAGGTTCATCCAATATCAAAAGTTCCGGTTCTCCAAGCAATGCCATTGCAATGCCTAGTCTTTGCTTCATCCCCAAAGAAAACTGTCCTGCTTTCTTCTTTCCGGTGTTTGTAAGTGATACAATCTGCAAGACCTCATCAATTCTGTTTTCATCTGTACCAAGCAATAATTGTCTTACCTTCAAATTCTCTCTGGCGGAAAGATTTTCATAAATAGGCGGATTTTCAATTAACGCTCCTATTTTTGATAAATCTTTCCTATCCAAAAGTTTTCCATCAAAGTAAATCTTTCCTGCAGTGGGTTTCATCATACCGGTCAACATTTTCAATGTGGTAGATTTTCCCGCACCATTCGGTCCAAGCAGTCCATAAATCTGTCCCTTTTCGATATTAAGTGAAACATTATTTACCGCTTTCTGTTTTCTAAAATATTTACATAGATTTTGTGTCTGTAACATCATTTCCATCTTTACTATCCTTCCTTCTATATTTCATTTCTTACTGAAATATAACCTAACAGAAAAAAATAAAGATTTGATGAAGATTTATTCCCGTATGGAATAAACCATCAATTGAATATCATTATCAGAACTCGGCTTTCCACTGAAATCAGCAAAGCTGTTACAAATACGAAGTCCTAATTTACCGAATATCTCCGTGATTTCATCCAAACTATATAACCTTATAGGATTTCCTTCTTTCATTTCAGGCTTATAAAGTGCTTCTCCATACATATAGTCTACCTGCCCATATATCAGCGTTTTTCTATCCTTCTCCCATTCAAAAGCAGATAATGTAAGTCCCTTTTCTCCTGCATCCCATAACTTGCAAGGGAAATGTGTTTGGGCATAGCTTCCATTCATGATAGCCATAAAGTGCTTCTATTCGCTTTCTTGCATATCCTCATCGGCTTTTGCAATCATCTGTCTGTACTGTTCTTTCACACTTTCCGGTGCAAGTATCTGTACCTTGCCATTAAAGCCAAACACCCAACCAAAAAAGGTCGGACTGGCTGATACTTCGGTCTGTACT
>OGQR01001199.1_pt1 | contig 18506 bp, 18 predicted proteins | sample 1553271 | NCBI WGS metagenome assembly OGQR01 (sample SAMEA2579970, study PRJEB22360) | human gut metagenome | biome: human gut; feature: human-associated habitat; material: faeces | place: Denmark | collected 2008/2010 | reverse complement strand
GCTGACGGTGGAAGCCATTAGCCCGGAACAGGTCAGCCAGATTTCCGGCTACCTCAACACTTGGGAGAATGTATCCTTTGACGACAAGAGGCGGGTGGTGGACTTGATGATTACCACCATAGCCGCTACAAGCGACAGCTTGAATATCACATGGAAAATCTGACGGGTGGAACCCCTCCCGTCAGATACCTACCCTGTGTAGTCCCTTGTAAACTGTATTTTAACAACCGCAAAACTGCTGAGGAATGCTGGGAAAAAGAAGTAAATATGATAGTTAGTCGTGATATCGCGCATAGCATCACGATACAATTCCGAAAGAGGATTACCCGTCCAGTCCAAAAGGCCGTTTCTTGCAAAATAGTCTGCGACAGACTCTGAGTCCATAAAGTGGGCGATATATGTTCCCGTATCGTTATAGCTTGTCCGTAGGAACGAAAAGCATGTCATCCACACGATCGCGGCAATCATAAACACGTCCGCTTTGCGCAGCATGAAGTGGCAACGCCCAGTCTGGGGGCCCTCCAACTGCATGGACGTGGGATAATAAACCTGAGACAGATACATCAGAAAGACGCAGCCCCAATAGAGCAAAATCAGCTGCCGCATGCTCAGCTCCTCACTGCCGCAGGCAGGCCGACGCCATCCAGCGTCTTTGCCACCACAAGCTGTTTATCAAACTTACGCTCAACGAGCGCGCGTCCGCTCTGCCCCATCTGCACCTGCCGGTCAAAGGATTGCTGCGCGAAATCACGCATGGCTTGGGTCAGGCCCTCTGCATCCTGCGCCGGGCACAGATACCCGCTGACGCCATCCTCCACTGCTTCACGGCAGCCGGGGATATCGCTGGTGATCAGGGCGCGGCCTGTGGCGGCACCCTCCAGCAGCACGTTGGACATGCCCTCATGATAGGACGGCAGCACCACACAGTCCGCCGCCTCATAAAACGGATGCACATCCGTCTGGAACCCATGAAAACGCACGATACCATCGGCAACCAGCTGATCCACCTGCTCTCTGTAGGCGTCCTCATAAAAGCCCACCACATCGAAGGCGACCTCCTCACCAAATTCCGCTTTCAGCGTTCTGGCCGCAGAGAAAAACTCGTCCACGCCTTTTTCCTTCATAATGCGCCCCACAAACAGGAAGCTGCACACGCCGTCATCCCCCATGGGAACGCAGGGATACTCGTCCAGATTGATGCCCGCACCGGGCAGCACCCTTACCTGCCGGTGGGAGATGATCTTTTTATTCAGAAAGAACTGCGCGTTCTCCTCATTCTCGAAAAACGCCGTCTTTGCCTTGCGCAGAGCGCTGCGATACATCACCGACACCACAGACGACAGCACCGGCTTTTCAAACGCCGTGCCCAGTCCCTGCACGTTGGCGACGTATGGGATACCCTTGGCCTTGCAGGCTGTGCCCATATAGATATTGGGCTTGATGGAATAGGTAACGACCATGTCCGGCTGAAGCTCGTCCAGCATCTGCCGGTACGTCTTCAGCAGCTTCATATCCTTGAAGGGGTTGATGCTGCGGCGGTCAATATCCGTCTCGATGCAGCGCAGCCCCATGGCCTGCAGATCGTCCTCATGCCCCACAAAGGGCGTGCTGAGAATGACCTCGTGCTCCTGCATCAACGCCTCCACCAGCTCCTTGCGGAAGCGGTAGAACATATAGGAATGGTTGGTTGCGATCAGAATCTTCATTTCTTGTTCTCCATCCTGTGCAGCTCCCCGGTGCCGCCCTCTACCACACCGTCTCCGCTCAATGCGGAAATGGCCGTTCCGAAGAAGCAGCGGCAATCAAAGCTGAAGCTCATACGCTGCACATACTCGCCGTCTAGACGCGCCTTGTCAGAAATCTCCAGCTCATCCCGGCCGCAGATCTGCGCCCAGCCGGACAGGCCCGGCTTTACATCGTTGGCACCGTACTTGTCGCGCTCGGCCAGCAGGTCCTCCTGATTCCAGAGGGCCGGGCGCGGGCCGATGACGCTCATATCACCCCGCAGGATGTTCCAGAGCTGCGGAATCTCATCCAGCGATGTCTTGCGCAGGAATTTTCCCACCCGTGTGATGTACTGCTCCGGATTCTCCAGAAGATGCGTGGGCATATCGTGTGGCGTGGACATCTTCATGCTGCGGAATTTATAGAGCTGAAAATATTTTTTGTGGATGCCCACGCGCTTCTGTGAGAAAAACACCGGGCCGGGATCGTCGATCTCGATGGCAATCATGATGAGCATGTACAGCCACGAGGCCAGGATCAGACCGACCAGTGACAAAATCACGTCAATGATGCGCTTCACATATCGTCTGTACATGTAATTCGGTTCCTATCAGTCTTGCAGGGTATCATTCCCCCGGCAAGGACAATTTAAAATCTCTTACAAATAGTCATATTCCGCGATCTGCTATGCGAGATATGACTATTTGGCTATTTAATTATACAGCAAACAATGCAGTTACGCAATGGCATTCAGTAAAAATCTGTATGCCAATTTCCGTGTGAAAATCCAGGAAATCATCGTGGAAATGGCGGCCTGAGAGGCTTCAAAATCACAAAAAAGCGTCATTGCAAAGATGTCGTTAAGTTCGCGTGCGATTCCCCGGATCCACGGCGATTTTGCAAAAATCAGGCAGGGTTTGGGAGCATCCCAAAAGTCGAAATGTGCAGTCTGCCCGCAGGGCTGAAACGCGCATTTTGACCGTGTGTCCGGACACCGGATGTGCTTGCTATAGGTGTGGAACATGGCGGAAACACCGGCCGCGCAAAAAAGCATCCCCAGCGCATAGTAGATCACGCGCAGCCAGACGCTGCCCGCCGGAAGCGCGGCGCCAAGCAGCATGAAAGCGTCCAGCACAAAGCCGTAGACGACCGCCGTGACAAAGGAGAAGAGATATGACACGCGGAAGCGCAGCAGCAGGCACATGACGAGCAGCAGCACAGCCTGCAAGCAGTATTCCGCCATGCCGAAGGTGACGAAGCTCCACACGGGAGACAGCCAACGGTAAAGAAGGTATGCAGGCGCGACCACCATGGAAACGCCGAAGTCGGCCTTTTCCATCAGGACAACGCCCCGCGCGACAAATACGATGCCGAATACATAGGCAAGCTCCGTGCTGAATGTTCTCTTCATTTTTGATCCTCCAGACAAAAAATGAGCCTTCTCCGTTTGGTATAGAAACGGAAAAAGCTCATTTGTGTTGTACCACGCCTGTCAAGCGGCGCAGAACTTTGGCAGCGCTATGCCTCATCCTCCGCCAGCATCCGGTATCCGACGCCAAGCTCATTGATGATGTAGCGCTTTTCACCAGGCGTCACGCCCATTTTCTTGCGGATGTTCTTCATGTTGACTTGCAGCTTCTTGACGCTGCCATAGTCCGAATACCCCCAGACCGCCCGAATGATGGCGGCATACGTCAGCACCTTTCCCGCATGGACGGAGAGAAACGCCATGATGTTGTACTCCGTCTGAGTCAGGTCGATCTCCTCTTTGCCAACAAAGACCTGCCGCGTATCATAGTCGATCAGCAGATCCTGAAGGTGGAATTTTCCGCCGGGGGAGCTTTCTTCCTCTTCGCTGTGCCGATGACTGCGGAGAACGGCGCGGATACGGGCCAGCAATTCCTCCGTGCCAAAGGGCTTGGTAATATAATCATTCGCCCCCAGATCCAGCGCCTCCACCTTGTCCCGCTCGTTGGAGCGGGCGGAGAGCACAATGATGGGCACGGTGTCCGATTCCCGGACTTTCTGAATCAAGTCCAAACCATCCCGATCCGGCAGGCCGAGATCCAGAACGATGAGATCCGGACGATGGGAGGCGTACATCATTATGCCGAGCGCACAGGTCTCCGCGCAGAGCACCTGATAGTCACTGGTTTCCAGATTGGCTTTGATAAAGCTTCGGATGTTGGCCTCGTCCTCTACGATCAGGATCTTGTACTTGTTATTGCCCATCGTCCTCACCCCCTCTTTCCAGCGCAAAGCGGAATACCGCACCGCCGCCCTTCCTGTTTTCCGCGGTAATGTCACTGCCGTGCGCCTTGACGATGGCAGCGCACACAGATAGTCCGATCCCCATATTGCGGCGGGTCCCGTCCACCGGCGCGGCGGACTTTTCATAGCTTCCGCTGAAAATCTTTTGAAGCGCATCCTCCGGAATGCCGCAGCCGTTGTCGGCGACCTCAAATACCGCCTTGTCCCCCGCAAGGGAAACGGAAAGTATCAGTTCCGTCATGCCTTTTGCGTGGAACACGGCGTTTTCCAGAAGATTCAGCAGCACCTGCTCGATGAGAAGCGAGTCCATGGGAATATCCACAAACTCGTCCGGTATCTGCGTGATGACCTTCTGGTTCGGATGCTTTTTGGAAAACTTCATGAGAACCGAGTCGATCAGTTCATCCAGAACAGTCGGCGTCTTCACGACCTTGACCTTTGCACCGTCGATCCTTGTGACGGACAGGAGATTTTCGACCATGCGGATGAGCCATTCGCTATCCTCCTGGATCTCTCCCAGCAGCTTGAGCTGCTGTTCCTTCGGCAGCTCATCATACTTGGAGAGCAGCGTGGAGGATGACCCGTATATGGAGGTGAGGGGCGTGCGCAGGTCATGGGAGATCGCCCGCAGCAGATTGCCGCGCATTCTTTCCTTTTCGTTTTCTGAGCGCAGCTTCTCCTGATCGCGGATGCGAATGTTCAGCGTACTGGTGGAAACGGCGACGACCATCATGATGACAGCGGATAGGATACTTTCTTCTACGAAAAAGCCAAAGACATAATAGGGATAGGTGAAGGCAAAATCCACCGCAAACACACTGACGATCGCCGAAGTGATGCCATAGCAATACCCATGCGTTTTCAGCGAGATCAAAAATACGCCGAACACAAAGATCATGGGCACCAGCGTCTGCGTGGTAAAGAGCTTCTGAATCAGCAAATTGACGGCAAAGGCGCTGAAAAAGACGATGAGCGAAAATAAAATATCCTTTTGTCGTTGGCGGCTTTTCATGGCAATCTCTCCAAAGGTGCTTTTTAACATCTTTATTATACTCCATGAAAAGAAGCGCTTCAAGATTTCTCACAGGGGGATATTGCGCCGCACTTGTTTCTTTACCGAATCTACACCGGAGAAATGCTATGATATAAGCACACAGCAAAAAGGAGGAAGAATTTCGTGGAAAACGACAGTAGCGACGATAACGGTAACAGCTCCTATATGTTCTGTTCATGTGTGGCATATCTACGCCCTTTGCTGCGGTATCGGGTATAGGCGTGCCTTTTTTTGCTTGGTACGATAATACGAACAGAACATAAAGGAGTTTGAAATGAATTATTTTGGAAGCATTTTCGCAATGGTGGTCTGCATTGCCATGTCCGCCTATTTCAGTGCCACAGAAACGGCGTTTTCATCCCTGAACAAGACCCGCCTCAAGGTGTTGGCGGACAACGGAAACAAGCGGGCAGCGCTGGCGCTCAAGCTGTCCGAAGATTATGACAAGCTGATCTCCACCATCCTGATCGGCAACAATATCGTCAATATCATGGTGGCGTCCATCGGCACGCTTCTGTTCGTCGGACTTTACGGCGACATCGGCGCGACCGTTTCCACCATTGTGGTCACGGTCGTTGTCCTGATCTTTGGCGAGATCACCCCCAAAAGCGTTGCAAAGGACACGCCGGAGCGCTTTGCCATGTTCAGTGCGCCCTTTTTCCGGCTCTGGATATGGGTGCTGACCCCGCTGAATTTTCTCTTTTCCCAGTGGAAAAAGCTGGTTTCTCGCTTCTTCAAGACAAATGACGACGCAAAAATGTCCCACGAGGAACTGCTCCTTTTCATGGAGGACGTGGAGCAGGACGGCGGCATTGACGAAAATGAGGGTGAGCTGCTGCGCAACGCCCTTGAGTTCCGCGACCTGACGGCGGCGGAAATTCTGACGCATCGCATCGAATTGGAGGCCGTGGACATCGACGAGAGCCACGAGGAAATTGCCAGAGCCTTTACACAGTCCCGCTTCTCCCGTCTGCTGGTCTACCGGGATACCATCGATCAGATCGTCGGTGTTCTTCATCAGAAGGACTTCTATATCAACGGCAAGATGACGGATCAGCCCATTACGGCAATCATGACGGAACCGTTGTTCGTCTATCAGCACACGAAGATCCGCGACATTCTAAAAATGCTCCAGCATCAGAAGTCCCATGTCGCCGTTGTTGTAGACGATTTTGGCGGCACGCTCGGTATTGTTACGATGGAGGATATTCTGGAAGAACTGGTTGGTGAAATTTGGGACGAACACGACGAAGTGGAAGAAGATTTTGAAAAGCTGGACGAGAATACCTACCGTGTGGACTGCTCCGTCAGCTTGGAGGATTTTATGGAATTCTTTGACGTCAAGCTGGACTCGGACAGCGTTTCCGTTGGCGGCTGGGTCATGGAGCAACTCAATAGAGTCCCCATCAAGGGAGACTCCTTCACCGCACAAAATTTGGAGATCACGGTCTCCGGGCTGAGCGCGCATCGGGTGTCCTCTGTCACAGTCAGGCAATGCGGCGTGTGTTTGGCCTGCGCACAATAAATCTATCGCGCAATTCACAAGGAGTGAGGATGATGTCAGAAGAAATGGTTTGCAGAAAGCATCGTCTTTCGTCTTTTCAAATCATCATATTGGGCTTTGCAGGGGTAATCCTGCTGGGTGCGCTGCTGCTGATGTTGCCAATTTCTGCGACAGCTCGGTGTGTAACGCCGTTTCATGAGGCACTGTTCACCGCGACCTCCGCTGTTTGTGTAACGGGTCTTGTGGTGCAGGATACCGGCAGCTATTGGTCGGTCTTTGGGCAGGCTGTGATCCTGACGCTGATTCAGATAGGCGGGCTTGGTGTTGTCACCGTGGCGGCATCGTTTGCGCTGCTGTCCGGGCGAAGGATCTCTCTGATGCAGCGCAGCACCATGCAGGACGCCATCTCAGCGCCGAGGGTCGGAGGGATCGTCCGGCTGACACGGTTCATCCTGCGGGGAACATTTCTGATCGAACTGATCGGCGCGCTTGCCATGCTGCCGGTGTTTTGCCGTGACTACGGATGGCACGGGATATGGATGGCGGTATTTCACTCCATCTCCGCCTTTTGCAACGCGGGGTTTGACATTCTGGGAACGAACAACAACTTGTATCCGTCCCTTACCGGTTATGTCCAAAATCCGGTGATCAATATCACGATCATGCTGCTGATCATAACCGGCGGCATCGGTTTCTTGACGTGGGATGACATTTGCGAAAACAAGCTGCACTTCCACCGTTATCGAATGCAGAGCAAGGTGATTCTTGTCACGACACTTGCACTAATCGTCCTTCCGGCGCTGTTTTTCTTCTTTGTGGACTTTGATGCCCTTCCCCTCAGAGAGCGGGTTCAGGCAGCCCTGTTCCAATCGGTCACGCCGAGAACGGCGGGCTTCAACACCGTCGATCTACCCGCCATGTCCGGCGCATCGCTGGGCGTGATGATCCTTCTGATGCTCATCGGCGGTTCTCCCGGCTCCACGGCAGGCGGCATGAAAACCACTACGCTGGCTGTTCTGCTTGCCAATGCTGCCGCGAGCTTCCGGCAGCGGGACAGCGCTCAATTCTTTGGGCGCAGAGTCGATTGCAGTGCCGTCAAAACCGCCGCGACCATTCTGACGATGTACCTTGCGCTGTTCTTTGGGGGAGCCGTCTTTATCAGCGTATACGAGAATCTTCCGCTGTCCTCCTGCCTATATGAAACCGCGTCGGCGGTGGGCACCGTGGGACTGACTCTGGGTATTACGCCGCAGCTGCATATTCCCTCGCAAATGGTATTGATCGCGCTGATGTACCTGGGGAGAGTTGGCGGGCTTACGCTCATTTACGCGGCGGTGTCCAGCAAGAAAACCGGCAGCGCAAAGCTGCCGCAGGAAAGCATCACGATTGGATAAGCAAAGGAGTTGTCTATCCCATGAAAAATGTTTTATTGATTGGAGCAGGCCGCTTTGGGCGGCATATCGCCATGCAGCTCTCTCCACTGGGGCATCAGGTCATGGCAGTCGATACCAACGAGGAGCGGATCAACGATGTGCTTCCGTTTGTCACCAACGCACAGATCGGTGACAGCACCAATGCGGAGTTCCTGCGTTCGCTCGGCATCGGGAATTTTGATGTTTGCTTTGTGACCATCAGCGGCAACTTCCAGAACTCGCTGGAAACCACCTCGCTGCTGAAAGAGCTGGGCGCAAAATACGTGGTATCCCGCGCCGAACGCGACGTGCAGGCGAAGTTTCTGCTCCGCAACGGCGCAGATAACGTGGTCTATCCCGAAAAGCAGATGGCAAAATGGGCAGCGATTCGATTCACTGCCGACCATATTTTTGACTATATAGAGATCGACGAGCAGCACGCCATCTTTGAAGTTCAGGTGCCAGAGGCGTGGGTCGGGAAAAGCGTTGGAGAACTGGATGTTCGCCGAAAGTTCGGCATCAATATCCTCGGCATCAAGCGTGCAGGAAAAACGGATGTTTCCGTTACGCCGGACACTGTATTGTCCGATGACATAACGATTCTGGCAATGGGTGAGTATAAAGCGCTGCAAAAGTGCTTTCGGATTTGAATGGGCCTGTGCACAATAGTGGAAAGGAAGAAACATGGCGAAGAAACCGCAAAACACAGCCGGTAACAGAAATGAGGATTCCGCGCCGCAGGAACGCAAATGGCCGGACAAGGCGATTATTCGTTACATTATCCGCGCATTGGTGCTGCTGATTGTATTTGCGTGGGCACTGGTAAACCTTGACGCTGTTTTGCGTTTTCTCGGCACGGTGCTTGCGCTGTTCACGCCATTTCTGATCGGTGGCGCGATTGCGTTTTTGATCAACGTAGTCCTTCGACCGTTGGAATGCTGCTGGAACAAGGTATGCCGAAGGGCTCCTGAAAAGCTGACCCGCCCTGTGTGCCTGAGCGCAAGCACCGTGCTCGTTCTTGGGATTCTGTTTGCCGTGGTGTTTATGATGATCCCCAGCCTGCGGGAGTCCGGCGACGAGTTTATTCAAAACATTCCGGCCTATGTGGAGGAAATCGGGCGGTGGTGGACAGGCGTTGTCCGGTTTGCTGCAAAATATAACATTGTCCTGCCCGAATACGCCATAGACTCCGACCTGTTGATCGAGAAGGTCACCGCCTTGATCAGCGATGAGGGAAGCGGCATCCTCACCGTGACGTGGGGCGCGGCAACCTCTGTCCTGTCGGCTTTGGTGGATGTTCTCTTGGGACTTGTCTTTGCGCTGTATCTGCTTGCAAAGAAGGAAGTCGTCGCGGCACATTTGAAAAAACTCATTGTAACAGTCCTTCCGCAAAAGAAGGCACAGCGGCTTCTGAGTATTGCCTCTCTGACCAACCAGACCTTCACAAATTTTGTCAGCGGACAGCTTACCGAAGCGGTCATCATCGGCGTTCTGTGCTTCTTTGGAATGCTGATCCTTGGGATCCCGTATGCCGGTGCGGTCTCCGCGTTTGTGGCCGTTACTGCACTGGTACCGATTTTCGGTGCATGGATCGGCGGCGGTCTTGGCGCGTTTTTGATCCTGCTGGCAGAACCCGGCAAGGCTCTGTGGTTCATTCTCTTTCTGCTCATTTTGCAGCAGGTGGAGGGCAATCTGATTTATCCCAAGGTGGTCGGTAAGTCCGTTGGGCTTCCCGGACTGCTTGTGCTGATGGCTGTCACAATCGGCGGCGAAGCATTCGGCGTCTTAGGGATGCTGTTCAGCGTACCCGTCTGTGCTGTGTTGTACAGTCTTTATCTGGAGTTCATGAAGAAAGCAAGCACCAACCACTGAATGATTCATGATCGGCTGCCTCCTGAATATAAGGCTGTGAGCCAAATGCAAAGGGCTTGGGATACTCCCAAAATCGCCGCGTGTCCGGACAGCGGCTGTGCTTGCTATTCTATCAAATCCCAATATCCGCAGATCGTGATGTCCCCGCTTTTTCGAAAGCGGGGACATTTTTCTTCTCTGATACTTAAAAAACGGCAGAGAAATGTCCGTTGTAAAGTAGAGGGGAAAGCGCCCGTGAGACAACAGTACGCTGAGAGCGCCCAACTGCCCCTTCGTCTTGTTCGTCGGGACGAAAAAGCTGGTGAAGCGCCGGGAGTTTGAAGAGTACATCAGTCAAAAGCTGGTGATCTGACGGCAAAAGATAATTTGTAAAAACAGCTTGAGAGAAAAGAACCTATCTGCTATAATTATGTTGTTGCAGTAGGCTCTTTTCTCTCTGCGGGAAAGGAGTATACAATGGGCAAAAACTTAAAAGGCAAAGAATGCGGTAAGGGTATCTACCAAAGAAAGGACGGATTATATCACGCACGTTTTGTAGTCAAAGCAGGAAAACGACATGAGAAATATTTCCAGACAATTCCCGAGGCGCGTAACTGGATCGAGCAGGCGAAATATGCCGACAAGCACGAAGATATGTTTTGTCCCTCAGACACGACGGTTGACGCATGGTTTTCATTTTGGATTGAGAACATTGTGGGCGATTTAGCACCGAATACCCTGCGAAATTATCGGGAGCGATATAAGCAGAATATCCAGCCCATCATCGGCAAAATGCTCCTTTCCGATGTGAAGCCCATGCACTGCAAAAAAGTGCTGCTTTCCATGGATGCGGATTATGCAGGGTCTACCATCCGGCAGACCTATATCACGATGGGAACCTTGCTCAAGGCTGCGAAGATGAACGATCTGATTTACAAGCACCCGATGGACGGCGTTCGCTACACAAAGCCGGTCCGAGCGCCGGACGACATTCACTTTTTGACGCGGGATGAGCAAATCAGATTTCTCGAAGTTGCGAAATGTTCCCACAACTACAATCAGTACGCGCTGATTCTTGAAACCGGCTTGCGTACCGGTGAGATGATCGGGCTGACGTGGGATGCGATTGACTTTGAAAAGCGCACGCTCACGGTCAACAAAACGTTGGAGTTTCGACACGGTGAACAGTATTGGCGTGCAGGTCCTCCCAAAACGCAGCACAGCTATCGTACCATCCCGTTGACGGATCGGGCCTATGAAATTCTGAAAGAAATCAAGGATAAGCGTCCTTGGCAAAAGGAATCTCCGCTGCTCTCGCAAACACTGGAATATATTGATCGGAGAACGGGGGCAATCTCTCGGCTGGTCATGCGCGATCTTGTCTTTATCAACTGGCGCACCGGGGAACCGGCGAAGAACAGTTCCTATGATACCCACTTATACCGGCTCTGTGATCAGGCGGGCATCGAGCATTTCTGCATGCACGCCCTGCGCCACACCTACGCCACACGAGCGATTGAATGCGGCGTGCAGCCCAAGGTTCTTCAAAAGCTGCTGGGTCACGCAAGTATAAAGACAACGATGCACCGTTACGTCCATGTCACATCCGAATCTTTGAATCAGGCTGTGCGGCAATTTGAATCAGGCAGGGTTTCCTAGCATATAAGTCCATGCGAAAATGGCGTAAAAATGGCGTAAGCCAAGTGTGCCAGATTCCGGAAGCCCTTGAAAATCAAGACTTTTTAAGGAGATAGAGAAAGCTATGAAATTAGGTATCGAGGGCGATTCACCTGATTCTATATCTCAATATTGCTCCATAAATGCCGATAATTCTTGATTACAGCGTATTTTCTGCACAAATATCCACTATATAACTTCATGTAATTCTATACTGTTCCACGCCAAAATGGTGTAAAAATGGTGTATGAAAAATTGGATTGCAGGCGCGGAAAAGACTCACTACTACTGCCCACAAAAAATCGAATATAAGCTCTGGGGAAGCGCACAACCATCGGCCTAACCGCTCAACGGATATGCCGATGGTTGTTTCATTTTCTGCTGCATTTCGGGGCGAATATGGAGAAAAATATCGCCAGTACGTCGCTTGGCTTTCCTTCCTATCTTGCCACTCCGCCTTGTGATAACGGCATTTCGTGTGCCAATAAAGGGTAGAATCTTACCTTTGCAAGGCTTTGCTTGAATAGCAAAGCCTTATCTGAAATCATTTGTCGAATTTTGTATTTTATCAGTTATAACTTATATTTTTGCAATTTCTCCATTGAGTTTCAATCGTAAATGTGATATACTGTGGCCAGCCACAGAAGGAGGGTCAAGTTTTATGATCAAACGCGAACTGTATATGAGCCGCATCCGTCCGTTTATCGGAACGGAGCTGATCAAGGTCATGACCGGTATCCGCCGCTGCGGAAAGTCGGTCATGTTGGAGTTGATCCAGCAGGAGCTTGCGGAGTCCGGCGTCAGCCGGGCGCAGTTTATCTCCATCAACTTTGAAGATATGAGCTATTCCCACCTACAAACCGCGCAGGCTTTGCATGATGAGATCACCGCAAGAGCCGCAGAAATAGAAGGCAAGGTCTATCTCTTTTTCGATGAGATCCAGGAGGTCAAGGACTGGGAGAAGTGCATCAACTCTTTCCGCGTCTCATTGGACTGTGACATCTACATCACCGGATCCAATGCAAAGCTGCTGTCCGGTGAGCTTGCGACCTATTTGGGTGGACGCTATGTGGAGTTTGTGATCTATCCGTTCTCATTCGGAGAGTTCATGGAGCTTTACCGTTCGATTGCTCCCGATGCGCCCATTCAGCAGTGTTTCCAGAAGTATCTGCTTGCCGGAGGGATGCCCTACCTCGCAAACCTCCGCTATGCAGATGCGCCGTCCAAGCAATATCTTCATGATCTATTCAACTCTGTCCAGCTCAAGGACATCGTGAAGCGGAATAAAATCCGGGATGTTGACCTGCTGGAGCGGATCATTGCCTATGTGATCGCCAATGTGGGAACGACCTTCTCGGCGACCTCTCTTGCAAAGTTCCTGAAAAACGAGCAGCGCACCGTCGCCCCGGAAACAATTCTGAACTATATCAAATACTGCTGCGAGGCGTACCTTTTCTATCAGGTGAAGCGGGAGGACTTGCAGGGCAAACAGATCCTTGCCTCCAATGAGAAGTACTATATTGCCGATCACGGCATTCGCGAGGCGGTCTTTGGCGGCAATATGCGGGACATCAACCTCATTTTGGAAAACATCGTCTATCTTGAGCTGCTGCGCCGGGGTTATGAAGTGACTGTCGGCAGAACAGGCGATAAGGAAATTGATTTTGTATGCGACAAGCGCGGCGAAAAGCTGTACGTTCAGGTGTGCTATCTGCTCGCCTCCGACGAAACGGTCAACCGTGAGTTTGGCGCGTATGATAATATCCGCGACAACTTCCCGAAGTACGTTGTTTCGCTCGATGAGTTTGACATGAGCCGAAACGGGATCAAGCACCGGAATATCCGCGATTTTCTCTTAGCTGAGGAATGGAACTGAACAAAACCTCTCTAATTCTGGAACTTGAGTAAGCGCCATAAGGGCTTTTATAGCAGCGGCTCTTAGCAAGTCCGAGAATATTTTTCGAGCGTGTTACTTTTTCTGGAAACTCATTGCCGAGTTCGCCCTTATGCCTTAGTTTTCTTTGGCACTCGTAAAGAGTCAACATACACTAGGGTAGCATTTTGTCGGCTATTTGATTTTCTTGCCGTTGATTTGCTACACAAGTGAAAACGAACGACAACAGGCATGACCAACGTTGGTCACGCCTGTTGTTTTTACGTTTGATTAGTCTTTACTCAGATGTATTTGGCAATGATACCCTCCACATCTGCGATGTTGTAAGATACATCATTACACCACTCGCCATACTCACCCAAGCTGTTTACCGCGGCAACCCATTCGGACAGAGCTTTCCTCTTTTCTTTATCGCGGCGAGTTTCTTGTCCTTTTGTTTCAAGAATCAGGGTCTTTCCGTTATCCAATCGAATCAAGAAATCTGGGAGGTATTTTCGGACAACACCATCAAAGATATATAGAATTTCGAAACCGAGGTGATCGTTCTTTGCCCATGCAGTAACATGGGGATTCTTTTCAATCACATAACTCTCTGTAGCTTCCCATGCGCTGTCGAATACGCAATGGCTAATTTGTGATGTTTTGGTAATGCAGCACGGTTTGCTTGTAAACCAAGTAGGCATATCCGCTGTGGATCGGATTTTTTTGTTAGGGTCAAAAATAGGTGCGATTTTTTCCGTCTGCTCCAGTTTGATGAAACTCCACAGGTGCTGAACAATCTTGTTCATATTCATCATGTAGATAATTCGCTGACGCACGGGATCTGTATTAAAGAGCGGCGGATTGATTACAATGGCACCAGATTTTAGATATTCCTCCACAAGTCGGATGACCTGTCCCAACAGAGCAAACTTCGTTGCCTCATTTTGCCACGATGTTTTCATCAGATCGTAGACCTGTCCAGATGCTTCAAAAACAATGCGCTGCATACGCAGTTCCGCATCCAGTTTCTGTAGATCAATTTCGGTACACTTCGTCAGATCCGTTTTGCCGTCAATGATCGGAGCAAGGTCAGCTCTCAATCGGGTATCTGCTGCATTCAGTTCCAGCGTATCAATTTTGTCCAAATCTACTGTTAACTGTGGTTTGAACACACGATCCAATCGGATGATATTGGGCCAGCGAATCTCATATTCAGAGCGCTCTTTTAATGCCTCGACCTGAGTTTTGGGCGGAGTCGTTGGAGGCGTTCCTTGTTCATCCGATTCATGAGGCAAAAAGTTGAAGGGGATTCCGAAGATATTGACATATTCCGGCGTAAACATGTCACTGCCTTCAGCCAGATCATAGCTGGTCCGGCGAAGGCCACGACCAACAACCTGTTCGCAGAGAAGCTGGCTGGAAAACGCCCGCAATCCCAAAATATGTGTTACTGTTTTTGCATCCCATCCTTCCGATAGCATGCCTACAGAAATTACATTTCGAATTTGCTCGCCTCGTTTGCCTTTTTGGCCAACTGTGTCAACAGTCTCACGAAGAATTGCTGCTGCATCTGCTTTGCTGATTTTTGCTTCACTATCTTCGTCAGCAGTTGGCGCAACCACGTTTGTAGCCGCATCCATTGTCTTGGAGTCGATATGGATTGTTAAATTCGGATCGCAGAGTTCGGGAACGGGGATACGCCCATGGTCGAATGCATATTTGATACGTGCAGCAGTTTCCGTCCTGTTTGCTACAGTAATCATCACCGGAGGGACATCTGCACCAGCATCTTTCCATGCATAATACAGGGCCTGCCAATCCTTTCCCAGAAGGTAATACGCCTGCGTAAGCAAATCAGGTAAGGGTTCTTCCGGATCGGCAGCTCGATTGATATCATCCTTAACGGTTTCATCTGCATAGATGTGATATAACTTTGACCGAAAGCTTTCCGCATCCGGTGTTCCATCATCTCGTACAACAACGCGCGGTGTTTTTACCAGTCCGGACTCAATACCATCATTCAGTCCAAAGTCGCTGACGATCCATCCGAACAGGGCTTCTTCATCGTTCTTCTTCCCTGAAGGAGCAAAGGGCGTAGCCGAAAAGTCATAGCAAGAGAGAATCCCCCTGGTCTTGTGAATGCGATCCAGACCGCTGATCCAGATAGTGGCCTGCTGTTCTGCTTCCTTTTGTTCCTTGGTAAGCTTTGCCTTGTTTTCCGGGTTCTTGCGCCATGCGTGGTGGGCTTCTCTGCGGCGACGCATACGCTCAGCGGGAGTCTCAGCCTCAAACATAGACTGCTGCCCTTCTACTTGGCCTTCTAGTGCGTTGGAATATTCCTTCATGACCCGCGCAATAATACTGTGTGGTTTAATAGACTCGTGGATATGGATAGAGGAAGTCGGGACATCAAAACTCATACCCTCAGCCTTGCCTGCCCATTGCAGGGTCGGATCCAGATGCGGATCAAACTGATAGGTCTTCACCTTTTCCTCTGCCTTATCATGCTGTGCCATTCCAACAGGAGGATTGTTTGTACGCTTTTTATCATCGTGGGTATAGGCTTCCACGTCTCGCATTTTTACAGCTTCAGCATCTGTCAGTTGCTTCTTTGGACGAGCCATTTATTTGTCCTCCTTTTCCTTGGTTGGGAATAGTTCTGCATGCTTGGCGCGCAGATAGTCCACAGCAAAATTTGGATCATCACTCAGCTGGTGATTTAGTTTCTTGCGGAGATATTCATATTTGAGCTTGTTGTCCTGAATAATCTTCGACCATTCAAATACAGAAATAGAAATGTTTCCGGCATTGTAGTAATTACCATCACCAATAACTTGATTTTCGAGGGCACTTCGTACCCGCTGATCAAGGTCCTGACCAAGCAATATAAAATGCCATTTAGTGCGGTTTTTATCAAACATTGGATTATCTGCCACTGTCAGGGCATCGCGTTGACCCTTGCTTTTACTGGGACTTTTCCTTCTTCTACAAAAACGAGTTCTTTTTCGTCTTGCTTCTTGATTTGGCGTACAGGGTCTATCGTTGCACCGTCGTATTTGATGGTGATATCCGTATATGCCAGCAGATACGGAGCGAATGTTGTCAAAAGATCCGGCATAAATTCCATTGGATCAGCTATTTTGGAAATTGCGCCGATCTTATCATCGGCAATCCCGTGAATATGAACGATAGTTCCAGTATGCTTTGCATCTGTTTTTCCAGCAGTTTCGCTATAGTGGATATCCATGCGAGAACCTGCGTTAATGTGGACTTCGCTTGAATAGAGGTTGCCATCTTCATCTTTGAACACAGAAAGCCAATCGACAAAGTTTCCGGCAGCCATCGCTTTATAGCGACCCTGTCCGAGTTTGCCGTGATAAATTCGTCCTGCTGGGCTTTTTTCGGCAACACTTTTCCGAGAGAGTCCATATTTGCCGAAATATTCCTCGATGCAGTCAACCGGAATGCCGTGACCGTCATCTTTTACATAGATGTCAGACACGGTTTCTGCGCCGGGAAGACCGGCATATCCAAAAGTTACTTCAATGCTCTGAGCGTCTGCGTCGCAGGCATTCCAAATCAGTTCTTTGATGGCTTCACGGGGGGATCCCTTTATACTGCGTTCAAAATGCTCTTGCGTGATTTCGACACATATCGATTTATATGCCATAACACCTCTCCTTTTTCCAGAAGAAACAAACAAAAGGGTTTTGTCGTTGTTTGCCGAATCGACGATTAGGTTATAATAGGAGCAAGGTCAGAAAGCCTTGAAAACACTGGTGTTTCGCTGATTTTGTCCAACTTTCACGAGCAAAAAGTGAGCAAAGCTCTTTGACTGCGGTAAGCTGCAACCGCAACCGTGAAAGGAGGCAGCAGCATAAAACTGAATATCATCGGGAAGCCCCGGTATTGCACTGCGCATAGCAGAACAATACCGGGGCTTTTCTTTTTTCAATCTAAAAATGGAGGTCGTACAAAATGAATGCACCCGATAAAGCCGTGGCGTTTGAAGCTCTGATGAAAGACACTCCCGGCTTTGACCACTATGACAGCGGCTACGATGGAATCCTTCCTGAATGCCGGAATTGCCGTTTCCATCGTCCCCTATGGAAATATCAGTCCTGCGTATTCGAGGAATGCCCATATTGCATTACCAAGCAGTCCACAAAGAAGGTGATGTCCAATGAGAGGTAAAAGCGGCGCAGATCGTGAGATCAGCGTCAACACCTATACCGGTGGCTTCACCACCAAGGTCAGATTCGTTGCCCCTCCCATCGGTACCACGACGGAAGCCCTTGTGAGGGCGTTTATTGGAGAAAATCCGCATTGGAGGAAGTTCTGCTTGAAGCCTTAAAAGGACAAATCGAGATCACACGCATTGAATCCTCGGAAGTCAAAAAAGCTGCACGAATCAGAAACGAGAGCTTGCAGCGTCAACTTGTATTGCTCAAGGCTCAGTATGACGCTTGCGGACGAGAAAAGTTTACCCTGTACGAACAATACAGAGAAGCGAAGATCACCGCCGAAGAATATCTTTCCGGCAAAGATGAGCTGACAAGAAAACAAGCTGCCCTTAAAGAACAGCTTGAGGAAAGTGAAGCTCTGTATGAAGCGAATCAGCAAATGGGCGATGCTGCATCCGAGCAGCAAGAGGCAGTCGGAAAAATGACCGGCTTGTCCGATGCCAAACTCAGAGAGCATCTTTATGATGCAGTTGAACGAGTTCTGGTCTACGACTCAGAAAGCATCGAGATTGTTTGGAAGTTCAACGAAGTGAAGAACGGAAGCAGCAGTTATGCCGGAGCCGGTGTATGACTCCGGTATAGCTTTTAGCTGTGAAGTCGTTTTTTGTCCTAAAATAACATAATCTATCGAAACATCGTAGGCGCATGGTTTCGATCTTCAAAAGGCTCAACCATCTGTTTTCGTGGGCTTTTTGAAGAATTTGAAAAATTTTTTTGCACCTACTTGACATAATGGGACGATTTGGGTAGAGTCGTAACCAAGGGGTCAGTGCGCCCATTCGCACCCGCGAGGTGGAATAGACCCCATTATTTCGAGTTAGAGTCGCTGATATAATCTGCGGCTCATTTTTCGTTTTCGGCGGGCTTCTTGATATACTTGCCGTTCTTGATT
>OGQR01001198.1_pt1 | contig 18510 bp, 9 predicted proteins | sample 1553271 | NCBI WGS metagenome assembly OGQR01 (sample SAMEA2579970, study PRJEB22360) | human gut metagenome | biome: human gut; feature: human-associated habitat; material: faeces | place: Denmark | collected 2008/2010 | reverse complement strand
CGGAGTGCATCGGTGATGTATTTAGCAAAGCTGGTTATGATTGTGCTTATTTCGGCAAACTTCACGCTGATTTCCCGACTCCGAATGATCCGGAAAATCCGGGACAATATGTAGAAACACAACGTCCGGTTTGGGATGCTTATACTCCGAAAGAACGGCGTCACGGATTTAATTATTGGTATTCTTATGGTACGTTCGACGAGCATAAGAATCCGCATTATTGGGATACGGACGGTAAGAGACATGATCCGAAAGAATGGTCGCCTCTCCATGAATCAGGCAAAGTTGTTTCTTATCTCAGGAATGAGGGTAATGTGCGTGATACGAAGAAGCCTTTCTTCATTATGGTAGGCATGAATCCCCCGCATAGTCCGTACCGTTCGTTGAATGATTGCGAAGAGCAGGATTTTAATCTTTATAAAGATCAGCCGTTGGATAGTCTGTTGATCCGCCCGAATGTAGACTTGAAAATGAAGAAGGCGGAGTCTGTCCGTTATTACTTTGCTTCCGTGACCGGAGTGGACCGTGCATTCGGACAAATTTTGGAAACGCTGAAAGAACTGGGATTAGATAAAAATACAGTGGTTATCTTTGCGTCCGACCATGGTGAAACAATGTGCAGCCAGCGTACGGACGATCCTAAGAACTCTCCTTATTCCGAATCGATGAATATACCGTTTCTAGTCCGTTTTCCCGGTAAGATTCAGCCTCGGGTGGATGATCTGCTGCTTTCTGCTCCTGATATTATGCCTACTGTACTGGGATTGTGCGGACTGGGTGATTCTATTCCTTCCGAAGTACAGGGACGTAACTTTGCACCTCTTTTCTTCGATGAAAAGGCGGAAATTGTTCGTCCGGCAGGTGCCTTATATATACAGAACCTAGATGGAGAAAAGGATGAAAAAGGATTGGTACAATCTTATTTCCCTTCTTCGCGTGGAATTAAAACTGCACAGTATACATTAGCTTTATATATCGACCGCGATACGAGACAACTGAAAAAGAGTCTTCTGTTTGATGATCTGAAGGACCCTTATCAGTTGAATAATCTCCCTCTGGAAGAAAATAAGGAAGTGGTGGAACAACTCTACCGTGAAATGGGAGCGATGCTAAAGGAAATTGATGATCCTTGGTATACGGAGAAGATTCTTTCCGATCGTATCCCTTACTAATTTTTAGTCTGTATATGATTAAATGATCATCTGCTGTAAATAATCTGTAATGATGAAAGATATTTGTTTTATATTCTTATTCCTGTTTAGCTCTTTATCTTCTTCTTATGCCCAACTGGTCGGTTTTGAAGAGAGTGTTCCCCAGACTTTTAAAGTTGCGGGGAAAGGTGAATTGAAGACATCTTCCCTTTTTTATAAAGAGGGAAAAAGTAGTCTGGAATGGGACTTTCAGCCGGGGTCAACATTGGACGTTCAAGTGTCCCCTTTATCTCTGAATGCCAAGAAGGAGCAACAGTTTGGCATCACTCTATGGATATACAATGAAAAGCCGCAGCAAGACTCTGTTCGTTTTGAATTTCTGAATGAGGCTGGGGAGGTTTCCTATTGGTTTTCTTATCATTTACAGGCTGCTGGCTGGCGCGCTTGCTGGATTTCTTTCGCCTATATGAATGGAAATAAGAAAGATAAAAATATCGTAGGCTATCGTCTGGTTGCTCCCCAACGGGAAGGACGTATTTTTCTTGACCGCCTGACTTTTCCGGAAAAGAAGATGAACTTGCGGACAACTCCCGACCAGCAATTACCCACTAATAACGGGCTTTCCAATCGTGACCTCTGGCACTGGTGTCTCGTCTGGAAATGGGAAAAGCAATCTTATGATATCCCTTTGCTCAGCAAACTGACTAGCCGGCAGAAGAAAGACTTGAAAACCATCGAACAGCGTCTGACTGACTTTCTGGATGTGAAGAAGGCTCCGCAAGGACAGGTCAATGCTGCCTACAAGACTTTTGAAAAGGCTGCCATTACTCCTTCCGCAGCCGGAACCGGATTCACAGGAATGCCTGTTGTCGCTCCCGACGAACAGGATAAAAAGAAAGGAGAAATGTCATGGAATGATATTGAAACGATGCTCGCCGGTTTTGCCTATGATGCCTGTTACAATCAGAATGAGACATCAAAGAAGAACTATTTTACGGTATTCGACTATGCGATAGACCAAGGCTTTGCCTTTGGCAGCGGGATGGGTACTAATCATCATTATGGTTATCAGATACGTAAGATCTATACTACAGCCTGGTTGATGCGTAATGAAATCTACAAACATCCTCATCGGGATGTGTATCTTTCTACTTTGCGTTTTTGGGCAGCTTTGCAGGAAACCCGCCAGCCGTGTTCGCCCGGGCGGGATGAATTACTGGATTCCTGGCATACTCTTTTGATGGCAAAGCTAATTTCTGCCATGATGTTTCCCGATGCAAACAGACAGGAGCAGGCCTTGAATGGCTTATCTCGTTGGTTGTCTTCATCATTGCGCTATACTCCGGGGACGATTGGCGGAATTAAAGTAGATGGAACGACTTTTCATCACGGTGGGTTCTATCCCGGCTATACAACCGGCGTATTGGCCACTATCGGACAGTTTATCGCCTTCACGAATGGAACCGAATTTGAACTGACCGAAGAAGCCCGCCAGCATATCAAGTCCGCTTTTATTGCGATGCGTAATTATTGTAACTTTTACGAATGGGGGATCGGAATTAGCGGTCGCCATCCGTTTGGTGGAAAGATGGGTAGTGAAGATATTGAAGCATTTGCCAACATTGCGCTGTCCGGTGATCTTTCCGGTCGGGGAGACGCGTTCGATCATGGATTGGCTGCCGATTATTTGCGTCTGATACGCAATGGAGACACTCCCAATGCACGTTTCTTTAAGAAAGAAGGCATTCAGCCGGCTCAGGCTCCTCAGGGTTTCTTTGTTTACAACTATGGTTCGGCAGGTATTTTCCGCCGGGCAGACTGGATGGTGACGCTGAAAGGATATACAACAGATGTCTGGGGAGCCGAGATTTATGCGAAAGATAACCGGTACGGACGATATCAAAGTTATGGATCGGTTCAGATCATGGGAAAGGGGAATCCGGTTTCCCGTGCTGGAAGTGGCTTTGTACAAGAAGGATGGGACTGGAACCGCTTGCCTGGAACGACTACCATTCATCTTCCTTTCGAACTTTTGGATAGTCCTTTGAAAGGTACGACTATGGCGCGTTCCGAAGAGAATTTTTCCGGAAGCAGTTCTTTGGGTGGTATGAACGGAATGTTTGCCATAAAACTGATGGAACGGGATTATGATAACTTTACTTCTGACTTCGTTGCCCGTAAATCGGTATTCTGTTTCGATAATCGGATGATTTGTCTGGGGACAGGTATTACGAACAGCAATGCTGACTATCCTACGGAGACGACTCTTTTCCAGACTAAGTTTAATGGTAAGGAACCGAAGGCAGATAATGATGACTACTGGCTGCACGATGGCTATGATAATTATTATCATGTGGTAGATGGAACGGTACGTTCGCAAGTGGCAGACCAGGAATCGCGTCACGAAAAAACTCGTGAAAAGACTGCCGGTAAATTTTCATCTGCCTGGATTGAACATGGAAAGGCTCCGAAAGACGGAACTTATGAATATATGGTATTGATACAACCGTCTGCTGCTGAACTGGATGAATTACAGAAAACCCCTGCTTACGAAGTATTGCAACGTGATCAGATGGCTCATGTGGTATATGATAAGAAAACAGGAATCACAGGGTATGCTACCTTCGAAGCGTATCAGCCTGTAAATGATCAATTCATCGTTTCCATTCCGGCAGAAACGATGGTGATGTATGACAAAGAAAGCGATAACCGGATTCGTCTGAGCGTGTGTGATCCGAATCTGAATCTGGCGGAGAAGACCTATACAACTAAGGAGCCCAGCCGTCCGATTCGTAAGAAGATCGTTGTAAAGGGCATTTGGATGTTACCGAGTCCGCAAGAGGGGGTACAGCTTGAGTATGAAGGTAACAATACCCTTCTGAATGTAACCTGTCAGCACGGGCAACCGGTGGAAATGCTCTTGACAAATAAATGATTAAGGAAGAGAGAATTTAATGGGTATTGGTTAATTATGTTTCTATGAAAGAAGAAGGGTCAGTTCATTGTGAACTGACCCTTTATTCTTATTTGCAATTACTTATTCAGTCTCCATTCAAAGCCATCTTTCGTATCTTTAACTTCGAATCCGAGTGCAGTCAATGTATTACGGATTTCGTCCGAAGTAGCCCAGTCTTTATTGGCTTTTGCTTTCATTCGTTGCTCCAATAACATATCCACTACCTTACCGTAGGCAGCCTCGCGACCGTCCGAGGAACCTTTCTCTTCTTTCAGTCCCATAATATCGAAGCTGAAGAGCCGGAACGTTTCTTTCAGGTTATCCAGGTCTTCTGCAGAAATGGCAGCATTTCCGGCGATGATGTTATTAATGATGCGGGCACCTTCGAAGAGTTGTGCAATAACGATAGGTGTATTCAAGTCGTCATTCATAGCTTCATAACATTTTGCGCGGAGCTCTTTCACATTGATGCCTTCTGAAGTCGTTGCAGAAGGAGTGATCTTATCCAATGCGTCGATTGCTTCCATCAGGCGTTGCAATCCCTTCTCCGAGGCTTGCAGTGCCTCATTGCTGAAGTCAACTGTGCTGCGATAGTGAGCTTGCAGAATGAAGAAACGGATCGTCATCGGAGTATAAGCCTGTGCCAGCAGTTTGTGGGTGCCGTTGAAGAACTCATCCAGTGTGATAAAGTTTCCGAGTGATTTACCCATCTTCGTTCCGTTGATGGTAATCATGTTGTTGTGCATCCAGTAATGAACCATGTCGTCCCCTTGTGAAGCTACCGACTGTGCAATTTCGCACTCGTGGTGCGGGAAAATCAGGTCCATTCCTCCTCCGTGAATGTCGAAATGCTCACCCAGATACTTACGTCCCATAGCAGTACATTCGGCATGCCATCCCGGGAAACCGTCACTCCATGGCGAAGGCCAGCGCATGATATGCTCCGGTTGTGCTTTCTTCCAGAGGGCGAAATCGGCAGGATTGCGTTTTTCGCTTTGTCCGTCGAGGTCGCGGGTTGTATTCAGTACGTCGTCGAGGTTGCGACCGGAAAGTTTTCCGTAGTGATAATCCTTGTTATATTTGGCTACGTCGAAGTAAACAGAGCCTTCGCTTTCGTAAGCGTATCCGGCGTCCAGAATCTTCTGTACCAGCTGAATCTGTTCGATGATATGTCCCGAAGCATGCGGTTCGATGCTTGGTGATAATACGTTGAGTGCTTCCATTGCCTTGTGGTAACGGTTCAGGAAATACTGAACGACTTCCATGGGTTCCAGCTCTTCCAGACGTGCTTTTTTGGCAATCTTATCTTCTCCGTCGTCGGCATCATGTTCCAGATGGCCTACATCGGTAATATTGCGTACATAACGTACTTTGTATCCTAAATGAGTCAGATAACGGAAGAGTACGTCAAATGTGATGGAAGGACGGGCATGTCCCAGATGAGCGTCACCGTAGACTGTCGGTCCGCAGACATACATGCCTACATGAGGCGCGTGAAGCGGTACAAACAGTTCTTTTTTTCTATCTAGAGTGTTGTAAATGGTTAGTTGATGTTCCATAACGTTTACTATTTGATTCTTTTTAGGAGCCACAAAGGTAGAATAATTCTTTGATATATGCTGTAAATCAGCTTGAAATCTGCTCGTTTTTACATGGGGCAGGATAGCTGAATATGTTTTTCTATGGCTACCGCTACTCCGTCTTCATCATTGCTCAGTGTGATCTCATTGGCCGCTTTCTTCACGGGTTCCTGTGCATTTCCCATTGCAATGCCCATGCCTGCAAACTTGATCATTGACAGGTCATTGTATCCGTCGCCTATGGCTATGACTTCTTCCCGTGATACTCCTGTCGCTTCCAGCAGGACAGTGAGAGACAAGGCTTTATCAATTCCCTGTGGAACTAATTCCAGGAAATAGGGTTCCGAACGGAAAACATTGATCTTTCCTTGCAGGCGGATACACAGCTCAGACTCGACAGGAATCAATTGGTCGGCATCTCCTACGATAAGGCATTTGGCTACCGGAAGAGTGATGTCGGTCAGGAAGTCATTTGTTTCCCGTACTGCCATTTTATTGAGGAAGGCTTCTTTCTGTACATATGGGTCTTGCGAGTTTTCGGTCACTATCTCTGCCCCGTCATAGGTCAGTATGCTTAGATGATTGGTACGGGCACATTCGTAGAGCACCGGAATCACTTCATTGGGAAGCACATTCTCGTACATCATTTCCTTGCTTTCCCAGTTGATGATCTCGCCGCCGTTATAGGACAGGATAAATCCGCCGAACTCATTTATACGCAGCTCATTGGCGAGCGGCACGATGCCATAGGTTGGCCGTCCCGAAGCGAGTACCAGACGGACTCCTTGTTCTTGTATGCGTATCAGTGTTTCCCGGTTGCGGGCAGTTATTTCTTTCTTAGAGTTGGTAAGCGTACCGTCAAGGTCGAGGACTACGAGTTTATATTTCATGTGATGTTGTTTTTAGGCTGCAAAGATAGGAGAAAAACAGGTTGCTGCAAGGAATATGGAACTATTTGCACTCTCTCAGTGCAAATCTTCTTAAATAATGCACTCCTATAGTGCAAATTTTATATCTTTGTCTAAAAAGAAGGCATATGGAGAAGTTATTCGAGTATTATCGGAAATTAGTGCGGGAAACTGATATTGAGTTTTATCGTTATATTTATTCCAAAATAAATTGGAATAGCCGTATGATAGGGCTCACCGGACCGAGAGGGGTTGGAAAGACGACCTTGGTACTTCAGCATATCAAGGAGAAACTGAATTTGAATGAGGCTTTATATGTTACGGCAGAAGACTTTTATTTTGCCAGCCATCGCCTCCTTGATTTGGCCGATGCGTTTGTGAAGATGGGAGGGAAATATCTGTTTATCGACGAAATTCATAAATACAAGGATTGGTCGAAAGAACTTAAATTGGTTTATGACTATCACCCTGAATTGAATATTGTATTTACCGGTTCGTCCGTATTGGATATCAATAAGGGAGCGTCTGACCTTAGTCGTCGTGCAGTTATGTATCAGATGCAGGGGCTTTCTTTCCGTGAATATTTACAGTTATTTCATCATATATCTTCCGAAGTGTATACTTTACAGGATATGGTGACGCACAAGGTTGATATTCCGGGTTTAGAACATCCGCTTCCGCTTTTTCATGAATACCTGCAAACAGGCTATTATCCGTTTGCTTTGGAAGATGACTACGATATCCGTTTGCGGCAAATCATTAACTTGACTTTAGAATCAGATATTCCTCAATTTGCAGATATGAATGTATCTACAGGACGGAAGCTCAAACAGCTTCTTGCCATTATTGCTAAAAGTGTACCGTTTAAACCGAACTTTAGCAGTATCGCTAAAGTGCTGGAGATAAGCCGCAATAATATTTCAGATTACTGCCTTTATATTGAGGAGGCGGGACTTATAGCACAATTGCGGGATGCCACCGGTGGAGTTCGGGGATTGGGAAAGGTGGATAAAATCTATTTGGATAATACGAATCTTATCTATAATTTGGCTCAGGAAAACTCTAATATCGGGAATGTCCGGGAAACTTTCTTCTTGAATCAGACCAGAGCGTTTTCGGATGTCGTGACTTCTCCCGTTTCTGACTTTTTGATTGATAAGATGACTTTTGAAATAGGAGGTAAGAAGAAGGGGCAGAAGCAAATACAGGGAATAGAAAAGGGTTTCATCGTAAAAGATGACATTGAACAAGGTTTTATGAATGTGATCCCTTTGTGGCAGTTTGGTATGGGATATTAGGGTATACTTTATTAATCACTATTGCAGCAAGTCCGCCCACTGTTCATTGCTCAGTGCCGGCAGTGCGAAGAACAAAAAATAAATAAGCATTAATTTCTTGTTATTTAAAATAGTTTCTATAATTTTGTACCTAATTTCTAATGCCTAGTAAGTAGAGGCATTGAAAGGACATATTAGTAAACGAAGAGCGTTTGACATATTATCTCATCATGGAATCTCGACAATTTCACGGTCAGGAGGTAATAGGCAAGAACGCTCACGTCAGTGGTATATATTTCTGCTTTGCGGTAGACTATATAACATTCTGGCGTGGGCTATTGTTTTATTATCCTGATCGGGCAGTCGAGAGCCTCATGGTGGTAATAATTCAGTAGTTCCCACGCTTTTTACATTTAACCGCTAACGAGGGGGCTGTTAGCACTTCCAATGAACAAAACATGAAAAAGGTGTTAATTCCTTTCTTAGTTGCGGGTATGTTATGTACTACCTCGTGTACAGAATTATTTGAACCATCAGTTGATTATGGTGACCAGACCTATATCAATGATTATTCAGCTCTTGTGTCGGTTATAAATGACCTTAATAAGTCTATTAGTGAAAGATTTGAAGCGTTGAATAAGCTTCTGGATAAGAATTTGGCTGATATTAAATTGTCGGTAGACGAAAATACCGGTGCTATTAAAATTCTTGGAGAAAATGTGGAGAATGGTTTGTCGTCTATCAACAAAACTCTGTTCGATGGTTTCTCTGCATTGAGTACACAGATAGATGAAACAGGGAAGCAGATTGTATATGCAATCAATGAAAACGGAGAACTATTACGCCTTGAAATAGATGAAACAGGTAAGCTTATTTCTGCACAAATAGAGAAGTCAGCAACTAAATTGGTTGAAACTATCAATAGTTTGACAGCGACTTTATCAGAGAAGTTTGATGCGTTGACGATTATTACTAAAGCAGGGTTTGCTGAAGTATCTGTTAAAATTGACGATTTGGACAAAACGCTGGATGCACAACTTACCAATGTAAATACTAATCTTGGAACGCTTAATACAACAATGTTTGATGGATTCAAAGCGCTCAATACAACGCTTGATGCGAATGGCAACAAGATTGTTACGGCTATGAACGAAAATGGTGAACTACTGCGTCTTGAGATAGATGAAACAGGTAAACTTATTTCTGCGGAAATAAAGAAAACGGCAGATGCTCTTGTTGCAGTTATCAATAGCCAGACTGCGACTATCAGCGAGAAATTTGACGCATTAACTGCGATGATAAATACTGGATTTGCTAATGTGACTACTCAGATAGGTAAGGTTGGTGACCAGTTGCATTTGGATATTCAAGGCGTTAATGAAAGTCTTGGAGCACTTAATACTACTATGACTAATGGTTTCACAACGCTGGGTACCAAGATTGATGCGAATGGCAATACGATTGCTACCGCTATCAATGAGCAAGGTGAGAAGCTGGAACTTGTGATAGATAATAATGGTAAGGTTATTTCTGCAGAAATAAAAGATTTCAAAGATGCTTATAATACAGCTGAAGCAGCAGAACTCGCTAAAATGGCAGAGATTATTGGTGCTGTCAATGATTTGACGGCAGCAAATAATACAAATTCTGCGAATCTCCTGGCAAAACTGGAACAGTTGCTCACGGATAAGGGTATTTATTATGATGAAAACAATGCCGAGCAGATGTATATGACACCGGAGAATTTCGCAGCAATTCAGGATGCCGGAGTAAATTCAAATGTTTATAAGCTTTATGCAGATCAGTTGAATGTATTGTCTGTTACATTTACTTCAAAGCAGGTTGTGGATGCTACAGGAAGCACTCATGAACATGCGGTTTTTACTCCTAATACGGCAGCTGATGCTGCACCTGTACTTGTTGCATCGAGAGCTGAAATCGTAGATGGTATTGCTAATGGCAAGAAGGTGGTAAAGGTTGTCAAGACAGCAGTAAATCGTAATTATACCGTTACAATTACGACTGGTTGTAATTATCGCAGTATGTTTGCGATGAGGCTTACTGATGCTAATGGTACCAAGGATGTCACATTCACACCTACATTATCACATAGTTTTGAGTTGATAGTTTATAATGCTTCAACTAGTGTTATCAAGAATGGTATTAATGCAATTGTTTATTGTTGTGAAACAGGCACTAATAATACTTACTCATTAGTTGACCCCAAATAACTAATCTTTTCTCAAATATGATGAAATTAAAAAATATACTTGGTATAACCGTAGTCCTCATGGCTACGGTTACCCTCCAAGCCCAAACCTACAATGATAGTGTACGAGTCCGCACTTGGTCTGTATATATGCAAGGCGGTATCAGTAGTTATCACGGGGTGAGGAGTGAACTGTTCGATAATTCGAAGAGAACCATGGCGCCTGATTTAAATTTAGGCGTGAAGTACAATATTCAACCTTGGGTGAGATTAGGTGTAAATGCGGGATATACCATGTTGAAATCTAGCGGTAATCATAGCTTATCGATCACTACTACGGATCATAATTTTCTGATAGGTGATCGTACCGGTACGCTTGAATTGAAATCCGACCGATTGCAAAATCTCAATAACACGTATTTGGCGGGGGTGGATGCCAATGCGGATTTTAATATTCTTGAAATCTGGCCTAAGCGGAAAGCGCAATGGCTGAGTTTGTACGCTGGTGCGGGAGTGGGCTATATGCGTGGCTGGAATCGGAACTCACAGACATGGTCTTACAACGAAAGAGCGACAGCTACAGGTGACGCCTATTTTAATGGGTATAGCCACTCTTATTTGAAATCATCCGAAGATAAGAAACACTTCAATGCTTTGTATATACCTCTCTCCTTGTCATTAGAGTTTGACATACAGCGTCAGTTGACATTAGGCGTTATCGGTCAATATAAATGCATACCTACGAAATCGGATTTTAGTCCCAAAGGTATTTATAGTGCAGGCGTTGTCATACGATATAATTTTGTAAAGAGCAAAAGCAAGTTACAGAGGAAGCAGATTGCCGATTTATATAGTGAATTGGATGCCAGTCAAGTAGACTGTGCCAGTGCAAAAGCCACTCTTCAGCGTCAGTCCAGAGAAGAAATGGAGCGGCTGAAAAAAGAAGCGGATGAATTGAAACGCCAAATAGAAAGCATAAACAGTACTGCTGCCGGAAAAGGTGAAGAAACGAGTGCGATAATCTATTTCGAAAACGATTCATGGGAACTATCCTCAAAAGGTGGTGAACAATTGCAAGTGTTGGCGGAAAAGTTGAAGACCCATCCTGAAAAGAAGATTATGCTTATCAGTTCCGCCAATACGGTGGGGCATGAGAACAGAAATAAAAAGCTATCGTCCAATCGTTTGAATACTGTGAAGCAGTTTTTGCTTAGCCAAGGTGTCAGTGACACTCAGTTTAAGACTGAAGTAAGCCTTGGCGATTATGGAATGACAACTTCTTCAGATTGTCGACGTGTTATAGTTATCACCCAGCCGTAGGGTAATTAGTCTTTTTCAAAAGAAAAGGAACTTAAATCCCGGAATAACGTCGCAGAAGAGATTATAAGACGTTTGGAGTTTAAGTTCCTTATTTTAATGTTTGGTGTCTATTGTTCGATTTGGCGTTATTAGAGCATTATTCCAGCAAGTCCGCCCACTGTTCATTGCTCAGTGCAGGCAGTGCGTCGCTGTCAGTGATGAATGTTTCCGCCAGCCTCCTTTTATCTTCCTGTAGTTGGAGAATTTTTTCTTCAATGCTGTTCTGGGTAATAAAGCGATAGGCGATAACCTGTTTATCCTGGCCGATGCGGTGTGCACGGGCAATGGCTTGTGCTTCGGCGGCAGGATTCCACCAAGGGTCGATGATAAATACATAATCGGCTTGGGTAAGGTTAAGTCCTACGCCTCCGGCTTTTAAAGAAATCAGAAAGGCCTGCACGTCCTTTTGTTCGGTGAAATGGGCGATTTCTGACGGACGGTTATTGGTGGAACCTGTCAGTAATGCATACTTCCAGCCTTGTTGGCGGAAGACATCGGCAAGGATTTCCAGATGCTTCACGAAAGAGGAAAAGATAAGTACTTTATGTCCTTCACTTCTCAATGTATCGAATGTTTCGATGATTTGCTCGGTTTTCCCGGATATCCCGTTGAAATCGGGAAAAATGAGCTGTGGGTGACAGGATAGCTGGCGAAGACGCAAGATACCGTTCAGGATACTGAACGTATGGAACCTGTCTCTGTTTTCGGGTTGTTGGAGCAATATGTTGCGCAGACTGTTTTTCTCCTGTTCGTAGCTCTCGCTTTGTTCTTCGGACATATCACAATAAATCGTTTCTTCAGTAAGCGGAGGAAGTTCCGGTGCTACCTCACTTTTGCTTCTGCGAAGAATAAACGGAGCGATTAACTGTTGCAGCCTTTTCTCCATGCGGGTGTTTCCTTGCTTGATTGGAATGATGAACTGCTTTTGGAAAGTGCTTTCTTCCCCCAACAGGTCCGGTTGCAGAAAACGGAACTGCGCCCACAGATCTTTGAGGGAGTTCTCGATAGGCGTTCCGGTCAGTGCGATCCGGTATTTGCTCTGCAACTGGATGACTGAACGGAAAGTGAGAGAATCATTGTTTTTGATATTCTGGCTTTCGTCGAGTACGATATATTCGAATGTGTAGGAGCGAAGAATATCAATATTATTTCTCATCATCCCATAGGTCGTGAATATCAGATGAAAACGCCTGAAGAACTTCTCGGGATGCCCTTTGGGGAATACCGTGCTGCTATTATATTCTGCTATCGATAGAGTGGTGAAACGTTTCGCCTCTCGCCTCCAGTTGTGGAGCAGGGAAGTGGGGACCACAATCAGAGTGGCGGGTTTACGGGAATTTTTTCCGTATTCTGCTCTTGGGGCGTCTTCTTTGGGTATGTTTTTCTCCCTGATTTTCTGCGCCTCCGGCAGTAACTCATCTTCGGAAGAGAATGAAAATAAGGAGAATTGTCCTTCGGCGTCTGCCGCTTGCTCTCTGGCAGGCGGAGTTCCGGCAGTACATTCCTTATCCGGCTGACTGTCAGATGCCGGGATTTCTGTAGATACAGACCCCATAGGAGCAGTAGCTGTATCGGTGGAAAACGGTTTGTATATATATTGTAGCGGGGTAAGCGTCTGGAGTGTCTTCCCAAGCCCCATGTCATCTGCCAGACAACCGCCGAATCCTTGTTTGTTCAACTGTACCATCCACGAGAATCCTTTCTGCTGATAGGGGCGTAGCTGTGCTTTCACTCCTTGGGGAACGGGGATATTGTGTATCTCTCTCCTGAAAGGCAGGTTTTGGGGACTGCTTTCTTCTAAAGCCGATTGTACGGCACCGACAAAAGTGGGCTTCAGGCGAATCCCTGTTTCTGTTTGCGTTCCTAATTCCAGCAGGTTTCCATATTTGCTGAACCATTCTTCCGGCAAGAGAATCATGCGTCCGTCCGGCAGCAGAAATTCTCTTTTCTCTTCGAGGATATGCTTGCGGAAACGTGAGAAAGGGATACGCAGCTGCCCGATGACAACTGTGATATGCAGTTCAAACCAGTCCGGTTCGTCATCACAGCTTTGTTCGATGTGGATTTCGTCCAGACAGTAGGGAGTATTCCCCATATTTCCGGTCAGCAGGAAGGATTGTTGGAGCATTGCCCGATAGGTGCCGATCCATTCGGTAATTGTCTTTTCGGAGGCATCGGGCGACAGCTTGAAGTGGACGTCGCTGACCTGTTGCAAACCGGAATCCGTTAACATCCGGAGTTTCTCTTTTTCGGCATTACTATCCCGGCGGAAGAAAAATATCTCGCCGAAGTCGTTTCGGTAAATGATCTTCTTCATTTCGGTCACGGTGTCGGGAGTAAACGTCTGGTCGCCATAACGGAAACTGAGTCGCAACATTTGTTCGTCGTAAATGGTATCTTCGAGAGACAGGACGGCTTCGCATGCGTACGTCTTTTCAACGATATTCAGTCCCTGAGTTGTAATCTCATGATAGCGTGCTATCGGAATCACGATGTTATCGATATATTTCTCAATTTGGGAGGCTGGAACGCTGATCTTCTTTTTCTTGGTGAAAGGCAGGATGCGTACACTCTCGATATGGGGGAAAAAGTATAGTTCCATCCCCAATAAGAGAGCAGACGGCGAGGAAGTCAGCACGATGACAGGTTTCTGCTCACTCAGTGAGAGTGGCTGTCCGTCATAATAACATTGCAGCTGATAACGGAAAGTTGTCTCGTCAGCAAGAAACATGAAGTGAATTTCCACATCGTGAGGATGAACACGGTAGGCGTGATGGGCATATAGCAGTTTGCTCCCGACCTGTTTTTGGTACAGAGGAAGGTTGTGATAGCGTATCAATGCCAGCATCTCCTGTAGCTTTTTCTCGATGAATGGGCGGATATTGTTCTTTATCCGTTCCGGATCTTCGGACAATTTACGCAGAAAACGGGATACTGTTTTCTCTCGTGAGTAGACTCCCATCAGATATTTTTCTGTATAATGAGAGGCGATGTCGATGGCCTGCCGTTCAGCCTCGTTCATCCGGCTGATTGCTTCGGGAGAAGCGTGAAAAGCCTGCTCTATGAGTTGCCATGTGCCGTCGTCAGATTGCTCCGCCATGTAAGGTATCAGCAGTGTGCCGAACGTCAGATGCTCGGTTAAAACGATGATAACTTGTCCGGTAATTGCTTTCTCTTCCATTCTCTTCAGGCTTTAACAAACAAAGATACGGGAAAATCCTTAATTTTGCAGCATGATGGAAGAAAACAAACGAGTATTGTTGGGAATGAGCGGTGGTACGGATAGTTCCGTAGCTGCCATGCGATTGCTGGAAGCCGGATATGAGGTGACCGGAGTTACTTTCCGTTTCTATGAGTTGAATGACTCGACCGAGTATCTGGAGGATGCCCGTCACCTGGCAGGGCGTTTGGGTATTCGTCATATTACGTATGATGCCCGTGAGATATTTCGTGAACAGATTATTGAATATTTTGTGCAGGAGTATCTGGCAGGACGGACTCCAGTCCCTTGTACATTATGCAATAATTACCTGAAATGGCCTCTGCTTGCTAAAATTGCCGATGAAATGGGTGTTTTCTATATCGCTACCGGGCATTATGCACAGAATATACAACTAAATAATACCTTTTATATAACATACGCTGCCGACTCGGATAAGGATCAAACTTTCTTTCTATGGGGATTGAAACAAGATATTCTTTGCAGGATGTTGTTGCCGATGGGGGATATTACGAAAGTGGAAGCTCGTGTTTGGGCTGCGGAACATGGGTTCCGGAAGGTGGCAACTAAAAAGGATAGTATAGGCGTTTGTTTTTGCCCAATGGACTATCGGACTTTTCTGAAAAACTGGTTGGCTCAAAATAGTGAGGCATTGGCAGAAGAAGAGCAGATGATGGGGGAGAATCAAGCATTGGTTGGAGATTGGCAAGTATTGGTTGGAAGCAATCAGGCAGGACTCAATAAAGTGAAACGAGGAAGGTTTGTCGATGAAAAGGGAGATTTTATTGCCTGGCATGAGGGTTATCCTTTTTATACCATTGGACAGAGACGTGGCTTGGGCATTCATTTGAACCGTCCCGTATTTGTGAAAGAGATTAATCCTGAAAAGAACGAAGTAGTATTAGCTTCTCTTTCAGCTCTGGAGAAAACAGAAATGTGGTTGAAAGACTGGAATCTTGTCAATCAGGAGCGTACTTTAGGGCATTCTGACATCATTGTGAAAATACGGTATCGCAAACAGGAAAACCATGCTACGATTACCATTACACCAGATCATCTACTGCATGTGCAACTTCATGAGCCTTTAACCGCCATTGCTCCGGGACAAGCTGCTGCATTCTACAGAGACGGTTTGCTATTAGGGGGAGGAATAATAGTCGATGCCCGGTAATTTTACATGAGGGAAGATGGTCATTCTCTGACGAGGAAGTGCCAAAGCCCAACCTCTCTATAAAGTTGAAAAGTATAAAACATCTGCCATCTGCAACAAAACGAAGATAGTCTATTAATAAACAGATTGTTATGGCGTTGCAGATACCTGTTGCAGATAGGTTGCAGATAAAGTATCTGCAACACAATATATTACTGGAGAAAAGTCTATGGTGTTTTCATTAAAGTCTATGAAAAGACTCCGGTTTCCCTATATGGAAACTGTAGTGTCCTGCCTTGGAAATTGCAGTGTCCCACTTTGGAAACTACAGTTTCCTGCCTAGGAACTGTAGTTTCTTACCTTGGGAATGGCGGATTACGCCCTATATTGACTTTTCTAACCTATAGGAAATCATTTTATGTATGGTTATTCTTCCGAAGGAATGCTGTCATTCAGCGCTAACATTGTTTCTATATATTCGCGCGTATTGCTTAATCTGGGGACTTTGTGTTGTCCTCCCAGCTTTCCTTTCTGTGCCAGCCAATCATGGAATAATCCCTCACGGGCAACGATTACTTCCAATGGTTGCAGAGCTATATCTTTCCATCGTTTCGCCTCATAATCGGAGTTAACCTCCTTCAGTGTGGCATCAAGTATCGCTGCAAATTTTTCTACAGAATCCGGCATCTTGGCGAACTCTATTAACCACTGGTGCCGGCATTTGGCATTCTCATCCATAAACACAGGTGCCGCGGTGTATTCACTAACTTGTGCTCCGGTTTCGGCACAAGCCTTTGCCAATCCTTTTTCAGCGTTATCGACAATCAGCTCTTCGCCAAATGCGTTGATGAAATGCTTCGTTCTTCCTGTGATGACAAACTTATAGGGATTCTTGCTGGTAAACTTCACCGTATCGCCGATCATGTATCGCCATAATCCGCACGACGTAGAAATCACCATCGCATAATTCTTGTTAAGTTCCACCTCTTCGAGGCAGTAAGCATGTGGATTCTCTTCATCGACTTCTTCCAGTGGAACGAACTCGTAGAAGATACCATAATCGATCATCAACAGCATAGACGGGTCCGAAAGGTCATTCTGCGTACCAAAGTATCCTTCGGAAGCATTGTAAGTCTCTACATAATGCATCTTTGGCGAGTGAATGACCTGTTTGTACTGTTCACGGTAAGGAGTGAAAGCCACCCCACCGTGGAAGAATACCTCCAGATTCGGCCATACTTCTTCCAGTGTTTGCTTACCGGTTTTCTCGAGAATACGCTTGATAAGTACCAGCATCCACGAAGGCACGCCGGACAAACTGGTCACATTGACCGGGATGGTACTGTTGGCTATCGCCTCTATTTTAGTCTCCCATTCGCTCATCAAAGCGATTTTCTTGCTCGGTACGCGGATGAAATTGATCAGCGGATTGACATTCTGAATCAGAATGGCTGACAAGTCGCCTACTAAACTATGATTGGAATTGAGGTTCGGACTGTGGCTTCCTCCCAGAATCAACCCTTTTCCCGAGAAAAAGTGGCTGTCCGGATTGATACGAAAATAGAGTGCCGCAGCGTCTTTACCGCCTCTGTAGTGAATGTCTTCCAGTGCTTCTTTGCTGACAGGCAGGAATTTGCTCTTATCATTGGTCGTTCCGGATGATTTGGCAAACCAGCGAATTTCCGAAGGCCAAAGCAGATTCTGTTCCCCTGCCCGCAAACGCTCTACATAAGGTTTGATTTCCTCATAAGTCTGTATTGGAAGGCGCTTTCTGAAATCCTCGTAGCTACGGATGGAGGCGTAGTCGTACTTTTTTCCCCACTCTGTCTGTGCAGCTTGGTTCACTAAGCGACTCAGCACACGATGCTGTATCTCACTAGCCTGACTAGCATAAAGGTCTATCTGTTTTAAACGGGAATCGAAAGTCTTACTAATAATCTTTGTAATATTCATTTCTGCTTTAACATAATAATGTTTAGTCGTGCAAAAGTAACCTTATTTATCTTTTTTTTCTATCTTTACGTCGGAAATAATCGTTAAAAATTGGCGACTTTCCTTGAATCCCGAGTTTCTGACTAAAAAAAACGACAATGAGAATTGGAATCCTGACTTCCGGAGGAGACTGCCCCGGTATAAATGCCACTATTCGTGGCGTGTGCAAAACTGCTATCAATCACTATGGGATGGAAGTAATAGGAATTCATAGTGGTTTTCAAGGTTTGCTGACAAAAGACATAGAGCCCTTTACTGATAAATCCTTATCCGGACTGTTGAACCAGGGCGGAACAATGCTGGGTACTTCGCGCGAGAAACCTTTTAAAAAGGGAGGTGTCGTCTCGGATGTCGACAAACCGGCACTGATTCTTCAGAATATTAAGGAAATGGGGTTGGATTGTGTTGTCTGTATCGGAGGAAACGGGACGCAGAAAACTGCCGCTAAATTTGCTGCAATGGGCGTTAATATCGTGTCAGTCCCCAAAACCATCGATAATGACATCTGGGGAACGGACATTTCCTTTGGATTCGACTCTGCTGTAAGTATCGCTACAGATGCCATCGACCGTTTGCATTCCACCGCCAGTTCTCACAAAAGGGTCATGGTCATTGAGGTGATGGGGCATAAAGCCGGCTGGATTGCTTTGTATTCCGGTATGGCAGGGGGGGGGGTGGTTACAGTTTTTTCTCCGATCGGTCGAAAGG
>OGQR01001183.1_pt1 | contig 18670 bp, 25 predicted proteins | sample 1553271 | NCBI WGS metagenome assembly OGQR01 (sample SAMEA2579970, study PRJEB22360) | human gut metagenome | biome: human gut; feature: human-associated habitat; material: faeces | place: Denmark | collected 2008/2010 | reverse complement strand
CGCGGTGAGTATGCTGCGTGCATGGTCCTCACTGGTTATGAGCACGCTCATCAATATACAGTGGCAGTCGGGTCTGTTTAACCATCTTCTCAGACTGCCGCTGGCGTTTTTTGAACGCCGTAAATTAGGTGATATCCAGTCGCGTTTTGGCTCCCTTGACACTTTGAGGGCCACCTTTACCACCTGTGTGGTTGGGGCAATCATGGACAGTATTATGGTTGTAGGTGTTTTTGTGATGATGCTGTTATATGGAGGATATCTTACTTGGATAGTTCTCGGTTTTACCATGGTTTACGTTCTTATTCGTCTGGTGACATACGGCTATTACCGGCAAATATCGGAAGAAACTCTTGTCAGGGGGGCCCGGGCCAGCTCCTATTTTATGGAAAGCCTGTATGGTATTGCCACGGTAAAAATCCAGGGTATGGTCGGGATCCGGGGAACACACTGGCTTAACCTGAAAATAGATGCGATCAATTCAGGTATTAAGTTAACTAGGATGGATTTGCTCTTCGGGGGAATAAATACTTTTGTTGCCGCCTGTGATCAGGTGGCGATTTTATGGCTGGGTGCAAGCCTTGTGATCGATAATCAGATGACAATAGGGATGTTTGTGGCATTTGGTTCTTTTCGTGGGCAGTTTTCGGATCGGGTTGCTTCGCTGACCAGTTTTCTTCTTCAACTGAGAATAATGAGTCTACATAATGAGCGCATTGCAGATATTGCACTACATGAAAAGGAAGAAAAGAAACCGGAAATTGAAATCGTTGCTGACATGAGCCCGGTTTCACTGGAAACCACTGATTTAAGCTACCGGTATGACAGCCAGTCAGCACAGGTATTCAGTGGTCTGAATTTGTCTGTGGCTCCGGGAGAAAGTGTGGCTATAACTGGTGCCTCCGGTGCCGGAAAAACCACATTAATGAAAGTATTATGTGGACTGTTTGAACCAGATAGTGGAAAAGTACTGGTTAATGGCACGGATATACGTCAACTTGGAATAAATAATTATCACAGTATGATAGCCTGTGTTATGCAGGACGACCGGCTATTTTCAGGATCAATTCGTGAAAATATCTGTGGGTTTGCAGAAGAAACAGACGACGAATGGATGACAGAATGTGCCAGAGCAAGTCATATTCATGATGTGATAATGAAAATGCCAATGGGGTATGAAACGTTAATAGGTGAACTGGGGGAAGGTCTTTCCGGCGGTCAAAAACAGCGTATATTCATTGCCCGAGCTTTATACCGGAAACCTAGAATATTATTTATGGATGAGGCTACAAGTTCTCTTGATACAGAAAGTGAACGTTTCGTGAATGCTGCCATAAAAAAAATGAATATCACCCGGGTGATTATTGCACACAGAGAAACTACGTTGAGAACTGTTGACAGGATTATTTCTATTTAAAATCCACTGGTGTAACTTTGTAAGGAGTTTTGTCGATGGGGGAGGTTAAGAAGGATATAAAAATAACAGTGATTGCTTTTGTTATCAATTATCTGTTCTTTTATATTCCGGTGTCATTATATCTTAGTTATTACTATGGATATAATTTTTTTAATCTATATATGTTTTTTTTATCACTTGTAGTTACATTTTTATCGTTGTGGTTAAACGTGAATTTTTACTTCTTCACAAATCTTATAGCGAAGGTGTTGAAATGAGAAAACTATCTGAAAATGAAATAAAACAAATATCTGGAGGTGACGGGAATGACGGGCAGGCAGAATTAATTGCTATTGGTTCACTTGCTGGTACGTTTATTAGCCCGGGATTTGGTTCTATTGCAGGGGCTTATATAGGTGATAAAGTACATTCATGGGCAACGACTGCGACGGTTAGTCCCTCCATGTCTCCCTCAGGTATAGGATTATCATCCCAGTTTGGATCCGGCAGAGGTACATCAAGTGCCTCTTCGTCTGCGGGGAGTGGAAGTTAAACCTTATATTGTTAATGAAGCACATGTTACAGGTGCTTCATTATATGATAATGGTGCCTATGTAACGCTTTAAGTTAGGCTCCTCCGAACGTTTATTATTTTATGCATACCGCATAGTAACAATGCCAGTCCGTTTAATTTTTATCATATGAGATTGTAACAGAAAATACTCTGTTAATGAGTATAACTGATAGAAGCCAGATATTGTATTCCTGCTATGACTGCATTCATCGACATGTGAAGTAATATGGGCATTAACAGGCCATTCGACTTTATTTTTGCACTAATAAGAACTAACGATACCAGAAAGAGCATCAAAAATGTACGAAAGTCAGTATATTGTTGATGTAATGCAGAAAATATGACTGATGTTACAATAGCAGAGGTGTAAATATTGTCATTAAACCAGAATTTAAAAGAGTTAAAAAGACACCCTCGAAATACAATCTCTTCATATACAGGAACAAGAAGTACGGAAGAAAATATATTAATCCATAAAATGGCCCCGGAAAAAGACATTTGCGAGATCATCCATTCTTCCGTTTTCCTCACTGCCAGCAGATAAGGGACAAATAACTGAATAATCATTATTAAAGAGAAAAGAGTAAAAAAAACATCCAGTCGAAAAGAACCTCTTCCTAATCCTTCTCTTTTTCGGAAGAAAATAAAATACAGTGGAACAAGAATTAGAAATTCAGCAAGAAATAATGCTGGAACAAGAAGCCCCCTGGATATAAGTTCCTGCCTGTTTGTAAGAAATGCAGGAATAAAGGTAATAGAAAATGATAAAGTAAACATTGAAAAGCAGCCGACTGATGACTGTTTTTTTATAGTTGCATTTTTATTTTTTGTTATTTTCATTTGTATTCCCTTACTTGTCGTTTAAAATTCTTTTATATAACAGGAAGAGGTAACCATAGAATGAACGTTTATTTTCCTGTATCAGAATAGCCATAACTTTTATTTTATAGTTGTTATCAGTGAATGAATGCAAACTAATAGAATAATGAGAAAAATAATGGAGAAAAAGCGATGGGCCGGACGCCATAGTTCATATTCTCGTGTATCAGCCTCACGTATCAACCTTTCTGAAATGGTTTCGGTTTCCTTACCTCGTTCCAGAGTATGTCTGTAATATTTCCTCATGACATATACCGAAAACTGAAACCAGATTAATATGGATGGACACACAACACATAAACTTCTTATGATATCACTCGGGAAAGTATCTTGGGCGGGTAAAAGAAAGTCATATACTTTGAATAAAATCATCATCGAGATAAATGAGACGCCAGCACCTATCCAGTATTCGATATGGGAAGATGCAGCATTATATGCGTCAGTAAAATTTTTCTTTCTTAATGAAGGTGGAAGTGCTGAAAGTTCAGGAATGTTTTTTCTTGTCCAGTATATTTTCATATAGTAACTCATATAAAAAGTGTTCTACTTTACTATGATGATGACGATTTATAAAAGTCTTATAATGACTACTTCTCCTTTCATTCTCGAATTTCACGATAATGATAGAGATAATCATTATCAATTGATTGTGTCACTAATTTTGACTTACATCACACTTTCATGGTTTAATCAGGTGATTTATTTAATGAAAAGAGTGTGTTTGTGGATGTATTGTGTATATGTCTTACTGGGCATCTGTTCTTACATTAATTAATATATTGCTATTTAAGTATTGGTGGTATTGTCAGTAACATTCTTTTGGTTAATTTAGTTATTATTCCTCACTGATTAATTGTCCTTCCGTTCTTATTGTTTGTAACTTGTGTTTGTATCGTACCTTTCAGGTGTTGATGCGCGCTTTACTGTGTCTGTACCGGCTTGACAAAATCCAACAGGGTTTGAAAAGGAACATTTCGTGCAAATAACCGAAGCCTTAATTTCAGAGCCGGGAGACATCCGGCGTTTTGTTCAGCAGGCGGTGGACCACTGGCCGCATTTGCTGGCATTTTACTTCACACTCCATTCGGCAGAAGGAAATATCAACGGGCAACAGATTCATGCATTCTGTACTTCCTTTTACCGACAGGTGCACGAACGTATTACTGAGCGTAATCACATGGCCAGTCCGGCATCGCCGCTGGTATTACGCTGGTTGCGGGAACAACATGGAGGAGCAACAATTCGATGCCTGTTGCTGCTCAGCCAGACGAGTATTTGTCACCCGCGAGCCAGTGTCACAGTTGATGAACAATGTTCGCAAGTGGTGGATTTACTGCAACATAGCTGGCAGGTGATAAGTGCTGGCGGACAATGCCGGGTGGAAAGGTGTTTTCGGGTTGCCCGGGGTGATACATCCGGTCAGTATGTAGCGTTAAAAACTGCCGCATTGTCTCTGGGGTTACCGGTTGTGACCGCCATTACCCATCGTCCGGTACAGCGCTGTACATTGATTACAGCTCAGTGAATCAGCGCAGTTGTGTAGTCAACGAGGTTTTCTGGCTTTTGTCGGTCATTCAGCACCATTAGCCGGGTCTCTGCCTCTTTCTGTTCCTGTGGAGTCACTTCCCCGCACGGCTGCCCCTTCAGGTCGTAACGGGCGCCGCCAGCCATTAACGCACGGTAATAGCGCGGAGACTGCACATAAGACGCTACTGCCGCGCGTAATGCACCTGCGCCAAATGCCAGTTCTCTGATGGCGATATCCTGTATCAGGTCGTCAGGTATCTCAACTTTAAGCGGTTGGGTTTTTTCCCGGTTGAATAACTCAGGCCAGTGTTCCACAAGACGATTAATACGCTTACGGTTTTTGCGCTGGCGTTTTGTCATATGTCGCCATGGTGTTTGATTCCTCACCCGAAGAGGCTTCTCGTTGTGTACTGTGTTCGTTTTATCCTGCAGCGGCGTTGCCGGTGACTTACTGAAAATACCCTGCGGTTTACGGTTAATGGTCAGCGTTACCATCAGTATTGTTACCTCGTGCTGTCAATGGCAGTGGTACCTCATCCGGTATCTGAAAATGTTTTCCGGTGGATGGCACAGCGAATGTCATGTAAGACATGCTGTTGCCGGTATTGTTCAGTGCTGTGCGTAGTGAGCGTATTCGTTATCAGACAGAGGGGCAGGGAACAAATGGCGTAAACGGGCATCAAAGAGCCGAAGAAACAGTACAGGTCAGGCCGTTATGGTCTGCAAACAGAGTCCTGGCGCCCCCGGGACTGAAAACGAAACAATAACCCGCGCACAGTGCGAGGAGCCCGGCGTGAAGCAATCAGCAGGTAATATTAATGGCAAGACCAGCAGGTTCTTTAAACAAACGAACAATATCAACAAATACGACAACTCCCGGAGAGGTAAAAAGTTTTTCACTTGAGCACTTCTTAAAAAAATGGAGACGAACAAAAATGGGGCGACATACCTGGAAGGTTTCACCTCAGACAGAGAGCCAGGAACAAAAACAGTGTGCCGGAGCAAAGGACCGGGAGCTTACCGGCAATTCAACAGCGGCAGAATAATCTTTATGCCATGTATACTCCGGATGTTCACTTATCAGCGGTCATGGCTGAACATGGTTGTGCAGGTGAATATAATCCGGGTGAAAATGCCTTCTGACCGTTAAGCAGGTTATTGTGAACAGGAAAAAGAGAAGAACACGACCACGCCGTACGATGCCGCAACACTTTGAGTGGCACGTATGCTGGTGATATCGATAATGTTCTGTCATGGGGAGCGCAGCCTGTCCCCGTACAACATGAACTGACCGACGTGTTTTGATAATCCGGAACTTGCGGATAAAACCTGCACAGAGTTGTTTCATCTGGTGGATATGACGGTGACGGATGGCGATGAAATCATGCAGTATCGCCGTTAAAAACAGTTGTTCAGTCTTTGTCTTTTATGTTACCCGTTGTCAACGCCAGGGTTATTGGCAAAATCCGTTGGTAATGGACGAGTGAATCATCTGTGCTTCCGTTGATTTTTATGGACTGATAAAGTTTTGTCAGATGAATTTTTATACGGAATTCTTTGCAGTATGCGTACACGAATTGATTATCTGGCGGATAAATACTGTTTTACAGAACGGAACGAATCGCCCCGTCTTCGCCAGCAGTGGCAGGATGTTCTGGAGGAGTGCCGGCAGACAGAGGCCGGACCAGAAGAACGGCTGCGTATTGCCCTGCTGAATGTGGATTACGTCACCAGTTTTGAACTGCCTTTTCGGCTGCTTTTAACCCGCACGCCGCAACTGATTGCCGCGCTTCGGGAAGAATGGGGCCTCAGCCAGAAAAATGTGGTGTTCAACGATAAACGGTTTGGCTGCGTGTACAGCCTGAAGGCCAGTCTTTCTGGTGTACCGGATACATTCCGGTATCATCTGTCTCATCGTATTCGCCGGATGGTTGGGAATGAAAATACATCATCGCCATATCAGCAGATTGCCCGGGAAGTGAAAGTGCCCCGTGAACGGCTGAAGTATGCACTGGAGGCGGGTTTACTGGTGACTGCACTGGACGGCCTGTTCTGGTCTGGCAGTCAGCGTATTGCGGCTGATGTTCTGAGGCTGAGAAAGGCCGGAATGCCGGTGGTGACCACGACCGTGGAGGTGCACGATAACCTGACAGGAACAACCCGCAAAGTACCGGCATACCATCTCTGATACAACCATCAGGGGGAATATTGCTCTGGCAACTGCAGGGCGACATTTTTATACTTTATCCCTGAGTCTGAAGACATGTGTTAAGGAAACGGGAATGGCAAGGTCCGATTACGATTTTATCAATCTGTCTCTGGCACATGAACTGAATGAGTGGCTGGCAGAGAGAGGTGTAGTGGTCAAGTAATATTGGCCACGGTTTTACAGTAAAAACGGTATCTGTTCTCTGATTCTTCCGGCGTCAACCCACCGTTGTAATGGTGAGGCCTGACGCTATTGTAATAATTCAGGATATAACCGCTAATTTGTTGCCGGGCCTCGTCCTTGCCTACGTAACCATCCGTCGGCACCCATTCTGTTTTCAGACTGCGGAAGAAGCGTTCCATAGGACTGTTATCCCAGCAGTTTCCCCGTCGGCTGACACTTTGCTTTATCCTGTAACGCCAGAGAAGCTGTTGATATTTCAGTCCTGTATACTGACTTCCCTGGTCGCTATGGAACATGACGTCCCGCGGCTGACCACGCACCTCATACGCCATCCGCAAGGCACTGCTTATCAGTGCAGTATCGGCATTCGCTGACAGGCTCCAGCCGATAACCCTGCGGGCAAAAAGATCCATGACGACCGCCAGATAGCACCAGCGATTTCCTGCCCAGATATACGTAATATCTCCGCACCATACCCTGTCTGGCTCCGGTACAGCGAACTGACGCTCGAGCAGATTCGGCAAACACGTATGCTCCTGACAGGCATTTTTGTATTGATGTTTTCCGGGCTGACAACTGCTCAGGTTCAGGTATTTCATCAGCCGTCCGGCACGATAACGGCTCATCGGGACGCCGTTTTGGGTCAGCATTTCAGCCAGCGTGCGCGCGCCTGCAGAGCCCCGGCTCTGGTTCCATGCCCGGCGTATTTCGCTGCACAACCTGACGCGAGCCGAATTAACCGTATCGCGTCGTTTTCGCCAGTACCGGTAACTGCTGCGGTGTATTCCCAGTGCGGAACAGAGGCTGACAACTGAGTGGCTGTCACTCAGTCTGGAAACTATCGAAAACCGTTCAGTGAGTCGGACATCAAGAGCGCGGTAGCCTTTTTTAATATCGTATTTTGTTCCTCCAGTCGGCGAACCTGCTTTTCCAGCTCGCGAATACGTTGCTGTTCAGGGGTAATGGGTGTTGCAGAGGGCGCAATACCTTGGCGCTCTCGCCTGAGCTGACGTACCCAGCTCTCAAGCGTGGTAGAACCGACATTCATCGCCTCACTGGCTTGTCGATACGAATAGCCCTTATCAACAATCAGCTGTGCACATTCCAGCCTGAACTCAGGGGTGAAAGTACGTTTGGTTTTCTTGTTCATAAGTCACCTGTTTTGTGTTGAGGTGAGAATATCACCTTTAATCAGGTGGCCAAATTTACTGTGCCACTACAGTATTAACCGGAGTGGTACTGATGGTCAGCGGTGGTCACGCTCAGGCAGAAGAGCTGAATATTGTTCCGCATAAGGGAATGACAGGTGAGCTGAGGGATGGAATGAAGATAGCGACCGGCCGGATTATCTGCCGTGAGGCGCATACCGGTTTTCATATCCGGATAAATGCCCGTCAGCAGGAGAGCCGTCCGGGGCACTATATCATACAGGGGAGAAGGGACAGCCGCCATGAACTGCGCGTCAGGATTGCCGGAGAGGGCTGGTCACCGTCAGTGACAGGTGGTCAGGAGGGAATGGTCAGTTATGGTCAGAGGGAACAGGGCGTGTTTGATGTGGTGGCTGATGGCAGCCAGCGTGTGGAGGCGGATGAATATATTTACTCCGTCACGGGAGAATGCCTGTGACGGGAGCGTGAATGAACAGACAGGGTATTAATAACAGTATTAATAACAACATATCGCAATGAGATATATAAAGAATAACAGGTCAGAGAACAGGAGAATAAAACACAAGGTACTGAAGGTTTGTGTTGAAGGTAATTGCAGATATTGCATTAAAGAAAAGTCAGTGGCACACGCAGATAACAGATGAAGAAAGAGTTATATTATATTTATAATATCCTTTGTATTGCCGGAAGAATATAAACTCCGGAAACGGGAATGTCACCAGAGTGTATATTAAACCTGGTGCCGGATAAATGGAAATGAATTTAAGCAGGCTGATGCTGATTTAAATCTACGGGAGATGCTTATTATGTCCGTTATATGGACACGGTTTTATTTTTCTTATGAGAAGAAACAGAATCACGACGCAGTGAATATTTTTACTGGGGAAAGTTCAGGAGATATCCGGACAAGACATTCTCCGGGAAAGGTTCAGACAGAATGGTGTTTCCCGGAAGCGGGAAGGATGAACACGGGGCCACCGTTGTGGCGGACGTGAATGAAATCATCACCGGGAACGGTGGTTATTGAGGGTAAGAAGGCTTACTGGATGTCTGAGAGAGAGAAAACGGAAAGTGGCTGGATTACATCTGATGAAAACTCAACTGAAACTGGAGTTAAACATGAAAAAAACATTACTGGCTCGTGTGGTCAAAGGTATTGCAGTCTGTGGTCTGGCAATGAGTAGTATCAGCTATGCAGCTACCAGTGTTAATGCAGTCCACAACGTTGTAGAGGAGTCAGTCTGGTCGATTGACTATGTTGATAGCGGTAATACTAAAGCTGGTCAGCAAGATGTTTCCCAACCTTGGGGAAAGCTGGTTGTAACACTTGAGAGCGGATCACCTGCAATCCCCAGTATTCACCTGCCAGAAGGTGTCAGAAAGGGTTTTGATAGCCAGTTTGAGTGGACCCACACCGAGTCAGGCGTTAAATACTTAGGAGTAATATGAACCGCCCCGGGTTTCCTGGAGAGTATTTTATCTGTGAACTCAGGCTGCCAGATCATTATTTCCGATGGAAGCATAATAAGCTTTTTCTGCTTCTGCCGGAGGAATATGGCCCAGCCTTTCCAGCAATCGTCGATTGTTATACCAGTCCACCCACGTTAGTGTGGCCAGTTCCACTTCTGTCCGGTTTTTCCAGCTCTTACGGTGTATTACCCCCGCTTTGTAAAGACCATTGATGCTCTCCGCCATCGCGTTGTCATACGAGTCGCCAGTACTCCCTGTTGATGCCAGTAATCCGGCTTCCTTAAGCCGCTGCGTGTAGGCCAGCGATACATACTGAGAACCTTTATCACTGTGATGGATTGTGCCGGACGGCCGACGGGCCCACAACGCCTGCTCCAGTGCATCCAGCACGAATGTTGTTTCCATGGATGATGAGACCTGCCATCCCACGATGTATCCGGCGAACACATCAATGATGAACGCCACATAAACGAAGCCCTGCCATGTGCTTACCCAGGTAAAATCAGCCACCCACAACTGGTCTGGACGTTCTGCCACGAACTGACGGTTTACGCGGTTGCATGCGGCAACGGCTTTCCGGCTGACGGTAGTGCGGACCTTTTTACCCCGGAGAACACCGGCAAGTCCCATAACTGCCATGAGACGTGCCACAGTGCATCTGGCCACTCTGATACCTTCCCGTAACAACTGACGCCAGACTTTACGCACACCGTATACCTGGTGATTTTCATCGTATACGCGCTGTATCTCTTTCTTCAGCCAGTCATCGTGCTGCGCACGGGCACTGCGTTTATCCGGATGATGTCGCTGTTGCTGACAATGGTAATACGTTGACGGGGCAATATGCAGTTCGCTGCATACCGGTCCGCCCCCGTACTGCTCACGCAGCTTATCCAGCAGTGGCATCATTTTTTCCAGAGGCGGTCGAACTCCGCCTTCGCAAAATAAGCGGAAGCCTGGCGAAGGATATCGTTACTGCGGCGCAGTTCACGATTTTCACGTTCCAGCTCTTTCAGACGCTGACGTTCAGCGCTGGTGAGCCCACCATCACCGCCCCCGGTATCCCGCTCATGCTGGCGAACCCAGACACGCAGAGTCTCCGGCGTACAGCCAATCTTTGGGGCAATGGAACAAATTGCCGCCCACTGTGAGTCATATTCATCCTGACTTTCCAGAACCATACGAATCGCCTGCTGACGGACTTCGGGGGAAAAACGAGTATTTTTAGTCATCCTGTTTACCTCTTTCTCAGGGAGTTTAGTCTCCAGGATTTCCGGGGCGGTTCAGAATAGCAGTTATGCCAGTGGCACGGTAACTGTTACTGTTTATGATGTTCAGGGGGAGGCCGGCAGATTATCATTCCCCTTGTGTTGTTTCGTCCCACGAAACAGCAGAATTTCAATAACTCGAATCAGCAGTGGTACTGGTATTAAACCTGTAATCTTCAGGTGCTGAAAACGTGGGGATTTTTCAGAAAACGGCAATGGATGTCAGTAGGAGGGCTCATCGCTGATTGCGATGCCGGCGGGACACTGTCATATCTCCCTGACATTTAATGTGTTGTCGACCTGCACGAATACCGTTTCTGACGTAAGATGGCACTTTATCTCCTTTAAATATTGCTATAATACACATGTTCATTCGCCTGATGCGGTGAACTGCGTTTGAGGAAGCGTAAAGTTCTACTGTCCCTGAGCCCGTGGCATTATTGCTGCGGGCTTTTTTATTGGTGGAAAGGTATTACAGTTAAAATTTCTGGTGTGCATAAAGATGGCATGGGGGGTACAAAAAGCCAGATAGGACTGAAAGTAAAACGTACCACACCACCGAGGTGGTGGTAAACTCGGTGGCTCAGAAAATTCTGATAAATCTGGACGTTACAGCATGGATGTGGAGTATGACCAGTAGTGTGTTGTTCTATTTGCTCAAGGTTTTAGAGGCGGGGACCCTGTAGGGACGATGACTGAAGATGATGTTACTCCGGAAGCGCAGCTCCGATTTGATATGATGGTGGATCAGGTGTCGGTGTCGCTGACGGAGCCTTTCAGAGCGCAGCATAGGCAAAGACATCCGAAAATGCTGTCAACGACAGATGCAAAGTCAACAAACAGCGCCAAAGTGGCGGCTGCCTCACTGACAGACTCAGAAAATGCCGCAGCAGCAGTTAAAAATCAGAAAGCAACGTAAAAACGAGTGACGCATTCGTCAGGAACAGCGAAATAAACGCAAAGGCTACAGTCAGCCTGTCAGGTGGTGTCATTAGCATCATCTCCTGAAGCCTCAAAATATGAGGAGATGTGGCAGGCGACGGAGACTAAAAAAGATGTAACGCTGCAGAATCCACAGCGGCCAAGGCTGAAAATTTGGTGAAGGGTATTTAAGTTCTGGAAAGCCCAGAGGGACCGAAAGGTGTTACGGGGCCGCAAGAGGCAAAAAGGGATGCAGGTCAACAGGGGCCTAAAGGCGATACTGTAGCCTCCGGGAAAGGCACTGAATTGCTTACTAAAACTCAGTGTACGGTTTATACGTCGTAAATGGTTGGGACAAATGTACAGGACTTTTCTGTTATTGAAAGTCGTTCAAATTTTGTTGTTTTAGTCCAGGCAAGAAACATACATAAGAGTAAACTGACAGCCGTATGTAGCTATTAAGCCAGTATTGGTAACGTAGGTGCCCACTTTTTCAAACTGAAGTTCGCTCTAGAAATGGACGATGTCGTTGAAGGACTGGCTTTATCACCGAGTTCGGTGACCGCCCGGACGGTCACTTCTGAGAAAAGACATCTACACAGAATCTTAAACAGGCTCTGTATTTTTTGAGGCGATCATTCATCAGATGAATTTTTGTCAACAACAAGAATATAGGCCATTGATTATACTCCATTGACATTAACATCTTTAGGACACACAATGTTTTAATCAAGAAAAGAATACGATCACAGTTAGATATATACCCATGAATTTCGATTTTATGTTCTCTCCGACTATCTTGCTTACTCTTGCTGGTGGCATAATTATGCTTTTATTCTGTCTATTTTCTTTTCTGATCGACTTTAAGTTGACACGCCCGATCGTGTTTATGTGTGGGGGCGTCTTTATTGGTGTTGGTGTTCTAGGTCACATTACTTTTATAGAAATTCTAGAACATTGCAAAGAATTGGCTACATCTGGTAATGTATCGCGTGATGTACTATCGCGCCTTGAGCGTTACCACTTAATATTTACCTATATTCTTCCTTTCATATCAGGTGCAATTGGTACCAATGTTATTTCAGATGCTTTATTAAAACATCAGACTTATGAGCGTTCTTTCTCTTTTATTCAGTTTGTCAGAGATTGTGCGGAGATTTTTTTAGTTCTTATCGGGCTGGTTTTGGGCGTTTTTTGTATATTTTTCTTTGGCGTGTCTATATTAGTTGCATTCACGCGGAACCTTGTTTTTTTGTATTTTCCAAGAATTCAACGCTGGGTTTATTTGAAAGTTCTAAAAATCAGTATGCTTATGAAGAATGTGTTTAGGTCAAAACCTAAGCGCAAATGATACTTAATTAATTGATTTTCATTATTCATTTCGCTGATTATGGATGGTTAATTTTTACTTGATTTTTGGGTTTGAAACCTGAGTCAAGTAAGAATGGATGATGTGTTATCTAAAAGGTTTAATAAAAACAATAAGTTTTTTAAAAACGATAACTTAATGTGGTGGTTAGTGGTGGTTATTACGGGGTAATGCCACATTGTCGCCATTTGGTAACGTTGCCAGTGGATTGAAACGGAGCTATGTTTCCAGATGATTCGGTACCAGATGCTCATAACGCATAGTCATTTTTATATCGTGGTTTCCGAGAATTTTTGTAAGGCCTGGTTGTTTCCACTCAACATCATTAAGTACGCCGCAAACGTATGGCGTAGAACGTGTGTCAGTTGACCTCGAGGGAACACGATAGACGTTTTTTCCATCACGGATAAAGATTGAAAATAGCAGTCTGTGAAGAAATTGAACCCATCGAGCGCTATTCTCTCTTCATAAAGCTCTTTACTGATAGGGATGCTTCTGTTTATCTTCCCCTTCACGCCAAGATAGAGCAGAGCAGGGATGATGTTGACGCGAATTATTCCCTGTTTGATTAAAAATCTATTAGCTTATAACGGAATACTATTTTTGCAGGTGGGCACAATGGATTTGGTCTTTAAAGTTCTGGCTTCGTTGGGGGGCGGTCTTTTATTGCATCTGGCATAGTTATTTGGGTCGGGAAAGTTTATTTAGAGAGATATCAGTCGCGGCTAAACAAAAATATTGCTGAATTTCACTCACAAGTGAGTGCAACTAATGAAAGAGTAAAGGCTAAGTTAGACAATTCTGTTTATGTCACGAAAGCGCATTTTGATAAGGAGTTATCAGCATATAGTCTCATTTGGAATTCGATGTTTGAAACCAGAGAAAGCGTGCTTAAGCTGAGGACTGCGCTGGATCATTTTGACCTCAACGAACCATTTGAAGGCGAAAGTTTTTTCAGGTGCATTTAATACTTTTGTTACAAGTGGTGAGTCGAACAAAACGTTCATTCACCAGAGGTTTATATAACCTTGGACCGTTTCCGGAAGGAATACCTTTCAGAGTCAAAATCGTTTCAGCATGGCGATCCAGAATTTGACAGCTAAAATTATTGGAAAGAGGCGGAGTTGAACCGTACAACCATCACCAAGCTTTTTGATGAGACATGTGATGCAATTCGAGACTGGATGCACATATTAACTGTGGTTACGTATGTTTCCAAAAAGTCTCGATGCCCTCTTTGGCGATTGTACATGTCATACCGCATGAATCCACATGATCGTTTGAGGAGCGTTTTAGCTGAGGCCCATCAGGAATGGCAGGCTTTTGCTTATGATATGCAGTCGCATGAAAACCACTACATAAAGCGCGCAGGCGTGTCAGGGATAAGAGGCGCGCTGGCAGTGCTATGTTAAAAATGTGACTTGTAAGATTATTCTTGATTTTCAGTTTGTTTTTGAAATGTCGTTTCGCTTAACATAACGAATAACAAGGCAAAATGAGATTAAAGAATGCTTCTACCCGTAAGCGTGACTTCATGCGGTGTATATCATCCTTATAAGTACTTAGGGGAACGAAATCCTCGTTGTGACGACATCTCTAGGCTCATGATGGATTTTAAGAATGAAGGACACCGTAATTATCGAAGAGCTATTAATCGTTTTTCTCAATTAGCTATCGAAACAGTTAGAGGATTGAGAATTCCAGGACGACCACACGAGTATTTTGTCGAGCATCCCTTTTCTATTGCTGTTGTACCTTCCCATACTGCTGGGCGAGTGTCACCAGCATTGATTGAGGTGGCTGAGCGTATAGTACGAGTTTATCGATGTGGAGATGTGAATTGTTGTCTGGAACGGTTTCGCAGTGTCCCGAGTGCCCATCGAGAAGGTGGAGATCGCTCAATTACTGGACATATGTCTACTATTAGAGTCATAGGTGGTAACCTGCATGGGCGAAATGTGTTATTACTGGATGATGTTAAGACGACAGGAGGAAGCCTGTCTGCTTGCTTCTATCTACTGGAATCTGCGGGTGCAGGAGTTATAATTCCACTGTCGTTATTAAAAACGGCAAACTATGAGGAGTAATGCTGTGCACTCTGAAGAATTGAAAAATACACTTGGTTTAGCTATTCAGATTGGTAAGTTAGCATCTGATCAAAGTGTATTGAAATTCTTTGAGCTTATTGATTTTGAAAAAGTTCGTGATTTGCGAGATTTAACACAAGTGGTTAATCAGTATGGATTGTTGAAAGGAAATATATCTGAAACTGATTTTTTGATTGCTAGCGCAGAGCTTGAGAGTCATTATTCTCAAGGGGTGGAACCAGTTCCATATGGTTCAGAATATTATCCCTTAAGTTTAGTCTTTACACCAAATCCTCCTGCAATTTTGTATGTGAAGGGGGGGAAGCATATATTATCTGAGTTGCCCGGTGTAGCAATTGTCGGCTCTCGTGATACATCACCTGCCGGTGAAGAAATAACAAGGCGAATAACTAACCAAATTGTGGCTGCTGGATTTATTATTGTGAGTGGATTAGCTATAGGTACTGATGCGAATGCTCATAAGGCGGCATTACAGGCAAAAGGGAAAACTATCGCTGTTCTGGCTCATGGGCTTGAAAAAGCAAAGCCAAAGCAAAATAGCCGCCTTGCTCAAGAAATACTGGAGAAAGGGGGAGCATGGGTTTCTGAATATCCTATTGGACGCCCGGCTCAAAAGCAGTCTTTTGTTCAAAGGAATAGAATACAGGTAGGATTATCAGTGGGATCAATTCTGATTGAAGCTGCATTGAATAGCGGCACTATGACTCAGGCAGAATTTGCAAATAAAGCAAATCGCCCTGTTTTTGCTGTTATACCACATTTACCTGATAATCCTTTGAATTTAAATTGCGAGGGAACATTAGACTTAGTAAGAAATAACATGGCTCGTCCGTTAAAAACTAAGCGAGATTATGAGAACGTGATTTCTATAATGAATGAGTCTCGTAAGAAATTGTTAGGGCTAAAATACCCGCAAAAACAAAATACTTTAGATTTAATTTAGAGGCCTCATAAGAGGCTTTTTTAGATGCAATGATCTTCAAAATTTATTAGTTCATGGTTAAGTCACGTATTCAAGTCTTTTATTCTTTGTCTGAGTATTTTAGTCGTAAGTCCTTTTGATAATAGCTGCTAAACCGATTTGCTACAGTAGTTTTTCATTGAGATAAATATTAGATGCCAGTATGTTTATGCTAAATATTTAAGGTTGATGATTGAAGGTTAAAGGTTAAAACAAGAAAATGTCTTCTATCCTTACTATTTATCTTGCAAGCATAATACTAATTAGAGTCTTTTACAAAGTGATCCAACCAGTAATAACTATTTGTGGATTAATGCGAATCATTATGGAAACATCTTTTTACTCATTTGTAAACGGCAACCAAATATTATTTTATTATATGGCTGATGAATACAATATAGAATTCATCAGCCGAATGATGATTATTCCTTATCGGTCATTATAAAAATCATTGAAAGGAAAATATTTCAATGAGCTAGTCTTATATATTATCTATATGAGACAGTAATTTTCTGCTAACTATTTCGAATGTCTTAATTTCATCATCGGATAAAACTGACCAGATTTTCTCCAGATATAGACTTTTTATTCTGGTTACCCGTTGTAAAAACAAATCACCTTCCGGAGTTAAATGAATATATTTACTACGACGATCATTCCTGCTATCAACTCGTCTTATAAATCCTTTGGTAACTAAAGAATCGCTAATTCTGGTAACATTTGTTTTGCTGAATTGCAGCACATTACTGATGTCTGATGGAGACATACAGAAATTATCCGAAGTGGAAAGTAGAGACATTAGCATAAACATGGCATCATTGATTCCATGTTCAGCCATCAGACTATTTATATTATCCTGCATATTTTTATTTACCCGAATAGAGAGTTGAGTAAGGGTATGCTCTTTTACAGGATATTTATCATCTTTATGTTGTTGATATGCTATTATTTCATCAAGAAATTTGATGCTGTCCATTTCATGACCTCACTTACTTTAAGGATAACATAATAATATTGTTTTTTTCGTATTATCTGGTAAATAATCTTCCTGCTTTTTTACAACGGTTTATTCTTGCCTGGCACCAGGAAACATTCTCACCACGGGCATACGAATAAGCTTTTTCCCATTCATCAATAGCTTCGGCGTAATAACCTGATTTTTCAAGGCTTGCTGCATACTCAGCAAAGGATAAATATTTTTCTTTAGTATTCATTTATTATGACTTTATTTTAAATTATTCGACTTCAATCTTCTTTATCAAAATAGTTGCTGAATTGTCGATATGAATTTTTGTTGTATCACATGTAGGACATGTATTATGGTCATCGTTAATTTCAACATTTTTTTCACAAATAAAACACCAGGCATTCGCTCTTTTTTTCTGAACAGCAAATGTTGCATTTTCTGCAAGGGTTCCTCTTGAAACAATATCAAGACAGAACATTAATGATTCAGTTTCTATACATGCAATATTTCCAACCTCAATCAAAACAAAACTGACTTTATTATATCCATAAATTAGTGAGTTATTTTCTAATTGCTCTATCATACATTGTGCAATAGATAACTCGTGTATACAAATACCTTTTAAATAAATTAAACTTCAGCACCAGGGGCAAGTAATACTATATATTTATTCAGGAGGTCTCCTTGGCATTTTTTTAATGTATTAGATAAAAGACCATCTTCCGAAGTGAAATACGTTGTAGGCGATATGATTTTATAGTCAATCACGATTCCCTCATCAGATATTTTAGCCATATGTACAAGCCATCCTCTTGCTGTTTCAACTACACCAACTTTCCAGTCTATATAATTGAATCTGTTCCAGTGTAGTTGACTGTTTCTCTCCAGGGTTCGGGCCAGTAATATAATTCTTGAAAAGAAACGTAAAACAGCTTCATGCCTTGTTTTCATTTTCTCCAGATAGTTAGAGTATATAGCATACGACGAAACATCAATATCCATATTTTTCAGTAAAAATAATCCCGGACTGGAGATGGTTCTTACTTCAAGTTCAGGTAGTTTATGGAGTTCCTTGCACCATAAACTGGTTATTTCATTCTTTACCAGTAAAGAGTACTCCCAGTATTCAGGACCTTTATTCAGCCATTCTTCTGCTTGTTCATTGAAAAATAGTAATGAAGAAAGGGTTGCATATTCTCCATCTCTAAACATAAGCACCATATCAGATGAGCATTTTTTGTTGCTGAATATTGGGAACCATGAAAGCAGAGTATTTCTTATAATGTCCTTACATATTGTCTGTTTAAGCGGGTAAAAATCAGGGTAAGAATGATTGTTAAATATAATATTAGACGCAGTAACATGTGCTTCTGGACACATATTATAAATCCGTCTGATGGTATTGTTTACATCAACATGTTTAAGGCCTGTCAATAACCTTGAAACATTCATCTCCCTGTAGATGATACGACGATTATCGCTGTCTATACTTATTTTATTCAATATTCACTCCTTTGAGTCCAGTTTAAGAACCCCCTCTTTTGTTGTCTGGCAAACCGGGCAACACCAGTATGATCCTACCCACGTAATATGGACACAGGCCTAAGCGAGGTTCTGGTTTTCAAATTGTTCCGGACTGAGGCCGCCACACCAACTGTGCCGCCGCCACCGA
>OGQR01001179.1_pt1 | contig 18731 bp, 32 predicted proteins | sample 1553271 | NCBI WGS metagenome assembly OGQR01 (sample SAMEA2579970, study PRJEB22360) | human gut metagenome | biome: human gut; feature: human-associated habitat; material: faeces | place: Denmark | collected 2008/2010 | reverse complement strand
TAGCGCAAATTACAAACCCATAAATATCAACAACTATGAAAGTAAAAGTAGACTATGACAGAAGTGAAATCGTTGAATTTCAATCTGATGCAGACAAAGGACACAATTATTTAAGATTAATATTTGTGCCAGAGAAAATGTCACTACTAGAAAGAGCGGCAAAAGGACGTTCATCAGAATATCAGATGAACTTCTATCCTCAAAGAGATAACGAAGGTGCAATAAACCAAGAGTTTGAAGATGCTATCATTGATGCATTTAACAACAAAGAAATCGACAAAGAACCTGTTTATGTAGACAGAGTAAGTGTAGAGATTGCACCAGTTGTTATGACCTATCAAACAGATAGTAGAAGAGGAAACTATTCTAAAGGTGATGTAATCATGGAAGGTAACAACGCTAGAATTTACACAAGCGTCCAGCTTACTTGCTTGATGAAAATTGTAAAAGGCGAAGAAGTACCAATAATAAGTGAAAACGAGCTTAAAACTCGTGCAAATGCTATCAGAGCATATCGTATTGCTGAAGGTCAATGGTATGATGCTGAAGAATATTTAGCAAATGCAAATGACGAAACAGAAGAGGAAGAACAACCTGACATCATAAATGATGAACCAGAACAACCAAAACAACAACCTCAGAATCGTCAACCAAACAGACCTGTCAGAAGATAATAAAGGAGCAGTGCAAAAGCACTGCCCTTTTTAAAAAGAAGCAACAAAACCAGACAATGATATAATCAATATATTTTATAAATAAAATACTTTACATTATGAAAACTCTAGCCAAAATTGTTAAAACATGTGCAGTAATTACAGTATTATCAGCAATAGCAGCATTTATAACAGGTATAATATTTGAAAATGTAAAACTAACAAGTTATTTTCTTGGAATGTTCATAGTACTTAGTCTAATTAACCTAAATATCTATATAATACTAGGCATGTTAGGTAAAGACACTAAAGACTTAGAAAATTAAGAAAATATCAATGTAAGCAAACTATTCCAACTGGAATGTGAGTTGCGACTTATAAAGTTTTAGGTGTAAATGCTAATCGTTTATTTCTATATTGTAAGGATACAGCCATACTATCCTTTACTTTATTATTACTTAACCATACACTACAGTCTGTGAAGATAGTAGTGTTTTTTAATTGATTATTAACTTAAAACTATATATATGAAAGGATTTATCAAAAAGTTTTATCAAAGATTTATCTGTAAACACGATTATCATCTAATAGGTGAAACAAAAGAATTTCATACATATTCAGATATATTCATATACAGATGTTCTAAATGTGGAAAAATTAAACTTAAATACGGAATCAAAATTGAAGTAAAATGCTAAGGTACACAATTTTAGATATTATTATCAACAATAATGATAATATGTCACAACAAACATTTGAATGTTTTATAGAAGCTATTGCAAGAGATCCAAAAATTGATATTATAAAAGAAATGATTCAAGAAATAGGAGAAGTAGGAGATATTCAACATCGTATAATTTTACAATACGATAATGAATTCGTACCTGTAATAAAAAATATCATTGGAGACTTTAATCTAACTAATAATATTAAAAGTTAAAATTATGAAAACAAGAAAACACTTTATCAGAAAGTATGAACTCTTAGCAAGATGTATTCAAACTAACTTAGAGTTATTTTATACTACAATAGTAATGCAGCCATAGACAGTGGCAAGCCTGTAAATGCAGAGCCAACTACATGTAGTATTAGTATCATTGTAGTGTGTGGTATAAACGTGTAAGCACTATCTAAACTCAGTATAAAGGAGTTTTCACTATTTTAGATTTGAAAAATAGTTCTGAGCATCTGTCACTAGATGAACAAAGAGTGACAACGTAACTATACGTAAATAGTAGGGGACAGCATTAGCTGTCCTCTTTATATGTTTAATCAATAAACTAAAAAAGATATGACATTAGAACAATTTCAAAATCTTAAAATCGGCGACATAGTAGTAGCTAAATTAGTTAACTCAAAACAAAGTCGCGTTAACCCTGTTACTAATATTGACAGAGGAAATCTAAAACTACACATCGGTAAGAGTGGAAAATGGCGTAGCTATTTGCAATTTGAAGTATTAACTGCGGATTACATAGTTAAATGGATCAAACGAAGAATAGATAGTAAATCATCTCCTCATTTTACCATTGAAGTTAAAAGTGATACTGAAGTAACATTTAAAGTTCATAAAAAGGTACAATTCAATCAATGAAAAAACTAACAAAGAAACAAAAAGCTAGAAGGCAAATATTATTTAATATGCCATATCTATTACTTACTTTTCTTATTAAAGAAAGAGTATTAGATAGATTTCTAGATAATACTAGTAAATATGCAATCGTTCATAGTATAAATCTATCACGTCTTTATACAAAATTAAGGGATCCTTATGCAGCAATCGAATATACATTTGCATGGGATTGTACAAAAGAAGGATATGATTTTTGGAAAGGACTTAATGATAAATATAAAAGTATATGGGAAATGAGCGATTCTGGCGCATTGTTATTACTATCAAATTGTTAATATATTTATTAGTATTATTAGCAATGGTAATAGCAATAGTATTTACAGCAAATAGTATTTAATCAATAAATAATTATTATGCAAAAGTTAATGTATTTTTTATTTGGACTCATAACTGCATTATTTGCAGCTGTGATGATTATTGAACATCAAGGAATATATTTCTTTGATGAAGAAGTGTACGGACTGTTATATACCGATTATTGGAATTATTGGTATTACTCTAAAGTAGTGATAATCGCACTATTTATATTCTGCGTATTATCTTTTGTATATACACTTGGTGGTGGATATAAAGATAAAGACGATGGATACAAAGAAATCAAACCAAGCTGATTTAGCAGATGTATGGTGGGATAAATTTGAAAACTGGTATGAAACACATCCAGTAACAAGAGTATTAATTGTAATAGATGCAATATTAATAGCATTTATATACTTAGTATTAACTTAAAAACATTATCAAAATGAATGAATTTTTATTATTACATGACAACGAATCAGGAGGAAAGCCAGCCACTATAAGAAAAAGTATTATCTCTTCAATTCTTCCATCAGAAGATTATTCAGAAGGATCAGCTATCTTCACTAAACTTGATGACGGAGAAACTATGATTCTCGAAGCAAAAGAGTCAGTAGAAGAGATTTATAACATGTTAAACGATTAAACAACATTTATCAAAAATGAAAAGTAAATACGTATTTTGGCTAATTGCAGCAATAGTAGCATTAGCAATTTTTATCAGTTGTGCAAGACCTCGTAGTCCTAAAGAAAAACAAATCCCTGAAACGGACACAATTGAGCAAGTAGTAGCACCAACAGTACAAGAAGTGCTACAATGGCGTGAAAGTATGAGATTAGACAAGTATGTAGATAGTGTGTTCTTGGTTATGCCAGAACAAGTACTAACTCAAATACTTGTAACTAAAGGTACAGATTTATCAAATCATGAAATTGTTTCTATTTATATTAGTAACAAAGACTTTTATGATAAATTAATAAAGAGGAGTATGGATATACAAAAAGAATATATACCAGATAGTATGCCAAGGTCCTCATTACCACAACTTAATAGTGACTCAATTCATGCCGCAGTACATTAGAAAATTAGTGTTAAAACACGAAGATGAATCTCTAGAACAATATGAAACTAGAGTAAACAAAGAATTAGAAAAGCTTGAGAATTATAGTGAAGATGAAGCACATACTCATTTATTTGCAACAGATTCACAATACTTGGCTACTATAATGTTTTGTAAAAAAGATGATTCTATAAAGAAGAAAATAGGATTTTAAATATCATCAGATAAAGCTGTATTGGTTCGTGAGAATAGATGCAGCTGCCTCCTTACTGTGAGAATCAGTGACAAACATGTGGGGCTTATATCTAATCATTTCAGAGGGCAGCATTGCTGTCGTTTGAAGGTAGGTGGAGGAGATTAGTATTAGTGCAGACGTTAAAACCATGTACTCCAATAAGATTAGTTTGACAGCTATATCTGCTTATGAGTTAAAACTAAGTGAGAGTCATTTTAATTAGTATTTCAATTAAGCTGTATTAGTGTAGAAGTTACATAACGATGTGAATCGTCAAGCCTGCAATATACTGCAATATATTGTATAAACTGTTACATACCTTCTTTATTTACTGTAAGCGTACAGTAGAAAATGTGTGTTAATATATAATTAAGATTGATAAAACCATCTAGTTGCAGCTAGACGTCCTCAAAATATTGTATAATTAAAACTATTAAATATGAAAGAATGAATATTTTTAAGAAAATCAAACTGAAAATCAGTAGTTACAGAAGGCTAAAAGCCTATCATAGTAACATCAAGCGACTTGCTGAATTAGAATTATTAGATAATCCTAAACGGCAAAAAGAAGTCGCATTACGTTCACAATGTTTAATTTATGGGCACAAATGGAAAAATGAGCCTAATAACAATGAATTAAATATCCCTATTACTAAAAGAACTTACTGTGAAAGATGCGGTAAGTACTATAGTCAAGAAATTTATAAACAACTTTAAATTCATATCAAATGAAATCTTTAAACTTTGTAATTATTGGAATCCCTGCATCAATCAATCAGGAAAGTATTGTAACAGCAGTAGCTCTTATGGCTAAAAAACTTGGTTTATCAGAAGTACATACAGAAATACTTGAAACAAGTAAATTTGTAACTAGTTCTTCAAATAAACAAATGATTGAAAACATCTTGAAAGATGTTATTACTGTGTGTACAGCAGCTGGTCTAATGAATATCGCTGCAATTAATGCCAATTTTTGGAAATTAATTGAAGATGGTAAGTTAACTAGACCACAAATTGAAATGATGCTGGATGAAAAAGAAGTTACAATTGAGTATCTCAACAAAAAGGGATGCGCTTATATCTTTGACCTTTTAGTACAAGCAATTAGAGTGTTATAATCATGGGAAAGACCTATAAAGAATCTCATTTTCCAGGTTCTAAGCAATCAGGAAAAGCAGCTGAATATCAGTCTAAAAAGAGAGTTAGACATTCTAAAATGCAACCGTATAAAAGGGAAAGAGCTATTGTTTAACTAAGAATTACTAATTAAGTAGTTATGATAGAATCCAATCAACACAGAAGGTTATAACGCCAGACCCCTAAAGGTGATTAATACCTACGGACTATACAACGGTCAACCTTATTTAAGGTCAGGAGAAGGAAAAGGGCTAGCTATCAAATAAGGCGTACGAATAGATAGTATAACTTTCTATTTCTTTATTATTATGTGGATAAAAGAAGAACTAGAAAAGAAAACAAAAGAAGAACTAATAAGTATCATTATTCAAATGCAGATAGATATTCGAGAAGAAAGAGATGAAATCTATCGCAGACATTTATCAGATACTTTATGGGGTTAATTCATTCACTTAAATAAATCAATTATTAACAATTAAAATCAAAAGAATTATGAAGAATTTTATGAATCTTGTAGGAATTATGTTAGGTGCAACAATGTTATGTGACAAAGCAACTGATGGAGGTTATAACTTTGAAGCTGGAATGAAAGCTCAAGAAGAAAAAGACGGTAAAGTTGAAGCGGCAGCAGTTGCAGAAGCTAAGAAACAGATACAACAAGAACAGTTAGAACGTGATTCTATGGAAGTAAAACGTAGAATCAAAGAATGTGACAAAGCTGTTTCTAAAGCTGAAAGAAACGGACGTTTTGCATCAAAACATAAGAACATTATGAAGGACTTTTCTGAAGAACTGAAGAAAGCTCAAGCTGAATTTGAAGCTACTGGTGATTACAAAGCTTGGGACAAAAAGTACTCAGAACTCACAGACAAGAAAGACGAAGCTATCGCAAAAGCGAAAGAAGAAGTCTTTGGTTCAAGATACGAAAATATCTATCTTTAATCAACATCCGTATTCTAAATGCTTTTATGCTAAAATAGAATAAAAGTCTAACCGCAAACTATATAAGTCGAATTGTCGCATTAAGGAGTTCGGGTAGATCGAACTGAATTGACAGTTCTATTTAATGCTTTTATGCTAATAATAGGAATACATGCCTACTGATCATGTGCTATAGTAGATCGTTTCTTCACTCCGTATGCTTTATGCTCCAAGAGTAATGATTCTCGGGGAGAATCCTGAAGAATAGTCTTATAGACGAAAAACAGTAAGTATATCAAAATACATATACATATAGTACTTATATGTCTATATTTCAATCGAGTCTCTAGCTTGCTAGATGAGCACTTGGTATAATATGTATTCTGTCAAAGATCTTTAAATTCTAGAGTAACAGAAGCTTTATGCTATTATATACTAGATTTAATGCTTTTATGCTCATAATCAACAGTGTATACTATTACTTTAGAATTACATATTAAGTATAGAGAGTTTGATCGCTCTCTATACTACTAAAAGAGTATATTGCACTATTATATCAACCCAATGATATATGAAAACTCGTGTATGATGTATATCTCTCTAATTGAGGCGTTATCCGGTCTGCCAGGATATGAAGGCGCAGAGGTGTGCAAAACTCTTTATATTTACAACTTAAAATTATTTATCATGAGCTATATTGCAGCAGATATGTGGGGTGAACATCTATTCTATAATAAACCTGTTAGATATGTTCATGAAACAACAAAAAGAAGTTGGTGGATAGACCCAAAACATAATAATTCTATTAGTGTACCAATAGGTACAGCTAAACTATTTAATGATGCAGGATTCTTATATACTCATTATGTACCATTTGATAAAAGAAATATGTGTTTTGGAGATAATCCTATAGAAATAAAAGTATATTGACTGTTAGGTCATTGGATGAATCGTTTGGACACGGGTTTGTGAAATTCGGACCCCTTAGATAGAAATATCTATTGAATAATCGGATGAATTCAGGGAAAACTAAATAAAAAATGCTCAGAAATAACATTTTTTACATGTCAATCCTGAGCTAAGCTTAGAGTACACTCTAAGAAAGTGCAGAGACTACTGGAGGAATACAGTTTCCTTAATAACCAGCAAGAGCGTCCGACACCTTAAGCAGCAACGCAAGGTGATGATATAGTCCCTTCTGAATAGAAATGTTCAGCAATATATTTACACATTAACCGTGTATCTGAATCAGACATAGTGTTTTTCATATAGTTAATACATGTAGAAACAATAAGACGACTCCCGTATGCTCCACAAAAGGTTTCCAGAGTAATGTTGCCTTAAAACGATGCTTAGTTTGATAGTAGAGCTTAAAACTATATATGGTGAAGGAACATCACATGAAAATGACTTAATATTAGGTAGCTCCAACCGAATCTCTAGTTTAAAGAAAAACGAAGATTATGCCTGAAAATTGCTACAGCAACGAATATATGGAAGGAGAATGGGGCATTATGGTTTTGACAGCGAGGATGAAAATGAATAGGTCAATAACGTCAGAAATGACAAATCTTTTGTAACAGACTATACTCGTATTGCAGCGTAATACGATTAGTCAACGGCTAAGCTAATGTCGTAAAAAGCTGGTTAAGAAATACTATGGATGTAACGGGTAACATCACAACACTGATAAGGTTGAGTTATAGGTTCGAGTCCTATTAGTATTACAAATTATCAAAATTAAAAACAAAAAAATAGATCCTGAACTAAATATTGCTTGGACAGTAAGTATAACTAGTGATATTACTTTAAACAATCTAATTCCTATTAAAAGAAGCAGATTGTTTAAAACATTCTTTGTAGCTTATTTTCATCCTGTGTTCTTAGACAAGAACAACTACACTTTTTGTAATGTTTTTTGATAATAAAGAAGAATTTGATGAAACTATAAGAATTATTAAAAAGTATTATAAAACAAACTTTAGAGTATGAGAATAGATTATAACAAGGTATCAATTATTCCTTTAGATTATAATAAAGGAGATAAAGGTTTATGACTAGCAGTTAAAAAGAATAATAAATATATTCTGAGATTACTAGCTATATTTGAAACAGCTCTCATTGAACAAATCAAAATAAGCAACAGAGATTTGTTCGATTATAATGTATTTTACAATCTGAAAGAAGCATTATTAGATTATGATTTTACTTTAACTAAAAAGAATTATAATCAATTAGATGCTTTAGCTTCAATAAACGAAAAGAAGCATTATGAACAATACTTAAAAATATTTTGCAGATGAAAAAGACTTTAAATCAATTAAAGGCAAGTAGAAGGAACTTATCTCTTATGCTTTTAGCTGGTATGATTACTAATCTGAAACACATTAAACATTTTGTTAGAGATACAGAAATAGTAATAAGAATAGATACTCTATTAGCAGCTATAGAAAGACTCCAATCTTCAATTAAAGAAACTACTTATGAATCGTGGTCGGCATAAAAAGAGTAAAGAAAAAGAATTTGATACTCAAGCAGAAATCTTAGATACTATACGAAAAGAACTTTGGATATTATTAGCAATATATGAAGGTCAATCAACATATAATATGAAAGATTATTTTGCAAAAGCGTGGATTAGTAGTGATGATGGAAGAAACTATCATAGTATAGTTAGATGGTATATTAATAATACGTATTATCTTGATGATTTTATATGTAAAGTTAAAATAACACTTGATGGAGCAACTATTAAAAATAGTATCTATCTAATTAAATTTGAATTTGGAAGTAATTCAAAAATATTTAAATATAAACATGAATAAAAAAGGCTTAAGAGGTTTTATTAGGAATAAATTGCCTAAGACTTGGGAAATTGTTCTTACAAGAGAACGTAAACTTACTGCGTTCATTGAGTATGTATATGAATCAACTCCATCAGTAATGAAGGGAGGTAGAGGTTGGCGACATGGTGTACATAACATTACAGTCGGATACAATAGATGCAAAATCTATGAAATGTTTCAAGCTGAAAAGAGTAAAGAAGGCTTGATATATTGGGTAGGCATCTATAATAAAATTAAAGATCTTGAACATCAAATGAATTAACATGGAAATTGTTCAATATGTTCGCTGGACTGAACCAGGAGAGCGAGAAAGACTACAAGAAGTAATGCAGCAATGCAGTGGAGAAATGGAATTTAGAAAAAAAGTAGCTTCTGAATTCAACATTAGTCCAATGGATGCAGCAGTTGTAGTAAAAAGATTCAAAAACGAATTTATCAAAATACTTAAAACAAAAGGATTATGTTAAAAGCAGGTATGTGGATCGCACAAGGTCCAGAAACTAATGTATTACTCCTTTTAAGCGGAGTAGAACCATTATTAGAAGTAGTAGGTGCAATCGACCTTAATTACTTTAAACAGAATGGTAAAGCTAAAGATCTTACTAAAGACAGTCCTGAAGTAGTAGATATTATGATGTATCCTGAAAAGTATACATTCGCATTACCATCTATTACTGAAGTAGTTGATAATGTAGGTATTGGTGATTTACAAACTCTAGAAGGCTTAGGAGAAGATTCTAGAAAAGATAAAATCATCGAAGAAGGTATTGCCTATTATAAGTCAACTTTACCATTATATGGTATAGAACAAGCTAAAGTAAGAACTAGACTGCATTTAAAGAAGAAATACAGCCTAAAAATGTCTCAAGCTAACTATGTATTTACTGTAATTTGTAAAGCACTTAACAGAGAACCATAATGAGCGATTTTAAGAGACTTATTGAAGCACTCAATGCTGAATTAGAGGAACCTTATAGGTTTACTTTAGACAAGATTGTATCTTCTGCTAATTTTGATACTAAAGTATTAGGATATGCAGATAGTGTATTAGATGATTGGGCAAATATACCACCTGATTTAAAATCTAAGATAGTTACTAGTAACACTTGTCTAAGTATCAATAAGTGGATAAATAGAAGACTATGGATGGATATTCTTAATAATCTATTAGAAGATAAAATATTAAGTCTTCAAACAAGATTAGTAAGAGTAAGGATTGCTATTAATATGTCATTGAAAATGGCATATCCTCTCAATGAAGAAGAGAAAGAAGAATGGAGAGAACATATCTCAGATGTATTCTATAAAAGATGTCTAGCAGTAAATAATTATTACTGTAAAGAAATCATAAAACTTCCCTTCTGAATTTAAGGATTGTAGTTATTGGGTTAACTACAATCCACTAAAGTTTAGCTATATGACACAAGAAATAATAGATCTAGTAGAGCAAGCTAAACAAGGTTCTCAGAAAGCATTTAGTAAATTATACTATAAGTATAAAACTGATATTTGGTACACTATTATGGGTGTAGTCAAAAATACAGATATTGCTGATGATTTAACATCAGTAGTATTTACTAAAGCTTATGAGAAATTATCTATGTATACTCAACATATTTCATTTAATATGTGGTTAAAAACTATTGCTGTTAATGCATCAATAGACTATATACGTAGAAACAAAAAAGAGCAATTAAATAACTATGTTGATGAAGATGAAAATCCAATTCAACTATCTGCTTTAGAAAAAAGTCCTGAAGAAGATTTGATTCTAAAGGAAAAGTTAGATATAGTCTTACAAGCTATACCTACTCTTAAGAGAAAGTATAGAGATTTAATTAATGCTCGTATAGATGGTTTATCTTATAAAGAGATAGCCAGTAAGCTTGCAATGAATGAATTAGCTGTAAAAGGTGATTTAAACAAAGCAAGACAAAAACTTAAACAAAAAACAGATTATTAACAAACACTTTCAACAATATGACTAGTTTTTGTTTACTCCTTTTAGGAGCATTAGCATCTTTTATCATTTCTAGAATGTGTAAAAGTGCTAGTTTGTACGTATTCTTAGTATGCGTACTTTTACTAGGCTTTGTTGTAGGTACTGGAGTAAAAAAGGTAGTTGCAAATACCTCAAATACTCCTTCTCAAGAGTTAGTTGTTACTATGGCTCCTAATCCCACATCTCAAGGTTCTACTGCTTTTGTAGGGACAGTAGATAACCAATCTTATGAAATGGGTCAGGAAGACGGAGGTGAGACGTTAGTAACAACTGATAGAGAAGATACACCTACCATGCCTAACAATGCAGAGATAGAAGATGACAGTTGACTGCACTTAATTTCATAATTTAAGTGTATTAATTGTTAAGTTATTAATTTATTTAAAACATAATCAATATGGCAAAAAGAAATAAAGGTGGAAAGACTCCAAGTGCAAAAGCAGCAAGAAACTTAGAAGCTTTGAAAAAAGCTAAAGAAGCAGTAGAAGCTTCAGCTAAAGTAGAAACAACAAAAGTAGAAGATTCTAAACCAGAAGAAAAGAAGCCTGAAGAGAAACCAGCTGAACAAAAGAAAGGTGGTGTCTATCAGACTCCAATGGGTAAATCAGCATATGAAACTCATATGTTGTGCACAAAATCACCGTATATGAGTCTACTTTCTCTTAAGATTGAGAAAGACAGTAAAGGCATTGAAAATATCAAAGCCGAGTGGAAGAACAACGAAACTAGTGAAACTACTAGTGTCCTCTTCCCAGTATCTAATGTAAAGAAGGGAGACGGAATTGACGTTAAACGGATTAAGGAAGGAATTAAGAATCCTATTCCTGCTGAAGTTCCTGAAACTAAACCAGTTGAAGAACCAAAGAAGGAAGATCCTAAACCCGCATCTACTGAAAAGAAACCTAAACAGCAGAAGTCGAAGAAGGAGAAGATAGAAGAAGTAGAAGCTGAAGAAATTGACATCAACAATACTCCTACTATTAAAACAGCCGCAGCTCCTGCGCCCAACATTGTAACTCAGAACAGTGACAGAATTGATGCAAATCACTCAGTAGATTTGATGAACGCAATTCTGAAACGCCGTGAAGAGATTAAAGATGATCGGGCAATGTATCAAGCAACAGGAAAACAGGCAGACCTTATGATGTTTGTATTAATTCAGAAATGGAATGACCAGTTCAAGAATGATGCAAAAGAACAAGGTTTTACTGTGAACGAAGAAATGTTTGCATATTTGAATGAAACAGCTTCTTTGTTCCTCGGTGTTAATTTGCTTCCTAGCAAAACATCTGATGGACAGCTCGAGATTAACTTCAAAGATGCTGTCGCAAAGACAAATCCTGAAATGCAAAAAGCTTTAGAACAAGATGCTAAAGTTCCGCAGACTCAGGAAATGCCAAAACCTGAAGAATGTGTCACAGATGAACAGAAAGTAGCAGCAATGTGTACTATTATGAACATGCGACACAAGCAGAAGTCAGGAGGTATAGGTAAGAACGTAGCAAATATGATTGAATTTGCACGGGAAGCCTATAAACTTGACAAAGATGCAGAACCAGCACAAGTATTAGCAACTGTATTACTTAAGATGAAGGAAGCAGGACGAAACGCTACATTGCTTGAAGGTTGTGCAAATGCTATTTGGGGTAACCTAACAGGTAATTTGTCAGTTTTAGCATCTCATGCTTGGCTTAAGAACCAATTAACAACATACAACGATGCGCAAGTTGCTAATGTTGTGAAAGTATTCTTAGCTAAGAAGATTACTGATGAAACTGCAAAAAACAATAATTACGAAGAAGAAGCAAAACGGTATTCTCAATTAATTAGTGGAACTAATGACGATCTGATCAATCGTATTATTACTTCTGCTAATAACGAAGGTAAAGATGAAGACAAACTTGTATATCCAGAAATCAAGGGTCTAAATCTTAAAGGTAAACACATTTCAGCAATAAAGACTGTAAACAATATGCGTATTGCTTATGGAGCAGAAATGAATGATAAGATGTTGAAACAAGTAATGCAGAAAGTATCTGGCTTGTATACATCAACTTCTTTAAATCCTCTTACTTTCTATGTTGAGAAATCTGCGTATGCTACTAAAAAGTAACAATTAACGCATTATCAAAATGAGTAAAAAACCAACAGTTTTGTTTACGCTAGCAATGCTAGCTTTCGGTGGATATGTAGGATTTGTAACTAACTATACAAATACCGCCACCGCGCACGAGTATGTGATTCCGAAGTTCACAGATGTACCTCGGACAAAAGACTTTAATATTGATATTAATTTGAACAATAACGCTATAAAATTAAATGGACAAAGCAACCCAGAACAAAATATCAATGTTGAAATCAAAAAGAAAGACAGTATCATCTATCTAACTTCTGTTGTAGAGAAGGAAGTACCTAAATACATTAAGGTAAGAGAACTGCCATCAGTTAAAGAGAATAAAACCACTTGTACGGATATTCTCCAAAGACTGAAACAACAACAATAATCAGAGAGGATAAATCTGAGTCGCAACTAGAACAGCCAATGCGATTATAGAGCTATAATGGTGTATATCCAGAGATATCTAAATCAAAGGATTAGAAAGTAAATGGTTAGATTGCTTTCTTAAAATTAAGATAGTACAGAATATTAGTAGGAATAGAGTATGGCTACAACTATAGGCTATTACTGAAAGTATAATAACTTATTGTGTTTATATACTATCTATAAACTGAAGAGGCAATAAGATAGAGGGAGAGCGTGTACAACCCTCTTGTTTTTGGTGAGAACCGACTGGAGACAGAAACAGAAGACGCAATTAGTAGAGAGCAGTCTACAAAATTAAACAGTACAAGGGGAACGAAATCCTCTTAAGTTACTCGCAGACTTATCATAGTTTGAATCAAGAAGGAGTAATAAACACGATGATGCCCAACAAATCGTAGTGTCCAAGACTACGTGCTGAACATTATCGAGCATATAACGCTCTAGGGTAGCTCCAAACTCCCCTTTATAGCATAGACTATATAAAAATGTCAGTATAGTGTTCTATACTTATCTAAACAGTTATATTGTAACTTAATAAGTTTAGAGATAGTATATATGAAGGTACTTAATTATAATATTATAGCACTACTTATTGAAAAAATATTGATAGATTACCTGGATTAGGCGTAAAGCCTATGCACAATGTTATGTTAATCAGTACATAGCTAATCCTAAGCTTGTATTACTATACACTCCAGTATAGAGGGATAGAGTGACAAAGTGAGTAGTAGATTGTGTGCCTATTGGCTGAGTAGCAATGATCCAATATTAATAAATAAGGAATCCTGCAACGGACCTCTTTAGGAAATAAGGAGTATGTGAATTCAAGTAGTATTATAATAAACTCAGTTGTTATCTTATCTGAGTATAAACCTAGAGTGCTTTGCAACAGGAATATAAAGATAACTAGCGGATGAAGTGCGCAATAACACTATTTCAATACTAAGCGGAAGACATAAAGCTTAGAAGTACTAAATAATTTTATCCAGAAGCATAACTGGAGTTTTATCAAATTTGCACAAGGTGAGATACTCTATCCTTAAGAGTATATGTGAAAGTGAGCATCGCCCTACTCCTAGGTTGAAGAGAAGCAGACACATTAAGAGACGGACACGAAGCAGACCGGAGAAAAATCTGTGCATTGCACTAAATAGTAGTCTTAACGGGAAGTGACAGAATGTAAATCTATTTAGGAAGTCTCTATTCACGAGAGAATAAACATGTTTAATTTAACTAATGAGGAAGTTCAATGGTAGGTTTTAGGACGAGTAGTGATAAGAAGACGAAAGTAAATCCGAGCCACCCTCGACTGTACAATATAATTGCTGACATTTGAAACATTTAAAGTATATTGCGCAACAATATATGTAAAGTGACGCTGATTCCTTACATTAAAGGATGATAGGTGGAAATCCTAAAGTTATGTGCAGAATAAGAACAAAGTCGTAAGTACACGCAGCCTTAGAATAAACTATTAGGCTATAGAGTGGGTGTTTTGAAACATAAACAGCTCAAAATAAAATTCGGTAGAAGTATTATCGACAGTGAAGTAACCGTTGTAGGTTATGAATCATATACAGTACTCCTTACTATAACAGGAAAAAGAGCACGTTATAGTTACTGTTAGGCTCTCTAAACAATCAGAAACTAGCATAGCATTCGATTTTCAGATAATTTCAGTTATAATGTTATTTGATGGGTATAAATCTCCTACCGTTGGAGTCCCGTTGTACCTTTTTAGGTATTAACTAGCATAGCATTCGATTTTCAGATGTCGAATTACATATCTTTTCATAGTTTAGTATTGATAATTTTATGAAGAACGGCTGACTCATCTGTCTCATGAGTAAAGTCCTACGGGGAATGCCGAGTGAAGTAATAACATCACGTTCTAGTAGTAATGTTAATAATACGAAAGCTTATCTTATAGTTTTTCAGATTACTTATCAAATCTTAGCAGAATTTCGTTATAGAGTTTTACTGTTTGAATACAAGAAGTGGTTTTTAAGTTTTTAATAAACGAATAGATATTAGATGCTATTCCACTTAGATAAAAGAACTCTATAGCTTACTTTTTAAATTAACTTAGTATTAACTTACTCCGTAGGTGGAATCAACCACGGAATCAAGAAAGGAGAAATTATGGAAACAACAAAATATGAAAGCGTGTTCAAAAATCCAGAAGGTTTTACTCAGCAAGAAATTACTCAGTTACGTACTAAAGTAATTGCGTTTAGCCGTGCTTTAGTTGGTCGGCGGTTGGCAATCCCCGTAAGTGATTATTTGGATTTGAATTACAAGAAGAAACTAGCTGGTGATATGCCGGGTCTTGTACTTGCAAATCCGATGAAGAAGTATATGATTGAAACTGTTGATTTGTTCAACGTAGATATCGTGCGGACTGCAAATGGTAAGATTGTTATTATGTTTAATAATGACGAAAAGTTGCAGTTTGATTTACGGGCAGATGTAGATATCGTATTGAAAGCTGGTCCGAAAGATGTTCAAGATGCTATCTTGAAGTTTGAAGCAACTGGAGAACGGTCTCCGTTCTGGAATGTTAAGATGGTAACAGAAGTTGTCACTCAGTTGAATCAGAGTAATTTGACTGATCTTAACAATTTTATTGATGAATTGGCAAATCAGGGAGCTTCTCTGGAACAAATCAATAAGATTACTAAGGACGACACTACTGCTTACTACAAGAGCATTGACGAGTAATTAATCTTAAGTACATAAAGCTATGGCAACAAATAAAAAGCCAATAGATTCATATCACTTGCAGATGTTACAGCTAATTATGTCTGATCCTCGTATTCAAAATAATTTGCTAATGGATGGGAGCAAAACAATTAAAGTTGGATATGATGGAACAGTATTAATAGGACGCCACAAATATGGTTGGGTAAATAAGTGGTTTAATTCCTATTATGTAATAGACTTTTTTAGTTTAGTACAAAGAATAGCTTTTATCATCACAGGTGTAGAAAGTAACAATTGTGATAAGTCAGGTTTGGTTGGGTTTCTGACAGAAGCAATTGATAAAGTACTTAAGAAAGATGAAAAAGAAAAAGTAATCGAGTTATTATTGTATTACTGTACATTACTTGATGAAAACAGTCCATTGAAATTGACCTATGATATTACAAAAGATGACCCAGGCTTTGATAAAAATATGGGTAACAACAGCAAGCGACGCAAAATGGTTGGGGTAGCAAATGCTTGCATAGATTTTGGGTATGAAAGAATACCTGTCAGTTTACATGTTGAAGGAGATTTATAATCGAATATATACATTTGGTTGGGTTCGTATTGAGTAGAAAATAATTGAAAATCAACATAAAATCAGTAAGAGTATATACATTTGGTTGGGTTCGTATATACTCTTACTTACTTGCCTCTGATAATGTTACTAAGGTAACTAAGTGTTGGAAAGCCGAGAGAAGAAGAATCGGATGCCGTATCGAGATGTGACAGAGGCGCTAACTCTTTGATCTTGTCTGTCTTATTTCTTAATTTTATTGTTATTCATATCAGCGGTCTGTGAAGATAGCTGATATTTTAAGTTATTAGACTTTGATCGGTCTATTAACTACACAGGTAGACTTTCTAATATACTATGTAATTAACTAATTGTCAAATTATTAAAATCAAGTATATATGAAAGCAAATAAATTTATTGAACAGCGTGATAAACTATCAGCAGATATTACTAAGTATTGGAATATTATTTCTATTGAGAATGTAGTAAATCGTAATTATCAACGTACTTACGATTTGAAAGAACTTTATAATACAATCAAAGGTCTTACAGATGATCGAGTAATTGTTAAATTAAAGATACTATGTATCAACATGGGTATAAAGAAATTTAGTGATTTGCCAGCTGATTGTAATCAATTGTATGTATTTAAGCTATGTGAATTGCAAGAAATGAAAGTACATCTAAGTCGTATACGAACTTTGAACCCTGTTCTTAAGTCTAAGAAAGGTAAAAAAGCTCTGAATAAGACTGAAGTTTTAACTTCAAACTGGGTTAAAGCACGAATAAAAGAACTCGATTTAGAGATTCTGAAATTAAAAGAGAAACTTACTAAGTTCAATGAAGAAACAGAATTTGATGATTCTGCTGCTCCAATGTGCTTAGCTGCTTAAAATATAACAAGGAAGCGATAGGGAGAGTACGTACGGGAAATCTTAAAATATTAACCTATTTAGCTTCCTTTAGTTTTTAACTATTAAAATCAATTGTTATGAATCAAGATACTAGAAATAAGAAAAATGCTAAATACCAGCAAAACTTACAGAAACGTTATGGATTAACTAAGTCCTCAGATTATAAAGCTATGTGTAGTAAAGGGATATCTTTGTCAGAAAATATTAAGCCTATGACAAAGGAATTTGTAACTACTCGTCGTCACGATAAGATAGTAAGTAGAGAAGTATATACTTATAAGTGGACTCCTGAAGCTACTAATGCACGAAAGGAGTATCATGAAGCTAAAAAAGGTATAGCCAGTATTCCTAAGAAACCTACACAGGTATCTGATAAGAAGGATAAAAAACAGTTATTAGAAGAACGTACTTATTCTGATTACCATAATAAACTGGTGCAGAATCTATATGGTAGCAATAAAGCAGAACGCATTGCTAAACAACAAGCTTATAAAGCAGCTCATGAAGAGAAAATTAAGAAAGTAGCTAAACAACTTGAAGAATTCAAGATGTCTAAGAAGCTACAGTATTTAGAACAAAGACCGTATAAAGTAGTTGTAGCTACTACAGACGATAAAGAGTTTAAGACAAGCTACTCTAATCTACCTATTGAACAACTTACTGAAGTAGTTACTAAATTGAATACAAAGTTATCCGATAAATATAGTAACTACGAGTCTATTACGATAGTAGATAGAGCAACTTTAGAAAAGAAACGCTTTGCTAAACATTTGCCAGAGATAAAGCAAGCAGCGTAGAGCGACAGACTTTTAGCAGGATAGTCTATAAAGAATCCTGCCTCAAGGGGTGTTCAGCTAGTAGGCAAGCGCAGGGTACAGGGAGGAATATTAGAGAGACTCTAATACACTATTTATAGTGCTGCAACCAATCGGCATCATGGGTTCGATTCCCATACACTCCACTAAATTTATACGCTATGAAGATAAGAGGAAAAACAGTATATGTCTATGATATTGAAGTTTTCCCAAATGTATTTCATTGCACAGCAAAGAATACTGAATCAGGGAAGTTTCATAAGTTTGAGATATCAAGCAGAAAAAATCAATTATCAGAATTAGTTGATTTCTTTCGTGTACCAAATATTAATGCACCATTAAAATTTGGAGATCATCACCTTTTCTGTGGATAGAGTTGTGAAGAACTACGGAATTACTACGGGAAAACC
>OGQR01001167.1_pt1 | contig 18863 bp, 14 predicted proteins | sample 1553271 | NCBI WGS metagenome assembly OGQR01 (sample SAMEA2579970, study PRJEB22360) | human gut metagenome | biome: human gut; feature: human-associated habitat; material: faeces | place: Denmark | collected 2008/2010 | reverse complement strand
CCCCGTTACCGGGGCTTTCTGTTATTTTTTCAGTTTCAACTGAGCTCTTTCGATATATTTTTCAATATCCCGGCCTTCAGGCGATGCCGGATATTCCTGTTCGATTTGCTCGTAGACTTTTAAAGCTCCGCTGTAGTCGTTGGATTTCTCTAAGGCTAAGCCGTTTTTCATCAGGAAAGTAGGAGTTGAAAAATCGTTCGTTTTAGAAGCTGCAGCCTTTTTGTAATTTTCAGCAGCTTTCCGGTATTCTCCTAATTGCATATAAGCATCTCCGATATTGGCTTTAGCTAAGTTGGACAATAATAAATCGTCCGAAGAGAATTTTTCCAGATATTGGATGGCATTCTGATATTCGCCCATATATAAATAAGACAATCCGGCATAATATTTTGCCAGATTACCGCTGGGAGTCGAGCTGTATTTGTCTACTATTTCGATAAACCCCAGCACATTACCGTCTCCGTTCAGGGCCAGATTGAAAGAATCTTTTTCGAAATAGTTTTGCGCTCCGAAAATCTGGTTGGCAGCTTCTTGGGCATGTGGTTCAGCAATGAATCTGTTGTATCCGAAATATCCGGCAATAATCACTACCAGAACAAGGACGACATTCACAATCATTTTTTGATTTTTTTCAATAAATTGTTCACCACTGGTCAGGGCCTCTTCCAAGTGCTCGAAACCATCCTCGCGTTTTTTCTGTTCTTTTGACATATCTGTAATGTTATAAAGGTTACCGTGTTAACACCTACCGGCTATGCCCGGTTTTACATTATTCTTAATAGCCTGCAAAATTAGCTTTTTTAATTGAAAATCGAAATATCCGGCAGTTTTTTTTCGATCGACTTTAAATAAGCCATTGATTTGGGCGTGTTTTAGGTGAAAAAGACTAATTTTGTCCTGAATTATGAATGCCGGATAAGGAATAGCTTGTTAAATGACACTGAAGGAGTTAAATATCATCAACTTTAAAAATATCGCAGAGGCGACCCTGACTTTTACTTCCGGTTTCAATTGTTTCGTCGGAAATAATGGGGTTGGAAAGACCAATGTCCTGGATGCTATTTATCACCTTTCCATGTGTAAAAGTTATTTTAACCTGCCTGATCTGCAGAATATCCGGCACGAAGAACCTTTTTTCGTTGTGCAGGGAAAATACGAACGCGGGGGAGAAGAACTGACGGTTTATTGTGGAGTGAAACGGGGGCAAAAAAAAGTGTTTAAGAAAAATCAGAAAGCTTATGATAAGTTGTCCGAACATATCGGACTGATCCCTTTAGTAATGATCTCACCCGAAGATTTTATCCTGATCGACGGAGGAAGTGAGGAGAGACGCAAGTTGGTGGACGGTATTATCAGCCAGTGCGACCGGGTTTACCTGCATCGGCTGATTCGTTATAATAAAGCACTTACTCAGCGGAATATGCTGTTGAAATCGGCTGCCGGTAAATTTCTCGATCCTGAAATGCTGGAAGTATGGAACGAGCAATTGGCCGAACATGGAGAAGCGATCCGCCAAAAAAGGATCGCATTTCTGAAGGAATTCCGGTCGGTATTTCAGACTTATTACGAACGGTTGTCTCTGGGGCGGGAAGAAGTATGTCTGGAATACAAACCTTCGGTAAAAGAGGGTAATTTCCTGACGGCTTTGAAACAGGCTGCCGACCGCGACCGATTGTTGACTTACACGACTGTCGGTATTCACCGGGATGATCTGGTTCTGAATATCGGTGACTATGCGGTTCGTAAAATCGGTTCGCAGGGACAGAAAAAGACTTTCCTGATTGCCTTGAAATTAGCACAATACCATTGGTTACACCAGATGAGTGAGGTGAAACCGCTCTTGCTCCTCGATGATATTTTCGATAAACTGGATGCCGACCGGGTAGAACAAATCGTGAAAATCGTAGGAGGAGAGATGTTCGGACAGGTCTTTATCACAGACACCAATCGCGGGCATATCGATGATATACTGAGAGCCCAGGCGGTGGATTATAAGTTGTTTACAGTTACCGGAGGGGAGATTTCCTGATTTTCCGGTCGCATTTGAGATTTAATATTATATTTGCAAGTAATTTGAAAAAGGGAATTCGGTGCCTTGTTTATGAAAGAGGGGAAAACAAAACAAATCGATGAGCTGGTCGACCAGGTGCTTCGTAATATGGGCCTTGAACAGAAATTTAAGGAGCATGAGGTTTGTATGATCTGGCCGGAAGTTGTGGGGCAAATGATTGCCTCCCGGACGAAAAGTGTCCGGGTGATGGATGGCAAGCTCTTCGTCTCTTTCACTTCTGCCGTCGTGAGAAATGAAATTATGATGGTCAAAGAAGGACTGATCAGAGCTCTGAACGAAAAAGTCGGAAAAGAAGTGGTCAAAGAAATGATCATAAACTAATGGATTTACGTAGGAAATAATATGAATCTGATAGACTCGAACGATATATTGAAAGCCTCAAAGTTGGATCGGTTTGGGGGGAATCTGGGCGGAAGCCTGGTGGCGAAGCTGGTGATGTATATCATGCGGCTGAATAAAATCAACAAGCTGTATTCCGATGTATATAGCGATAATCCCGAAGCTTTTCTGGACCGATTGATCGAAGCCCTGGGAGTGACGATCGAAGTGAATGAAGAAGATCTTCAGAAAATACCGAAAGAGGGAGCTTTTATCACCATTTCCAATCATCCTTTCGGTGGGCTTGACGGGATTATCCTGATCAAGTTGTTGAGTAAAATCCGTCCCGATTATAAGGTGATGGCTAACTTTCTGCTGAAGAAGATCGTACCCATCAAAGATTATTTTTTAGGCGTGAATCCTTTCGAGGGACTGAAAGATATTTCGAGTGCCGGGGGATTGAAAGAAGCTTTAAGGCACTTATCGGAAGGAGGGGCGTTGGGGCTGTTTCCTGCAGGAGAGGTATCTGCTTACCAGGCCGACTCGAATTCGATTGAAGATAAAGCGTGGAGCCGTTCTGTGTTGAAGTTGATCCGGAAAGCCGATGTGCCGGTGATCCCGATTTATTTTAAAGGTTCCAATAGTATGTTGTTTCAGATACTCGGTATGATTCATCCGATGCTGCGAACGGTGAAATTACCTTCGGAACTCTTGAATAAGAAAAACCGGGTAATTAAATTACGGGTAGGAAATCCGATTTCTGTAGAAACTCAAAATTCTTTCGCCGATCTGATACAATACGGTAAATTTTTGAGGGCAAAGACTTATCTATTGGGATCTTCGCTCGAAGTGAAAAAATTTTTCCTGAAATCCCAGAAGGCGGAAAAACAGGTCGAACCGGTAGCAAAGGAGACTCCCGTGGAAATTTTACAAAAGGAAATTAAAGATATCATGGAAGACTATCTGTTGTTTTCCATGAAAAATTATACGGTTTATTGTGCTCCCACCATGAAAATTCCGAACATCCTGAACGAGATCGGGCGTTTGCGTGAACTGACGTTCCGGGCTGTCGGCGAGGGCACCAACCGGAGTATCGATCTGGATGAATTCGATTTATACTATTATCATCTGTTTATTTGGGACAACGATACCGACCGGATTGTCGGGGCCTATCGGGTGGGAAAAGGGAAGGATATCATCGACCGTTATGGGATAAAAGGATTTTATATCAATACTCTGTTCAAAATCCGCAAGCAGATCATGCCTGTATTGTATGAGTCGATCGAATTAGGACGTTCTTTTATTATCGAAGACTATCAGCGTAAACCGTTGCCCTTATTTATGCTGTGGAAAGGAATTCTTTACTTCCTGATCAAGAATCCGGAATACCGCTATCTGATCGGGCCGGTGACGATAAGCGGGAAATATTCGGAGGTTTCGAAAGAACTGATTATGAAGTTTATCATCAGAAATCATTGGGATGCCGAGTTGGCCCGGTGTATCTCTCCCCGCTGTAAATATCGGGTAGAGACTCATGATCCCGATGTGGATGTAATGGTGGAAGCTTCGGGGGATAATATCGCTACGCTGGATAAGTTGATCGGTGATATAGAGCCTTCGAGCGATAAACTTCCTATTTTATTGAAGAAATATATTTTATTGAACGGGCGTATTGTCGGTTTCAATATAGACCCTAAATTTAATATGTGCCTGGATGGTTTGTTGATTCTGGATTTGTTCGATGTACCTATGAGTACCATTGAATCTTTGTCGAAAGAGATCAATGATGATACGATTTTGAATCGTTTCTCTTCGGATAATCTGGAAGTATAAGTCCGGATTATAGCGTTTATAAGGTGTATTTTAACTTTGAAGAGCATGTATGATGTTGTTTATATTTTCAGAGGAATACTGATCGGACTGATGGTGTCGGTGCCACTCGGTCCGATGGGTGTACTGATTATACAAAAGACATTACAGAAAGGAGCTTTAGCCGGTTTTGTCGCCGGAATGGGAGCGGCCTGTGCAGATCTTTTTTATGCTACGGTGGCGGCTTTCGGATTAGGATTCGTGATCAATGTCATACAGACTCACGAGTTGATCCTACAGATCATCGGGGGAATTTTTCTGATTATCGTAGGATTGAAAATCTATTTCGATAATCCCTTGAAGCAAATCCGGATGAAAAAGCGGGTCACTAAAAAAGGGTTGCTGGGTGATTTTCTGACCCTTTTTTTTCTGACTGTTTCTAATCCGGTGGCTATTGTCGTTTTTATGGCTGTCTTTGCCGGTGCTTCGGTTTTCGGAGATGATCCTTCGTATCGGATCGAATTGTTTGTTTTGTCCGGCGTGGTGATCGGCGGTGGTTTGTGGTGGTATACGCTTTCGACGCTGGTGAACATTTTCCGGAAGAAATTCCGGCTTCGGGTATTGATCACCATCAACCGGGTGTCCGGGGTATTGATCACCGTGTTGGGAGGCTTGGTGATTTTAGCTGCTTTCGAGCCTTTCCGGTCTTTGTTGCCCGCAGCCTGACCTATTTTTTCACTCTGTTCTGAAAGTGTAGGGAATCTCCCCACGTATCCAGTTGTATTTCGCATCCGCTTCGCTTGACGCTTTCCATCAACCGGCGTGTCGATTCCTCGGCTCCTTCATCCATGCCCGGCTTATTCTCATAGAGGCGGTAGTTGCCCCGGTTGCCGAGGGGAGTGATATTAGGCATGATTACGTTGGCACCGATTTCCAGCGCTTTTTCCCGTCCCTCCGGGTCGATTGCCTGTAAAGCTGTCGTCGCGGCGATATTGATATCAGGCATCAACAGCCGGAGACAACTGACCATATGCAGTCCTAATCTTAAACGTTCCTGTTGGGAAGGAAGGGCTTCCCGGTATCGCCATAGGGGAGTATCCCGGTGTTCCAGATAAGGTCCCATACCCACCATGTCGATATCCATCGATTTCAAAAAAAGCAAATCGTCGGCCAGATCTCCGGTCGTTTGAAAAGGAAGTCCGATCATCACTCCTGTACCGGTTTGGTAACCGCAACGCTGAAGGCTGCGGATACATTCCAGCCGGGTGTGAAAATCATGGAGCTGGCCGGCAGGATGAATTTTTCGGTAGAGTGATTCGTTCGAAGTTTCGATCCGGAGCAGATAGCGGTGAGCTCCTGCATCGAACCATCTCCGGTAGGTGTCTTCGGTTTGTTCTCCCAGCGAGAGAGTGATCCCCAAACGCTGGTTACTCAGGTGTTTGATCTCCCTGACGAGCCGTTCGATGCGTAGGATAAAAGCCGGATCATGGCGTTCGCCACCTTGTAACACCACCGAACCATAGTGATTCCGGTAAGCAAAGATAGCTGCTTCGACGATTTCTTCATCGTTCAGCTCGTAGCGCTGGGCCTGGCTGTTCGATTTCCGGATCCCACAATAAAGGCAATCTTTGATGCATACATTCGAAATCTCGATCAGGCCTCGCATATGAACGCCGTTCCCTATGGTCGCATCCCGAAGCTGTCGGCTATGCCGGAATAATTCTGCTTCCGTTGTATCCCGGCAATCCAACAACGCCACTAAATCTGTTTTGCTAAGTTCCTGTTTTCCCAATATCGTTTTTACCTCCATAGTTGTCTCTTTGACGGTAAAAATACAAAAACAAAAGAGAATCGGTATATTTTGAATTTAATTTATATTTTTAGCCGTTGTTTTGACTCGAAAATTTCGGTGTCGGTAGATTTTTTATCACTTTTGCAAAAATAGAATCGGTGAATAACTCTTTTAAACGGCAGACTTGGGAAGTATAAACGAACATATTATCCGGGATTTTTCGGTAGGACAGGGAAAGGCTTTTCGTATATTATATGAAAAATATGCTCCTGCTTTACGTTATTTTGCTGCGAAATATGTCGAGGAGGGAGAGGTGATCGACGATATCGTACAGGATGTGTTTGTTTGTCTATGGGAGAAAAGAGTTGATTTTAAAACAGAAGAAACGATCAAAGCTTTTTTGTATAAGGCTGTAAAAAATAGTTGTCTGAATACGATCCGGCATCAGGGAGTGAAAGATCGTTATGCCGAAGTGGCTCTCCACGAAGAAGAACTGGAATCTTTTTGGGATCATATCCTGGAAACCGAATTATTCGAATTATTATTAGGAGTTTTCAATGAACTTCCTCCGGCTTGCCGGGAGGTATACCGCCTGAGCCTTGAAGGGAAAAAACATGAAGAAATAGCCGAGATCCTTCAGATTACCGTAAATACCGTCAAAAAACATAAGAATAATGCCAACCATTATATGCGTGAGCGCCTGAAACATATTCTTTCCTTACTGGTTCTTTGTCAATTTCCTTAATAAACCACAGGGACGGGGCATGGGGCTATATTTCCGGGTCGATATTGCATGACCAATCTTTCGATTTCTGTCGGGAATCATTGAATTAAAGATTATTCTACACAGGTCTGGGGGCTCTCGACGGGCATGAAGTGAGTCTCGGCAAACTGAAAGTTTTTTAACAAAAACTACTCGTCGGCTTAAATTTCTGCAACCCTTGCAACTTCTATTTTTTAGTTAAAATTAAAAAAAATGACTTTTTATATTACACCAAAGCAGGGATTGCGTGTTATAATAGAAACAACCTGCGATTGAAGTGATGAATATTAAAACACAACGACACCTGAGCCGATTGATATTTCGTTATCTCCGGGATCGATTGAATGAAGAAGAAAGCCGGGAGCTTGAGCGATGGCGTGCTGCATCTGAAGCACATGAACTTCTTTTTCGGCGTTTGTTATCCTCTGCCCATTGGCAACGGAGTATAGGTCGTTTTGTGAAAAATGAATCCGATACCCAATCCGAATGGGAGATCATCCGGCAAAGAACGGTCGGTCGGGACAGAGGCAAGAGAACGATCCGCTGGTATCGTTATGCCGCAGCTATCTTTCTCCCTTTATTGATTGCCAGTGGTTATTTTATAAAATTGAGTCGTACTCCTCAAGAAAAAACGCTTGTTTCAGTACCTTTTATTCCTGGGAAATCCTATGCCGTGCTCGAGTTGGCCGACGGAACGAGTATCGATTTGGGGGAAACAGCTGTCCGGGGACAAATACAGGGGGGACATTGGGAGGTGAGGTCCGATTCTTTGAAATATTGTGAAGAGGGAGTAAAGGGAGGGGAAGAATATCATACCTTAAAAGTGCCCCGGGGAGGAGAGTATACTTTGGTTTTAGCCGATGGCTCGAAGGTGTTTTTGAATGCCGAATCCAGCTTGAAATATCCTGTACTTTTTTCGGGCGATCTGCGCAAAGTGAAATTGGAAGGAGAAGCTTATTTCGAGGTAAAACGAAATCCGGAGAAACCGTTTGTCGTCGATATCGGCGGTATGCAGGTCAACGTGTTGGGCACTACTTTCGGTATCAGGGCTTATGCCGATGAAAGAGAAATTCGTACGACCCTGGTCTCGGGCCGGGTAAATGTGTCGGCCGGGAAACAGGTGTATGAGTTGAAACCTTCGGAGCAAGCTGTGTTCGATAAACAAACAGAGGCCGTGAAAGTGGCTGGCGGGGGGAATGGGTTGTTTTTTGGGTGGCAGCACTGCTGAGTTGTTTGTGGGTTGGAAAGACGGACGATTGGTGTTCGATAATTGTTCATTAGAGCGGATTTTGAAAGACTTGGGGCGTTGGTATTCATTCGAGGTGTTTTATGCCACTTCCGCAGCAAAAGAAATACCTTTTTCTTTGAATATCCGGAAGCATGAGAAATTTGCTCAGGTGCTGGAACTAATGCAGAGTACAGGAAAAATACAATTCGAAATAAATAAAAATACAGTGATTGTCAAATAATACAAAGGCAGTGCTGCTAACACTGCCCTGAAATTCATGTTCATTTCTGCTGCTAACAGATAATGAGCGTTTGTTGAACTTTAAATACAAAATTATGAAAAAAAAGTCTTTATACCCTAGTCCGGGGTGTAGAAAAATCATTCATTTTTTAGTGATGAAAGCGAGCTTTATTTTTTTACTGCTATTGACCTTGCAGATAAAAGCAAATGTCTATGCACAACAGTTGCGTTTGGACCTGAATTTACAAAATGTAACCCTCAAAGAAGTGATTCAGGAAATCCGCCGTCATTCTGACTTTAGTTTTGTGTATAGTGATGCCGATTTGGTAGGGATCACTCAACGGAATGTACAAATGAAGGATGCAACGATCGAGGAGGTATTGAAAAACTGTTTACAAGGGACGAAGCTGGTGTACGATATTACGGATAAGACCATTATTATCCGTAAACTCGATGAGGTTACCCAGACGAAACAGGTACAGGTTATCCAGGGACAGGTAACGGATGTCCGGGGTACACCCTTGCCTGGTGTAACCGTACGGATCAAAGGAACCCAGCTCGGAGTCTCTACCGATGTGAACGGTAAATTCCGTTTCGAATTGCCCGATACGAAAGAAGTAGTGTTGGCTTTCTCTTTTGTGGGAATGAAACCCTTGGAAGTCCGGTATAATGGCCAGAGTGACTTGAAAATAAAGTTAGAAGAAGAAGTAGCCGAAATGGACGAAGTTGTGGTAACCGGTATTTTTAAGAAATCTCAGGAAAGCTTTACCGGTTCGGTATCGACAATTACGGAGAAAGAACTGAAATCTTTTCGGGGACGTAATTTATTATCTACGTTGAAAAATATCGATCCGACCTTCAATATTATCGAAAACAATGTCTATGGGGCAGATCCGAACCATTTACCGGAAGTACAGATCCGGGGAACTTCCAGTTTACCGACGGTAGAGGACCTGAAAAATGAAACGAAAGTAGATTTGAATACTCCCTTGATAATCCTGGATGGTTTTGAGATCAGTCTCACCCGGATGCTGGATTTAAACGACGAGGATATTAGTTCTGTGACTTTGTTGAAAGACGGTTCGGCTACCGCGATTTATGGATCCCGGGGAGCTAATGGAGTGATTGTCATCGAGACTAAACAACCCGAGGCTGGAAAATTGAGGTTGTCTTATCGGGGAAGTGTGAATATCGAGGTGCCTGATCTGAGCGATTACGATGTATTGAATGCTGCCGAAAAACTTCAGTTGGAAGAGAATGCCGGTTTGTATAAAGACGAATGGGCCCATATAGAAATGGCGTTGAGGAAAAGGCAGGCCAGAATCAAACAGGAAATAGAACGGGGAGTCGATACCTATTGGTTGTCGAAGCCTTTGCGTACGGGTGTCGGTCACAAGCACAACCTGCGTTTGGAAGGAGGTGGGAATGACGGCTTCCGTTATTCTGCTTCTGTTCAATATAACGATATCCTGGGGGTGATGAAGGGCTCCGACCGGAAAACTTTCAACGGGAATATTAACCTGATGTATCAGCAAGAAAAATTATTGTTCCGCAATAATCTTGAAGTCGGACTGAGCGAATCGAATGAATCGCCTTACGGATCCTTCGATCAGTATGTGAAACTCAACCCTTACTGGCGGGAACGCGGAGAAGACGGTAAAGTGTTGAAAGAACTCGAACAAAAAGGAGATTTTTGGACTACAGCCCCTGAAAATCCGCTTTACAATGCTACGCTCGATTTGGTCGATAAAAAAACCTATACGACTATTACCAATAATTTCGATGTAGAATGGAAACCTTGGGAAAGCCTGACTTTACGTTCACGCATCGGATTATCGAAACAGGTGAATGATTATGATAATTTTAAACCTGCCGACCATACCAAATTTAAGGATTATTCGGATGAACAGATTTTCCGTAAAGGAGAATATATCTATTCTTCAGGGAAAAGCTTTAGTTATGATTGGAGTCTGACTTTAAGCTATTCCCGTAACTTTAAAGAAAAACACGAGCTCTATGTCGGTTTGGATTACAATGTTGCTCAGGAAAAATCGCATTCTTATACTTTTCAGGTAGAGGGTTTTCCCCAATCCAATATTAAATTTTTGTCGATGGCTCTTCAGTATCAGAAAGATGGAAAACCTACCGGATCCGAATCGCTCAACCGGCGTATCGGTGTGACGGGGAATGTGAACTACATCTATGACAATCGTTATTTTGCCGACGTTGCTTATCGTATGGACGGGGCCTCCCAGTTCGGTAGTTCGAAACGTTTCGCTCCCTTTTATTCTTTCGGTATCGGTTGGAACATCCATAAAGAAAAGTTTATGGAAAATGTATTGTGGCTGGATCGTCTGAAATTACGCGGCTCTTATGCAGTGACCGGATCGGTGAATTTCGATGCTTATCAGGCCCTTGCTACTTATGAATATTATACCGACGATCGGTATCGGTATTGGTTTGGAAGCCACCTGCAAGGTCTGGCCAATGAGGACTTGGAATGGCAGAAGACCGACAAATGGAACTTCGGATTGGAAGTCGGAGCATTCCATAACCGCTTGAAAGTGACAGCCGATGTATATACAAATCAGACTAATAATTTGTTGTCTGAAATGTACCTTCCCTTGACGAATGGTTTCCCTAGTTATACGGATAATGTCGGTAAAGTGAAGAATAAGGGAGTTGAAGTTGCTTTGTCAGGATATCCCATCCGGAATACGGAAAAGAATATCATTTGGTCGGTATCTGCCAGTTTTATTCATGAAAAGAACGAGATAGTCAAAATCTCCGAGGCATTGAAAGTGGCCAACGAGGAATTGGAATTACAAGGCGGATCTAACCCGAATTTCATGTATCGGGAAGGAGAGGCTTTGCGGACCATCTATGTCGTCCCTTCGCTGGGGATCGATCCCAGTACCGGACAGGAATTGTTTATCGACCGCTTCGGTAATGTCACATTCAATTGGGATGCCCGTGATAAAGTGGCCTGTGGAGTAACCGATCCTAAATTCAGAGGGAACATCAATACCATGTTTACTTTCCGCGATTTGAGTGTGAACCTGTCTTTCGGTTATCGTCTGGGAGGATCTCAATACAATTCAACCTTGGTGGACCGGGTAGAAAATGCGGATACCAGATACAATGTAGACCGGAGGGTGTATAAAGACCGTTGGGTAAATCCGGGGGATCATACTTTCTTTAAAGATATCAAGAATACGCAGGAAACTCAAATGTCATCCCGTTTCGTGCAAAAAGAGAATACCCTCGAATGTCAGAGCATACAGATAAAATATGATTTCTTACAGCCTTGGGTGAAAAAACACCTGGGAACCCAATATTTGTCTCTCTCTTTTAATACGGATAATTTATTCCGCGTATCGAGCATCAAACAGGAAAGAGGTATCGCCTATCCTTTTTCCCGGAGGTTTACTTTCTCTCTTTCAGCAACATTTTAAAATTTCAGCAATATGAAAAGGACGATTTATTATATGATAATAGGCTACCTCCTCTTAGGAACCGGATGTAGCGATTGGTTGAGCGTCAATCCGAAAGATAAAGTCGAGCAAAAAGAGATGTTTTCGGATGAAAATGGTTTTAAGAATGCTTTGATCGGTAATTATATTATGTTGAAAGACAGCAAGCTGTATGGGAAAACGTTGACCATGGAGTTTTGTGAGAATCTGGCTCAGCATTGGAAGACGAATCCGCAGGCAATCGATGGGTATACCGCCGCTTATGATTATAAAAATACTGAAGTCGAAGAATTGATCGAAGAGATTTACGGAAAATTTTACAATACGATCGTCAACATCAATAATCTGCTCGATTATGTGGATAATGGGGTTTTGACTTCAGATATGCATGACCTGATCAAAGGAGAGGCATTGGCGATGAGAGCTTTCTGCCATCTGGATATTTTGCGGCTGTTCGGCCCCATACCGGGCGAACAAACAAAAGACAGGATATTGTCTTATGTACGTACGGTATCTAAAGATTATCATGAGGTAAATACTTGGGAAGAGTATGTGGGCTATCTGGAAAAAGATTTGAATGAGGCCGAAGGTCTGTTGAAGGAAGTGGAAGAAAAAGGGATGAATGATGAGTTTTTCAGTTATCGGCAAAATCGTTTGAACTATTGGGCGGTGTTGGCTTTGAAAGCCCGTTTTTACCTGTGGATTCAGGATAAACCCAAAGCAGCGGAGTACGCCGGTCGGGTTATTGCCAACAAAAATTTCAGATTGAATCAAGGGGGAGATTTTGCTGCAAAAGACAATATTGCTTCCCCGGAGCATCTTTTTTCTTTGCATGTCTATAATCTGAACGATATCGTTTCTGGGTATTTTTTAAATGCCGGTGGAGTACAACAGGATCAAAACAAGGTGAAAACCGATATTTTCGAGTCGGATGTTACCGATTTCCGCCCTCGTTATTTATGGAATGAGGTTACCGAAAAAGCGGGAACCCGCTATATTCTGGAGAAATATAAACAGGAAGGCATGCCTGATGCCGGTTTGCAAGAAGTGCCGTTGATCCGTTTGTACGAGATGTATTTGATCGCGATCGAATGTACCGATCAGGAAGCGAAGTATAAACCCTTGGTCGACGAGTTGGTCGTTGCCCGGAATATCTCTGTGATAAATGTTGCAACTGTCGACTTGAAAAATGCCTTTGTGGCTAAAGAATACCAGAAGGAATTTTACGGAGAAGGACAGCAGTTTTTCCAGACCAAACGCAGGGGCGATAAAACGATCCTTTGGACCGACATAGAAGGAAGCAAGGAAGTTTATGTTTTGCCTTTGCCGAAAAGTGAAATTAAGTTTGAATAATTAAAAGCTTGAACGTATGAAATTAAAATATTTATTGGGAATAGGGATGGCTTGCTTGATGATTTGTAGTTGTTCGGAAGAATATATGTCCTTCGAAGGAACAGATCGGATACAATTTAAGACAAAGGCCGAAGAGGTATACACTTTTGCTTATTATCCCGAAAGCAAACAGGAAGATACTGTACGAATCGAAATCATTTCGGTAGGAGAAGTGACGGATTTTCCCCGTACCGTCAGATTCGAGCAAGTGACCAAAGAATGGAAATATACGTATGATGAGGAAGATCCCAAAAAGGTGGTCGATTCCACTTATGTAGATATGGAATTTCCGGCAGTGGCAGGTGTACATTACAAATCTTTAGGCGAGAAAAATGAATTGATCCTGCCGGCAAATCAAAATGTGCTGAAGGTGAATGTGGTTGTAAAACGGGAAGATATCAGTTTGCAGAAAAATGCCCGGAAATTAGTATTGCGGCTATTGCCGTCCGATGATTTCGAAACCGGGGAGGTGAATAAACTGGTGAAGAGCATTACGATATCGGATAAACTGGAACGTCCTACCCGCTGGAGAGACAATGATTACTATTATCAAAGGTATTTAGGAAATTGGTCGGAGGCAAAACATCGTTTTATGATCGATGTCACCGGACAAAAATGGGACAATAATTTTCTGGCTTATATTATAAATAATTATGATACTTGGACGCTGAGGGATTATTATCTGGCTAAAATAAAAAAGGAATTAGCCGAATATAATGCAGATCCGAAAAACAATCCTCCTTTGAAAGATGAGAATGGTAAAGAAGTTATTTTCCCTTAAAACGAATGAACTATGAGAACGGTATATTTATTTTTATTAGCCTTATTGTCTGTACTATGCTGGTCGTGTTATGACGATCAAGGCAATTATGATTATCACGAACTGAATCGGACCGCAGTATCCGGAATAGATCCCGTTTACCGCTGTGATTTGTTGAGCCGTTTGTCTATTCCTGTTGTCATCCAGTCGGAAGATAAGGACCGGACATATGATTATGTGTGGATGTATCATAAAAGTGAGGGATCGAAAAAGATCGATACTATTTCGCGGGAGAAAGATCTGGATTGGGTCGTTTGGGCAGGTCCGGGAGTTTATCGGCTTATTTTCGAATATAGCGATAAGCAGACCGGTGTTGTGAATTATATAGAATCCGAAATGATCATAGAATCGAAATATTTCAGGGGATGGTATGTGATGAAGCAAAATGGGGAGACGACCGATGTCGATTTCTTTTCTCCGGAATTACAGAATACCGGGCTGATACAGAAAAGTCGGGGAGAAGCACTGGCCGGCCGGCCTCGTTCTTTGGGTTATATCGGTGATTATGCCTATTTGGACGAAGAAAAGGAAGCGATGGTCAAGGATAACGCCTGTCTGATGGTTGTGTCGGAGAAAGAATTACAAGTGGTTCGGATCAGCGATTTGAAAATGTTAGGCGATTTCAATTCCCTTTTTTATGAGAAACAGGGTGTTGTCGCTCCTGGTAAATGGTTCGGAGGATCGGAGGAACACGGTTTGGTGAATGATGGAAAAGTATTTGCCATCGAAGTACGTGGTTCCCCTTTAGGAGCGGGTAAGTTCGCTTATGCGAAGGAGGGCGATTATGAATTGGCCCATCTGATGACGAAGAACGGAACTATGAGCCCCCTGTTTTTCGATACCAAGAGCAGTAAATTTTGTACCGTTGTCCGTAGAAATCCGAATTTGGTTTATTTGGATAGTGATGATCATTCTAAATTTCCTGAAGCTTATCCTGATCAGGAGCCGCTTTATGCCGGTTTTCTGGATGAGGGGATGTGGGAAGGTGGAAAAGGATACGTTGTCATGCAGAAAAAAGACGCGACCAAAGCCCGTTCTATTCTTCATTTCGATCTTAATTGTTTGGTGTCTTGGATGTCGGGTTTCCTCAAAAACAGAATTACAGCCATCGATAAGATTCCGCTGGAAAATGAGTTCACTCGAGCCGAATGCTTTGGGATGAACCGTACTTTCCAGATGCTGTATTTTTCTAAAGGCGATAAACTGTATTATTATGACCTGCAGAACAAACAGACGCAGGAAGTGAAAAGAGTGGGTGGACAACCCGCTGTGCCGGCAGGAGAAAAGATCGTTATGATCAAACATATTATCTTCGACAATAATTATGAGGCACCGGATGAGTACACGAATAAGTTGGTCGTTGCTACCGGAAACGGAAGTAGTTACAAACTTTACCTTTTCGATACTTCGGCGGATAAAGTAAAGGACAATCCGGAAGTTTACCAGGGTGAAGGAATGCCTTCGGAGGTAATGTATATGAGTTCGAAAATGGATAATGTATATTTATGTTATTGATAGATAGTCGAGTGTGGTTGCTATGGTTGTTCTGTTGTCTTCCGTGGGGAGGAATCAGGGCGGAGGAATTTGCCGTGATAAAGGGAAAGATCGAGGGAAAGATACCCGTAAAGGAAGTACGACTGATGACCGTAGAAAATGGGGTACCGGTAAAATATGCCGGTACCACTATTGCCGGTAACGGTAGTTTCGCTTTTATGTTCCAGCCGGCAGAGACTGGTTTTTATTACCTGTATGATGGAAATAATTATCACCGGATGTATATAAAAGCAGGAGATGAAATACAACTTCAGAGAATCGATGGGGTTTGGAAACAGATAGGTTGTGTCGGTGAAGAAAATCGTTTGTTGGCACACTGGACAGAAATGGAACGCCCTTTGAAAACACGTTCCAAAGCAGAAGCGTACGGTGCCTATTTCCCCCGCTTCGATTCGGTCCGGCAAGAGGTGGACCGGTGGCTGGAAAAAATAATTGTCCGGGATTCCCTTTTCCGGAAACAGTTGAAGGAAACGGTCGAATTTGATCTGTTGTATGATTTTGTTTCTTATATTGCTAAAAATCAACAATTTTATGAATCCGAAGAACGACAATCGGCCTATTATCGGCAGATCATCGGACATTTCCCTCTTGAAGATGAACGTATCCTGCAACAACCATACGGCATTCAGTTGCTTCGGAAATATTTTGCTTACAAAAGGAGTTTTGTTGTACGTCAGGGAGAATATTCGCTCGATGAGTGGTTGGCTGAAATCGGATCTCCGGTATTGAAAGCCGAATTTGTGTTGGCTGAAATAGATACCGCTAGTTTCGAGCGGTTTTGTGATTACGAAAAGAAGTATTTTTCTCTGATGCAAAATGAGGAACAGCGGCTGCGATTATGCCAGTATAAGGGACGTCCTCATTCCATACTACAAAAAGGAGAACGGGCTTCGAATTTTATCTTTCCCGATACTACCGGGCAATATCGTTCTATGGCCGATTTCCGGGGGAAATATAAGTTTATCGATCTTTGGGCGACCTGGTGTGCCCCCTGTAAAGCCGAAATTCCTTATTTACAAGAGCTGGAGGTTGAATTTCAGGGGGAAGAGATTGAATTTGTCAGTATCTCCATAGATGAAAACAGGAAAAAATGGAAAGAATATGTTCGGGAGCATCAGTTGGGAGGGGTGCAATTGTGGGCCGGTGATTGGAGTCGTCTTCCGGAAGAGTTACACGTCGGTTCTATACCCCGGTTTATTTTGATCGATAAAGAGGGTAATTGGGTAGATACCGAGGCACTCCGGCCTTCTAATCCTGCATTAAAGAAATTATTGAAGAATCTATTGAAAAAATGATCGGTTTGAAAAAAGTGATATTGACCTTCTTCGTCTGTCTGATAGGAGTGGGGGGGATGGAAAACGTATGGGCCGGTGATAAAACAGTTCGGGATTTTCATGAATTCGAGTTGTGGCACAAACTATTGCAATACGGGTTATCTCCATCCGGAGAATGGGCGATGTGGAGAATCCAGGCCGGAGAGACAACAGATACCTTGTTTGTGCGGAATATCGTGTCGGGCAAGGAGTATAAGTATAAAGAAACCTCGGCTCCTGAATTTTCCAAAGATTCCCGCTGGATCGTCTTTTCAGAACCGACGGGAGAAGACGTGGCTGCCGGTATTGCTTATCAGGTGAAACTGGTTTGCCTCGCTGATGGTGAAGAACAGATTTTCCGGGGAATAGAAAGTTTTACTTTTACCAGCGATAGTAAATGTTTGATTTTGAAAGGGAAAAATGCTGGGGATGCCGTAGAATTGAATCTTTATGATCTTGAAAAAAAACGGATAAAGAATATAGCCAATATACAGGAATATACGGTCGATCCAACGGGGAAATACCTGGCTTATACCCTAAAAGCTGAAAAGGGACTGAGCAATAGTCTGGAGGTATTGGAACTGAATGATTACCGTCTTCTGTTTTTAGAAAACGATAAAAACGGATATGAAAAATTGAAATGGACAGACCACGGGCTTCTGTTTATGAAAGTGTTGTCGGACAGTACAGGGCAGAAGCAAGGCAGGGAAATTCATGTCGTCCGGAATATCGGAAATAGGCAGCAGGTTTGCTGTTTTGCTGCAGAGGCCTGGGCCGATTTTCCGGCAAATATGAAAATCAGTGAATATTACACGCCCCAATGGTCTGCCGATGGGAAAAAGTTGTTTTTCGGTATCGCTCCGGAACGGTATCAAGGGGAATCCCGGGCGGAAGTTACAGCAGATGTCGATATCTGGCATTGGAAAGATCAGGAAATTCAGTCGCGTCAGAAAAACCGCTATTACCTGAATCGTAGCCGGACCTATTTGTGTGTATGGTGGCCGGAAGAAAAACGCTGGAGGCAGCTGGCCGATTCTTCCTTGTTCGATATAGCCGGTATCTCTGCCGACGGGGCATTTGTTTTGGCTGTCGACGATCGGCCCTATCGGCCCCATTACCGCGAACTTCATCGGGATATTTATGTGATACAGACGGAGACAGGAAAACGTACCCGCTTGTTGGAGAATACAATATTGTCGGCTTCTTTTTCCCGCGAAGGAAAGTATGTTTACTATTTTAAGAATAAAAACTGGTGGGCATACGATTTGGCGAAAGAAGAATATATCAATCTTACCGCTCAGGTAACTACTGGATTAAGCGATATATATTACGATGGCCCTATCGATATCGCTCCCTCCTTCGGTGTGGCCGGTTGGCTGAAAGAAGATAAGGCTTTTTGGTTTTATGACGAATATGATATCTGGAGTGTCGAGCCGGCTACGCTGAAATTGAAGCGGTTGACCCGAGGACGCGAAGACAAGATCACTTTCCGGAAATTTCAACGCGGAGTTTTGACTCCCGACCGTAACCTGCTGTTGAGAGCTACCGGTGATGACGGGGCTTCCGGAATTTATCGCTTCGATCCCAAAGGGCATCATCGCCCTTTACTGTATGGGCCATTCGGTACATTACGTTTGGAACAGTCGGCAGATAAAAAGATGAACTTACTCGGATGGGCTGACAATATTACAGCTCCCGAACTATTCGTTTGTGATGAAAACCTGAATCGGCTTCAACAATTGACACATACGAATTTACGTCCCCCCGGATTTATTTTCCGTAAAAGTGAATTGATCCGTTATAAAAATTCGCAGGGTAAGGAGTTGAAAGGAGCATTGTTTTATCCGGTAAACTATCGGGAAGGTCAATCCTATCCGATGATCGTTCATATTTACGAGAAACTGTCCCAGCATTTAAACGATTTTGTTTTTCCTTCGGCATCGGATCTTTATAATACGATGAATTATGTGTTACAGGGCTATTTTGTTTTTCAGCCTGATATCACCTATGAGGTGAACCGGCCGGGCGAATCGGCAGTAGACTGTGTTACGGCTGCTGTTCGGCAAGTGTTGAAAAGAGAAGATATCGAT
>OGQR01001159.1_pt1 | contig 18910 bp, 14 predicted proteins | sample 1553271 | NCBI WGS metagenome assembly OGQR01 (sample SAMEA2579970, study PRJEB22360) | human gut metagenome | biome: human gut; feature: human-associated habitat; material: faeces | place: Denmark | collected 2008/2010 | reverse complement strand
CATCTATATCCGCAATCAGTTCAATTTTCCCTTCTTTGACATCTGATGGATGCATATGTTCTCCCTGGCAGATCTGGCGTAAGATCTCTGCCGCATCATTTTCATGCAGCATGCCTTCTTCCTTTTCCCAGACGTAGAGATTCTCTTTTCCAACAGATAACAGAACCGGGATATCTTCTTCTGTTACAATATTAAAATCATGTTGAATCATCAGCTTCAATACACTAGCTGCAATTGAAAAATCAATCGTATACTGTGGATTTTCTTTCTTTTTCAGCATATGAATCAGTGCTGCAGCAAATGCATCTCCTGCTCCTACCGCTTCTAAACTATGTACATGATGTACTGGCGTCTCATAAAACTGATCACCGATCAGATAAATGGCCATCCAATCTCCATCTTCAACTGTATGCATACTGCGAAGCACACTTGCTACTGCTTTGCAATTTGGAAACTGTCTTGTAATTTCCTGCATTCCCTCTCGATATGTATCAATTTGTTCAATTCCTCTTGACATGTCTCCATCAAATGCATGAATTCCAAGAGAAGCTTCAAAATCTTCATCATTTGCAATGCAAAATGTTACATATGGCATAAGCTCTCGCATAACGCACTGGGCTGTATTTTTATCCCACATCTTAGCGCGATAATTTAAATCACAGACTACCTCGATTCCCTTTCTTTTACAGCATCTAAGTGCATCCAAAACTGTTTCCTTGACGCTCTCACTGACTGCCGGCGTTACTCCAGAGAAAAAGAAAATATCAGTATCTTCCAGAATTTGATCCCAGTCATATTCGTCTGGCTTTGAACAGGCAAATGCACTGTCAGCGCGGTCATACACCACATTTGTAGGACGAATATTATTTCCCTTTTCAAAGTAGTAAATACCGAGACGTTTTCCGCCACTTAAAATATGAGTGGTATCCGTTCCGTAACGGCGAAGCTCATTTAATGCTGCCTGACCAACTGGATTATCGGGAAGCTTCGTAACCAATGCTGCTTCTTCTTTTAACATGGCAAGTCCTGCTGCCACATTTGCCTCCGCCCCGCCATAACTTGCTTCAAAATTCTGTGCCTGCACGATACGAAGATATTCAGGTGTCTTAAGGCGCAGCATAATTTCTCCAAACGTTACCGCTTTCATTATAAAATTTACTCCTTCCCATCTTCATTTTATACAAGTATACCACTTATCTGACTGTTTTTCAACACAAGAAAAATTGCTTTACCACTTTCTTCTCATGCGTATTTGCATTCTTATATCGCAGCTTTACAAATTTTATTATCATTTCTGGTGCATCTGCAAAATATTTTCGCACTTCTAACTCATGCAAAACCAAAACAATTGGATTACTTGCCAGATTTATCAGATCCATATAGGTGCTGGGACTTTTTTCTTTTATCAAAATTTCGTAGTTTAAAAATCTCTCTGCTTCCGAATCTGAGATTGCTATGCCATCACGCAGGTTCTTGCGTACTTCTTCTTGCTTTGTCTCTGTCCAACTACTCTGCTCATCCCCCATCAAGGTATTCAGTTCTTCCAACTCCTGCCGTGTCTTTTGAGGTATCTTCAAAATGTAGAAATAGCCGTATGTGCCTTTAATCTCTTTTGACATCAGTATTTCTGAATCAAGCATCTCTGTTACCATGTCTGAAACCTCATCTGCACTGTATAAGCTGTAGAATCCATTCCCACGTGATTCAAGAACGTTGGCATTCAATGTCACTTTGGTACCGCGCATTAACTGCACCACTGCATTTTGTGTAATATAAGTTTCATTTTTGGAAACACACTCAAAAATATCGCGTGCAAGGTAAGAATCCAGATACAGATGATATTGTTTTTTAAGCTCATTTTTCCGTTCTTCTTTGGTGGCTGCTGCCAACATCTTAATCTGTTTCACATTCCTTTGCAGTGTCTTTTTCCATTCGGGAACAGATTGCTGATAAGGGGCAGTCTTATACAAATAGGAAAATGTCGGAATACCATCCATATGGAAGGTAAGCTTTGTGTCCCCGTTTAAGATTCCCGCATTCTTTGATTTGCATTTAATGCGTCCAAATCCTGAAAAAACTTCAATGGCATGTTGTCTGCAGCGTTCACGGAGCTTGGTATTCTTTAATAACTGGTACTTTTTAAATTGTTCCGATGCCGTATACTTCGAACCCTTTCCGTTAACCGTAATGCTGCCGGCTTCATTTGTAAAAATTACTTTCTGCTGCTCAATATACAGTTTTCCATCAACAGCCTTCTCCATTCCTGTACTAAAGCCATCCAGCCATGAAATCGCCCAACTGTTATATTCCTTTACCTTGTCATCCAACTCACGCTTGTATGATACTGGACTTGTGGATGGAGCTAATGGAATGCCTTCTTTTACTTCCTGTTCCAGTTTTTTTACAAACTTTTTTAGTTTTGCTTCAGTCGCAGCATCCCAATCGACACAAATTAAATCCCATAATCTGTCGTTCTGCTCTGTAATCGTTAGATATGATTTTATCCATGTCGGCTCCTGAAAAAAAGATGCAATGGATTTGCCTGAAAAAGTATCGCAAATGAACTTCATTCCTAGGTGCGAGACTGTAATATCTACTCTTTTGTCTTCATATTTGTTGCAATGCAAGGTTCCCTCAAATTTGGCATTGTTCCTGCACAGTTGGCCCAAATACGCATTCACGCATTCCTGCCCCTTTCTTTCAATCTCTTCCCAGTAATCTCGAATCAAGTCTTTCATTTGTTGGAGCTGCCTGGCTGCTTGCTCTTTGCGGACATCTTCAATTATTTCATCAGTCAGCTCTAAAAGATAAGACTGTACTTCATCTATGTCCGTACACAATCCCAATCGTGTACAATCTATCTTCCTTTCTAACACAACCGGTAGTTCATCTGCATTCAACCATATATTATAAATTTCTTTTTTCTTTCCAATATTTTCAACATCCAATTGGAATTTCCAATCTGGTTTACCTAATTTTTGGCGAATATGCTCCCGAAGCTGCGGCAATATCTGCGTTTCTACCTCTGAGGTCGAAAGCCATCGTCCCCATTTATTTCTCTGTACTTCATTTATTGGAACTGTTTTTCCAAAGTCTGACGCATACTGTACGTAGTCCTTCTGCAACGATACCGATTTCAGGAGATCTTGTTTTGTCAAGATCGTCTGCACCTGCAAAGCCCACAAAAGCTTTACATTTCCAGCTTTTGAGATGCCGGCCTCTGCTTTTTTGTTGTGCTCAATAAATTCTGGCATCTGTGTGATTGTCTGGTACAGTGACGGATATTTTTTTGCAAATGATTCGTCTACATTGATCCATTTTTCTGGCGTTCTCATATTGCTTTTCTGGCGATCTGCCATCCTGCAGACAGCCATCCTCCTTTCTTCTCTTATTGACCAGGCAATTACTTCATTTCAGAAAGAAATCCCAGTAATTGTCGGATATTCCTTATCTCATACATCGCTGCATAGTGTCCATATACAGAGGCAATGGAATCGCCCTGATCCCACTTTTTACGATCATCCGTATTTAACCAATACGCACATTTCGCCTTTCGGCAGATGTTTTTTATATAATTCTCCCCGGCATCGTTTTTGTTGTTTCTTGCATCGCCAATAAAGATGATCATGCTATCCTTGCTGATGCGATTGCGGTACTCTTTCCACATACTCCGCAATGGTCGCTCATAGTTTGAGTACTGCCCGCTGCGCGGAATCATCGTAAGAATCTGTTTTGCAGCATTATCAACATCTTCCGTATCGTAAACCCTTGAAATATCATAAAGAGAATTGACAAAAGCAAATGCACTGCATCCTCGTGGAAAGACCTCTTTCAAAAGCCCTATGAAGGTGAGCATCATCTCCGATGCATCCTTGCAGGAACCGGACACATCCAAAATGAGAACCAGATCGGCCTTGCTGCGCCGTGGCTGCTTATATATAAGGTTGATGGGCTGTCCGCAGGTGCGAATAGACTCTCGCATTGTCTCCTCCAGATTCAGAGACAATCGCCTTTTGCTGTTAATATTTCTGGTCATACGCGTCTTAAATGCCAGAAGATTCTGGCGCAGGTATTCGCGCATTTGATTTTTTTCTGCTTCCGTCAGCTTTTTAAACGGCTTCTCGCTAAGTCTCACAAACTCTGCATTCATCGTTTGTATACTTCCGCCGCCGATGAAATCTGCACGATGGATTACGGAAGACGGCTTAATTATTAGCGAATCATTGGAACTATCCATGCCTCTTTTCATTTGTTCAAAGGCACGATCCAGTTCTCTGCACGTGTCCTCATAGCGTCGCTGTTCATCCTTCATCTGACGCTGCAACTTTTTGATTTGCTGGTCCGTTTCTTCTTGTGCCTGACTGATTGCAGACTCTAACTCAGCCGTATTCTTTTGCCTTTTTGTAATAGCAGAACTTAGTTCCTTACTGATATCCATCATTGCGTCTGCCTGTTCCAAATCTCCATCGTACAGACTTTTCTCTGCCTGCTTTATCAATGTCTGATATAAGCAACCTGCCTGTTTCTCATCCCATGGCAGTTCACCTAAAAGCATTTTTTTAGCTTGTTCTATCTGCTTTTGAGACTTTGTTTTTGTTTCCGACAATTTCTTTAACTGTGTCTGTGTTTTTCTGCTTACCTTTGGTTTCAACTCATTCTCATGTGCCTTTTGAATTATATTCTTTCGAATCTGTTCTTTTTGTTTTTTCAAATTCTCCAGCTGTTTTTGAGCGTCAGACACAAATAAGTCCAGTTCTTTTCGTTTCTCCTGCTTCTCTTTTTCCTTTTGTTTCTCCCTTTGCGGGATTGTTTTTTTGCTCAGAAACTCTCGAAACAACGCTTTCATCTTTGCTACCTGCTCGCCTGTCTTTGCCAGGCAGACAGAAAGTGCGGCCAACATTTCATCTTCCTCTGTGATATCCACTCTGGCTGCTTCCACTGATCTTAGCAGATGTGCAAGTGCACTCTCGGAAACTGCAAATTTATGGTCTTGGAGAAAAACAGCAAATTCCGAAAGAAAATCAAGAATATCTTTTTGCATTGCATTCCTCCATTAGAACAGTTTTGCATTTTCCATAGTCTGACGGTCTTCCTTGTTTTTCGCAATCATACAGAGAGAAGCTTTAAGCGTTTCTTCCCCAAGTTCGTCACTATTCAACGTAGACAGATATTTTGCCCACTCACTCAATTCTGAAATGGAAGGCTGCTGTTTTAACGGCAAAGAGCGAATCTGTTTTGCACAATTTGCTACCGATTCTGCAACTTTCGGGTCAATGCTGCTCTGCATTTGAAGTATTTCTTTCAACTCTTCGGCTGTCTTTTGCTTAATGTAAAGATAGTTGCAGCGACGTTTCAATGCCTGCGACAGATCTCTGTAGCGGTTAGATGTGAGAAATACGATTGGACGCATCTCTTCTGGACAGGTCACGGTACCATACTGCGGAATGGAAATGCTGAAATTCTCCAATACCTCCAACAGCGTGTATTCTATCTCCTCTGATGCTTTCTCCACTTCGTCCAACAAGAGAACATAGCGTTTCTTTCCGCTAATTGCCTTTAAGATCGGGCGTTCAATCAAAAAATCACGTCCATAAAAATTGATTTTGCCTGCTGCGTCCAGCGATTCCTGCAAGTCTTTTCCTGCAAGTGATTCCTTAATCGTTCCCTAGATCGCCTGAATCGTCAGGAGCTGTTTCTGATAATCATAGTCATACAGAATCTTATCATAAGACAGACCATCGTAGAACTGAACACGCAGAAGCTCCAAATCAAGCATCTTCGCTGTAGCATAGGCAAGTGACGTTTTTCCAACGCCTGGATCACCTTCTACTAGAAGCGGAACCCCGTTTATCGCGCTCATTACAGCAAAATTAATGTACGAATTTGAGAGATACCCATTTTCTCTGAGTTTGTTTCCAATTTCTAACATTGCATTTTCCTCCACTTCATGTAATATTATGTATTTACGTATATTATAGTATACATATAAATATAATTCAAGCCTTAAAATAAGATTTTGAGGAAATTTAAAATTTTCTGCATTATAATGCCGCTAATCCAAAGCTTCTTCAGCTTAGATTAACGGCATTTTTGGTTTTACTTATTGTCATTATGATTTTATATATTTTTTTCTTCTCGATACTTCATTACCGCATGCCAGTCATCACGTCCCAAAAAATGTGTACCTGAGCGAAGGAAAAATGAAATATTTCCTTCATCATATAAGGTATCTGGCAATATTTCATCTGGACAAATCAGTCCTTTCTGTCCTAATATTTCAAAAGCTGGACTGGCAGCAAGTCCGCTTAGTACCTCAGAATGCGCATCTGCCCAGAGATCACGCGTAGCTCCTGTCAGGCAAACATAGCGAGGTGCAATAAGTGCAATTAAAAAATGCATGTCAAATGGCAAATCATTTGAATCACGATCATCACGAAACAAATTCGGGCAAAACCAGTAACGTGTATATTCACGTGACAGATCACGAAAACTTTCTGCCTGACTGCCACGGTAAAGACTTCCTGAATTTCCAGCCACAGCAAGAGAAAAACGCTCATCCATCGCAGCACACCATAGGGCTGTCAGCGCCAGACGTGAATGACCTATTACTGCAATGCGAGCATGATCAAGCTGTACTACAGTCTGTAAATAATCCATTATTTTGCTTGCTCCAAATGCCCAAACTGCAATCTTACCCCAACGATCTTTATTAATCCAATCTTTTTCAAAGCGGCTTACACCTAAAAAGCTCTCCTTACTGTCATCTGGATCAATATCCTGATAACATACGTGCACAATTGCATATCCGTTATCTATTATTTCTTCACCCAAGCCTCCAGCCACAAGTTCATTAAACTGCAGATGAAGAAATGCAGGTATCTTTTCCTTTACTGCTTTTGGCAAAATCAATTTAAATATAAACTCGTATGCGTCATTATTATTTGCTAACTGAACTTTTATTGTTTTTTCAGTTGCCTTTCCACCATATGCATCTTCATCCACACCCACACATTCAAATGCAGATTTGATATTTTCTGGTGTTACTCCCATATATTCATGACACAATAGCTTTTTAATTTCTTCCCGACGAAGCTTCCAATCCTCATAGTTTGTTACCGCATCTCCATTCTCCAAACGCATCAGCTCTGGAAGGTGTCTGTTTTCAATTTCTTCTTGTAGTTTGTTCATTTTGCTTTTCCTTCCTTTCATTTTTCTATGTTTTATGATTTTAATTTGTTTCGATTTTTATATAGCTGCCAGGACCGTCTGTTCCCATCGTCTTTGTGACAAGAATCTTTTTGTTAATAGAATCCTTTAGCTCTGCCACATGTGAAATGATACCGACCATACGATTTTTGTCTGCCAGATTTGCAAGTGCCTTTAATGCCTGCGAAAGTGCTGCCTCATCTAATGAACCAAATCCCTCATCCACAAACATCGTATCAATCTGAATGCCACCTGCCATTGACTGTATCTCATCTGAAAGACCAAGTGCAAGAGACAAAGCTGCCTGAAAGCTCTCACCGCCTGAAAGTGTCCGTACACTTCGCTCACTTCCATTGTAATGATCCACAACATTTAAATCAAGTCCTGCTTTTTCTTTTTTATTTTCGGCCTCCTCACGACGCTTTAACTCATACTGTCCCTGACTCATTGTCATTAAACGCACATTCGCACGGCGCAGTATGCGCTCGAAATAAGCCATCTGCACATATGTTTCAAGCTCAATTTTAGGCTTTCCTGTAACCTGACCGTTTGCTGTGTTTGAGAGCTCACGCACCCAAACATATTTTTTCTCTGTTTCCTGCATTACTGTCTGGTGCTTCTTAACGCCAAGAAGTACAGCACGATTCTTCTCATTCTCGGCAAACCAAGTCCGACATTCCTGTGAAGTTTTCTCCTTTTTAAGTGACAATTCCTCCTGTTCTTTTTTTATCAATTCTTCCTCTGGCATTGCACCGCCATTGTCTTCTAGCATAGAAAGAATCTGCTTTTTTCCCTCCTCTATACTGTTTCTTAAACTTTGCTCATCTGCCTTCAGGCTATTTGCCTCTTTTTGTGCTGCCTGATATACCTGCTCAATTTGCTGCTGCTCGCACTCGATTCGTTCCATTTGTTCTTGCAGGCATAAACAAAGTTCTTGTGCGCTTTGTCTGTCCCACTGCGTATTCTGTGCCTGCAGCGAATCATATTTTTGTCTCAGACTGTTTTCTCGTTCCTGATTTGCAGCTCTCTCCTCTGCAATTAAAATCGCTAGTTGCTGAAATGCCTCATCTGCTTTTTCTTTTTTTGTCTGTTCCTGCAAAAGTGCTTTTTGCATCCGATCCTTATTTTCCACCTCTGCCTTAAGCCTATTTACCTGCTCTTTTTTCTCCTCATACAATTTGGCAATTGCAAAATCACTTTCTACCTCTTTCTGAAGCTTTTCAATTTGAAGCTTTGTAATATCAAGCTTTCCTAGCATACCATCAAGGTTTGTCCTTTGCTCCTGCTCTTTTTGCAGCAAATTTTCTTTGCTTTTTTTAAGCTCATCTTCTTTTTCTTTTAATGATCTTGCATATGCAATATTCTTGCCTGCCTGCAAAAGCGCCTCCTTTGCCTGCTGCAATTCTTTTGTCAAAAATGCTTCCTTTTCTGTCTCATTTTTATCAGCTGCAATCTGATCAAGCGACTTTTTCATGTTCGCTGCCTTAGCGGTCAGCACTGCATAATTTTCTTTTTCCTTTTGAAACTGACTGACAGCAAGCTGTTGTTGTTCCTTGGCTTTTACAAGTTCTGTTTTCACACAATGATACGTCGAGCTTTGTTGTTCTAAGCTTGTCTGTTGTGTCAAAAGCTGCTCTTTTTTTTGGCACAGCTGTTTAAAGCTTCTCTTTAACACTTCTTCTGCCTGATCACATGTATTAATTGCTTCAAATATTACTTCTTCACTCTTAAGCCACTTTGTAATTTCAGCAAACATAGTCTGACGCAGCTTTTGAAGCTGAGCGTAACTTGCTTGTGCCGCGGCACTTGCCTTTTCTGCTTTTCTTTGTGCTTCATCTGTTTTCTTTTGCATTTCATCAAGTTCTTCACGGCTCACTGTCTGTAAATTCTTTGCTGCCAGAACAGGATGATGCACAGAACCGCACACTGGACAAGGCTTGCCCTCTTCAAGTCCTTCGGCTAAAATTCCTGCCTGCGCATTCAGATAACATGTCCATGCCTGCTTCCACTCTGACTGGCAGCTTTCATGTGACGCTATATAAATTTTACACTTTTTTTGAAGCTCTGTATGTATACGCTCCTGCTCTTTTTCTTCTTTCAGCTGTTTTTCAAATTTAGTAAGTTCCTCAAGGCGATAGTCATTCTCCTTTATCTGTGCTTTTTTCTGTTCCAAAAGTACATCACAGTCTTTAAGTTCTTCACAAAGCTGCTCTTTTTTCTGTATCATCTCATTAAGCTTATCAAGCCGCTCTTTTTGCTGAATGATTGACTGCTCCTTCTTTTTTTGGCAGTCGCATGTACTTTTATACTCTGCATAGCTTGTCTGATACTGCTCAAGCTGATGTTTTCTATCCTCTACCAGACTTTGACAGCGCTGTTCCTCTCTTCCTGCTTCAGACAGCTTTTCTATCTCAATTTCACAAGCCTTTATCTGTTCTTCTTGCTGTTTTCTCTGATCAAAGACAGACTGAATAGACTGCTGCAATTCACAAATTGTTTCTTCCGCTTTTCTTTTTTGCTTTTGAATCTCTTCCCACTCATTTTTTTGCTTTTCAATCTGCTTCATTTGCAAAAGTGCCTGAGAATATGCCACCTCACAATCCTTTAATAGTTCTAGCTGACGATTCATTTCTTCTATACACTGTGTCTGCTTTTTTCTTTCCTCAGACTGTCTGCATTGTTTTTCTTCTTTCTCCTTAAGCTCATTTTTTACTTGTATAAGCTGTTTTTCTTCTGATTGAACCGCCTCGCACAACTGCTTATCCTGCTGCAGACGATGTTTTTTTGCTTCTAACTCTTTTTGTCTTGGCTGTTTGTTAACCTGCTCATTAAAAAACTCCTGTGCCTTTATTACCTTTGGCAGCAAAGTTTCTAATCGTTTTTCTTTTTCCTTGACACTCTCACAAGTTTCTTTATACCGCTGAAGCTTTTCTTCATAAACAGCAAGTGTACGCTGTTTGCATGAAAGTTCTTCCTCCTCTTTTTTGAGCATCTGATACTTTTCTTCCCCTGCTGACAAAAATCCTTCAATTAACTCAATTGCCCGAAGTGTCTGACCGTCAAATCCATTTCTTTTTAATACGTTCCATTCAGGCTCTTCAATAGCACCATTAGGGCAGACTGCCATGCTTAGTTCCTGACTAATGCCTTTTCGCAGATCCTCATATACTTCTTTTTGTCGGCTAAGTTCTGCCTTAAGAGCATCCTGAAGCTGCTGAAATTTTTCTGTATGAAATATTCGTCTAAAAATTTCTTTTCTAGTCGCCGTGTCAGCAAAAAGAAGCTTTTGAAAATCTCCCTGCGCAATCATAACAATCTGCGTAAATTGGCGATAATCCAGGCCTAAAATTTCTGTTACAGCTCTTGTGACATCCTTAGACTTTGACACAATCGGTCTGCTCGAATCTGACAAATATTCAAGCTCTGCCTCTGCCTTTTGAAGTGTCAAGCCTGTTCCTCTTCCCTTAGGTCGCTGATACTCTGGATTTCTTTTTACGCGATACTTCTCTCCCCTATAGCAAAAGGTGAGCTCTACATATGTTTTTATCTCTGCTTTCGCATATTTGCTGCGAAACATCTGCGGATCACGCACTTCACCGCTGGATTCTCCATATAGTGCAAATGTGATAGCATCAAAAATGCTTGTTTTTCCTGCTCCAGTATCTCCAGTAATCAGATAAAGTCCCTGCGTCCCCAGACGTTCAAAATCAATCGTTATCTCTCCTGCATATGGTCCAAACGCACTGACTGTTAACACTTGTGGTCTCATGATTTGTCCTCCTGTAATCGCATAAACAGTTCTTCTACAAATTGTTTTTGTTCTATACTCATTGGCTGATTGTTCTGCTTTTCGTAAAGTTCTTCAAACAGCTGTTTCTCACTCTTTTGCTTAATCTTACTGTCAAAATCTATTGTCTGCTGCGTTCTTGTTCTTAGATTGTCATAAGAAAGACCAAGAAGATTTGGATATATAGTGCGAAGCTTCTGCATTCCATCTGGAATATCTTCCTCATCTGTCAGCGTAATCTGCACATAGTCATCCGTAGCTGTCCCCTGATAAAATGTGCGCGCTGTCACTTCCATATAAGAGCCATGAATTGCCCTAAGATCATGCTTTGGAATTAATGGAATTGTGCGAATAACAATATCATTCTTTTTTCCCATCTCGATAACAGTAACTGATTTTTCCTGTCCTGCCTCAGAAACTGAATATTTTAATAAAGTTCCGCAATAACGCACATTTTCTTTTATATTCTGCGGACTATGAATATGACCAAGTGCCGTATAATCAAATGCTTCAAAGATAGATGCATCTATATTATCAACTCCGCCAACAACAATATTCTCCGAATCACAGCGGCCTGCACCCGTAACAAATTGATGTGCCACCAAAATATTTCGCTTTTTCGTATCAATATCCATATGGTTTACTGCCGCAAAAACTGCATCCTGATATGACTCAATTTCCTCTTGTCCCAGTGCACGGCGCACAATAGACGGACGAACAAATGGCAAAAGGTAAACTTGTGCTTCTCCAAATTCATCTGTCAATGTAACCTTCTGTGTACTGCCATCATATACTGTAGACAAGTACACGCCTGATTGCTTCATCAGCCCTGCACCAAACGCAATGCGCTCCATTGAATCATGATTGCCGCTGACAGCACATACTTTAATTTTTTGCGCTGCAAGTGCATTAAAAAACCAGTCTAACATCATAACAGCCTCAGTCGGTGGAATAGGTCTGTCATAAATATCTCCCGCCAAAAGGAGTGCGTCTGCATGCTCTTCTACGCAAATTTTGACTACCTGCTCCAAAATATAACGCTGATCATCCAGCATTGAAAATTCATTGATCCGCTTTCCAAGATGCAGATCAGAAATATGTATCAATTTCATAGCTTCTCCTTTTGTTCTCTAATTGCAAAAAAACAGCACTAAAAGAAGTGGGCCTTGACCCTATCTTCTCTTTTGTACTGTTCTTGTAAAATATATGTTTTTACTGTTTGTATTCTACCTCAAACGGAAGCTGGTCAAGAATATCACGCTTCGCGTCAATACCAGGATACACCTCAATAAGTTTAAGTCCCTTAGGTGTCAGTCTAAATACACAGCGCTCTGTCACATACAAAACCTTCTGCCCATTTTCGATTGCGCGCTTTGACGAAAAGCTTATGCTATTAACATGCTCTACAAATTTAGGTACTGATCCTTCTTTTTCAATAGTAATCTCACCACTTTTTTGTGATACAGTTAAGCCTTTTGCATTAAAGCTCATGCAGAATACAACAGTTGGTGTCTTTGCAGTTATATTGGCAAATCCACCAATACCAGCAAATGCACCTGGACCTCTGTGTGCATTAATATTTCCATATTGATCAACCTCAAGTGCACCCATAAAGCATATATCCAAACCGCCATTGTCATAAAGATCAAACTGGTTTGCCATGTCGTAGACGGACGCAGCTCCGATCATCGCGCCAAACGCCTCACCAGAAACTGGAAAACCGCCAATACCACCTGATTCAACAGTCAGTGTTACCATATCGAGCATGCCGCTCTTTCTTGCATAGCGTGAAACCATCTCTGGAATGCCAATTCCAATATTAACAATATCATCAACCCTAAGCTCTTTGGCAGCTCGTCTTCCAATGATTTTTCCGATTGTATTATCCTTGAGCATCTTTTCTGATGCCTGATCAATCTTCTCACTCCAGGTATGCCATTCCTCATATGGAATTTCAAAGCTTCCCGTCAGCGCTGTATACGCTTCATTTCGCTCTTGTGGCTCTGCAACTACAATCGCATCTACCAGACAGCCCGGAATAATAGCATTTCGCGGTCGTGACGGCGTGTCTACCAGCCTATCTACCTGGACAATTACTTTTCCTCTGTTTGCCTTTACAGCCTGACAAATGGAAAGTGCATCGCCAGACATAAACATATCGTCAAAAGTAATATTTCCCTTATGGTCTGCCGCAGTTCCCTTTATCAGCGCAATTGTTATTTTCGGAAGCTTATAATAAAGAAACTCCTCACCATCCACTTCTACATGCTTTACAAGCGAATCGTCAATCGAAACTCGGTTGATTCCTGGTCCCTCCATTCTCGGATCGACAAATATATCAAGACCAACCTTTGAAAGTGCACCTGAAAGTCCCCCTGCCTGTGCGCGAATCGCATGAGAAATACAGCCAAGCGGCAAATTGTATGCCTCAAAGCGATCCTCCAACACAAGCTTTTTTGTGCTCATCATAGCACCAAAATGACCACAAATCAACCTGTCTACTGCCCCGTCACGAATGTATCCTTCAGCATTGTGTTCAGTATCCCACACGCCAAATCCTGCACTAGAAACAATTGTCAGATGGGTAGGTGACTGCATTTTCTGATAGCGGCGATAAAGTGCCTCATGCAGCTCCACTGGATTTTCAATTCCCACAAAGGAATTAACACATATACAGTCTCCATCCCGAATCAAACGGATTGCTTCATCTGATGTCATAATCTCATACATAGATTAAGCCTGCCATTTAACTTTTGCTACGCACTTCTTTACGTGACAAGCTTCTTTTCCAGCACGCATCTGCGGCTTATGAGCAATGCTCGGAGGAAGTACTGCGTAAGAACCTGTTGTCAGAATGGACTGACACATTTCTTCTGGCTCCTTCCAGAATGCAACATCACGCTTTTCATCATATTCCTCATCTGTCTCTAAACCAGTTCTGCTTACAGTGTCGATCTCCTCCTCACCGGAAATGATCCACTGAATATCTGCATAACAATTATGAGTCTCCAGACGGCAATTCTCTGCCGGCTTTGTCTCATACTCCTGAATCATAAAATAAAAATCATCATTTACCTGGTAGGTACCAACTTCAAGTGCTGCTAAATCCTGCTTTTTTAAGTAGCAAACTGCTTCTTCGATTGTCATTTCATATTCCTTCCCAAAAAGCGCCCGCATTGGCACTTTCCTGCGTATACTTTATGTAACTTTTTTGCATCTTTCATGCTTTTCTAGCTTACTTAAAAAATTTTTTTTTGTCAAGCATACTGCACTATGTTCTTTTTTAAATACACTTTCTGGCTTTATTCATCCACACAAAGAATCCTATATTTAAGACAATTCCAAAAATTGTTGCCACCGGTGCTGCAAATCCTATATTTGTAAGACTTGCATTTGGCTGAATACTCATGTAATATGCTAATGGAAGACGAATAAGCAATGTCTGGACCAGTCCCTGTGCCATTACCCACATAGTCTGATCGTGTCCGTTAAAATAACCAATCATACTAAATAATATAGCGGTAACAATTGTCTCCAGTGCAAAACCTTTAAGATAATCATATCCTTTTTGTATAACATCGGCGTCTGTTGTAAATATTCCTGTCAAAAAATCCCCCTTAAAAAGAACAAGGGCAAACACAACCACTCCAATCAAAACACCTACACCAATTCCAGTAAACATCGCGTTTTTAGCTCTTTTTTCGCTTCCTGCTCCAACGTTTTGTGATACAAATGATGCCATTGACTGCATTAAGGAACTTGGAATCAACATCGCAAAATTTACAATTTTACACGCAACACCATATCCAGATGAAGCCTCTAATCCCAGACGATTGACAAATGCACAAAGTGCAAGGAATGAAATCTGAGTCAAGCATTCCTGAAGTGCTAATGGAAGACCAATTTTCAGTGCACGCTTGCAGTGGCTATTAACCTTAAAATCAGCTTTTGTGATTTTAAATGGAAGCTTCTTTTTCATCAGCATCCATAATGCAAACACAACACTTACAGCCTGTGCTACTACAGTCGCAATCGCTGCACCTGCTGCATCCATACGAAACCCTGCTACTAATATTAAATCTCCTGCAATATTGATAACACATGCAACTGCAACAAATATCAATGGTGACTTACTGTCTCCAAGTCCTCTAAAAATAGCAGAAAGAACATTATAAGCAACAATAAAGAAAATACCGCTTCCGCATATCTTTACATAAACAGATGTCAGACTTACTGCTTCCTCTGGTGCCTGCATCAATACAGCAATCGGACGCGAAAACACGATCATTATAACAAACAGCACTGCTGACATTACCGCAAATACAACTGCAGAACCGCCAATCAGTGCACCAATTGACTGTGTCCTCTTCTCGCCAATATATCTGGCAATCAAAACAGTAATACCCATTGCGAACTGTGTTATCACAAATGTTACAAGATTTAATACCTGACTGCCTGTCGATACTGCTGAAAGACCAGATGTCGTTCCAAATCTTCCCACCACAAGAAGATCAACTGCACCATATGCTGCCTGCAGCACAAGTGCACCAAGAATCGGAATCATAAATGGAATTAATTTTCCAAGTATGCTGCCTTGCGTGAAATCTGCCTTATCATTTACTTTTTCTCTACTCAATGTCAACTCTCCTTTCGCTCATGACCTGATAAAATTTCTTTATTGTCTGAATCATACAATCTGCTTCCTCATCAGAAATCATGTCCAGATACGGAGCCAGTCTGCTGTAATAGTTTCTGTCGTACTTATCAGACAATTCTTCTCCACTTTTTGTAATCGCAATATACGTAACTCTCCCGTCTTCGTCTGAAGAAATCTTTTTGAGATATCCCTTCTCTTCCATAGCTTTGACTGTTCTCGTGACACCTGGTCTTGGAAGATTTAACGCATCACTAATATCAGATACCTTCACATACTCTTTTGTTTTCTGCAGCGTATGAATAACATCAAGATATTGGATATATGCCGGACTAACACCATCTGGAAGCTTTGGAAGCAGTTCTCTGATTCTTTTTGCCATATAGCAGGCATCAAGCATCCGTTTTATTTTCTCAGAATCCATGTTTTCTCCTTTCTTGTTTTGGTGGTCAATTATAGTAATCTTCTATATAATTACCACTGATAATTATTTAGTTACCATTGATAATTATACGATGTTGTTTTTTTAATGTCAAGCTGCTTTTTATAATAAAAAACCGGGGGCAAATTGCTGCCCCCGGTCAAAAAAAGTACACGATCAGTCATGTCTTTCTTCCATATTATCATATGTTTCACAAAATCGTGCTGCAAAGGATGCCGGCTCATCTGCTGCATATAAATGAGACAGATCTCCAAAGGACTGCATACGAAAGCTTGCAATACCTTCTCTTCTCTCCTCTGTGTACAATGTTGTCACAGAAGACGGTGCCGCTGCTGTCCCATGCCAAAGAACAACTGGTGATATTCCAAGCAGATGACCAAGCATCACGCACTCTACACCTAAATGGCAAAACAGCACAATCGTATCTCTGTTTGCATGCTCTGCACGATAATAGCCATTCTCTCTTGTATATCCATGCTTTTTTAACAGTGAATCCAGACCATCATACACCCATGCTGATTCAGTATCTGCCTTTGCCTTTTTCATAAATGGTGTGTTCATCCACTGATCCTTATCATAATATGCTGGCTCACTTGTCCAACGAGCAGGAAGCAAATCCCAACAAACCTTATAAGTACCAGTATCCTCATCAATCGCCGGTGCCTCGAACTCACGAAGCCACTTAAACTCAGTCGCTGTCATACCAAGCTTCTTTAAGGTCAAGGATGCTGTATCCTTTGCACGGCCAAGCGGTGATGTATAAATATAGGTATGTTCCTTCTGCAGCTGTTTTTCCATGCGAACAGAAAGAAATTCTGCTTCTCTCCATCCTTTTTCTGTCAAAGAGTCAATCTCATAATTTGGATCGCCATGGCGAACAATAATAAGTCTCATTTTTCTTTCCTTTCTATATTTAATAGTTTCAATTTTCACTTAATTTCCACTTATTTTCACCATGATTTTAGCATAACAGCAAAAATGTGACAAGTGCAAATATTGTTAACTTCGAATCATAATCTTCTCTGCTGCCGTGCAGGCATAAAGATTATCCAACGCAGACAAAAAAACGCCCTGAGCCAAACGCCCAGGGCGAACATACATGTCCGTGGTACCACCTAGATTCCAATTTCTCTCTGTCCATCCGGAAACTTTTTATTATTTTTATTTATCCCAACGTCTGCACAACTTTTCAATATCTTCTGTGAAACGGCGAATATCTTTATTGGCACCTTCTCTGTATTTTTTTACAATAGCTAGAAGCTGCTGTGCTGCATCAAACAGTTTTCGATATACATCACTCATCCGGCCTTCTCTTGGCTGATAATCCTTCTTAACATACTCTCTTGTTCCTTCACGAATTTTTTGATCTGACAGCAAATCCCACGATTCTCCTGTGTATGGTGCCGTTGCATTAATCCCATAGGTAGTTGTCAAAAGAGATGCAAATGAATCTGTGACAGTATCCTCTCCATGAACAACAAATACATGTGTTGGCTTAGGTGCAATATGGCTTACCCAGCGCACAAGTCCTTCTCTGTCTGCGTGACCGCTTATTCCCGTCATGCGTGCAATTCGTGCCTTTACACAAATTTCTTCTCCAAAAAGTCTTATATTTTTTGCACCGCCTAACAGCACGCAGCCAAGGCTTCCCTCTGCCTGATAACCAGCAAATAAAATGGTGCATTCTGGTCGCCAAAGATTATGTTTTAAATGATGACGAATTCGTCCGGCATCGCACATGCCAGATGCTGAGAGAATGACCTTGGGTTTTGGATCTTCATTGATAGCACGTGATTCCTCTACGCTGACGGACAATCGAAGTCCCGGAAAACGAATCGGATTAATTCCCTGACGCACAAGTGCCATGGCTTCCTCATCAAAGCATTCCTGTGTATTTGTCATAAAAATATTTGTAGCCTCCACAGCAAGCGGACTATCCACAAAGACTTCTGTATGTTCAAATTCTGGCAGTTCATGATCTACCTTAAGCTGTCTTAAAAAATATAATATTTCCTGTGTACGTCCAACTGCAAAACAAGGGATCACTAAATTTCCGCCGGCAGCAAGTGTCTCCTTTAAAATTTGCTTTAACTCACTTTTACAGTCTAAAAGAGAAATGCCCTGATCATGACTTCTATTTCCATACGTTGATTCCATAACAACATAATCGGCATCGTCCACATATAATGGATCTTTAATCAATGGCTGATTCGTATTTCCAATATCACCGGAGAACACAATTTTCTTTGTATGTCCTGCTTCTGTCAACCATACCTCAATAGACGCTGAGCCAAGCAAATGGCCAACATCTCTCATCCTGATTTGAATGCCTGGTGCAATATCAATCTTTTTTTCATATTCACATGGAACAAAATATGTCAGCACATTTTCTGCATCTTCAATAGTATAGACAGGAACTACCGGCTCTGCATCACTTCTCTTATTTTTTCTGTTTTTCCACTCTGCTTCGGACTCCTGGATATGAGCACTATCCTTCAGCATGATCCGACATAGCTGTGTCGTTGCCTTTGTTGCAAAAATACTTCCACGAAAACCATGTTTATAAAGATACGGCAGCATTCCAGAGTGATCAATATGCGCATGCGTCAGAAAAACATAATCAATCTGGGAAATTGGAAACGGCAGTTCTTCATTCACATAAATATCACGTCCCTGCTCCATGCCACAATCAACAATAATCTTCTTATTACATGCCTCCAGACAATGACAGCTTCCTGTCACTTCATGAGCAGCTCCATTAAATGTTAATTTCATAGCAAAACCCTCCTTTTTCAGTTTTTCTTATACTTCTATATATATT
>OGQR01001156.1_pt1 | contig 18920 bp, 9 predicted proteins | sample 1553271 | NCBI WGS metagenome assembly OGQR01 (sample SAMEA2579970, study PRJEB22360) | human gut metagenome | biome: human gut; feature: human-associated habitat; material: faeces | place: Denmark | collected 2008/2010 | reverse complement strand
GCCCGGCCCCGGGGGGGGGGGGGATCATGATCGACCCGAGCCATAACCTGATGGAGCGGGTGGAGGGAATCTCCGTCGCGGTGATCGACTCGGTGACGGTCGTCGGCTTCAAGCGTGTGGGCGAAGGGGTTGCCGGGGCGCGCACCGTCTACTTCCACGCCCGCTTCTCCCGGCCCTTCGACCGTTTCCGCGAGACGGACGATGCGGACGCCCCGATCGGTTATGTCGAGTACCGCGACCTGAAACCCGGCGAGCGGATCGGCGTGCAGGTCGGCATCTCGTTTGTCGGGGCCGAAGGCGCCGGGCGGAACCTCGAGGCCGAGGCGGCCGGGCGCTCCTTCGACGAGTTGAGGAAGCAGGCCCGGGAGGCCTGGGAGCGGCAGCTCTCGCGCATCGGGCTGGAGGGGGCCTCCGACCGTGAGGCGACGATCTTCTACACGGCGCTCTACCACGCCTCGCTCTCGCCCAACCTCATCTCGGATGTGGACGGGGCCTACTGCGTCGAGGGGCGGCGGCTGCACTCCCCTTTCCCGCAGTACAGCAATTTCTCGGCCTGGGACACCTACCGGGCCCAGCATCCGCTGCTGTTGCTGACCGCACCCGCACAGAGCGCCGACATGGTCAATTCGCTGGTGTCGAGGCATACGGTGGCCGGGCTGGAGCTGCCCGTGTGGGAGTGTCTGGGACACGACAATATCTGCATGATCGGCTACAGTACGGTGCCGATCCTGGCGGATGCCATCCTGAAGGGGGTTCCGGGCATCGACGTCGAGGGGGCTTACCGGGCCATGTGCCATGCCGCCACGAGCAACGACAAGCACAGCCAGACCTACGGCCCCTGCGGCATGGACCACTACCTGCGCTGGAATTTCGTTCCGGCCGAGATCGGCTGTTCCGTCTCCAAGACCACCGAGTACAACTACTACGACTGGACGATCTCGCGCGTTGCCCGCCTCCTGGGGCGCCGCGGGGAGGCGCGCCGCTTCGAGGCGAGGTCGGCCGGTTACCGGAACCTCTTCTCGCCGGACGACGGCTACCTCTATCCGCGCTCCACGACGGGATTCCTCTCGTCTCCCGATACGACCCGCTGGGCTCCGCTCATCCGCAACTACATATCGGGAAACCTGTGGGGCTACTCGACCTATGCGCCGCACGACGTCACGGAGCTGATCGCCCTGCACGGGGGCGATGCCGCATTTGTCGCATTCCTCGACCGGCTGTTCCACACCGAAGTTTCGATCGAAGGCGAGCAGCACGTCGATATTTCGGGGTTCCTGGGCCATTACGGCCACGGGGACGAACCTTCGCATCACATGCCCTATTTGTATGCCTATGCCGGGGCGCCCTACAAGGCCTGTCCCGTCATCCGCGAAATCCTGAAGACGCAGTACGACACGACGCCCGAGGGCTTGGTCAATAACGACGACCTGGGGCAGCTCTCGGCCTGGTATGTCTTCAGTTCGCTGGGGTTCTATCCCGTCTGTCCGGGCGACATGCGCTACATCATCGGTTCGCCGCTTTTCGATCGGGCCACACTGCACCTCGGCGACGGGGTTTGCTTCACGGTGCGGACGGTGAACAACTCGGAGCGGAACTGCTATGTCCGCCGGGCCTGGTTGAACGGCAGACCGTACGGGAAGAGTTACATCGCCCATGAGCAGCTCATGCGTGGCGGCGAACTGGTGCTGGAGATGGGCGATACGCCCGATCCGCAGTGGGGACACGCCGCATCGGACCGTCCCGTGGCACGGGTGGACCGCCGCCTGGGAGGGGAGTCGCGCCACACTCCCTGCCATTCGGTCTACGACGAGCAGGGGGAGTGGCTCTTTTCGGGGCGGAAGACCGTACGGCTGCGTTGCGAGACTCCACAGGCTGCCATCCGGTATACGCTCGACGGCAGCATCCCGACGGCCTCGTCGCCGCTTTACGATGCGGAGCGGGGAATTCCGCTTGAGGGGGATGCCACCCTGTGCGCCGTGGCTTTCCGGCGGGGACGACTCCCGAGCGACCCCTTTGTGGCGCACTATGTAGAAACGCCGATGGCCGCCCTGCCGGAGGGTTATCCGCGGATCGAGCTGCGTGACCCCACCTCCACGTACGGAGCCTCGGACGGCAGCGAACTGATCGACGGACGTTGGGGGGCGATCGAATTTTCGGAGGGTGGCTGGAGCGGTTTCGCCGGCAGGGCGTGCGATCTGGATGCCGTGATCGACATGGGGCGTTCCCTGACGCTCTCCGAGCTGATGGTCGGCTACCTCGTCAATACCGACGTGTGGATCTTCCCGCCGGGTCGGATCCGGCTGTGGGCGGGCGACGATCCCGAACGGCTGACTCCGCTGGAGGTCGGTTACGACCCGCTGCGGCTGGATGCCGGGCAGAAGCGGCTCTACCGTCCGACGCTTGGCTTCGATGCCCGCAGCGCCCGTTACTGGCGGATAAGGATCGAGAATTACGGACCTATCCCCTCGTGGCACGGTGGCGCGGGCAGCATTCCCTATCTTTTTGTCGATGAGATTCTCTTCCGGTAGTCGGGCGCCTGCCCCGACAGGCCTTTGGGCATATCCCTGATTCAAAAAGGAAAGAGCCGGCACCCTGTCGCAAGGGTGCCGGCTCCCGGTTTTTTCGGGGCGCTCCGCTCAGAGACTGTTGCGGAAGAGTTCGGCCAGCAGCGCGTGGTAGCGGTTTTCGAGCTCCTCGAGGGTCTGCAGGTTGCGGTAGATGCCGTCGGCTTCGGTGTAGTATTCGATTACCGAGAGCTGTCCGTCCTCGACCGCACGGCGCAGCATCTCCAGCGTCGTGTGCATCAGGGCCGTGTCGTAGGTCTGCATCGTCTCCTGCAGGCGGCCGAGTTCGTCGTACTGCGCCCGGATGCGGGCATCGGCCTGCAGGCGGACCTCCTCCGAACGGAGTTGTGCGGCCGAGTAACGGGCCCGGGCCATGCGGCTTTTGTGGCGGTTGGAGAAGATCGGGAACGAGGCGCCGACGAGGAATCCGTTGCTGGCCTCGTCGAGGGCCGTGTTGCGGCGGTATCCGACCTCGAGCGACGGGAGCCAGTTCTGGCGGTTGAGCCGGACCTCCTGCCCGGCGGCACGCACGGCCGACTCCGAGGCCTGCACCTCGAGTTCCGCCGCCAGCAGCTCGTCGCGCAGGCGGTCGTACTCCCCGACGGCCGGGGCCTCGGGGTACTCCGTCACGCCGAATGCCACAGCCTGGTCGCCGTTCATCGCCTGCAGCGCCGCAAGGGCCTGTTGGCGGGCCGACTCGTTTTGTGCCAGTTCGGTGGTGGCATTCATGCGTTCCATGCGGATCTTGTTCACCTCGAGGATCGAGGCATCGCCCTCTTCGAGCCGCTTCTCGAAGAGCGCAAGCAGCTCCCCGGCATTCCGCAGCCGGGCCTCGAGCAGTTCGCGCGTGCGGTTCAGGCGGATCAGGTCGAGGCACTGCAGCCGGGCCCCGAGCAGCAGGTCGCGGCGGGCGACCAGATACTGGCGGTCGAGATACTCGCTCTGCAGCTGCCCCGATTTGCGGCGGGCGGCGTAGCGCGTCGGGAAGTCGAAGCCCTGCGAGACGACCAGTTCCGAGCTCGACATGCCGTCGGTACCCTTCGTGTAGAAGGGGCTGTATTCGACCGAGGGGTCCTCGAGGTTGTTCTGGCTCCGGATCTCCTGCCGGGCCGCCTCGTTCTCCTGGCGGAGCGCCTGCAGCGACTTGTTGTTCCGCTCGATCTGCTGCAGCAGCTCGTCGATCGGCTGGGACTTGCCGCCCTGGGGCATGCACAGGAACAGGCCGGCGAGAAAAAGAATCTGTCGTATCATGGCTCTATCGGTTTTCCGGGTTTGCGGGTTTGTCGTGGCGGTGCATCCACTCGTAGACGATCGGGATGATGAAGGCGTTCAGGAAGGTCGAGGTCAGCAGTCCGCCGAGGATGACCTTCGCCATCGGACTCTGGATCTCGTTGCCCGGCAGGTCGCCGCGCAGCGCCAGCGGGATGAGGGCCAGTGCCGAGGTGAGGGCCGTCATCAGGATGGGGTTGAGGCGGTCGAGCGAACCCTCGACGATGCTCTCGCGGAGTGTCGTGCCCGCGTCGCGCAGCTGGTTGTAGCGGTTCAGCAGCAGCATGCCGTTGCGTGTGGCGATGCCGAAGAGCGAGATGAAGCCGATGATGGCCGGGATGCTCACCTCGCCGGTGGTCAGGCGCAGGGCGAAGACGCCGCCGATGAGCGCCAGCGGCAGGTTGAGCAGCACCACGCCGCTCTGCAGCGGGTTGTGGAACTCCATGTAGAGCAGCAGGAAGATCACGACGATGCTCATGAGCGAGGTGAGCAGCAGCGTGCGGCTGGCCGCCTGCTCGCTTTCGAACTGCCCGCCGTATTCGATGTGGTAGCCCTCGGGCAGCTCGATCGATGCATCGACACGTTCGCGGATGTCGTTCACCACGCTGCGCAGGTCGCGGCCGTCGGTGTTGGCCGAGATGACGATCTTGCGCTTGACGTTCTCCCGGTTGATCGTGTTCGGACCGCTCGACGAGACTACGTCGGCCACGTACGAGAGCGGGATGGGGTTGCCCTCGCCGTCGTTGATCATCAGGTCGCGGATCCGCTCCATTGAGCCGCGGTTCGCCTCGTCGGCGCGCACCACCAGGTTGAAGGTCTTGCCCTGTTCGTAGACCTGCGAGACCACCTCGCCGGCCATGTTTACGGCGACGAATTCGTTGAAGGCCGGGAGCGTGATGCCGTAGCGTGCGAGCATTTCGCGTCGCGGAACGATCTTCAGCTCCGGACGTTCGATCTGTTGCTCGACGTTCAGGTCGGCGATGCCCTCGACGCCGGAGATCTCCTCCCTGATGCGGTTGGCGATCGAGAACATGCGGTTCAGGTCGTCGCCGAAGAGCTTGATGGCGATGCTGGCCTGCGTGCCGCTCAGCATGGCGTCGATGCGGTGGCTGATCGGCTGTCCGATTTCGATGTTGGCCCCTACGATGGTCGAGAGCTTCTGCCGCACGTCGTTGAGCAGCTCGCGGTGCGAGCGGCTGTCGAGTTCGAACGGTGCCTCGATCTCCGAGACATTGACGCCCAGGGCGTGCTCGTCGAGCTCGGCGCGGCCCGTCTTGCGGGCCACGGTCCGGATTTCGGGGATCGAGAGCAGCAGCTCCTCGGCCTGCCGTCCGATGCGGTCCGACTCCTCGAGCGAGATGCCCGGCAGGGTGCTGACGTTGATCGTGAACGACCCCTCGTTGAACGAGGGCAGGAAACTCCGCCCGAGCGTGAAGAAGGTGCCCAGTGCGGCGAGGAAGAGCACGGCAGTGGCCGAGAGCACGCTCCGTTTGTGGTTGAGTGCCCAGAGCAGGGCGCTGCGGTAGTATTTTTTGAGCCAGACGGCGACGAACGCCTCCTTCGGAATGCCTCCGTCGCGCCGCCCGCCGAGCAGGTAGCTGCACAGCACGGGGGTGAGCGTCAGGGCCACGATTGTCGAGGCGAAGAGCGCCACGATGAAGGCCACGCCCAGCGGGATGAGCATGCGCCCCTCCATGCCCGAGAGGAAGAAGAGCGGGATGAAGCTGACGACGATGATGAGTGTCGAGTTGAGGATCGGCATGCGCACCTCGCGCGAGGCGTCGAAGACCACCTCGATGACCGGGCGGCGTTGTGCTGTCGGCAGCTGCCGGTTCTCGCGCAGGTGCTTCCAGACGTTCTCCACATCGACAATGGCGTCATCGACGAGCGAGCCGATGGCGATGGCCATGCCGCCGAGGCTCATCGTGTTGAGCGTCAGCCCGAGGTAGTGCAGCACGAGGATCGAGACGAGCAGCGAGAGCGGCAGCGTGATGAGCGAGATGAGCGTCGTGCGGACGTTGGCCAGGAAGAGGAAGAGGATGATGACCACGAATATGGCCCCCTCGAAGAGCGAGTTCTGCACGTTGTCGATCGAACTCTCGATGAAGCGAGACTGGCGAAAGATGTCGGTCGAGACCTTCACGTCCCGGGGCAGGTTCTTCTGCAGGTCGGCGAGGGCCTCCTCGAGTTTTTCGGTCAGCTCGATGGTTCCCGTATCGGGCTGTTTGGTCACGGTCAGAAGCACCGCCGGACGCCCCTTTTCGGAGGCCAGGCCCAGCCTGGGCTGCTGGGCGCCCACCCGCACGTCGGCGATGTCGGAGAGGCGGATCGGGGTGCCGTCCGCGCTCTTGACCACGGCCCGGCCCATCTGGGCGACGTCGTCGGTCGAGACCACGCCGCGCACGATGTATTCGTTGCCGTACTGGTAGATGACGCCGCCGTTGGTGTTGCGGTTCATCCCGCGCGTGACGGCCATCACCTCGCCGAGGCTCACGCCGTAGTGCTTCATGCGCTCGGGGTGGAGCAGGATCTGGTACTCCTTGACGTCGCCGCCGAGTACGGCCACCTGCGCCACGCCTCCGGTCGAGAGCAGCCGCGGGCGGATTGTCCAGTCGGCCAGCGTCCTCAGGTCGAGCATCGAGGTGCTGTCGGCCGTTAGGCCGACGATGAGCAGCTCGCCGAGGATCGACGACTGGGGCCCGAGCGTCGGGTTGCCGACATTGTCGGGAAGGCTCTCGCCGTTGGCGGCGAGCTTCTCGGAGACGATCTGACGGTCGAGGTAGATGTCTGTGCCCCATTCGAACTCGACCCAGACGACCGAGAAGCCGGTGGTCGATGAGGAGCGGACGCGGCGCACGCCCGTGGCGCCGTTCACGGCGGTCTCTATGGGAAAGGTGACCAGCTGCTCGACCTCTTCGGCGGCCATGCCGTTGGCTTCGGTCATGACGACGACCGTCGGGGCGTTCAGGTCGGGGAAGACATCGACCTCGGCGTGGATGGCCCGGTAGGTGCCGGCCACGAGCAGCAGCACCGACGCGACGAGAACCAGCAGGCGGTTCTGCAGCGAAAAGCGGATGATTCTGTTCAGCATGTCGCGGTGCGGTTTTTAGTGGTTGTGCGTATGGGCCGGGATGGCGTTGCTTGCCGAGGCCAGCCGGACGTGTACGGCACCCTGCATGACGACGCGCTCGCCCTCCCGGAGCCCCTCGACGATCTCCACGCGCTCGCCGTCCGTGGCACCCGTCACGACGGGCTGCTTGCGGTAGCACGATTCGTCGAGTTGGACGTAGACGAAGTAGACGCCCTGCTCCTCGGTGAGGGCCGAGACGGGCAGGCTGATGACCCCCTGCCGCGGGGCGGCGAGCAGCCACACCTCGGCGAACGATCCGGGGAGGATGTCGCCGCGGTTGTCGAAGGCGAAAGTCACGGGAATGTAGGCCGCCGCGTCGTCGGAACTGCGGCCGTAGGCCACCAGCCGTCCTCCGAGCTCTCCGGTGCTGTAGACCTTCTCTCCGGAGGCGGTGCGGAAGTTGGCCCCGGTGAGGCTCCCGAGCTGCGGGTAGCAGCGTTCCGGGACATCGGCGCGCAGCTGCAGGCGGCGGTTCTGCGTGAGGGTCAGCAGGGGCTGCCCGACGGTGACGTAGTCGCCATCGCCGACCAGCAGGCGCTTCACGTACCCGCGCATGGGCGAGCGTACGGCCGTGCCGCCGCCGTTGCTGCCGCCGAGGGCCTCGTAGGCCAGGCGGGCGGTCTCGTAGTCGGCACGGGCGGCCTCGAACTCCTTCTGGGAGACGATCCGGTCGCCGACCAGTTTGCCGGCTCGCTCATAGGCGGCCCGTGCCGTCTCATAGGCGATGCGGGCCCGTTCGACCGGGTCGCCATCCTGCAGGTGGGCCGACGAGACGTGCAGCAGTGCACTCCCCTCGTCCACCTGCGCGCCTTCGGTGAGGGTGCCCGGGAGGGAGACTACGCCCGGGACGGAGGCCACGACGGTCTTTTCGTCTCCCGGGGCCGGGAGGATGCGGCCGCTGGCGACGATCACCTCGCGGAATGGGCCGCGGACGACCGTATCCACGACGACGCCTGCGGCGCGGGCCTTTTCGGCCGGCAGCGAGATCTCGCCGGCATGGCCGTGTCTGGCTTCGGCTTCGTGTCCGTGGGCCTCGTGCTCTTCCGGTGTTTCGTGCTCGTGGAGGTGGGTCTCCACGGCGGGATCGTGCTCTTCGTGGGCATGATTATGCGGACCCGTGCCGTGGCAGGCGACCAGCGCCAGGGAGCCGAGCAGGGCCATAAGGGTTCTCGTTTTCATGGATTTTTATCGGTTGTTTTTTATTTCCGGGGCAAAGATAACCTTTCGTCCCTGCAACCGGGTTGCAAATCCGTCGGTTGCCGGGGCGGCGGCGTGTGCGGGCCGGGAAAGGGCGTCTTACGGTCGGGGAGGCGTCAGCGGGCTTTCGAGCATCGCTCGCAGATGCCCTTGACCGTGTAATTGACCGAGTGCATGACGAATCCCTCGGGGAGCGTCGTGACCGGGATCTGGACCTTCTTCAGACAGTAGGTCCGGTGGCACACCTCGCAGAAGAAGTGGGCGTGCATGTCCGCCACCGAGCAGGCGGAGTCGCTGTCGCAAACCTCATACTTGACCGATCCGCTCCCGTCCTCGATGTCGTGGATCAGGCGGTTCTGGAGGAAATGGCCGAGCGTACGGAAGATGCTCGAGCGGTCCACGGTCCCGAGCATGCCCTCCAGTTCGGCCAGCGAGACGGCCCGCGATGCGGCGAGCATTGCCTCCAGCACCAGGATGCGGTTTGCCGTGGGCTTGATGCCCCGTTTTTCCAGCCGTTCGATGTATTTGCTGTTGTCCATTGGCGGTCGGGTGACGCGGTATACGATGCAAAAATAGTACTTATTGTCGGATTTTCGGCCGTTATTTTGTTCCGGGGGCGAAAAAAGGCGGGACGGTCGAAGCCGTCCCGCCCGCCGGTGTTGCGTCACACCCATTCTGCCGATCGGCGAATCGTGCAGAATGTATCTCTCGGGTCGTGTGCCGGAGCGGAACCGGTCCGCCGGAACGGAAATCCCGATTGCCTGGAACAAAGAAACGATAATTCCGCGACACACGCAAGAGGTTATCGGATATTTTATTGTAAAAATATGCAATTTTTTATATTAATACAACGAAACGGAGGATTTTTTCGGGCCGAACGGACCGGACGGGATAAGGCATTGAGTGAAAACGGGATCGGAGGCCCGGGAAGGGGAATGGCGCGGGACCCTTTTTCAGAGCCGTCCGCAGACCTTCTGCAATTCGTAATAGGTATAGATCACCTCCGTGCGGGCCGTGGTCAGACGCAGTTGCGATTCGAGGCGCAGCCTGTCGGCGTCGAGCAGGTCGGTCAGGATGGCCAGCTGTTCGAGGTAGCGGTTCTGCATGATGCGGTAGTTCTCTTCGGCCTGGCGAACAGACAGTTCAAGGGCCCGGACCCGTTCGATCGCCTCCTCGTGGCGCAGGAAGGCCGTGCGCACCGTCATGCGGACCTGCTGGAGCCGCTGCTCCTCGGCATTGCGCCCCAGTTCGACGTAACGTTGCTGCTCCCGCACCTTGTGGCGGTTGCGGTAAAGCGCCGAGAGCGGGTAGGAGATCGAGAGTCCGATGTTCCAGTTGTTGTTGTAGAGGTCCTGAAGCGTGCGGGCGATCGGGCGCGCCAGGGCATTGCCCGCGTAGAGCGAGACGGTCGGGTAGTAGGTGGCCCGGGCCAGGCGCACTTCGTTGCGGGCCAGGTCGGTCTGGGCCCGGAGCACGCGCAGCGAGGGGTCGTTCTCGCAGGCGGCATCGACATAGGCTTCGTAGGGGGTGGACTCTACGGCCAGGTGCAACAGCGTCGTGTCGGGCAGGATGATCGTCCCCTCGTCGATCCCCATCCAGATGTCGAGCCGCTGCGAGGCGATGCGGGTGTTGTCGATGGCCTCGCGCAGCGAAAGTCGGTCGTCGGTCAGACGCATCTGGCTGCGCAGCACGTCGTTATTGGTGATCAGACCTTCGGCCTTCATCTGCCGGATGTCCCTGAGCCGCCGCTCCGACTCTTCGATGTTGCGGCGCAGCACGTCGCACTGTTTCCACAAGGCGAAGAGGTCCATGTACTGGCGCAGCAACTCGAGTTTCACCTCCGCACAGTCGGCCTGTGTGCCGAGGCGGGCGATCCGCTCCTCGATTTCGGCCCGGCGGATGCCGCCGCGGATGCGGCCGCCCTCGTAGAGCGGCTGGACGATGTCGATGGCGTAGTTCTGCGACCAGTCGGGGGCATCGGGATAGGAGGCGTCGCTCAGACCGTGTTCGAAGACGACGGGCTGCCCCACGAAGCCGCCCTTGAGGCCGACGTTCACCTCCGGCAGACGTTCCGTGCGGGCCGTGCGGCTGCGGTCGCTGCTGGCCTCTTCCTCGATGCGGCCGGCCTGGAGACGGAGGCTGTTTTCGACGCCGAGCTCCAGCAGCCGCTCTACCGTAAGCAGGAGCGTGTCGGTCTCGGGGACGTATGTGGCGGCGGATGCGCTCTCCCCGCATGTGGAAAGGGGGAGGGGCTGCGCTGCCGTGCGGAGTGTCGGCAGGCAGAGCGCGGCGGTCAGCAGGATGGCAAGCGGCCGTATGGGGCGAATAGAGTGCGGCATGGTGCGTGAAAATGAGTCGGTGTCGTGTGTCGGAGGACCTCTCCGAACGGGCCCGGATCTGGAACCCCGGGGCGAATCCGGGTGCAAAATTAATCCTTTTTTCGGAATTCTCCGCACGGGCCGCCGACGGATTGTTACCGGGTTTCTGTCCGCCGAACTGCATCCTGCTGAGGAGGTTTGTCGGACGGTTGGAGGACGGAATCGATAAAAAGTGCGTCGTTTTTGGTAAATTATCGCAAAATAGTTGTATATTTGTAACAGTTTGACACTACAAACCGGGACTATTCATCAAAACTTAACGATAATGTACGGAAAAATCAAGGATTATCTCCGGCAGGAACTCGCAGAGATCGAGGCGGCCGGACTTTACAAGCGCGAGCGGATCATTGAGTCGCCACAGCGCGCCGAAATCGAAGTGGCAGGCCGCAAGGTGCTGAACTTCTGCGCCAACAACTACCTCGGCCTGTCGGACAATCCGCGGCTGATCGAGGCTGCCAAGAAGGCGATGGACCGCCGCGGTTTCGGTATGTCGTCGGTCCGCTTCATCTGCGGCTGCCAGGATATCCACAAGGAGCTCGAGAAGGCCATCTCCGACTACTTCGGAACGGAGGATACGATCCTCTACGCCGCCTGCTTCGACGCCAACGGCGGTGTTTTCGAGCCGCTCTTCACGCAGGAGGACGCCATCATCTCCGATGCACTCAACCACGCCTCGATCATCGACGGCGTGCGCCTGTGCAAGGCCGTGCGTTACCGCTATGCCAATGCCGACATGGCCGAACTGGAGGAGTGCCTCAAGAAGGCCCAGGCCCAGCGCTTCCGCATCATCTGCACCGACGGAGTCTTCTCGATGGACGGCAACGCCGCTCCGCTCGACAAGATCTGCGCCCTGGCCGAGAAGTACGACGCCCTGGTGATGGTGGACGAGTGCCACTCGGCCGGCGTGCTCGGCGAGACGGGCCGCGGCATCACGGAACTCTACAACCTGCGCGGACAGGTCGATATCCTGACCGGTACGCTCGGCAAGGCCTTCGGCGGCGCCGTCGGCGGATTCACCACCGGCCGCAAGGAGATCATCGACATGCTCCGCCAGCGTTCGCGTCCCTACCTCTTCTCCAACTCGCTGCCCCCCGCCGTCGTGGGTGCCTCGATCGAGATGTTCCGCATGCTGGCCGAGAGCAACGAACTCCACGACCGTCTGGTGGCCAACGTCGAGCACTTCCGCAAGGGCATGATGGCTGCCGGCTTCGATATCAAGCCCACGCAGTCGGCCATCTGCGCCGTGATGCTCTACGACGCCAAACTGTCGCAGGATTTCGCCGCCAAGCTGCAGGACGAGGGCGTCTTCGTGACGGGATTCTACTATCCGGTGGTTCCGAAGGGTCAGGCCCGCATCCGCGTGCAGGTTTCGGCCGGACACACGACCGAGCAGCTCGACCGTTGCATCGCCGCCTTCACGAAGGTGGGCAAGGAACTGGGTGTTCTCAAGTAAACAGGACCGACGCGATATGGCAAAAGCAGTATTGGACGCGATCGATCGGAAAATCCTCAAGTATCTGATCAAGAATGCGCGAATGCCCTTTTTGGAGATCGCGCGCGAATGCGGTATTTCGGGAGCCGCCATTCACCAGCGTATCCGCAAGCTCGATGAGGCCGGCGTGATCCTCGGAAGCCGTCTGATCGTCAATCCCAAGATGATGGGATTCGATGTCTGCGCGCACGTGAGCATCACGCTGAGCGATCCGAAGCTGCTCTCGCAGGCCGTCGATGCCTTGAAGAAGGTCCCCGAGATCGTGGAGTGCCACTTCATCACGGGAGCCGGCAACATCCTGGTGAAACTCTACTGCGTGGACAACGAGCACCTCATGCGGACGATCTTCGACAGCATCCTCCACATCCAGGGCCTGGCCACGACCGAGACCTCCATCTCGCTGCAGGAGGTGTTCCAGCGCGAGATCAACATTGATTTCATCGACGAGTGATTCCGGAAGCGATTCCGGACCGCCCGTCCGACAACGGCGAGGGGGCCGCACTTGCAAGTGCGGCCCCCTCGTTTTTTCATGCCCGTGCGTTGTGCCCGGCTCGTGTGCCCGGCGTGTGCCGGGTTCAGTGTTTCAGGCGGAGGATCTCGCGGCGGTACTCCGAGGGGGTCATGCCCCGCTGTTGCCGGAACATCCGCGAGAGGTTCTTGATATCCGAGAAGCCCAGCTCGATGGCTGCTTCGGAGACGCTCATGCCCTCGCACAGCAGCTGGGCGACCTTCTCGATGCGGGTCTGGAGGATGTAGTCGTAGATCGACGTGCCCATGCTCCGTTTGAAACGGGTCTCGAGCAGCCGGCGCGAGAGCGGTACCAGCTCGACCAGCTCGTCCACCGTGATCTTCTGGCTGATGTTCTCGTGGATGTACTTCAGCACCTCGGCGATGTGCTGGTCGTTGTTGGCGTAGATGTCGGTCGATTGGCGCGTGACGATGTGCGTCGGCTGGACCATGACGTCCTCGCGCGGGGTGGCCGGGTCGCGGAGGATGCGGTCGATCAGTTGGGCGACATCGTAGCCGCCCTGTTCGATGTTCTGGTTGAGCGACGAGAGGTTGGGCGAGGAGAGACGGCAGATCGTCTCGTCGTTGTCTACGCCCAGCACCGCGATGTCGTCGGGGATGCGCAGCCGACCCCCCCCCTCGCCCTGCTGGCAGGCTTCGGTGATGTGGTAGGCGTGGTTGTCGTCGCAGGCCATGATCGCCACCGGTTTGGGCAGTGACTGCAGCCAGGTCACCAGCTGGTTCGTGTCGTAATCCCACAGGGCGTTCTGCGTGTTCTTGCACAACGCCGAGAAGGTGAACGACGGGTTCGCGGCACGGACCGTTTCGCGGAATCCCTGCATGCGCTCGTCGGACCAGACGACGTCGCGCGTGCCGTAGAAGGCGAAGTGGCGGAATCCCTTCTTGGCGAAGTACTCGGCCCCCATTTTCCCGGCCAGGAAGTGGGGCCGGTGATGTTGGGAATGGTCGTGAAGCGCGCCTTGAAGTCCTGGGCGATGGTGATGATGCCGTTGCGGGCGAACAGCTCGACGTTGTCCGTGTTGTAGAACTGCCCGATGACGGCGTCGGCACGCATCTTTTTGGCCAGGTCGATGACCGCCTCGATGCCGAACTTGTCGCGGATCGACAGCGGCAGCCGGCAGAGGCTCCAGGCCTGCCCGACGGCGTGGGCATAGCGGGCGATGCCGAGCAGCAGGTTGCGGGCGTAGGCTTCCGAGAAGTCGGTCAGAAAGAGGATGCGTGCCATGGCGGGAGCGGCTTTTCCGGGATAAAGTTAGCTTTTTTTCGGGAAAATTCGTCTTTTTGTGTGATTTTCGTATTTCTTTTGCAACTCCGTGAGGCTGTCGGGGGCGTATGGAACGGATGGTTTTGCGTGATATGAGGACCTAAAGACGCAAATCGCCGCAGACGGGTTCGCGGCGTATTTCTATATTTGTACAACCTGAACAAAAACTGACCTTGCAGACCATGAAGCGAACCTTGGTTTTCGCCTTGCTGGCGTGCGCCGGCATCGCCTGTACACAGCCTTCCGATCCGCTCGAGTATGTCGATCCGTTCATCGGCACGGGCTTCCACGGACATACCTTTCCCGGTGCCGCCACGCCGTTCGGCATGGTGCAGCTCAGCCCCGACACGCGGTCGGGCGACTGGGATGCCTGCGCCGGCTACCACTACGACGACCGGACCATCGACGGATTCTCGCATACCCACCTGAGCGGTACGGGATGCGCCGACCTGGCCGACATCCTCTTCCATCCCACTACCCGCGAGGTGGTGGTGCGCGACGGCGCCTTCCTGGAGCAGCCCTACGCCTTCTCGCACGACAGGGAGACGGCCTCGTGCGGCTACTACTCGGTCGAACTGCCCGACGAGGGGCTGACGGTCGAGCTGACTGCCGCACCCCGTACGGGCGTGCACCGCTATACGTTCCACGGTGACGGCCCGCGGCGCGTGATCGTAGACCTCATGCACACGATTACGGACGAGCGCGTCGATCTGCGCGCCCTGCGGCAGGAGGGGGCCTCCGAACTCTCGGGCATGCGCCGCACGCAGGGGTGGGTGGCCGACCATCAGGTGTGGTTCTGGGCCCGCTTCTCGGAGCCGTTCGCTTCGGTCGAGCTGCTCGGTGACCGGCAGGCGGTGCTGACCTTTGCCCCCGGGACGACGTCGCTCACCGCAGCCGTGGGTCTCTCGGCTGTGAGCGCTGAAAATGCCCGCGAGAATGCGCTGGAGGAGGTTCCCGAACTCGATTTCGATGCCGTGCGCGCCCGGGCCGAGGAGTTGTGGCGCGAGGTGCTCGGGCGCATCGTCGTCGAGGGCGGCACGCGCGAGGAACGCACGATTTTCTACACGGCGCAATACCACGCCTGCCTGACCCCCAACCTGATGAACGACGTGAACGGCCAGTACCGGCGCAACGACCAGTCGGTGGCCACGCTGCCTGCCGGGCGGCGCCACTATTCGACCCTCTCGCTGTGGGATACCTTCCGGGCCTGGAATCCGCTGCAGACGCTCGTCGATACGACGCTGGTCCGTGACATGGCGTGCAGCATGCTCGACATGTACGACGCGACGGGCGAACTGCCGATCTGGCCCCTCGCTTCGGGCGAGACGCGGACGATGATCGGCTACCACGCCGCTTCGGTCATTGCCGATGCCTGGATGAAGGGCATCCGCGGATACGACGGCATGCAGGCCCTCGAGGCGATGGTCCGCTCATCGAACATCAACGCGAAGGGTTCGGACGACTATGTGGCCAACGGCTTCATCCCTTCGGAGAACACCCGCGAGTCGGTCTCCTGCACGCTCGAATACGCCTACGATGACTGGGCCATTGCACGCATGGCCGAGGCCCTCGGCTGCAATGATACGGCCCGCGAGTACTACCGCCGGGCGCTCAACTATGTGAACGTCTTCGACGGTTCGACCCGCTTCTTCCGCGGACGCCGCTCCGACGGCGGGTGGACCACCCCCTTCGAGGAGTTCGCCACCGGACGCGACTACACCGAGGCCACGCCGTGGCACTACCGTTTCTTCGCGCCGCACGACATAAACGGCCTCGAGCAGCTCTTCGGCGGCCGCACTCCGTTCGTCGATGAGCTCGACCGGCTCTTTACGCTCACCTCGGAGGAGATGCAGCTCGACGTAGCCGACGTCACGGGTCTCATGGGACAGTATGCACACGGCAACGAGCCGAGCCACCACATGGCCTACCTCTACAACTATGTCGGCATGCCCTGGCGGACGCAGGAACTCACGCGCCGCCTGCTCGACGAGATGTATGCCCCGACGCCCGAGGGGATCATCGGCAACGAGGACTGCGGGCAGATGTCGGCCTGGTATATCTTCTCGTCGCTGGGCTTCTATCCCGTCTGCCCGGGATCGAACGAGTTCGTGCTCACCACACCGCTCTTCGACCGGGCCACCGTGCGGCTGGCCAACGGGCGCACGCTGACCGTGACGGCCGACAACCCGCGGCGGAACCGCTATATCGACGCCGTGACGCTCGACGGTGTTCCTGTCGAGGCCAATTTCGTGACCTACGAGCAGCTCATGCAGGGCGGCGAGCTGCACTTCTCGCTCTGCGAGGAGCCGAACCTCGACCGGGGTACGGAGCCCGAAGCGGCCCCCTATTCGCTGACGCGCGGCGAGGTGGTCTCCGTTCCCTATACGACGCAGTCGGTGAGCCTCTTCACGGAGCCGATCGAGATCGATCTGGCCACGACGACTCCGGGGGCCGAGATCCGCTACACGCTGGACGGTTCGGAGCCCGACTCGCTCTCGCCGCTCTACACCGCGCCGGTCCGTGTGGACCGTTCGCTCGTGCTCTGCGCCAAAGCCTTCAAGCCGGGCGCCGCACCCAGCCGCACCCTGACGCTCCGGGCCGAGAAGGCCTCGTTCCTCCGCCCTGTGGCTGCTTCGGCCTCGCAGCCGGGCGTGCGCTACACCTACTATGAGGGAACCTTCTCGCGTGTGGACGACATCCGCGGGGAACGCCCCGTCGCCACGGGCATCCTGCCCGAGCCCTCGATCGACGGGGCCCCGCAGGAGGACCACTTCGCCTACCGCTTCGAGGGGCTGATCCGCATCCCCGAGCAGGGTGTCTGGGAGTTCGCCACCAAGAGCGACGACGGCAGCGTGCTGCTGATCGACGGACGCCTAGTGGTCGATAACGACGGCTCGCACGCCGCGGTGACCGCCACCGGACGGGTGGCCCTTGCGGCAGGACTGCACCGCTTCGAACTGCTCTACTTCGAGGACTACGAGGGCCAGGAGCTCTCGTGGGGCTGGAGAGCGCCCGGGTCCGGGGAGTTCGGCCCGGTACCTGCGGAGAATCTCTTTGTGAAATAATCTGTAAATCATAGGATGCAACGATGAAAAGATGGCTTTTCTGTTTTGCCCTCCTTGCCGCCGCAGCGTGCGGGGAGCGGCAGTCCCAACCGCAGCAGCTTGTCGTCATGACGATGAACATGCGCTACGACAACCCCGAGGACGGGGAGAACAACTGGCGGTTCCGCCGCGAACGCATCGCCGCGATGCTCCGTGAGCAGGCACCCGATGTCTTCGGCACGCAGGAGCTGCTGGCCAACCAGTACGATGACCTCGGAGCCCTGCTGCCCGATTACCGTTCCGTCGGCGTAGGCCGCGAGGACGGCGACCGCGCCGGGGAGTTCAATGCCGTCTTCTTCCGTGCCGACGCCTTCGAACTGCTCGACTCGGGGACCTTCTGGCTCAGCGAGGAGCCCGAGCGGCCCGGCTCGAAAGGCTGGGACGGTGCCTGCGAACGCCTGGCCACGTGGGTAGTCCTGCGGCGAGGCGGCGACGGCCGGGAGTTCCTCTTTATCAACACACACCTGGACCATGTGGGTGAACAGGCCCGCCGCGAGGGGGTTGCCCTGCTGCTCCGGCGTATCGAGACGCTGCGCGGCGACCGTCCGGTGATCCTCACGGGTGACTTCAACGCCGAACCCGACTCGCCGGTCATTGCCCATGTCGTCGAAGGGGGTCTGCTGAAGAGCACCGGCGAGGTGGCGGCCGAGAAGTACGGGCCGTCGTGGAGTTTTGCCGACTTCGGGCAGATTCCCGAGGAGGAGCGTCCCCTGATCGACTACATCTTCATCGGCGGTGACCTGCGGTCCGACCGTTACGAGGTGCTGCCCGACCTGTACGAGGGAGGTTACCTCTCGGACCACGCTCCGGTGACGGCCCGACTGACATTCACCCGTTAAAATTGACCTTCGCATGAAAACGAATCTCCGCCATCTGTTGCTGGCCCTCGCGCTGACGTGCTGCGGCGCGGCTGCGGCCCAGCCCCCCGTGCTGATCCATTCGCACAACGACTACGCGCAGCGCGTGCCCTTCTATCAGGCCTATGCACAGCAGGTCTCGTCGATCGAGGCCGACGTCTTCCTGCACGACGGGCAGCTGCTCGTCGGACACGACGTGGAGGATCTCCGTGCCGACATGACCTTCGAGGCACTCTACGTCGAGCCGATCGTGACGCTCTTCGCGCGCAACGGCGGCCGGGCCTTCCGCGACAGCGACCAGACGCTGCAGCTGATGGTTGAGCTCAAGTCGGAGACCGATCCGACGCTCCGGGCCGTCGCCGCCCTGCTGGGCCGCTGGCCCGAGGTTTTCGACCCCGAAGTGAACCCCGCGGCGGTGCGTGTCGCCGTGACGGGGCGCGTCCCGGCTCCGGAGGCATTCGACCGGTATCCTCGTTTCCTTGGCTTCGACGGGGCATGGGATGCCGACTACACCCCCGAACAACTGGAACGTATCGCGCTGATAAGTACCAATTTCCGCGATTTCTCGCAATGGAACGGCAAGGGTACGATCATCCCGGCAGAGAAGGAGCGGCTCGAGCAGGTGATCGACCGCGCGCATGAACAGGGCAAGCCCGTGCGTTTCTGGAACGCCCCCGAGGGGACGACCGTCTATTACACCTTCTACGACATGGGCATCGACTACATCAATACCGACAAACCGGAGGTGTGCGCCGCCTTCTTTGCCGATTTCGGCAACAAGAATTTCCGCATCGGCGAGCGCCGCACGGCCTCGTCGGGCGTCACGGGCACCAAGCGGCTCGACCGCACGACGCGCGACTTCCGTGGCTTCCAGAACGACAAGCTCCAGTTGTCGGAAGGTATCGACACCTACCGCCCGACCCACCGCAACGACGGCGGCAAGGGGCGCATCCGCAACGTGATCTTCCTGATCGGCGACGGCATGGGGCTGTCGCAGATCACCGCGGCGGCCTATGCCAACTGCGGGCTGACGCTTATGAACTTTAACTACATCGGCCTGCAGCGGAACAACGCCCTCGGCGCCTTCACGACCGACTCGGCGGGGGGGGGGGGGGGGGGGGGGCCGGCGCCGCGCTC
>OGQR01001155.1_pt1 | contig 18924 bp, 21 predicted proteins | sample 1553271 | NCBI WGS metagenome assembly OGQR01 (sample SAMEA2579970, study PRJEB22360) | human gut metagenome | biome: human gut; feature: human-associated habitat; material: faeces | place: Denmark | collected 2008/2010 | reverse complement strand
GGGAAGTCCCCCCGAAGGCGCACCCAGCTTCCCCATCCGGCGTTCCCGTTGCCCAGCTGCAAAAGCGGCTGGAGCTGATTACACCGACGAAACGATGACAGGAGGAAAACCGAATGAACAACATTCATGAGATGCGCAAAAAGCGCGGCGAGATCTGGGACAGGGCGAAAGCCTTTCTGACTGAGCACCAGGACGAAAACGGCATGCTCTCCGCCGAGGATACGGCGCAGTACGAGCGCATGGAGCAGGAGGTGGTCGATCTGGGCCACGCCATCGAGCGCGCGGAACGCGCCGACGCGCTGGAACGCGAGATGAACGCGCCGACCGCACCGCCGCTTGCCTCCCGCCCGGAGGCCCGCCCCAACCAGCGCACGGGCCGCAGCTCCGACGAGTACAAGTCGGCCTTCTGGACCGCCATGCGAAGCCGCGGCGGCCATTTTTCCGTGCAGAACGCGCTGCAGATCGGCACCGACAGCGAGGGCGGCTATCTGGCTCCCGACGAGTACCAGAAGACCCTGATCGACGCGCTGCAGGATCAGAACATCATCCGTCCGCTGGCCAACGTCATCCAGACCGAATCCGGTGAGCGCAAGATTCCCGTCGTCGCCTCTCACGGCACCGCGAGCTGGATGGACGAGGAAGCGGCCTACACCGAGAGCGACGAGGCGTTCGGTCAGGTGTCCATCGGCGCGTTCAAACTGGGCACCATGATTAAGGTGTCCGAGGAGCTGCTGCGCGACAGCGTGTTTGACCTGCCGACCTACATCGCGAAGGAATTTGCCCGCCGCATCGGCGCGGCCGAGGAAGAGGCGTTCCTCACCGGCAACGGCGCGAGCAAGCCCACCGGCCTGCTGAACGCCACCGGCGGCGCGCAGACGGGCGTAACCGCCACGGCGCAGGACGCCATCACCTTTGATGAGGTCATGGACTTGTATTACAGCCTGCGCGCGCCCTACCGCCGCAACGCCGTGTTCATCATGAACGATTCGACCATCAAGGCCATCCGCAAGCTGAAGAACGGCAACGGCGACTACATCTGGCAGCCGTCCGTGAAGGCGGGCACGCCGGACACCATCCTGAACCGCCCGGTGTACACCTCGGTGTACATGCCGCAGATGGCCAAGGGCAAGAAGGCAATGCTCTTCGGCGACATGTCCTACTACTGGATTGCCGACCGTCAGGGCCGCTCCTTCAAGCGCCTGAACGAACTGTATGCGGCAAACGGCCAGGTGGGCTTCCTCGCTTCCCAGCGCGTGGACGGCAAGATGATCCTGCCGGAAGCTGTTAAGGTGCTGGTACAGAAAGCATCGTAAGGGAGGGTTGACAGATGAGCTACAACGGAAAGAACTACATGGAACAGGGCGGCGATAAGTGGGTGATTGGCGGCACCCTCGAAATCAAGGAGGGGGCTTCTGTTACCGGTTTGCCCGCCGCCGAGGTTCCCCAGGCGGCAAACCAGGCCGACAGCGTTGCGGAGGATGTTTCCACTCTGGTTTCTGATTTCAACGGCCTGCTGGCCAAGCTGAAGGCGGCGGGCCTGATGGCATCCAGTTAAGGAAGGAGGCGGCGGGGATGGACACTCTGCTGGAAAAAGTCAAAGCAAACCTGATTCTGGAGCATTCGGCGGATGACGCGCTTTTGCAGAACTACATCACCGCCGCTGTTTCCTATGCGGAGAGCTATCAGCATATCGAAGAGGGCTATTATACAGAGAATGAAATGCCCGCAACTACAGAACAGGCGGTCATCATGCTGGCAAGCCACTTCTATGAGTCGCGGGACGGCTCTACGGGCGGTTTCTTCGCTGACAACACGAATGCGGCGCAACAGATATGGAACACGGTCAACCTTCTCCTTCGGCTCGACCGGGATTGGAAGGTGTGACCATGAGTTTCGGAAAGATGAATGCCTTCATCACCATCGTGGAGAAACAGCACACCACGGACGATGAGGGCTTTAAGTCGGAAACGGATGTGACCGTTGCAGAGGTAAGGGCTTACCGGGAAGGTCGGCACGGCAGCGAGAAATGGGCGAACATGGCCACATACTCGACCGCCACCGATCTTTTTCGTTTCCGGGTGATACCCGGCGTTACGATCACCACGGAAATGAAGATACTCTGCGATGGGCATACCTTCGAGATCACTTCCGTTGAGGATGTGAAAGGAAGAGGTATGTACCTTGAGGTACTGGGGACGGAGGTGAAAAAGAGTGGCTAAAGCAACATTCAAGATGCCGGAGGAGTTCCTTATGAAGGTATCCAAACTGGCAGACAGGACTGACGAGATTTTGCCGAAGGTGCTGGAGGCGGGCGCGGAGGTCGTTGAATCGAAGGTTCGCTCCAACCTTGCGTCCGTTATCGGCAAAGGCACGAAGGAGCCGTCACGCTCCACGGGGCAGCTTTTGTCCGCTCTCGGCACTTCTCCTGCCCTGCAGGATAAGAACGGCGATTTCAATGTGAAGGTCGGCTTTTCCGAGCCAAGGTCTGACGGCGAGAGCAATGCCAAGATAGCGACTATCCTCGAATACGGCAAAAGCGGACAGCCTGCAAGGCCGTTCTTAAAACCTGCGAAATCTTCATCGAAGAACGCCTGCATAGAAGCGATGAAGGCAAAGCTGGAATCGGAGGTGAACGGGATATGAGCCTGTTATCGGAAATAAAGGCCGTGGTCACGGACTGTGGTCTGCCAGTGGAGACGGGCGTGTTCTCGGATGAGCCGCCAGATGAATATGTGGTGGTGACTCCGCTTGCGGACACCTACGAGCTTCATGCGGACGATGCTCCCGGATACGAGACGCAGGAGGCAAGGCTATCCCTGTTCTCCAAGGGCAATTATATGCAGCGGAAGAAGCAGCTGTCAAAGGCTCTTCTTACCGCTGATTTTGTCATCACGGAAAGACGGTACATCGGACACGAGGACGATACCGGCTTCCACCACTACGCCATTGATGTGGCGAAACTTTATGAAACGGAGGATTGAACATTATGGCAACAATCGGTCTTGATAAACTTTTCTATTCCAAGATCACGGAGGACGCAAACGGCAACGAGACCTATGCGACTCCCGTGTCACTCGCCAAGGCAATGACAGCGGAACTTTCTGTGGAACTTGCCGAGGCCACGCTCTATGCCGATGACGGAGCGGCGGAGGTCGTGAAGGAGTTCCAGAGTGGGACGCTCTCGCTTGGCGTTGACAACATCGGGCTTTCCGTGGCGGCAGACCTTACGGGCGCGACCGTGGACGATAACGGCGTGCTTGTATCCGCATCTGAGGACGGCGGCGATCCCGTGGCTATTGGTTTCCGCGCAAAGAAAGCGAACGGCAAGTACAGATACTTCTGGCTCTACCGCGTCATTTTCGGTATTCCTGCCACCAACCTTACGACCAAGGGCGAAAGCATCGAGTTCTCCACGCCAACCATCGAAGGTACAGTCTACCGCAGGAACAAGGTGGACGCAAAGGGCAACCATCCCTGGAAAGCGGAGGTGTCCGAGGACGATACGGGCGTGACCGCCGAAACGATCACAGGCTGGTACTCGAATGTTTATGAACCGACTTTTGAGGGCGAGGGTTAAGGAGGTAACACAGAATGGATGAAAGAAGCGCAATCGTAAAAATCGGCGGTCAGGAATATGAGATGCTCCTCACCACCAAGGCAACGAAGGAAATCGCCGGACGCTACGGCGGGCTGGAGAACTTGGGCGATAAGCTGATGAAGTCGGAGAACTTCGAGATGGCTCTCGATGAGATCGTGTGGCTCATCACGCTGCTCTGCAACCAGACAATCCTTGTGCATAACCTCAAGCATCCCGATGAGAAAAAGCCGGAACTGACCACGGAGGAGGTCGAGCTACTCACCTCACCGATGGAACTGACGGATTACAAGGACGCCATCATGGAGGCTATGTACAGAGGAACGAAACGCAATATCGAAAGCGAGACAGACTCAAAAAACGCACAGGTCGGGTAAGTGACGAAGAGTTATTTACCCGGCTGTTATATTACGGCATCGGTCAGCTTCATCTTACGCAGGATGAGTTCTGGCTGATGCCGTTCGGTCTGTTTATGGATTTATGGGAATGCCATAAGCAGTTTAGCGGCATATCGAAGCCGAAACAGAATCTCACGATTGACGATGTTATTCCCTACGGAATCTGACGGGAAGGAGGTAAAGACGCATGGCTGACAATTTCGGTCTGAAGATCGGTGTCGAGGGCGAGAAGGAATTCAAAAAAGCCCTGTCCGATATCAACCAGTCGTTCAAGGTACTCGGCTCGGAAATGAAGCTGGTATCCTCGCAGTTTGACAAAAACGATAAATCCGTGCAGGCTCTCTCTTCCCGCAATCAGGTGCTGATCAAGGAAATCGAGACACAGAAACAGAAGATCGAGACGTTAAAGGCGGCTCTCGACAACGCCGCCACCTCCTTCGGAGAGAACGACAAGCGCACACAGAACTGGCAGATTCAGCTGAACAACGCAGAAGCCGCTCTGAACGACATGGAGCGCGAGCTGGAGGACAACAACAAGGCTCTCCAAGACGCCGAGAACGGTTTTGACGAAGCAGGCGATGAAGCGGGCGAGTTTGCCAAGGAAGTAGATGATGCCGGAGATCAGACCGAGGATGCCGGGAGCAAGTTCCAGAAGCTCGGTGAGATCGCAAAGACAGTCGGCAAGGCTATGGCCGCCATTGGTGCGGCTGCTGTCGCTGCAGGGAAAGCCCTGTGGAACATGGCGAACGATGTGGCTGAAGCCGGGGACGAGATCGACAAGATGTCGCAGAAAATCGGTATCAGCGCGGAGTCCTACCAGGAATGGGACTATGTGTTCCAGAGATGCGGCACGGACGTCAACAACCTGCAGGCAGGCATGAAAACGCTCTCCGGCGTTATTGCTGACGCGGGAAACGGCTCGTCCTCTGCTGCGGAAAAACTGGCGGCGGTCGGTCTTTCTATTGATGATCTGAACGGCAAGAGCCAGGATGAGCAGCTTTCCATTGTAATTTCCGCTCTGCAGGACATGGAGGCTGGCGCGGAAAGGACGTCTGCGGCTACCGACCTTCTTGGGCGCTCCGCTACAGATATGGCGGCAGTCCTCAATATGACCGCAGAGGAGACGGAAGCCTTAAAGCAGGAGGCACAGGACTACGGCATGGTCATGAGCAACGAAGCCGTGGCAGCCTCCGCCGCTTTCGAGGACAGTCTCACAAAACTGCAAGGGACGCTGGGCGGATTGAAGAACCGCATGGTCGGAGAACTGCTCCCCGGCATCACGCAGATCATGGACGGTCTGTCTGACCTTGTGGCCGGAAATGAGCAGGCCGGAGAAGAAATCAAAAACGGCGTCACAAGTGTGATTGAAACTGTCAGTAGTATGATACCGCAGGCGGTTTCCCTTATCTCCACCATCGCGGCGGCTGTACTTGAAAGTGCACCGTCCATAATATCCGCTCTTGCGGAGGGCATCATCGGAGCGATACCTACGCTCGTGCCTGTCGTATTGCAGGTCATTACGGAACTGGTCGGCGCACTCGTGACGCTCCTTCCGCAGATCGTGGACGCGGGTATGCAGATTATCGTGTCCCTCATCCAGGGCATTGCCCAGGCTGTTCCGACACTCATTCCGCAGATGGTGCTTGTGGTGACGCAGATTGTACAGACGCTTATTGAAAATCTGCCGATGGTACTGGACGCAGCCCTTCAGCTGATAACGGGACTGGCGCAGGGTATCCTTGACGCTATCCCTGTCCTAATCGAAGCCCTGCCCGCCATCATCACGGCTATCGTTGAGTTCATCGTGGGAGCTATCCCTCAGATCATCGATGCCGGAATACAGCTTCTGACTTCGCTGATTACGGCTCTGCCGCAGATCATTTCCGCAATCGTGGCTGCAATACCGCAGATCATTGACGGGATATTGAACGCCATACTCAGCGCTATTCCGCAGATTATCGAAGCGGGAATAAAGCTGCTGGTGGCTCTCATAGAGAACCTTCCGACCATCATAACCACAATTGTGAATGCGATACCGCAGATTATAACGAGCATCGTGAACGCACTGATCGGAAACATCGACAAGATTATCATGGCAGGCGTTCAGCTGTTCGTGGCTCTTATAAAGAACCTACCGCAGATTATTGTGGCGATTGTGAAAGCCGTACCGCAAATCATTACTTCCATTGTGAAGGGCTTTGCTGGCGGCGTATCGCAGATGGCACAGGTCGGTCTCAATCTTATCAAGGGCATTTGGAACGGCATCGGGGACGCCGCATCCTGGCTATGGAGCAAGGTCAGCGGTTTCTGCTCGAACCTGCTCAGTAAGATCAAGGGCTTCTTCGGAATATCCTCACCGTCCAAGGAGATGGCGTGGGTCGGCGATATGCTCGCGGCGGGTCTTGCCGGAGGTATTGATGATTCGGCAAAGGTCGCTATCAATGCCGCGCAGGATTTGAACAAGGGCATCATGGATGTAATGGGCGGTCTTGCAGACGATATGCAGTCTGCCGTGCCGAGCAATTTCAAACTGGATGCGGATGCTACGGTGCGCTCTGCCGTAAGCGGTGCAACAGGCATGAACGGCGGCAGTTCTTACGGCGCGCTCGTTTCGGTCGGTCAGATGATCGTCCGCAGCGAGGACGATATCCGCAGGATTTCACAGGAACTTTATAACCTGATACAGACGGGCTCCCGTGCACAGGGACGCTTTTCAACGGCTTAAGGAGGTGTGCTGAATGGGCTTTACATACAACGATACGGCGTCTGCCGATATGGGTCTGAAAGCACGGCTCACCTCCTGGCAGGTGTGCGGAGGGCTGCGCAACTATACGGCATCCATTCCGGGCAAGAGCGGTGTGGCGGACTTTGGAGCGGATTTTGACTACAGAGAAATCAATGTCTCCTGCAGCATTGTTCCGAAGAGGAATTTTACTTCTCTTGTTTCTTTACTGGATGATATTGCACTGTGGCTCGATCCTACGGACGGCTTGAAACAGCTTGTGTTCGATGATGTGCCGGACAGGTACTTCATGGCACGGCTCTATGAAAAAGTGGACTGTGAAAGGCTGCTCGTCCGCTCGGCAGGCAGCTTCGAACTGAAATTCTTCTGTCCCGATCCATTTGCCTACGCTGTGGAGGACGAGGAGTTTACCATATCCTCTACAGGGTCGCATACGGTCAGACGGGCAAAGGGCAACATCGACTCCCATCCCGTTTACCGCATCAAGGGCGTTATCACCTCCGGCGTGAGCAACTATATCACCATTACCACCAACGGCTCACAGCTGAAAATCGTGAATGCAACGCTCACTTCTTCCGAAACGCTGGTGGTCGATACGGATATGATGACCGCCTGGGTGGAGGACGCAAACGGCAATGTCCTGCGGAACGGTCTGCCGTATCTTTCGGAACTGAACTTTCCGACACTTTCTGTCGGCGGCAATACAATCGCTGTGGCGGCGAACAACGCCACGTTTACGAGCCTTGAGATACAGGCAAAAAGCAGATGGAGGTGACGGCGGATGTCCTTAAAAACGATACTAAATAAGCAGACGGACTTCACGGGCGAGTTCCCGGCAGAATATGCCAAGGGCGGCCTGTGGCGTTTCAACGAGGACGCTCCTACGGGAGAATATTATCTCGCCGACTCCTCCGGCAACGGCAGGGACGCATATATCAACAAATGGACAGGAACGACAGCATCCCTGGTAGATGGTGTGTTCGGCTCTTATTTTCGCATGAACATCAACAATCCGTCCTCGGAGCAGACCTATCTTAAGGTCACGAATGACGGCAGTATCTTTTCTGACCTTGGAGAGCGTATCATCGTGGGCGGCTGGATGCGTCCGACCACCTATTCCGTAGGCAACACATACACACCGATCCTCTCTACCAGAGGCGGCACGGGCAATCCGATGTTTTATCTGTCGCTCATCCGCGGCAAGCCGAGAATGATGCTCTACAATTCTTCCGGCTCCCTGATATTAGATACATCGGTCACGCCGTCCTTTTCTTTGGAGAATGCCAAGTGGTACTTCATCGCCGCGGTAATCGAGCCAACGAACAAGAAAGCGTGGTACGTGGTCGGCGATAAAACGGCAGGCACGGTATGGAAATCCTCTGCGCTGACCTTCACGGGAGAACTGAACCGCTCCTGCACGGCAGACCTTATCTGGGGTATGCTGAACAGTTCCTACTGGTACGCAGGTGGCTTTGACGATTGGTTTCTGGACTGCGATTCGGAACTTACCGCCGATGACCTTATGGATTATTTCCGCTCCGCTGTCATGGCGAACGCCGGAGATACCACGGGTGATGTGGACGGTCTTACAGAGCCGGGAACGGTAACGCTCCGTGCTTCGAGCGGAGCATATCCGACCGAGGGCATCCTTACTACAGCGGCAGCGGAATGCAATCTGTCCGGCACGGGTCGTGTGTCCGTGACGAGCGAGTATATCTCCGGCACGACCGCTGTTTCCCTGGTGGAGACTTCCACGAGCGATGACCTTATCACATGGAGCGATTGGGTGGCTGTTCCAGCGGACGGCAAGCTGCAATCTCCCAACAGGGAATACATCCGTTTCCGTGTGACGCTTACCACGACCGATACGAGCCTGACGCCGAAGGTGGTGGATATCCGGCTTTATGACATCCCTCGCTCTCCCTATGAGAAGATCGGATATGCCCGTCCCGTTGTCCTTGACAGCAACGGCGCATGGGAGGCTGTTCTTGAGAACGCCTACGACATCATCGTAACGGGCGAGATCAACGGCGAGGATACGCTTTCCTTCAAGATTCCTTACCGGGACAGCAAACGGTCATATATCGACAGCGAGAAAAAGATACAAATCGTGGACGATATCTACAAGGTGCGCACGGTCACGGACAGCAAGGACACGGATGGCAGTTCCGTCACGGAGGTGTATGCCGAGGCGGAGTTCTACGATCTTACTTTCTCTGTCAGAAAAGAGGAACGAACCTTTGAAGCGGAGTACCCGGAAACTGCTATGGCTTACGCTCTTTCCGGCACGGAATGGGCGGTCGGCACGGTTAATGTGCGTACCAAGAGGACGTGGACGAGCAGCGAGAAAAACGCTCTGTCCATCCTCCGAAACGTGGCAGACTTGCACGGCGGCGATCTGGTTTTTGACTGCGCCAACAGGCTCGTGCATCTGCTGACCGTGAACGGCAAGGACAGCGGCGCTCTTTTTGCTTACAGAAAGAACATGAAGTCTATCCAAAGGGTGGTCGATACAAGGAGCCTTGTGACCAGGCTCTATGCTTTCGGCGCGGACGGACTGACCTTTGCGGATATCAACAACGGCAAGCCTTATGTGGAGGACTTTTCCTATACGAACGAGATACGCATCTCCACGTTGGACTGCTCGTCTTTTACGAATCCGTATCAGATGAAGGAGTATGCGGAGATGCGCCTTGCACAGTACGCCAAGCCGACCATTTCCTATGTGCTGAACGCTATGGATTTGTCGGTGCTGACGGGCTACGAGCATGAAGCGTGGGCACTCGGCGATTATGTGCGTGTGGAGGACAAGGAGCTGGGCATCTCGGTCACAACAAGAATCGTGCGCCGGGAATACAACCTGCAGGAGCCTTGGAACACGGTACTTGAACTATCCACCACGCTGAAGAACCTCGGCAGTTCCGCAAGTCAATGGGACAACGCCGCCGATACTCTGGAAGGCACAAGCATGATATCCAACGATGATATCCGTGAAATGGTGCCATTCAATTTGCTGCGAAACTCCCGCGCAGACGATGGGCTTGCCTACTGGACGAGTTCCGGCTTTGTGGCCGATGGCGAAAATGGCGCGTCCGGCACGGCGTCCTTCAAGGCAGAGGGCGTGTCTGGCATGACGAAAAGCCTATCGCAGACCGTGTATCCTGCCAACCGCGACAGCTATACCATCTCGGCGCAGATCGGCTCGGAGGATTTGGAGAAGCTCTCGGATTTCTCCCAGGTCGGCATTGAGGTCATTATCGAATACGAAGACGGCACGACTGAAAGCCGCTTCATCGATCTGTATTGACGGAGGTGGGCTATGGTTTATTTTTCAAAAACTCAGGCGAAGGTATCGCCGGAGCATTACGGCGAGAGGGTCAAGTCCATCACCGTCCGTATCTGTATCACGAACTGCACGGGCAGGCTCTATGTAACGGACATACTTCTCCAGGCGGGAGCGGTCGCTACGGGATGGGTAGGACATCCCTGCGAGATAAAGTGGACGCTCGATGGGTGATATACGCTTTATCCGCCTTGCGGAGGTCGTAAATAAAAAGCAGGACAAGCGTGTCGTGAGCGTCTCGGTCATTCCTACCATTACCGACTGCTCCGGCTCGATCTGGTTCACCGACCTTCAGCTGCAGGAAGGCTCCGCGCTGACGGGCTACGCTCCGCACACGGAGATTTGCCTAAAAGAATCGGAGAACGCTCCCGTGTGGTTCAACGGCGTGGTTCGCTCGGAAGAAACGGTGATCCTTTTAAACCTTGGCGGCACTTCGGCGGGGCTGGACATCCACCTCTATCCGAAAAAGGATATGGACGGCGGATCGGTCACGCTGGCGCAGGGTGTCGGCGGTCAGAAAGCCACCTTCCCGAATGCCATGTATGCCGGGGACGATGTGGCTCTTTTGGCATCCACGCGGGAATGCACGAGGAACGGCATAAAGGAAACGAAGGACGGATTTTATCAGTACAGTGCGGCGTGGGATTCCAAACACATCGTGTCCCTGCCGCAGGGGAAATCCGCACAGCTTTTGTATTCGATGCAGGAAATGGACGATGGCGGCGGTCTTTTGTGATAGACAGGTGAAAACTTCATGAGATGTAAGTGATTTATATTGACAAATCAAAGTGCGTAAAGTATGATAAGTATGGTTTGTATAACCAATGAAAGGAGTACAATTCTCATGGAGAAGCCAGAAGGAAAATATGCGTGGACAGTTACTGTCGGCACAAAGGGACAAATTGTAATACCGAAAGAAGCAAGGGATGTTTTTAATATCAATCCCGGAGATCACCTTCTTATTCTTGCCGATGTCAAACAAGGTATGGCGATTCCTCCGAAGGATTCATTTGATGAATACTTCAAAAAAATATTTGGGTAAACCCAAGATTGGAGGGCAAGCATATGCTTGTATTTTTAGGAATTCCTTTAATTGGCTGGATACAGATACTCATAGGTGCGGCGGTTACTGCTTTTGTGTTGATAAAGTACCTGGTCAGACCTAAGAGAAAAATGACTGATGGATACCTATTAAAAGATGTCCATATTATCATCGGTGATGGCAATGAACTGTTCCATCAAAATGTTCTTATAAAAGGCGGTTTTATCGAAAAAATCAGTAATACGGATATCGAGACGAATGTGGCTGTTATTGATTGCAGTGGTTATACCCTTATGCCTGGATTGATAGATTCGCACATCCATATCCAAGGACTGAATAACCGCTCTGACGCAGATAGTGATAAATTTCTGTACGGTACAGTTCCAGAGATTTTTAAGGAAAGACTGCTCCCTTATGGCGTGACAACCATTAAGGATCTGTGCGCTCCAAGGCATTTTATATATAAACTGCGCAAAGAAATCAAAAACGGGAAAATCTTAGGACCGGAGCTTCTTATAGTCGGCCCGAATTTTACTGCGCCTGATGGACATCCCGCAAATACGCTTGGTGGCGATAATCCGTGGATTAGAAAGGAAATGGCCATCGAGGTAAGCAGTCATGAGCAAGTATCTGAAGGAATCAGAGAGTTAAAAAAGAGCGGTGTAGATTTTCTAAAATTCACTTATCAGGGTGGCGAATATTGGTACTTTGATAAACAACTTCATATTAACAAGATCGATAAAACATTAATGCAGCAGATAATCCGTGAAGGAAAAGAAAATGGTCTTCTGACTACTGCTCACGTTTTCTATAAAGAAGATGTCAGGGAACTTCTTGAGGCAGGAATTTACGGTATTGAACACGGCATACTGGATGAGGAGCTTTCGCCGGATGATGATATTATCAGGCTTTGGGAAAAAAGCGGCACACACTATGTTCCAACAGTCAATGCCATGACATATGAGAAAAACCCGGACTACCTTGCAACGAATATGCATAATCTCAAGTTACTTTATGATGCCGGCATTCATATAGCTATGGGAACGGATAACATGCTTGAGATGATGGGAGGAGAAGTCGAACATAGGGAATTGATGTATTATGTGGAGACAGGTCTAACTCCAATGCAGGCACTTGTCCTTGCCACAAAAAATGGTGCAGAACATCTTGGAATTGCCGATCGCAAAGGATTGGTAAAGGAAGGTATGGAGGCTGATCTCATACTCCTTGAGAAAAATCCGGCAGAGGACATTTCCAATATACAGTTCATCGACAAAGTATTCTTGCGTGGGAAAATTGTATTTTCTCAAAAGGCAATCTCCTCCTACGATATACCGGAGTATTCTTATCCCCCTGATGTTTCCTGTATGAAATACATAAAATCTGATGAATCAGAAATGCGTGTAGTGGATATATCAGACTATGCAGAGCATGGCAAGATTACACAAGTATTAACAAAAAACGATACGCCGTGGTCTGAGGAAACGTTCGGCGTTGCGAGTGATCTTTCATGCACTGATTGGCATTACGTTAGACATTCCGACAACACGGATTTAGTCGCAACAAAGGATGGGGATTATATAAGGCTTTCCGGATTATTCAAAGGAAAGCCGCAAGAAAAGACTTTCAAAATAGGTGACGGTCTGTGGTATCAGATGATGGATATGGCAATTCCCGCCTTTATCGCATCTGAAGAAAAACAAATTGTATTCTATTCCATAGGAACTGGAAATAATCGGGGTGCTATGGCGCTTGGAGAATTTGCTGCAGAAAAAGCCGGAGAGGAAACAATCGTAATAAACGGCGTAAAACATGATTGTGTAAAGGTCACTTTTGTTCTTACCGCATTTTCTTGGGCCTGGACAGGGCTTTACTGGTATGACAAGAACAATGGTCAATTGGTAAAATCAGGTGAGAAAGGCAAAAACGCAGTAAAAAGCGGTTATCAATTAAATGATATCTAATATAACAAACTTAACGAATCAATTGAGAGTCGGGAAACCGGCTCTCTTTTATACCCATCGGGAGGTGATGGCTTGGACAAATTAAAGGGAAAGAAGATCATGGTGTGGACTTTCATGGGCAACACCAGGATGTATAACGCTCTGCGCGATTACGGTGACCGCATCAGCCAGATCGGGCTGTTCTCCTTCAAGGTCAGGGTAACCGGGGAGATTTATGAAAGCGGCGTGGCAATCAGCAATATGCTCACCTACATCAATTGCTATCGGCATATCAAATGGCTCCTGACAGTTGCGAATGACGGAATGAACAGCATCTTCCGCGCCTTGCGGGACAACACCAACGGCGCGCAGGATATGTTCCTTTCGGAACTTGTCCGTATCATGCAGAAATATCCGTGGTGTGACGGCGTGGACATCGATCTTGAGAAAGGCGATGGCTACTCCACGCACGAAGCGTCCACGGCGATGTTCCGTAATATCTACAACACCGTCAAGGCATACGATTCTTCCAAGCTGATGAACATCTGCCTGCCGGGTATGACTTCGGTCAATGGCTCGGTCGGCGGCGAAAACTGGTGCGTGTATGCCGACCTCAACAATTACTGCGATACCGCATCCATCATGAGCTACGGCATGGCATGGGCAGGCTCCGCGCCGGGACCGGTGTCCCCGCGTTCGTGGCTTGAGGGCATCTACGACTATGCGTCCCAGGTCATGGATACGGAGAAGGTGTTCCTCGGAATGCCTGCCTACGGCTGGAACTGGCAGATATACGACAAGCCCGCGAACATCGGCAAGACCTATCGCGGGACTTCGCAGACATATTACGCCGCGCAGAACTGGCTCAAGGGCGTGTATAACTTTACGGACGATCAACCTCCGCAGCCATTCATCCCGTTCGTGGGCTATTGGGACGATAACAACAAGGTTCCGTGGGCGCTCCCTCATGTATACGACTACATGGAAGGACGGGACGCCGACAGCCACGAGTATCCGCAGATGAGCGGTACATATAACGGGCGGCACTATCTGACAGCCTATAGCAAGCAGCAGAAAACGGAGTTTGAAAACATCATCGTTGACCATGACGGAGGCAACTATGCCAGCGCGTCCGGCATCGTGTCCATTGAGAACGGCATCGCCACGCTCGGTGATGAAGGCTCGGTCACATACAGGTTTACTGTCAGCACGGCGGGAACTTACGATGTGGCGGTGCGGCTCTGTTATCCATTCTGGGACAAGAACGGCATCTATGTTTCTTTGGATGGAGCGACTACACACTTCACGGAGAGCCGCCTGTGGTGGCCGTACTGGAGAAGTACCTTCTGGACTGCGCTTGCAAGCGGCGTGAGCCTTTCGGCGGGGACGCATACGCTGTCGATTTCTGTCGATGTGAAGGGCGTACAGTTTTACGGTTTCCGTGTCTGCTCATCCTTTTCTGAAGCGCCGTCCGCAGGAGAAGCGATATATTCCTTCTCGCCACGGCGGTTCAAGGACGTGAACGGCGATTGGGTCGGTCCCGACCGTGGTTTCCGGCTGACGCTTGAGATGCTCCGCAGAAAGCCGGATTCCGCGCTCGTATGGTACGAGGACTTCCGTGACTACGGAGTGCTTGAAACAAACTACTGGACGGTGCTGTCCGGCTCGTGGGAGGTGTGGCGATCGGAGGAATACTCGATGGAGCGTGTCTACTCCCAGCTTGACGGCAGCGGTCAGCTTGCGTGGAAGTATAACGGCTTCTCGGACATCCACCTCCGGGCAAGGCTGGCGTTCCCGGCAAACGGCAGCGGCAAGGCCGGTGTGTTCTGCGGGAACCTATTCTGTTGTCTGAACTATGACAGTCAGGCAGTGGAGTTGTATAACGGCTCTACGCTCCTTGGCAGCTACAGCCAGGAGATAATAAGGACGCCAAACGCAGCCCTTCGGACTGATCCGAATATGTACACGGTGGAGATGCGTATCCGCGGGAACAAGGTGCGCGTCTATTCCGGCTCGTCCTATACGCTGCGATTCACGGCAACGGTCAGCGGTTTCTCCGGCGGCTACGCAGGGTACCGCTCCGACAACAGGACGGTCTGCGAACTGATGCGCTTTGGGGACGCCTGGACATACGAGCCTTATGAGCGGTTCGATGTGGTGATGCCGGACGGGACGCAGAAATCCTACGGCCGTATCAGCAGGAGCAACTGCACATGGGACAGCGAGTTCCAGGTCTTCACGCTTACGGCTGATGTGGAGGAATCATCCACCAGGAGCGAGGACATTTCGATGGATTACGACTTTTTCCATTCGGATGATATGACCTCGCTTTCCTGTGGGAACGACTATCAGGCTACGGTCATTCCTGTGGATATCAACATCTGGATATCGAGGCTGTTCCTCGGAGATGCGGACGGCTTTTCCATCCTCTACTACCAGGACGTGGACTCCCTCGTCTATTGGGCGAATGAGGCGGCTTATCGGTGGAAGCTCCGAGGGATGTGTATGTGGTCCCTTGGGCAGGAGGATTTGCGGCTGTGGGAGTGGCTGCCGAAACAGGTCTGACAATATAACACAATACGACACACTATCTTTCGGAAAACGGCGATTGCTTACGGGCGGTCGCTTTTTTCATACCAAAACGCAAAGGAGGACATATCTCATGAAAGAATTCTGGAACACCATTCAGGTAATCTTCGCAGCAATCGGAGGGTGGCTCGGTTACTTCCTCGGCGGCTGTGACGGCCTGCTCATTGCACTTGTGGCGTTCGTAGCAATCGACTACATCACAGGCGTTATGTGTGCTGTGGCTGACAAGAAGCTCTCCAGTGAGGTCGGCTTCAAGGGTATCTGCCGCAAGGTGCTTATTTTTCTGCTCGTGGGGATTGCAAACATCCTCGATGTGCAGGTCATCGGCACGGGCAGCGTCCTGCGCACGGCGGTCATTTTCTTTTACATCTCCAACGAAGGCGTGAGCCTTACTGAGAATGCTGCACATCTTGGACTGCCTATCCCGGAAAAGCTGAAAGCGGTGCTGGAGCAGCTCCACGACCGCGAAACAGATGGAAAGGACGGTGACGAGTAATGGCTTACACGAACAGCCCTATGGTGGCTTATACCAAACTCAGCCCGAATCATTCCGGGCAGCGGACGCATTCCATTGACCGCATTACTCCCCACTGCGTGGTCGGTCAGTGTACGGCAGAGGGGCTTGGGGAGTGGTTTGAAAAAACCTCCACAAAGGCATCCAGCAATTACGGCATCGATAAGGACGGCCGTGTCGGGATGTATGTGGAGGAGAAGAACCGCTCATGGTGTTCCTCGTCCAATGCCAACGACCAGCGGGCGATTACCATCGAGTGCGCATCCGATACCACGGAGCCATATGCGTTCCGCGACATCGTTTATCAGACGCTCATCAAACTGTGCGTGGATATTTGCAAGCGTAACGGCAAGACGAAGCTCCTGTGGCTCGGCGATAAGGATAAGACTCTCGCCTATGAACCGAAGTCCGGCGAGATGATCCTGACCGTCCACCGGTGGTTCGCAAACAAAAGCTGTCCCGGCAACTGGATGTATGCCAGGATGGGCGATCTTGCGGAAAAGGTCACGGCGGTTCTCGGCAGTGGTACCGGGGGTACCGATGGTTCCACTACTACACAGGGAACACAGGCTTCTGCCTTTTCTTCTCTTTCAGAGTCGGATGTTGTAAAGAGTGTGGGAGCATTGTTTACGGCAGACCAGAAGAAAACGGGCATCCTCGCATCGGTTTCGATGGCGCAGTTCATCCTCGAATCCGGCTACGGCAAGTCGGAACTGGCGCAGAACGCCAATAACGTGTTCGGCATGAAATGCTCACTCTCCGGCAACACCTGGAGCGGTTCGACCTGGGACGGCAAAAGCAAGTACACCAAGCAGACGAAGGAGCAGCATACGGACGGCAGCTACGAGACAATTACGGCGGACTTCCGCAAGTATACGTGCGTGGAGGACTCCATCGCCGACCACAGTGCGTATCTCCTCGGAGCGAAGAACGGCAGTAAACTCCGCTATGACGGTTTGAAAAGTTGCACCGACTATAAGAAAGCCGTGCAGATCATCAAGGACGGCGGCTATGCCACGAGTCTTACCTATGTACAGAACCTCTGCTCGATCATCGAGCGGTGGAACCTTACGCAGTTCGATGTAAAAGAGAGCGAGACGGCTATTGCCTGGTACCGCGTCCGTAAGACCTGGGCTGATTCCAAGACGCAGAAAGGCGCGTACAAGAGTTTGGAGAACGCCAAAAAGTGCGCTGATGCCAATCCGGGATATAGTGTGTTTGATGTAAAAGGTGTAAACATCTACACACCGAAAACAACTACTCCCGTCACGCCGGATGTTCCGTTCCTCGTGCGGATCACCATCACCGACCTTAATATCCGCAAAGGGCCTGGAACGGATTATGACAGGACGCAGTTCATCCCCGTGGGCGTTTACACCATCGTGGAGGTCAAGTCCGGCAAAGGCTCGACCGCAGGATGGGGACGATTGAAGAGCGGCGCTGGATGGATCAGTCTCGACTTCGCCACGAGGATTTAATCGGAACACGAGAACACATAGGAACAGCAAATTTCTATCTCTCCGTATATAATACACATTTTTTATATACCCTATTTTCGTTCACGAAATTTATGTTGTAATATGATTTTTCGTGTTCCTCGTGTTCCAACCGTTGAAAATAAAGGATTATTCGGAACAGGTATGGCCTGTGGGTGTCTCTTCGGAGAGCCTGCAGGCCGCTTTTTTATGCCGTAACGGTGGGGGTTGAATTTTTCGGTAGTGAGTGAGGGAGATACCACAAGACGCATCCCTCGGAAGGAGCCGAAGGATTATGACTGACAATCAAAAATCGCAGATCATCAAACTCCGCGCCGCAGGCAACGGCTACGGCAAGATTGCCCAGACGCTTGGCATATCTCTGAACACAGTAAAGTCTTTCTGCCGCAGGAACGATATCAACGGGAACGCTGCAATCGAGCCTTCCGTTACACTCACCGGCGAAACAACAGCCTGCGAGAACTGCGGTCGGGAGATTCAACAGATCGCCAAGCAGAAGAAAAAGCGCTTCTGCTGCGACAAGTGCCGTAACGAGTGGTGGAACAGCCATCTCGACCAAGTGAAGCGTAAGGCGGTCTACGATTTCAGATGCCCGCACTGCGGTAAGGAGTTCCACATTTACGGGGACAGGCGCAGGAAGTATTGCAGCCATGAATGCTACATCGCCGACCGTTTCAAAGGTGGTGACGGCGATGAGTAAAGAAGACTTCCGCAACGAAAAGCTCTATCAGACCACCATGCACCTTGCCAGGAAGATGCTCGAAGAAGGCATCATTTCCGAGGAGGAGTATCGTCAGATTGATACAATTTTCCTTGAGAAATATAAGCCTGTTTTCGGCACATTATTCTCGGATATATCGTTGACTTCCGGGGCATAAAGAGTGATGTATAGTGTCGGAAAGGAGTGATTTCATGGCAAAAATCACAAGGGTCGAACAGGCAGTGCCGACCATAAAAACGAAGAAAAAAGTCGCTGCCTATGCTCGCATCTCGATGGAATCGGAACGCATGAACCATTCCCTCTCCGCACAGATTAGCTACTACAGTTCCCTGATACAAAAGAATCCTGACTGGCAGTACGCAGGCGTGTTCGCGGACGAGGCTGTAATAATAGGACTAAAAACATTAAGGCTCAAAAAGTGCTGAAAATACGGCGTTTTTGAGCCTTATCACATAAATAAGCGCAAATAGTACATAGCGCGTCTGTTACCCAAAGTGGCGCTTGGGTCGGCAGGCGCGCTATTTTTATGCCCAGATGCGG